>OCZU010000634.1_pt1 | contig 23805 bp, 19 predicted proteins | sample 1539001 | NCBI WGS metagenome assembly OCZU01 (sample SAMEA3539306, study PRJEB22396) | soil metagenome | biome: tundra; feature: field; material: soil | place: USA | collected 2010-05 | depth 0.15 m | reverse complement strand
GACGCGGTCGTCGCGAATGTCGGCAGCCTGGTCGAGAAGGCGCGGCGGGAACAGGTTCCCGTCGTCTGGGTCCAGCATTCCAGCGAGCAGCTTGCGACGGGGAGCGACGACTGGCGGATCGTCTCCGAGCTGACCCCGAGCGATGCCGAGCCGCTCGTCGGGAAGACCTACGGCGACTCCTTCGAGGACACAACTCTGGAGGCCGTGCTATCGGGCCTTCGAGTCGGCCGACTGGTCATCGTCGGCGCACAAACCGATGCATGCATCCGCTCCACGCTCCACGGGGCTCTCGTCAGAGGGTACGACGCGACCCTCGTCAGCGATGCCCACACGACGGAGGACCAGACGAAGTGGGGGTCGCCGCCGCCGGACCAGGTCATCGCGCACACGAATCTGTACTGGACCTACCAGACGGCACCGGGCCGGACGGCCGGGACGGTCGAGACGAAGGATGTCGACTTCGGCGGTACGTCCTGAAGCCCGCGCGACGCGGAGTCACGCACGTCGCAGCAGGACGGCGTGGTCCTCGCCGTCATGCAGATGCCACTCCATCCTCCATCCGGTGCCATCGACAAGGGAGGTCATCTGCCCGGCCGGAATGTTGTACTGCTGCCACCAGGGCGTAGCCAGGTCACGGTCGCGGATCCGCAGCGAGGCCCGTGGTGAACCTGTGGGGGTCACCGAGTCGCCGATTAGGACGGCACCGGGCGCGACCACTTCAGCCAGCCGGGCCAGCAACCGCCGGTTGCCTTCAAACGAGCCGCCGAGGCCGGGGTTCCCGCATAGCAGCAGCACGGCGGCCCAGGGCAGATCCGCCGGAAGACCATTCGCATCGCCGAGGCGAACATCGGCCACGCCTCGGCGTCTCTACCTCAAGAACAAGGCCGGGCACCTCCTTGCCTTCCAGGTAGTCGAGCAAGGCGGCACCGAACGCGTCGTCGGACGGGTCGATCACTACTCCACTATTTCCGGTGCCGGGACTCTCAGCTGGTGGATGTTGCTTCACGGACGGCCTCTGCGCACAGAGCGCGAGATCGCACAACGACCGCGCGGAGCACGCTTGACCATGCCCCTGGGGCAGAGGGAATGATCGGCGACGTGACACCGGACTGCACCCGAGCACTGCTCACCATCGGCGAATTCGCTCGACACACCCGGCTGACGCCCAAGGCGCTGCGGATCTATGACGACATCGGCTTGCTCCGGCCGGCGCACGTCGATCCGTTCAACGGGCATCGCCGCTATGACACCGGCCAGATCCTCCCGGCCCAGCTCATCGGGATGCTGCGCGCCGCAGACCTGAGCCTGGCCGAGATCGGACTGCTGCTCGCAGATCTTGGCAGGAACCGCGATCTGGCTATCGCGCGCCTGGACCGGCATCTGATCGAACTGGAGGCTCGCCACACCGGCCGCAGGTCCCTGATCCGCCACATCCACGCGAACCTAAGAGAGGAAGATCACCCGATGTTTCCCATCCAGACCCGCCATGTGCCTGCACAGCGAGTGATGTCAATCCAGCGGCGCCTGCGAGCGTCGGAGACCGACACCTTCGTCGAGGAAGCCAAGACAGCGTTTGCCGACCACCTGCACGGCGCCTCGCCGACCGGGCCGTTCACCTTGATCTTCCACGGCATCGTCGATTACGAGGCCGACGGACCGCTGGAAGCAATTCTCGGGTGCCCTGACGATGCGCAGGCAACCGACCTGATCGGCATACGCACCGAGCCAGCGCACGACGAGGCCTTCACCACGATCACCAAGGCGCAATGGGATTATCCTGCGATCCTCGCCGCCTACGACGCGGTCGCGTGCTCGCCTGAGGCGACGGCCCGTCCCGGAAGCCGACTGTCGTGCCGGGAGGTGTATATAGCCGAGCCACAGGCGATCGGTGGCGACGAACCCATCTGCGACATCGCGTTCCCGCTTGGGTAGAGCCGCGGGTACCCTCGCGGCTGTGACCGCGGACTCCTGGATCATCCGCCTGGCGAGCGCAGAAGACGGCGCCTTCATGGCGGACATGCTCGTCGAAGCCGTGAACTGGTCAACCGAATGGAAGAAGAAAAGCCGGGAGCGCATCCTCTCGACGCCAGAGACAGCGCACTACATTTCCGACTGGCCTCGTCCGACGGACCTGGGCGTGATCGTTGAAGCTGACGGGCGGCGGATTGGTGCCGCATGGCTTCGCTTCCTCCCGCCTACCGACCCCGGATATGGATTCGTAGCCGCCGACATCCCGGAGTTGACTATCGGCATCGCCGCGCCATGGCGTGGCCATGGCGCGGGGCGAGCGCTGCTACGAGCTGTCGCCGACCAGGCACGCTCGGCAGGAATCGAGCAGATCAGCCTCAGCGTGGAACGTAAGAACCACGCGCAGAAGCTCTACATGTCCGAGGGCTACCAGATCGTGGATTCCAGCGACACGCAGTCTGACACCATGGTCAATAACCTCAGAAACGCTGCGCCGTCGGCCCGGGATCCGGGCAAGATACCGTAGCCAGGCCGCGTGTCACTTGCCCAGCGGCTATCCAGCTGAGCGGAAGGGCACGTTGCATGAGTGACGGCGCATCGAGGCTGACCGCGGAACTGATCGTCGACGGCGCCGTGCCGCTACATCCGGCGATCTCACCGGACGGCGCTTGGGTTGCCTACGTCGTAGCCGCGATGGGCCGGACCGAAGACGCCGCCGGCGCGCTGTGGGTCGCCGCCGCTGATGGAAGTTCGCCGCCCAGGACGCTGACCTCGGGCCTGGACCGGGACTACGTCCCGGCGTGGGCGCCAGATTCGGCGTCACTCTTCTTCGGGTCAGATCGGCAGCTGCGCCAGATACGGCTCGACGGCGGCGGTGCTGCGGCACTGACCGCCTGGCGAGGCGGGATTTCGGGCTACTTGCCGCTCGCCGGGAGCGGGACGGTCACCGGGAGCGGCGGGGGCGAGGCAGCCACTAGGGACGAGGCAGCCACCGGGGACGAGGCAGCCACCGGGGACGAGGCAGCCACCGGGGGGTCAGGCGAGGCGATCGCCGTGATCGCCGCAGACGAGCCGAGCGAGGAAGACGAGCGCAGAACAGCCGAGCGTGATGACGCAATGGTGTGGGGCGAGCAGGTGACCTGCAGCCGACTGCGCCTGCTCGATCTTCGCACCCGCCAGTTGCGCACCGTGGACGGACTCGGTGACCGGCACATCGTGGAGGTAGCGCAGCGCCCGGACGGCGGCCCGCTGGCGGTACTCAGCTGGGCAACGCCGGAGCTCGATCCCGGTGCCTATACTGCCGAACTGCACGTCGTCGATCTTGAAACCGGAGCGGTCCATGACCTCGGCCAGATCGAGCTGGAGGCAACCTCGCCGGTCTGGTGGCAGGTCGACGGCAGCTGGCACCTGGCCTATCTGGCGGTTACTCCGCCTGGATCGGTCGGCGGCTTCGCTGTCTTCGACGTCACCGTGCCCGCTGCAGGTCCCCCCGGCGAGCATCGCAACCTGACCGCAGGCATGACCGTCTGCCCGGCCGAACTCCGGCAGTCCGCGGACGGCCCGCCGCTGGCACTGTTCGCCGAGGGACTCGACACCTCGATCTACCGGCTCGACCCTGGCACGCAACGGTTCCACCTGGCTTCAGGCAGGACAGGCCGGGTCGACACGCTCACCGTGAGCCGCTCGGGTGCGGTAGTCGCCGTGCTGGCGAGCACCTCGCACGAGCCGAAGGACGTCCACGCCGGACCACCAGCAGGTCCGCTTGTCCGGCTTAGCGACACCCGGCCGGAGCTGCGCCGGATCACGTGGGGAACTCAGGAACGCCTGTCCTACAAGGCCAGCGATGGGCTGGAACTCGACGGGCTGCTGATCGTTCCGCCCGGCAAGAGCCGGACGGAAGGCCCGTTCCCGCTGGTCACCATGGTGCACGGCGGCCCCTATGACCGCCATGCCGATGAGTTCTACGGCGGCTTGTACTCCCCGGGACAATGGCTCGCGGCTGCGGGATACGCGGTCTTCCTGCCGAACCCGCGGGGTAGCTCGGGTCATGGTCACGAGTTCGCGGTGATGGTCGCCGGCCAGGTCGGCCTCGATGAATGGACCGACATCGTCAGCGGGATCGACCTGCTGATCGCCGACAGGGTCGCTGATCCGGACCGGCTCGGGATCGGCGGGTACAGCCATGGCGGATTCATGGCCGCATGGGCCGTCGGGCAGACCGACCGGTTCAGGGCCGCGCTGATGGGTTCCGGGATCAGCGACTGGAGCATGCAAGTCGCAGTCGGCGAACTGGGAACCATGGAGGCGGATCTCGGCGGTAGCTGCGGCTGGGAGGGGCCCGGCCCGCACCGGCACGATCAGCTCAGTCCGATCTCGTACGCCTCGCGGATCCGCACTCCCGTGCTGATCGTGCACGGCCAGGACGACACGAATGTGCCGATCGGCCAGCCGATGTACTTCCATCGCGCGCTGAGCCGGTTCGGGGTGGAGCACGAGTTCGTGGTCTACCCGAGGGAAGGGCACGGGGTCAGGGAGCGCAATCACCAGCTTGACCTGCTTCGGCGTACGCGCCTGTGGTTCGACCGGTGGCTCGGTGACCGCTAGGACCCGATCACTTGTAGCGTTCCGGTAGATCCTTACATCGGGCGCGCGTCCGGCCGGCGCCAGCTATCTGGCGGAGGGACCATGTCGCAATCGGAGATCAGCAGGGAGACCAGTCTCCTGCTGTCATCGGTGAACGACCAGCGTGATCATGTGCTCGGGATTCTGGATGGCCTGTCCGAGGAAGCCCTGCGGCGGCCAGTGCTGCCGTCGGGATGGACGTGCCTGGGACTGGTTCAGCATCTGGCGATCGATGTCGAGCGATTCTGGTTCCGCGACATCGTCGCGGGCCAGCAGATCGAGCCGCGCGAATCCGATGCGGCCGTATGGCAGGTCGCTGCGGATGTACCCGCGCAGGCGGTGTTCGAGATGTACCGGCGGGAGATAGAACTCGCGAACGCCATCATCGCCGCCACGCCGCTCGACACCGCACCGGCCAGGTGGCCAGATGCGTGGGGCAACTGGCGGTTCGACGATCTGCGGCAGACCATCCTGCACGTGATCACCGAGACGGCGTGCCACGCCGGTCACCTCGACGCGGTGCGCGAACTCATCGACGGGCGCACCTGGCTCGTCCTCACCGAGTGAGGCGATCGTCCGGCTCGCCGCTGGACACCGGCGGCTGCCAGGCGGCCCGGTGCCAAGATGAGTGACCTGCCTCAATCTGAGGCTGCTACCCGATCCAGTCGCACCCAGGTGGTATCGATCAGGACAACCGAGGCGACGCTCCCGTGAGGGAGACGGCAGAAGGCGACGTTCTCTCCCGCGGGTCAGCTCCGGCCTCAGCCGCCTAGCCCGGGCCGGACGTAGAGCCCGAGCAGCGTACGGTACCGCTCCGGCATCGGCCCGTCCGGCATCGGCCCGTCCCGGCATCGGCGCGGGCCGCATCGCGCGATCGCTGACGGCCCGGCGCGGACTGCCGCACCACGAGATGCCCCACGCCTGCGTCCGGCCATCGCCGGCCAGGTAGCGGCGCGTGTGCATCTCGCGCAGCGTGGCCGCACCCAGGACCGGCGAGTCCGGCTCTGACTTCCGGTAAGCGCGCAACTGGAAGGAGATCCACCTGCCGAGGTCTTCCAGGCACGACCACAGGCCGCCCTCGGCCCAGGTCGCGGGCATGGCCGACGCCTCGTCCAGCTCGTCAGACAGTGCCCGCCAGGCATAGCCGGTGGCACGGCGGCGCGACCACGACGACGACCACGACGACGCCTGCCCGAGTGGCTCGAATCCCGTTGCCGACATGCCGAGCGGATCGAGGATCGCCGTCCGCAGGTACTGCGCATACGGAGTTCGCAAGCCCGGGTCACGATCTCGCCCAGTAGCTGGTAAGCGAGGTCGGAGTACTTGTGCCGGACATTGGGCGGAGCATCCGGCGAATGGTCACGGCCTCGATCGGCGCGAACGGGCTGACGGCCTCGCGTAGTTCAGGCAGCCAGGCAACGAGGTGACGCGCTTACAGGCGCGCCCAGAACGACTTGGTTCCCAGGCCGACGCCACCTTGCCAGATCTCGAACCCGGCCTCGACGCTGGTCAGCCACCAGCGCCGGTTGATCAGCCCGGCATGCTCCGCTGCCCAGATGAACGGCCGCACGTCGAGCCGCCGGACCGCTTTAGTCGGCCTGACCCGCCGGAACTGGATGTAGTTCCAGGTGCGGCCGGTGCGGCCGCCCGCCACCCAGTGCGCCAGGCGCCAGCGCACATGGTCGACCGTGATTATGGGCCACTGGCTGGGCGAGAGTCCGTGGGAGTTGAGCCAGATCATGACCTCCGCGCCGTTGTTCTGACCCGTGATGGTGCGCTTGCGGTTAAACCAGATATCGTAACCGGCAGACCACCGCCCGGCCCGGCGCTGCACCGTTGACCACGATGTCACCAGCGAGCGCACCCGGTCCACCCGCCTGGGCAGTCCGCTGTGCGGCGTGCACAGGCCCCAGAGGCAGCCGAGGAAGACATTCGGGTAGGCGACCGGTTCGGAATGGCCAGGGCCAGCGCCCGATTTGGTAACCGTGAAGTTGGACCAGCCGTTGTGGTTGCGCAGGCATTCTTTCTGCTGACCGTAGTTGTCGTTCCTGACGATGACCTGCGCGCCTATTCTGCTTATGGCCATGATGTGCTGATCATGCTTGCACAAGACCGTTGTCTTCGGCGCCCTCGCCACCATCGTCGCGACGGCATTCACCTGCGGCGCGACCATCCCCGCGGCTACGATCGCGAGCAGGCCCGCCGGTAGAGCTCTGAACATTACCCCCGCCATTCAGCATCTTGCCCCGCACCAGCCGATCAGATGACCGGGCCCCAGAAGTACGCGAATTCCTGGTCGCGACCGGCCGTGCGACCGGCCAGCTGCAGCGGCTCGATCTTCAGCTGATCCGGCAGATCAGGGGACCGGATCGCCAGCGTGAGCACCAGCGGCGGCCCGGTGGGGGCATTGCTGGCACTCACCCACGGGCAGAAGTTGCCCGGGCTGCGGCAGTCGCCGCTGAGGCCGTTGGCACGGTCAAGGATCCACAAGGTGCGGTCGGACGTCCCGCACCGCTGAAGTGTCACGGCCTGATTGGCCCGTCCGGCCACGGCCACGCCAGCGCACAGATCGGATTCGTTGCCGAACGGAGCCCACGTGGCCTCGAACATCCAGAACCTGGCGTAGTGGGCGCAGACATACGCCGTCGGCGAGAAGAACTTGTTCGCCTGAGCGCCGCAGAACTGGCGTACCTGCCCGACCTGCGCCGGGATGAAGTTGCTGTCCGGCTGATGATTTCGGGCCGTACTCAGGTTGAGCCGCCGGCCGACCGCGCCCCCGCGGCCATTGTCGGCAGGGATCAGGACACTCATCGTCTTGCCGGTGCCAAGCTCGCGGCTGTACAGGCTGAAGCAGTTGCCGGCGCAGCCGTAGGCCGTCCCCCGTTCGACGGCTGCGGCGACGGCATGGCGGGCCGTCACCGGCGCCTTGGCACCCGCGCTCGATGTGGCGAGCCAGAGACCGGCGACGCCGACCAGCGCGATTACCGACATCGAGACGCCGGCCTGGGCAGACCGCATGCGCATAATCCCATCCTCTCTGGTCGGGCTGTCGTTGCCCCGTCGCTGTTCCGACCGCTGCACGGCCGCGCACGTGAGAACCTGGCCGGACTCTTGGCAAAGAGTCCGGCCAGGCCCGTCAAACAGTTACCGGTATGGACATCACCGGGTTAAACGAACGGCCCGAAGCGAATCCGGAACTCCTGGTTGTTGTCCACGAATCCGCCGGTGAGCAGGTTCAGCCGCTCCACGAACAGCTGGTTAATCGGGTTCCTGGTGCCGTCGTTCACGGTCAGCACCAGCGGGTGGGTGAAGTTCGTGTCCGACCCGTTGATCCACGGCGTGGCTCCGATGTGCGCGTTGGCAAGGTCAGCGATCCACATCGTGCGGTTCGTCTCGCCACACGGCTGCAGGGTGACCACCTGGTTCGGCACGTTCGCCACGGCGACCCCGACGCAGTTCCCGGACTGGTTACCGTTCGGGCTCCAGTTGGCCTCGAACACCGGGTCCAGGCCGTAGTGCAGGCAGATGTACCCGGTGATCGGGAACTCCTGGCTGTTGGCCGGCGGATCCGTCACGCAGAAGTCATTCACGATCAGGCCAGTGAAGTCCTGCGTGAAGTCCGTCTGGGTGTAGTTGTCGCTCCCCTGCTTCAGGTTGACCAGGGTCCCGACCGGCGCGGTGATCGCGAGGCCGTTCCCGTGCGGAACGTAGGCGTTCTGGATGTTATGCCGCCCGGTCAGGATGGACGACAGGCTGAAACAGTTGAAGCCGCAGGCGGCTGTGGCAGACGGCCTCATTGCGGTCGATGCGGTCGATGCGGTCGATGCGATCGACGCCTGGGCTCCCGCCGCGCCGAGCGTGAGCAGGCTGGCCGCCGCGCCCAGTGCGACGAGGTACTTGCGGTACGTGCGCATTTTTCTCCTTGTTGATTGGCCGCTGTCTGTCGTCCAGAGCTTGGGCGGTCAAGCTCGGCCGGGTCGCAGTCAAGAACGGATGCTGACAACGGTTGCTCTCTGTAGTCCCGCCCTTGTCAGACAGTGACTGAACGTTAGCATCCATAGTCTCTGCGTAACAACAGTCTGCGTGTTTTCGCTGGATGATTTCTCGCCCGACCACGATCAGTGTTTCCGATGCCACACGGGCGCCCGTTAATGTAATGCTAAATAAGTATTAATACCCTCGATCGAGACCACCTGTCGCGACTCAGAGTTGACGTCATTCGGTCACAAGCAACTGATTTCGGAGCGTTACCAAACGAGCCCTGCTGATCACTTCCGCATCCGGCCAGCCAGCCACGGACAACGTGAACCGCGTCGGCCCGCCGCAGCGCCGCGGCAAGCTGCCCGGCTGCCTGCCCGTGACTCCGGCCGCCGCCGGCCTGGCCTGTCGCCGGATCAGGGCAACGGGCCGCGTAGCGTAAGCTCCGGCGCGGTGTTCCGCGTCGCGTGGCCGTATCCCGACCGGAAGGAGACCCGCCACCGTGGCTGACGCACTGCCGCCCGCGGTCCGGGCGCGCCTGGATGACCCGTTCGCCGAGCTGAGCGGACCGCTGGCCGGGACCAGGAAGCTGCAGTTCGAGGTGACCGAGTCGGACCGCCTCACGCCGGCCATCCAGCGGATCACGCTGACCGCGCCAGAGCTGGCCGGCTTCCGCTACGACCCTGGCCAGGACGTCATGCTGCTGGTCGGTGCGCAGGGCGCCCGGCCGGTGCGGCGGCGATACACGATCCGGTCGGTGGACCGGGCCACGCTGGCGCTGACCCTGAACGTGGTGCTGCACGGAGACGGACCCGGGGAGCGCTGGATCCGCGCGGCGCGGCCGGGCGACAGGATCGAGGGCATCGGCCCGCGCGGGAAGATCACCGCGTCTCCCGGCGCCGACTGGCACCTGTTCATGGGGGACGAGTCCGCCATGCCGGCCATCCTAGCGATGTCGCAGGCGCTGCCCGGCGACGCGGACGCGACGCTGGTGATCGAGGTTCCGACGCCTGAGGATGAGCTGGAGCCGCTCGGGCCGGCCAGGATCAGGGTTAGCTGGCTGCACCGGCTTGACCGGCCGGCGGGCGAGCCGGACCTGCTGGCCGCAGAGGCGGCCGACGTCGACCTGCCCTCCGGCAGCGGCCACGCCTACCTGCTCGGCGAGGCTTCGGTCGTCTCCAGGCTGCGCGAGATACTCACCGGCCGGGGGGTCAGCCAGGATCAGATGTCAGCCAAGGCATACTGGGGCCGCGGCCGCGGCAACGCGGGTCATGGCGAGCCGACCAAGGCCGGTTAGCGCACCGGTGCCCGCCATTTCGGCGCGGCCGACGCGGATTCGGTACGCGGGCCGACGTGGCATGATCGACCTTTCCTTACTTTGGAACAGCGTTGTGTTTCATACTGATCCGGACAGTTCATGCTGAGCGCGCCAAAGGGGAGCGGCCTGGTGACGTCGGCAATGGCGGCCGATATGTCCGCGCTGGTGTCGGGCGCCTCGGTACAGAGGCTGACGCTCGGCATTGACGGCAACGGGCGGATTCGCCAGCACGATCGCAGCGCCGCCGATGTGCTGACCAGCCGGCCGGAGTCGCTGCTCGGGCTCGATCTGTGCGACCTGATCGCCGGGCCCGGTGATCCCGTGGCCACGGTCCGCGGCCTGATCGAGACCGTGCGCGCCGACCGGGAGAGCACGGCGGTCCTGGCCATCCGCACGGCTAGCCGCGCGGTGCTCGACGCTGTCGTCACCATCGAGCCGATCCGGTCGGCCGACCCTGAGCTGATCGCCCAGGTCACCATAAGGATCCCGCCGCCGGCCGTGGAACGGTTCATCGACCCGGCCCTGATGCGGCACGCGCTGCTCGACGGCGCGGTCCGGCGGATCGGCGGCAGGCTCGACCTCGACCAGATGACGCCGGAGCTGGTGAACATCCTGGTGCCGCATTTCTGCAACTCGACCGGGCTGATGCTCCTGGAGAATCTGGTCGGCGAGGACGAGCAGCAGGAGCGGGTGCCCGACGGGACCTACCTGGTGCGCCGGATGGCCCTGGCCTACGACGACAGTGATCCGGCCTGGGACGCGGTTTTCCCGACCGGCGAGATCCTGCGCTATCCGGCCGACACGCCATACACGATGTGCATGGACAGCCGCCGGTCAGTGAGCGTGGTGATGAACGACGAGGCCGCCGTCGACCTGGCCACGACCTGGCTGCGCAGGCCGGTGGCCCGGCTGTTCGCCGGTGCTTCCATGCTGCTGCTGCCGTTGCTGGCCGGCGAGATGCTGCTCGGCTTCTTCGCCTGCGTCCGCAAGGCCGGTTTCCGGCGCTTCGATGCCTACGACGCCGAGATCGGGATGGAGTTCGCCGGCCGGGCGGCGCTGTTCATGGACAGCGCCCGCCGGTTCAGCCGGGAGCGGGCCACCGCGCTGACACTGCAGCGGAGCATGCTGCCGACCGGGCTGTCCGCGCCGTCGTCGGTGCAGGTCCGGCATCGCTACCTTCCGGGCAGCAAGCTGATCGAGGTCGGCGGCGACTGGTACGAGTCGATCGCGCTGCCCGGCGCACGGGTCGCGCTGGTCGTCGGCGACGTTGCCGGGCACGGCGTGCGCGCGGCGGTCACAATGGGCCGGATGCGCACCGCGATCAAGACGCTGAGCATGCTCGAACTGCCGCCCGCCGAGACCCTGCAGCGGCTCGATGACCTGATGCATGAGCTTGGCGTGCTCGAGCCGCACTTCGCGACCTGCGTCTACGCCGTCTACGACGCGGTCGACGGTACCTGCGAGGTCGCCTCCGCCGGTCATCTGCCGCCGCTGCTGGTCCACCCGGACGGCAGCAACGAACTGCTTGACGTGTCGCCGGCGCCGCCGCTCGGCATCGGCGCCAGCCCGATCATCAGCCGGACGCTGCGGATCGAGGACGGCAGCCTGCTGGTGCTGTACACCGACGGGCTGGTGGAGAAACGAACCGAGGACATCGACGTGGGGCTGGCCCGGCTGTGCGCGATGTTCGGGCCGCATTCTGCCGGGCAGTCGCTCGATGACCTGTGCCGGACGGCGCTGGCCGGTGTCTTCGACGATCAGCAGCGCGACGACATCGCCCTGCTGATCGCCCGGCTGTCCCGGATCCCGGCCGACCGGCACGTGAGCTGGAATCTCGCCGCCAAGCTGACGGCGGCACAGCGGGCTCGGTCGCTGATCCGCCGCCCGTTGCGGCAATGGGGCCTCGCCGACCTGATCCCGGTCGCCGAGCTGCTGGTTTCCGAATTGGTCACCAATGCCGTGCGCTATGCCCAGAACAAGATCGGCCTGCGACTGGTGCTCGAAGGCGGCCTGTTCTGCGAGGTGTTTGACGACTCCGCTGCCCTGCCCAGGCTGCGCCAGGCCGCCGACGATGACGAGCGCGGGCGCGGTCTTCAGGTAGTCAGCCAGATCGCGCAGCGCTGGGGAAGCCGCAGGACCGTGTCAGGCAAGGTCGTCTGGTGCGAGCTTGCCCTGCCGGTCCCGGCCGGCGAACGCCCAGCCCGCGACTGACCGCCCGCGGCGAGGCCGTGCCGCCGGCGGATGCGCCACAACGACACGCGGGACGTCATGTCTTCTCATCTCTGCCGGGTTTATGCTTTAATAGCCGTGATTATGATCGTTCGCTGGATCTCGCCTGGTCCGTGGTCGATCGTGGGGAGGAATCAAGCAATATGAGTAGTAGCCGACAGACGCCAGAGTTCACCAGGTTGCTGACACCCGCAGAGGTAGCAGCGATGTTCCGGGTGGATCCTAAGACAGTCACGCGCTGGGCCAAGGACGGCAAGCTGACCTCGGTGCGGACGCTCGGCGGCCATCGCCGGTATCCCGAGGCCGAGGTCCGGGCTCTGCTCGACCAGATCAGCGGTTCCGCTAGGCCCTGATCGCCTGGCGCGCTGCGGCAGGTCGGATGCGAGGGGTGACGGCGGGTGCCGGAACCCTCGTCGTTCATCGTGGCGCGGGCGAAACTGCCCCCAGTCGATTACTATAGGTCACTGGAATCGACTGCCGGCGGACGTGTCGCCTGCGGACATAGAGCAGCAGCCAGTCGCCGTGGAAATGCCAGACGCGAAGCTGGCGGAAAGACAGCCCGCGGCCGCGCAGCGCCTTGCCGATCGGCAGCCCGCTCAGGTTCTCGAGCTGCGGCGGCTGGACAAACTTGTTGATCTCCACTACCCAGACCCTGCGGACGTGTCGCAGCCGGTGCTTGATCACCCGCAGCGACACCGTCGTGCCGCCGAGCGTTCCTGACCGGATGGCCGGCCGCTTCAGCGCCACGTTGCGCAGCGCGTCCAGGCCGTAGGGGTATGCCGCCGCGAAGTCGTCGCTATTCGGGTTGGTGTAGAGCACGACATCGCCAGGTCGTGCCCGGACGGCCACGACCTGGTCGAGCCCGCGGATGTCGTCGTAGTGACCGGTCGGCCCGCGCTGCTCCAGCTGAGCCGGCCATCCGACCAGCAAGATCACGATCAGGCCGGCCGCCGATGCCGGTTTGCCGAGAACGGCCAGCGCGCTGCCGCCGAGCAGCGCCAGCGCCGGCAGGCAGATCAGGATGTAGCGTGAGGTGTAGACCGGCGTGATCAGCGAGCCGGTCAGCAGGATGACCGGCGGCAGGATCAGCCACGGCACGGTCAGGCCGAGCAGCGGCCAGCGCCAGGCGGCATGCCACCGCGTCCGGCTCCGGCGTGCTTTCCGGCTCATCACCACGCTGAGCGTGATCGCGACGACAACCGTGGCGAGCACAGTCAGCGTCACCGCAAGCGAGCCAGCGAGCGTCAGCACCGTGCCGGGACCTGAGGATGACTTGTTGACCGTGAGCCAGCTGATCTGGCCCCGCTCCCGCCAGCCGAATACGAGCAGCGGGCTAGCCAGCGCCACGCTCGCCGCCACGGCAGCGAACCAGCCAGTGATCAGCCGCGAGCCGTGGCCGGCCGCCGCCCGCCGGCCAGCGGCGAGCACGGTCACGAAGTGCGCCAGAATCAGCAGCAGGCCGAAGATATTGAGTATGCCCAGCGCGGCCATGCTCGTCCCGTATCCGACCAGCCACCTGCGGCGCTGCCCTGGCTCCGACCCGAGCACCCGGACCAGCAGCAAGCTCGTCAGCCCGGCGACCGCCATCACCAGCGCGTAGGACCGGGCCTCCTGAGCGTATCTGGTGACCTCGGGGAGCACCGCGAAGACCAGGCCGGCCAGCAGGCCCGCTGACGGCGAGATCATCCGCCTGCCCATGGCCGCCACCACGCCGGCGGCTGCGGCCGTGGCGAGCGCGGACGGCAGCCGGACCACGAGCTCACCCGACCCGAACAGCCGGACCAGCGGCCACATCATCATGTAGTAGGCGGCGTGTACCGCGTCCACATGTCCCAGCATGATGATCAGCCCGCCGAGCGGGCGCCGGACCGCGGCGATCGTCGCGGCCTCGTCCCGCCACAGCGACGGCGTGGTGATGCCCCACAGTGACAGGGCAAGTGCTACTACCGGTGCGGTAAGCCGCATCCAGAGCGGTCCGGCGTCATACGCATCAGGAACGGCGACGTCTGGCCTGCCGTCAGCGGAGACGGCAGTCCGGCTTGCAGTACTCACGGTGATTCGTATATTACTCAAAGTAGCTGTCAGGCTACCCGGTAAGCACGGAATCCGGCTCGACCTAGCTATGAACTTCCGGTCCGCGACTCAATTGCGGGCGTAGAGCAGCACCCAGTCACCGCGGGCGCGCCACACCTTGGCCACGTGGAACGGCAGGCCGGTCATCAACGGGCCAATCTGCTTGTCGTTCATGTCCTGCATCACCGGCACCGCCTGGTAGCTGTTGAACTCCACTACCCAGACGCGGCTGACACTGGCCAGTCGCTCCCTGATCACCGGCAGCGGCGTCGACGTCCCGGACAGCGTCCCGGACGGATCCGGCCCCTCCGTGATGCCGATGTCGCGCAGCTTGGCAAGACCGTATGAATAGGCCGCGGGGAAGCTCTCCGCGTTCGGGTTGGTATACACCCAGACATCGCCAGGGCGGGCGTTCGCGGTCACGATCTGGTCCACAGCGCGAATGTCGTCGAAATGCCCGGCCGGACCGCGCTCGCGCAACTGGATCGACCATCCGGCGATCAGGATGACAATCAGGCCCACCGGCCCGGCGAATCTGCGCAAGGCGGCCAGTGCGGCGCCGCCGAGCAGCGCCAGTGCCGGGAGGCAGAACAGTATGTAACGCGACGTGTACGAGGGCGAGAACAGCGAGGCGGTCAGCAGCAGCGCGGGCGGAAGGATCATCCACGGCAACGCCAGCTCGGCCAGTTGCGCTGGCCACTCCGCGCGGAACCGCGGCAGGCCGGCTGCCCAGCTCACGATCAGCGCGACGCCGATCACGCCGACAATGGCGACGGTCACCAGCAGCGCTCCGGTCAGCGTCAGCAGCGTGCCGGGACCCGTCGTTGACTTATTCACCGCCAGCCAGCCGAACTGGTGCCGCTCCTTCCAGCCGAAAGCCAGCGCCGGGCTTCCCACGACCGCACTCACGACCGCGGCGGCCAGCCAGCCGCCGACCAGCCGCCTCGATCCGCGGTCACCGCCGTGCCTGCGATAGTCCAGCACCACCGTCACGGCGTGCGCCGGGATGATCAGGAACGAGAAGATGTTGAGCGTGCCCATCGCGGCCAGGCTGACGCCGTAGCCCACGATCCATCGCCGACGCTCTCCCGGCGCGGCCTGCAGGGTCCGGAGCAGCAGGTAGCTGGCGACAGTAGCGAGCGCAGTCACGATCGCGTAGGACCGCGCTTCCTGCGCATACCTGCTGACCGCGGGCAGGACCGCGAACAGCAGCCCGGCGGCCAGCCCGGCCCACGGCGAGATCAGCCGCCTGCCGATCGCAGCCACCGCCCCGGCGGCCACCGCCACCGCGATCGCCGATGGCAGCCGGACGACGAACTCCCCCGACCCCGCCAGGTGGACAAGCGGCCACATCAGCATGTAGTAGGCGCCGTGCACAGCGTCGGTGTGACCGAGCATGGTGATCAGGTCGCCGAACGGACGCTGCACCGCGGCGAGGGTGACCGCCTCGTCCCGCCAGTAGGACGGCGTTCCGATCGCCCACAGGGCCATCCCGAGCGCTACGACCGAAGGCAGGAACCTGGCCCAGACAGGACCCGCGTCAAATCCGGGCGATGCCCCGGATCCTGGCTGGCCCGACGGATCGTCACCAGTCTGGTCCGCCGCCGCGCCAGGAACGTCGGGCCCGGCCTGCGCCGGCGCTCCGGCAGCGACACCGTCGCTCGCGGCCTGGCCTAGGGCGGCAGGCCCGCTGGGTGAAGTCATGTTGATCTAGTCTTCCACACGATGGATGCGGGGGCTCGGCATGGCAGCCGTACTGGCCGGCAGCGTCCAGATTCGGCCCCGGCCAGCACCACCATGGTAGTCAGAATCCGGTCAGCCCAGGCCATTTAGGCCAACAAGCAGCAAGTTCTGCGTGCTCAGCTCAGCTACGGCGGCAGGCACCTGTGCCATGATGCCGCATTCGCCATGCCAGTCACCATCGAAGCGTGACATGATGATTACAACAGGTTAAATGCCGCACGCCTCGAATCCGAAATCCGCATCTAGGCATGCCGGATCGCACAGTAACCCCTCCATTAGGAAGGTAAGCTCGCAAATCTCTACTCGGATCCCGGGTACCTGGTCAGCGCTATCCGGCCGTCTCGATCCCTGAGGACCATAGCCATGTTGCGTCGTCGGTCCATCCGCCTGAGGATCCTCGTCCTCGTGCTCGTCCCCGTAGTTGCGCTGGTCGGCCTTTACGCCGTCGTGCTCGACCTCACCCTGGGCAGCTTCCTGACGCTCAGGCAGGCCAACAGCGTGCAGACGCAGATTACCCGTCCGGTGTCGAACCTTCAGGCCCAGCTGACCACCGAGCGAACGCTCGCGATGCAGTACATGGCCGATCCCGGACAGGGCCAGCTGACTCCGCTGCTTGGCCAGGAGCACCGCACGGACGGCCTCGTCAGGATTTTCCTGACGGCCGCGTCGTCTGCGGCCGCCAGCGGCACCAGCGCGGCCGAACTGCGCGCGATCAACGTGTGGCGCGCCGACCTGGCCAGCCTGAGCCCGCTCCGCACGTCGGTCTCCAATCTGGGCGCGAGCAGGCTGAACGCGCTCACCGCCTACAGCAGCATCATCTCCGATGGCGACATCGTCACGAATCAGGCGATCCTTCCGCTGGTCACCGGCACGGTCGGGATCCAGGCGAACGACATCATCGATATGGAACGGTCAGCCCAGGCGTTCGCCGAGGAAAGCGACCTGCTCGGCACCGACCTGGCAACCCGCGCGCTCCCAGCGCCGGATCATCAGCTCTTCAGCCAGCTGGCTGTGCTGCGCCAGGAGATCTTCAACCAGACCCTGCCCGGACTCGATCCGGCTTACCAGGCCTACTTCTCAGCCCTGATCCCGGCCAGCGCGTCAGCGCACCTGACTGCCATGGAGAGCGCGGTCATCGCGCATGGCGTCACGGGTAACAAGCTGGTGAACCTGCAGAGCTGGATCTCGACCGTGCGCAGCTACGGCGCCGGCCTGCAGGCCGCGCTGCTGAAGTCGGGCAACGCGCTGCAGGCTACCGCGCAGGCCCAGGCCAGATCCATCGCGCTGCGGCTGATCCTGATCGGCGGGCTGGGACTGCTGGCTATCATCGCCGCGGTGGCAGTCGCGGCGTCCGTGAGCGGAGGGCTGGTCCGCCAGCTGAATGATCTTCGGCTGTCCGCACTCGATCTGTCCGGGCATCGGCTGCCGAGCACGATCGAGCGGCTCCGGGCCGGTGAGGATATCGACGTCGATGCGGAGGTCCCGGAACTAGAGCCGAGCCCGGACGAGATCGGCCAGGTCAGGAGGGCATTCGACACGGTCCAGCGGAGCGCCATCGCATCCGCAGTCGATGAGAACCGGATCCGCCGCGGGGTCAATGACGTCTTCCGCAACCTGGCCAGGCGCAGCCAGTCGCTGCTGACCAGGCAGCTGCAGTTGCTCGACGCGATGGAGCGGCGGATTGACGATCCCGAGGAACTGGCCGACCTGTTCAAGATCGACCACCTGACGACCAGGATGCGGCGGCACGCCGAAGGCCTGCTGATCGTGGCCGGCGACTCCTCCGGCCGCAGCTGGCGCGAGCCGGTGCCGCTGGTGGACGTCATTCGGGCGGCGATCGCCGAGGTTGAGGACTACACCCGGATCAGGGTCATGTCCCGGTGCGGAGCCGCCGTGGCAGGCCATGCCGTCGCCGACGTCATCCACCTGCTCGCCGAGCTGCTGGAAAATGCCACCATGTTCTCGCCGGCGAACACTCCGGTCCGAGTCGACGGCGACATGGTAGCCAGGGGCCTGGCGGTCGAGATCGAGGACCGCGGGCTCGGCATGAGCGACGAGCAGCTTGAGGAGATCAATCGCAAGCTCGCCAATCCCCCGCTGTTCGATCTGTCGGGCAGCGATCAGCTCGGACTGTACATCGCCGGCCAGCTCGCCAGGCGGCATGACATCAAGGTCACTCTGCGCAGCTCTGCTTTCGGCGGGACGGCCGCGGTGATCCTGATCCCGCGGGCGCTGGTGGTCCCTGGCGCGGGCGATGCCGACTCGCTGGCCACCTCGGGAGTCCGCGAGCTGGGCGGACGCCCGATCCCGCAGCTCCTCGCCGCCGTGCCAAGTGCCGAGAACGGCAGCCGGTCCCTGGCCGAGCGCGCCAGCAGCCAGCAGAGCGGCTCGGCCGGCGTCGGCGATACCGGGGCTCATCGCTACGAGCCGGCGTCGGACGCGTCCATCGCCGCTCGCGTGATCGACCTGATGAATTCACCGGCAGCAGCCGCGGACACCAGCGCCTGGTCGGCCACAGGCGCTGGCTCGGGTGCGCCGGCCGCCGCCGAGGATGCGGGCGCATGGTCCGGCACGACTGCCAGCCCCGGCTACCCGGCCCCGATCGGGCAGGACGCCAGCCCGTGGCCAGGAGCAACCGCCAGCCCCGGCTACCCGGCCCCGATCGGGCAGGACGCCAGCCCGTGGCCAGGAGCAACCGCCAGCCCCGGCTACCCGGCCCCGATCGGGCAGGACGCCAGCCCGTGGCCAGGAGCAACCGCCAGCCCCGGCTACTCCACCACCCCGGACTCCGGCCTGTGGTCGACGGCTCACGCCAGCCCAGGTCCGGAGTCCCCGTCCGCACCTGGCCAGGACGCCAGTGCATGGGCGACAGCTAACGCCAGCCCCGGCTATCCGCCCGCACCGGCCAGGGACGCCAGCCCGTGGCCAGGAGCGACCGCTGGCCCCGGCTATCCGTCCCCGACCGCGCCGGCCACGCCGACACCGGCCCAGGACGCGAGCGCATGGGCGCCGGCCAGCCCTAGCTATCCGTCCCCGACCGGACAGGACACCAGCGCGTGGTCCGGTGCGAGCATCACCCCCGGCTATCCGGCCTCGGCGGCCCGTGACACCAGCGCGTGGTCAGGACCGACCGCCAGCCCCGGCCACTTGGCGCAGGACACCGGCCCGTGGTCGGCGGCGCACGCCAGCCCTGGTCCGCAGTCCCCGCTCACCACAAACGCCAGCCCGTGGTCCGGAGCGAGCACCGGCTTCGGATCGCACGCAGCGTCCTGGCCCGACAGCGACGCTCCGGCGCTGCCGACCCGGCGGCGTGCGGCGCAGGTACCCCGCTCCGGCGGGAACGGCGGATCCGCGGGACCGCCGCCGTCGGGCCCAGACTCCGGGCGGGACCAGGCCGACCCCGTCGAGCTGCCTACCCGGGTCCGGCAGGCCAGTCTCGCGCCGCAGCTTCGCGACCAGTTCGCGTCCGCGCCGCCGGGCCAGCCCGACTCGACGGTCGAGATCTCGCCGGAGGCCGCCAGAAACACGATGGCGGCCCTGCAGAAGGGCTGGGAGCGCGGCCGGTCCGCCCCGGCGATGTCCTCGCCGCAGGAGTCCCATGCCAGCGCCGAGCAAGCCACCGATGGCGACGCGGCGGACAGCCGCGAGCAGCGGGCGGAGGAAGGCCAGTGATGCCGCAAGGAGCTGCCGTGCCCGGAGGATCATCGATCGACAGTGGCAGCCTGAACTGGCTGCTCGATGATCTGGTTGCCAGGGTGGCGCAGATCGCCAAGGCCGTGATCTTGTCCAGGGACGGCCTGGCGATCGGCGCTTCAGCCGGCCTGTCCCGGGAGGACGCTGAGCATCTGTCCGCCGTGGCGGCAGGGTTCCAGAGCCTGGCCAGGGGATTTGGCCAGCACTTCGGATCCGGCAGCCCGCGCCAGACCATCGTTGAGCTGGAAACGTCCTTCCTCTTTATCACGGCGGCCGGCGAAGGCAGCTGCCTGGCCGTCCTGGCCAGCAGCGGAGCCGACGTCGGGCTGATCGCCTATGAGATGGCAATCCTGGTCAAGCGAGTGGGCCAGCACCTCGGTGTGCTGCCACGTCCAGTTCAGGCAAGCCCGCGGGTGACGTGACCGAGCATGGAACCAGGGCGGGAGGAGTGGCTTAAGCCAAGCACTAGTCCGATCGTGCGGCCCTACGCCCTGACGGCGGGCCGGACCCGGCCGAGCGGCGCCACTATCGACCTGATTGCCCTGGTAACGACCATCCGGACCGCCGCCCGCAAGCAGCACGATCTCGAACCCGAGCATCGGCGGCTGCTGCAGCTTTGCCGCCTGCCGATCTCCGTCGTAGACCTCGCCTCAGACCTGAACCTGCCGCTCAGCGTCGTCCGCATCCTCCTCGCCGACCTGCGTGATCTGGGTCTAATCGGCATTCATCAGCCCGCGTCGACCGGGCTCAGCGATGTGCGCATCCTCAAGGAGGTCGCCGATGCCCTACGGAGGCTCTAACCCCGCCGATGAGAGCGCTCCGGTCCCGCTCGCCATCAAGATCCTGATCGCCGGCGGTTTCGGCGCGGGCAAGACAACGCTGGTCGGCGCGGTCAGCGAGGTCAGGCCGCTGCGCACCGAGGAGGACCTGAGCGAGCCGAGCGCGCTGGTTGACCAGCTTGACGGCGTGGAGGCCAAGACGACCACGACGGTCGCGATGGACTTCGGCCGGATCACCATCAGCAGCGAGCTGGTCGTCTACCTGTTCGGCACGCCAGGCCAGAAACGATTCTGGTTCATGTGGGACGAGCTCGCGCACGGCGCGCTCGGCGCCGTCGTGATCGCCGACACCCGGCGGCTGGCCGACTGCTTCCCCTCCGTCGACTATTTCGAGCGCAACGGCATGCCTTTCGTGGTCGCGGTGAACTGCTTTGACGACGCACGCCGCTACCCGGCGCAGGCCGTGCGCTCCGCGCTCAACCTGACCCCGGACGTCCCGTTGCTGCTCTGCGACGCCAGGCAGCGTGCATCTAGCCGCGACGTCCTGGTCGCCCTGGTCGAGCATGCGGTCACCAGGCTCAGCAGCGGCCAGCGCGTCACGCCGGCCAGGTGACCGCTAGTTCCGCCAGATCAGGACCAGGCCGCAGTCGTCGGTCGTTCCGACGCCGTCCTGCATCACCTTGACCAGGCTCTCCGCACCAGACCCGAACCCGCCGGCGACCAGCCGGTCCGCCTCGCCAAGCAGCCGGTCGATGCCGACGTCGATATCCCGCCCTGGCACCTCAACCAGCCCGTCGGTGTAGAGCATCAGCGCGTCTCCTGGCCGCAGCGTGCCGTGCTCAGCCACGTCCCGCAGATCAGGAACCACGCCGAGGACGATGCCGCGGGCTTGGGTCAGCCGCCATGACCCGCTGCCGCCTTCGTAGTGCGCCGCCGGCGGATGCCCGGCCGAGCCGATCACGTAGCTACCAGTCGCCAGATCAAGCGAAAGATGCACGGCGGTCACGAAGCCCTCGGCCGGCTCACTGCGCCGAAGGTAGGCGTTGCACGCGCCGAGGAACTCCGGCGCCGGCACCGACCCGAGCAGCCCGCCGAACGCGCCGGAGAGCAGCAGCGCCCTGGTCCCGGCATCGATTCCCTTACCCGACACATCGACGACGGCGACCTCAAGCTTCTTGCCATCGCATACCGAGATGACGAAGTCGCCGCCGAACAACGCGCCGCCAGCGGGCCGCAGTACCGACTGCGCACCCCACCCGTCCGGCATCACCGGCAGCGCGCTCTGCACGCCGAGCCGGTCCCGCAGCTCTACCAGCATCTGATCACCGCGCAGGCCCTGCAGCCCGAGCCGGGCGCGGGTTCTGGCCAGCACATCGGCGAAGACGGCGATGATCACTATCGTCGCGACAATCCCGAACCCGGTCCGCGCGCCCGCCTTAGCGAGGTCATAGCCGAGCATGATCGCGACGATCACGAACAGGATCCGCAGCGCCCTCGGCCAGAGCAGCAGCCCGCCGGCCAGGATCGGCAGGATCATCAGCCCGGGCGAGAACCAGGAAGTCGACACCTTCACGGCGGCGATCCCGAGCCCTACCACAGTCAGCGCCAGGACGAAGCCCAGCCTGCGGTTCCTGGTGATGAACTGGCGCCGGATCAGGCCACGGAAGGAAAGCGCAGCCGACTGCACCGCCGACCAGGACCAGCGCCCGGAACTCGAAACCATGATGGCGAAACTGTACCGGTACATACGCATCGCTCACCCTCCAGATCACGGTGATCTGCGATTCTCTTCTGGCGCCGCCGCGACAGGCGATCACGCCTTAATACAGTCGCCAAACGGTGCCGTCCTGGGGTACGAAGGCGACCATGGCTACATATCCGATCCGCCCGATCAGCGCAGCTGAGCTTCCGGCCTTCCATGCGGTCAGCGATCAGGCATTCAACTCCACCTGGCCCGTCGACGAGATGCTCGCGCTTGAGGGCAAGATCTTCGAGCCGGAGCGCAGTCTCGTGGCGTTCGACGGCGCGCAGATGGTCGGCACGGCCCTGGCTTACACGTTCGGGCTGACCGTTCCCGGCGGCAGTGTGGACGCCGCCGGGATCAGCGGAGTCAGCGTGCTGCCCACGTACCGGCGACGCGGCATCCTGTCTGCGCTGATGCGCCGCCAACTGGCCGACATCAGCGCGGGCAGCGAGCCGGTGGCGGCGCTGTTCGCCTCGGAGTCGGCGATCTACCGGCGGTACGGATACGGCGTTGCCTCGGAGCAGTACGACTTCAGGATCCGGGCAGGCCAGCGCCGGCTCGCGGATCCAGCGCCTGGGGTCCAGGAGTCAGGCGCCCTGACGCTCCGGCTGGCCAGCCCGCCGGAGGCCGTCAAGGAGCTGGAGCGCGTCTTCGACGTCGTCCGGGCTGGCCGACCGGGAATGCTGACCAGGACCGCGCAGTGGTGGGAGGTGCTGGTGGCCGACCCCACCTTCATGCGCGAGGGCCACTCACCGCTGCGCTGCGTGATCGCCGCCGACGGCGCGGGCGCCCGCGGGTACGCGCTCTACACCGCCAAGCCGATCTGGGGTGATGACTCCATCCCGGCGCACGAACTCGCTGTCCGCGAGCTCTTCGCGGTCGACCCCGCGGCGCGAGCCGTCTTGTGGCAGCACCTGCTCTCCAGGGACCTGGTCAGCGAGGTCGCGGCCAGGATGCGGCCGGCCGACGATCCGCTCCTGCATCTGCTGGCCGATCGGCGCGACGCGCGGCCACGGGCCTCCGACGGGTTGTGGATCAGGCTGATCGACCTGCCAGCGGCACTGACCAAGCGCCGCTATGCCTGCCCGGTCGACGTCGTGATCGATGTCACCGATCCCCTGCTGCCTGCCAACTCGGGCCGGTGGCGGCTGCAGGCAGGCGGATTCACCGGGGCGCAGCCGCCGACCTGCGAGCGAACCTCGGCCGAGGCTGACGTCGCGGTCGGCATCGCTGACATCAGCGCCGCCTATCTCGGCGGTACCAGGCTCGGCACGCTGGCCGGCGCCGGCCTGGTGACCGAGCGGCGGCCGGGCACGCTCGCCCCGCTGTCGGCTGCCCTGTCCTGGGACCCGCTGCCCTGGTCGCCCATGCTGTTCTGACCGGCGCAGGGGGCGGGCGTGGTCAGAAGAGCAGGGCCTTGACCTCGCCGAACTCCTCTAGGCCGTGCACGCCGAGTTCCCTTCCGTACCCAGACTGGCCGAACGCCGGTGTCGTGGCCGGGCACCGGGTCGGGACCGCCGATGACCACCGTGCGCCCGCGGCGATCCCGCGCTCGATGTACCCGCGAACCCGGTCACGCGCACCGCGGAGACCAGCGGGCCAAAGGCCAGGCGACGATACCCGGCGGCACGGGTGGGCCGGGATGCGCCGACAGCTAC
>OCZU010000631.1_pt1 | contig 23861 bp, 21 predicted proteins | sample 1539001 | NCBI WGS metagenome assembly OCZU01 (sample SAMEA3539306, study PRJEB22396) | soil metagenome | biome: tundra; feature: field; material: soil | place: USA | collected 2010-05 | depth 0.15 m | reverse complement strand
CGCTGAGCCAGCTTAAGGGCCAGGTGGTGGTGCTGAATTTCTGGGCGACGTGGTGTCCGCCCTGCATCGAGGAAATGCCGTCGCTGGTGCGGATGCAGCAGCGCATGAAGGAGAAGGGCGTGACTGTGCTGGCGGTCAGCGTGGACGTCGACGAAAATAGCTACCGGCGGTTTCTGAAAGACCACAACGTGAATCTGCTCTCGGTGCGCGACGCCGACCAAAAGAGTAATGGGGTGTATGGAACTTTCAAGTTTCCGGAGACCTATGTGATCGACCGCAATGGAATTATGCGGCGGAAGTTCATTGGGGCGGTGGACTGGACGGAGCCGGACATCATTGAGTATTTGGGGAAACTTTGAAATCACCACGGAGACACGGAGCCACGAAGAAAAAATAATCAACGAGGGTCAGGACGGTCGCAATTTTCTTTCCTCCGCGTTTAGTCACAACTTCACGTTCCTTAGCCGCAGGGCGTTGGTGATTACCGACACTGAGCTGAAGCTCATCGCTGCGGCGGCGAAGATTGGGCTGAGCAGCAAGCCGAAAAATGGATACAGCACGCCCGCTGCGATGGGCACGCCGATGGCGTTGTAGACGAAGGCGAAGAACAGATTCTGTCGGATGTTGCGCATGGTGGCCTGGCTCAATTTGCGGGCGCGCAGGATTCCGGTCAGATCGCCTTTGACCAGTGTGATGCCGCCGCTCTCCATCGCGACGTCGGTGCCGGTGCCCATGGCGATCCCCACGTCGGCCTGCGCCAGCGCGGGGGCGTCGTTGATGCCATCGCCCGCCATCGCGACCACTCTTCCCTGCCCTTGCAGCTTGCGGATGATGTCCAACTTCCCTTCGGGCAAGACTTCGGCTTCGAAGTCTTCGATGCCTAGCGCCTTGGCAATCGACGAAGCGACGATGCGATTGTCGCCGGTGAGCATGACGATGCGAATGCCTTGGTTTTTGAGAGCGCTGAGAGCGTCAGGCGTAGAACTTTTCAATCGATCTGCGACGCCGAAGTTTCCGGCATAGACGCCGTCGACGGCGACGCACAGCGTGGTCCCATCCGGCGGTATCGCCGTCAAGACGGAGGCCTTGTTCAAAGCTCCTACCTCGACCATGAACGTGGGATTGCCGACGGCGACGTTTCTTCCGTCGACGACGCCGCGAATGCCTTTGCCAGTGACAGAGTTGGACTCTGTCGGCTGGGACAGTTTCAGTCCGCGCTTCTCCGCGGCCTCGACGATCGCTCTGGCCAGGGGATGTTCGCTGGTGCGCTCAAGACTGGCGGCCAGGCGAAAGAGTTCCTGATCATTTTCCAGAGACTTCGAAACACTGTAGAGCTGCGGCTTGCCTTCGGTGAGCGTTCCGGTTTTGTCGACTACCAGCGTGTCGACTTTTTCCAGAATCTCGAGCGCCTCGGCATTCTTGATGAGCACGCCGGCGCGGGCGCCGCGGCCTACGCCGACCATGATCGCCATCGGCGTAGCGAGGCCCAGCGCGCACGGGCACGCGATGATGAGTACTGCGACTGCGTTCACGAGCGCGTGCGCGAGGCGCGGTTGTGGGCCGAGGAAGAACCAGGCGAAGAAGGCGATCACCGCGACGGCTATGACGATAGGCACGAACCACTTGGCCACGCGATCGGCCAGGCGCTGGATGGGAGCGCGGCTGCGCTGCGCCTGGCCGACGAGTTGCACGATTCGCGCCAGCAAGGTTTCGCTGCCGACGCGCTCGGCGCGCATCACGAACGAGCCGGTGCCGTTGATGGTCGCGCCGATCACTTTGCTGTCGGGCAACTTCTCGACCGGCATGGATTCGCCGGTGATCATGGATTCGTCAATCGCGCTGCGGCCTTCGAGCAGCACGCCATCCACGGGGACTTTTTCTCCGGGACGAACGCGCAGACGATCTCCGGGCTTCACCTGCTCGAGCGGAATATCCTTCTCGCTGCCGTCGGGGGTCAGCAGGCGCGCGGTCTTGGGGCTGAGATCGAGCAGCGCGCGAATGGCGGCGCTGGTGCGGCTGCGGGCGCGCAGTTCCATCACCTGCCCGAGCAGGACCAGAGTGGTGATGGCGGCGGCGGCTTCGAAGTAAACATCGGGATATCCGCCCATATTGCCGGACCCAGCGCGCAGCGACTCCGGAAATATCTGCGGCGCGAGCGTGGCGATGACGCTGTAACCGTAGGCCACGCCGGTGCCCATGCCGATCAGCGTGAACATGTTGGGGCTGCGGTTGGCGAGCGAAGTCCAGAAGCGCTGGAAGAAAGGCCAGCCGCCCCAGAGCACGACCGGCGTGGCCAGCGCGAACTCCAGCCAGGGCAGAATCGAACTCCAGGGCTTGAACAAATATCGGTCGCCTCTCTGGATGTCGAGTCCGCCCATCAACAAGTCCGGCCAGAACATGCTGACCATCGCAATCACCAGCAGCGGCGCGGTGAGCGCCAGGCTGATCCAGAAGCGCCGGGTCATGTCGCGGAGTTCGGGATTTTCTTCAGTCGCGGCGGTGACGGTGCGGGGCTCCAGCGCCATGCCGCAGATCGGACATGAACCCGGCCCGGGCCGCACGATTTCCGGATGCATGGGACAGGTGTACTCGGTGCGCGTGGATGCGAGGGGAACGTCTGCCTCGAGCGCCATGCCGCAGGATGGGCAAGCCCCGGGCTTGGGTTCGCGGACCTCCGGGCACATCGGGCACACGTAGGCGACTTTTCCGGTGGTCGCGGGGGCTCGGGTCTGGGGCTGGATCTGCGCCAGAGGCTGCGGGGGATGGGCCGTGGGTGGGGCTGCCGGCGCGGCGCCCAGCATCACCAGACCCGACGGGCGCGCGGGTGCGGCCAGATATTTTGCCGGGTCGGTTTTGAATTTCTCCAGGCACGGCGCGCAACAGAAGTAATAGTTCTTCCCACCGTGGCCGTGGATATGTTTAGCGGTCGCGGGATTCACGTTCATCCCGCAGACGGGGTCGCGCTCGAGCGGGGGCGCCGGGTTGGACGGTTTCGTGGACATGAGGTTCGCGCTAAGACATGAGAATACAACGACCCTACGTGCTTCGATGGACAATGCTTTATATTGGATTCAGCCCGGCAGGCTGGCTGGGCTTCGGCTTCATCGGCAGCAAAGGACGATCTTATGACTTATTTGGACGTGGTTTTTCGCTACGGGGCGGCGCCCGCCGAAAACGAATTGCGGGCCATCGATGGCATGCGTGAGGTTTACGGCGTTCGGCTGGTGCAGTTCAACGATAAGGAACGCACGGTGCGCGTGGAGTTTGACGCTTCGCGTCTAAAGAACGACGCCGTGGCTCGACTTCTGCGCCAAGCGGGAGTAGATGTGCGGGAAAGATTGGCCCTGGCGTAGAGCGGAGACGAGGGGTTGGGGGAGGGCCGCTGCGGCTAGATTGCAAGGGGCGCCCAAGAAAACCTCTGGCCGAAGTCATCCTTGGAACGCCCCGTTGCGCGCCACTTCGTCTGCGCTTTGTATAAGCACCTGGCGTGCCGTCTGTAACCCACTCAAAATACAGGCTCCGTCTTCCGACTGCTTTGTAGGAATTGCTCTGAGCCGGGAAAGATTTACTTCGGGCCTGGGACGTGTGCAACGAAGGGGCCGAAGGGGCTGTGGAAAGGGCCAGGTGTCCGGAGTTTCTCGCGTCGGTCCGGCGTGTAAGTCGAAGGCCTTAGCGCGAGTGTCGCGACGCGGGGAGCGAGGATGAGAGCGCCGCGACTCGCGGACAATGTTCGGCGCAACGTTCCCAGCATGGGACGACTTCCGTTATAATTCTGGAGCGAGTTCACCTGCCAAACCTGCGCCCTTAGCTCAGCTGGATAGAGCGTCTGGCTACGAACCAGAAGGTCGGGAGTTCGAATCTCTCAGGGCGCACCATTCTTCATTCTTGAATTCCTTTCTCCGAGCGCCGTCCGTCTTTTTCCGGGCTGGGGCCGTCATTCCCGCTCTTCGCGCCGCCATGCCGGCAATGCCGGCGATCCAATGGCCAGCAGTCCGAGCGTGGTTGCTTGGGGAACGGGAGGGCTGAGAGCAGAGCCAGGGTTGTTCTCGGCAGCATCCTGGGTTTGACCGGCAGCGATCGGTTTGTTGGCGACGGTCTCGTAGGCGTAACCGTACACCACTGCCGTAACAAAGGGCACGCTGCCTTGAAATCCCGCGTGGACCAAGACGAACCGGGCCCATCCATAGTGAACTGCTCCGCTAATTTCAAATTTCAAACCTAGGTAACGGTCCTTCGAGTTGGGGAACCTGCCATAGAGTCTGAGGAAGGAGTTGTCATCGTTGAACGCCTCGGCCATCAGAATCTCGGCACTCTGCGCGTCGAGGAAATTGTCGGCGGTCCCAATGACGGCCCCCGCCTTAAGTGGCACGGCATCTCCTCGCTGGCCGACCACTTCGTGGCCGACCACTCCCGCGCCGGCATTGCCGTTTCCACTCACATTCAGGTTTTGGGCGCAGAAACTGCACGAAGGGGTCTTGTAGGAACTCTTGTTGAGAATCAGGAAATCAATGACTCCGTCGTGGTTGAAGTCAATGGGAAATTGTCCGGTGCTGATCAGCTTGGCGTGAGCTGGAGTGTAGACAATTTCTGCCTGGGCGGGATAAGCCAAGGCCATCAAGCTCACGCCGGCGGCACCGGCGGCGAGGGAATAGGATCGAAGGCGCTGGTCCAGGGCAGGAGAGAAAAAGCTCGTGCCCATCGGGGCGGGAAAGGAGTTCATGGAATGCCTCCTAGGACGAACGTACTGCGGATTATGTGCCACCGGGGTTGCCGCGTCAATGTGGCGGAAGTCCTCTTTCCCTAGGGCTGCCTCGGGTAACTTTCGAAAATCTACGGCACACGGAACTTCACGTTGCTTTTCAGCGTGCCGCCGGAGGTTACCACCTCGACAAAGCCTGTGGTCGCGCCGGTTGGAACCGTGGCGGTGAAGGAAGTGCTCGATCCCTTCTTGAATGACGCCGACGTGCCGTTAAAGGTAACGCTGGTGATCCCCGTAAGGTTGGTTCCGAGAATCGTGACTGTCGATCCCACCTTGCCGGAAGTGGGAAGAAGTTTCACGAACGGGCCGAGCCCGGCGTTCACGCTGAAGACCGTGCCCAAGTGATCGGTGCCGCCCGAAATAGTCACGCCATAAAGGACGCCGCTGGTATGCTGCACCAGCCCGCCGAAAGGGGTGGAACCGTCTGTGATGCCGGTGAAATTGTAAAGTGTGGTAAGGGTGCCGCCGAGGGTGATCTCGAAGACGGTGCCAAGCTCGTCGGTCCCGCCTCCGGTGGTCGTGCCATAGAGATTCCCATCGGTGGCCTGAACCAGTCCGTCGTTAGGTTCGTATCCGTCAGTTATATCGAAGCTATGGAGCACCGTCAGCGTGCCCTTCGAAGTGATCTTGAAGACTTCGCCATCGCCATTGGCGCCACCTCGCAGGGTTGTGCCGTAGAAGTTTCCGTCGGTTGCCTGAATCAGTTGAGACTCGGGTTCCCAGCCGTCGGTGTTGTCAAAGCTGTGCAGAGAGGTGAGCGTACCCGCCGATGTGATCTTGAAGACGGTCCCCAGATCGCTGGTGCCGCCAGTGCCGGTTGTGCCGTAGAAGTTTCCGTCTGAGCCCAGGACCAATCCCGCGAGAGGATCGTAGCCGTTAGTATCGTTGAAGAAGGCAAGCGTGGTCAGCGTGCCCGAGGGCGTGATCTTAAAGACGCTGCCGTAAACCGTGGGTGTGCTGTAGCTGGTTGTGCCATAGAAGTTCTTGTCGGTACCCTGCACCAGCGCACAGGCGGGGAAACCACCGTCCGTGTTGGCGAAGTTGTGGAGCGTCGTGAGCGTGCTCGCCGGAGTTATCTTGAAGACGGTGCCATCCCCGTTGGCCCCGCCTTGGTAGGTTGTTCCGTAGAAATTCCCATCAACGCCGAGCACGAGCCCCGCATAGGGGTTTTCGCCGTCAGTACCGGCGAAACTGTGAAGAGTCGTTAGCGTGCCAGAGGGTGTGACTTTGAAGACGGTGCCGTCACCGCTCGCGCCACCGTATAGGGTCGTTCCGTATAGATTTCCATCTTTCCCTTGGACGAGATTCTCCGTAAAGGGGCCGGAGCCATTGGTGCCGTCGAAATTCGCCAGGATCGCGACTGTCGCAGGCGGGGCGGTCGCGCCTTCCGCGTGGTGGCTGGGATTGGAGCTCTGCGCATTGGCTAGCGCTGCGCCACCAAACATCACCGCAGCGACTAGGACCGCTGCAACCAGAATATAGGCAGGCGAAAACGGGCGTCTCATGCTGTCTCTCCTTGGAAAAATTTTGAGATGTCCAATCGTGCAAAACTCAAGCCAGGAGAATCGAACGTAGGTCCCTGGGGGGACGGCGTCGGAGGACATCCTACACCTCTCTGCTCGACCGGCGTAAGATGAAAGTTCTTGCAACGTCCGCGACTGAAACGCTCGCGTGTTCTCGCGTGCTGCGGGACTGGTTGCATTCGCTGCCTTTTCTGCTAGTCTGAGTGTGCCCTGTTGTTTCTGTCCCTTTGTTTCAGTCATTAACCGGAGTCGCTCTCTCCGGAAATCGGGTCGCGCGCCATGTCGAAAGTGATCGAACAGGAAGTGTCCGTACTCTCATCCGCAAAACTTGGGTTGGTTTATCTCTCGGCGAACGACTGGACTCTGGTTGCCGACAAAGCCAGCCGCCTGCACTTCAAGAAGGGCGCCGTGATTGTCCAAAGGGGCAAGAGAACGAACGGTGTTTATCTGTTGCTTAAAGGGACGGCGCGCGTGCAGATCCCTTCCCAGCCGGCGGTGCGGGTGATCGGGCCGGGCGAGATCTGTGGAGAGATGTCCTTTCTGGAAGCGGCGCCGGCCAGCGCCAGCGTGATTGCCGAGGGGGAACTGGAAGCCTATCATCTTGACCTTCCGACATTGGAGAGTTTGTTTGAACTGTTCCCCCACCTCGCCTCGCGCTTTTACCGCTCCCTGGCGACGAATCTGTCCCGCCGCTTGCGGGAGTTGATCGGGCCGGGTTCCGTGGCGCCCGCCGCTATACAAAAACCTTGGCAATAATATAGTTGACTCAGTTCTAGGATAGAATGGCCGTGGCAGGGCTAGTTCCGTCGTTGGGCTACTTTGAGTCTTGAACATCCGAAACTAACTTCGCTTTCCAAACGCATCCACCATTCCAGCTTACGAGAGTCCTGCCACAGGTGCATGAAATGTCATCCTTGTCGCGCTGCGGTTCTTTCCGCTGAGTCAGTTCCCACACGCGACCACATTCGCAGGTATTCCTGCCTTCCACGCCAGCATTCACCGCCGGATTAATGGTCATGCCGCCCTTTCCGCCCTCCGCTGCTCACCGTCAATTCTGCGCTGGGTATGGTATCGGCGTCCAATCGCCAGGAATTGCGTCTTGGGCTTTGCTCAAACTCTCGAAATGGCCGCTGGCGTGAGAATAGGCTGCTGTGAGATCGTCGGGAGCGGGTTGGAAGTATGGCCGCCAGCGCCAAAGCAGCCAGTAAAACTGGCCGTCGAACACTATCTTCACGTGCTTGACCTCCGGCATTTCAATACTCCTCTACCCTTGTTTTTTATTTCTTCTGGCTCAGGGCGATGGCCTCCGCCTTCAGGTTCTCAATTAGAGCCGCAAGTTCCGCTTCCGCCCACCCTTTGAGATTGTCTCGAACGAAGTACCCGTCGTCGAGTGGGCACGAGGATGAGTGCTTGAGAAGATCGTAGGCCATTTCCGCTTCCCAGCGAAGAGGTCTGTCCAAGATGAGCTTCTGCATCTGCTGGTAGACGGTCCAAGCGAGAATATCCGCAGCCTGCAATGGAAGAATGGATGATTTGCGCTCGAATGAATAGCCGCTCAACACGGCGAGGCCAGTTCGTTCTTGATTGAGTTCCGAAGTGGCCATGGCTCCATCCATCACGTATTCGATTTCGCGCCGCGCAGAAAGTGCCGATTCCATCCAATCGAACACATACCTCATCGTGGATTGAGGCGCGTTCGTTTTCCTCCATATAGCAACTCTGCCGCAGATTTGGCGAACCGCGAAGGTGTAATGGAAGTTCCCGCAATGGCGACGAAAATGTCCAGTGATGATCTCATCATAGTCGTTTTTGGTAATCGCAGTAGCGAAGCCTTTGCGCGCGCGGGTGGTGATGATGTTGCACAATCGAGCGAGAACGCGCCTCTTTCGGTCATCGCTCCAATTGTAGAAGGGCTTTTCTCCGGCTACAAATGGTGCCATGTGGAAGGCGCTAAAGCCCTCCTCCTTCTTGACCTCGGCCCAGTTTCTGCTGAATTCGCCCCACTGTTCGGGCGTGCCCGCATAACAGGCGGCTAGGGCAATTTGTTGATCTGGCGCGGTTCCGCTATCGTCGAAATGAACCGTGAGAAAGGCCATGTCCCGGTCAACTCCCTCATCTGGAAATGTGCTTAGGATCAGGTGATCCAAACACGATTGCTCTCGTTGACGCTCCGGCGACACGTCTAGTACACTCGCTTTCCAGGAGCGAGTTTTGACGAGCCACCCTAAACCTTCGGCCAAGAATGCACAGGGCGAGTTCGGCAACTTTACGCGACTGCTCGACAGACTGTTGTCAGTTCCGCACTCTAAGATCAAGGCGGAACTGGATGCTGAGAAGAAACGAACGAAAGCGCCTAGAGATCGGGCGAGACGGAAGCACGCTTTCCGCGACGTAACCGATGCCGACTAGAACGGCGTCGTTTCACCCTCCTTCCCAGTGAGTTCTTTATAGGTCAGGCGCTTCCCCACCAAATTCCTAAGCACAGCGTCGAAGCGATCCGCGTCAGTCAGCGGATTCACTTTGGTGCCGCGATTGTTGTAACGGAACACTTGCTCATCGACGTATCGCTCCAAATGGAACGGCTCAACGCAGACGTAGGTGCCAGCGAGATTGCGCTTGAGTAGACTCCAGAAGTTTTCCAGCCCGTTGGTGTGAACGCGGCCACGGACGTAGGTTTCGGCGTGATTCACGACTTCATGCAGATAGGTTTGATTCAACCGCTGGTACGCGGGAGCCTGATCGGTATAGACGTTGGTTCCGTGCTCTACATTCTGGAGCACGGCATTTTGCAGGGTCAGGCGCGAAACGTCCGGCACCACGCTAGCGCGAATCTGGCGTGCGGTGCGGTCGAGCATTCCCATAACTACGGCCTTGCCCCCGCTCCCGCCGAATTGAGCGGTGCCGCTGAGGGCGCGATAGCGAGTCTGTTTTTCCTTGTGCATGTTCTTGAGTTTTCCGCCGACGAAAGTTTCATCGACTTCGACTTCGCTGCCCTCGCCGCCGATCTTGGCGAAACTGCCGGTGCGAAGTGCTACGCGAATCCGGTGCATCATGAACCATGCGGACTTTTGAGTGATCCCGATAGCTTTGGCGATCTCATATGAGCTAATGCCGTTCTTGCAGTTTGCAATCATCCACACGGCAGTCATCCACTTGTCCAACGGAATCGGGGATTCCTCAAAGATCGTACCGACCTTAATTGAGAACTGGCGCTTAGGATGGGCGCTCTTGCACTCCCAGAGGCGGCGAGTGGAAATGAAGCGAACGTCTTTCGACTGGCAGGTGGGGCAGATTGCGCCATCGGGGAAGATGCGCGCTTTAAGGAACTGGAAGCACCGCTCAGGATCGGCGAAGTAGACGATGGCTTGCTGGAGGGTTTTCGGTTCGCGTTCCATGCACAAACTTTAGCAAATTACCGCTCCTGAGTCAAGTATATTATTGCCAAAACCTTCATCTTGACAAGGTCTTTTCTCTGGAATCGATGTGGTCGGGGCGTTTTTCGGCGGAGTGGGAACAATTACCCTCCCGGCGGGCGGGCAAGAGGTCTGAGGCGGATCGGCTGCGCTCCGGGCAGCACGAGGGGATCAGATCCCAGACAAATAAGAAGCGCCCCGGGACTCTTTCGAGTCTCGGGGCGCTTGAACAGCCCTCCCCCAGAACTGCTCAACTCCAAGACTACTTGCGTCCACGCGTTTTGTGAATTACACTTCTGTGCCATGCGATTCGCCGGAGACGGAAAGAGATCTCCCGATGAGGTTTGGGCTTGCTCTGGCACGGTAGGAGCCGGTGGGCCCACAGTACGCGGACGCAAAAGGACTGTACTAGTATGCATCGCTTTGCAGTTTCATTCCGGTGATCTCGTCTCGTATGCGCTCTAAGCAGTATATGAATCAACATGTTACATTTTGTTCCAGTTTGGCATTCAGGATGCTTATGTAGGTGTGCGGGTGTGATATGTAGTCCGCCGGTGGAGGCCTGAAGTCTCCAAGAGATTTGCAGTGGGGTTCCTAGGATAAGTCCAGGAGGATCTGATCATGAAGCGGATAGTTTTGCTGGCAGTATTAGCACTGGCCCTGCCGATGGCAGCTTTTGCCAACGACGTCGATTTTCAAAATAGCGGGGGAACCCTTACAGGAAGTTCGTCGGGTCTGACGCTCACCGGATCTGAACTGCTCGCGGTGGTCGGCTTCAATGGTGGAGGCTTGATTCAGGGCGCGCTGGGCAGCGTGTCCTTCACCACAGGTTCGCTGATGTCGGGGAACCTGACCACGGGCGCGATCTTCAACGGTGGCGGAAGCTTCACGATCACGGGCAACGGCACAAATGGTATTCCTAATACCACGATCTTCAGCGGCTCATTCAGCGGTCCGGTGACGTGGAGCGAGAACCAGAATTGCGGGCCCAACGGCTCCATCTGCTACACCATGACCGGTTCCATCTCCGGTACTTGGTACACCGGGCAGACGGTAAATGGCGCCACGATCCAAATTACTCTTAACACCGGCAAGAACGGGTTTATGGGACAGGTAACCCTGGGCAGCGGGGACACCGTCATCGGAACCACCGTTCCCGAGCCGGGCACTCTCGGATTGCTCGGAACCGGGCTGGTTGGCCTGGCTGGGATCATTCGCAGGAAATTAAAAGCGTAAGATTGCGCTATCCGCCTCTCAAAGCCCCGCTCTTGCGGGGCTTTGTTTTGCTTCCTGAAGAGTGGCGCTGCCCATTGCTGTGAGTTGCACGCGATTACCGCAGTAACCCTCCAGCCGGGATTCCCGTTGACCCTTACCGCTCCGCCTCCTTACATTCACCACAGGGGGTCGTATGAAAGATATTCATGAGGTGTTGCGGCAGAAGCAGACCAAGTACGCCCAACTGGGAAAGCAAATTGAGATGCTCCAGCAAGCGGCGGAGAAGCTGCGTGAAGTGGCTCCCTTGCTGGCCGAGAATGATGACGAAGACAATGCGGTCTTGATAGAAGTCGACGAGGCTTCGCCGCTTTCCGAGGCGGCCAAGGCCACTGCGGCGTCTGCGGGCGCGAGCGCGTCCAAGGCAGCCCGTCCCACGGCGCCTCGTTGGCCATAATCTCGCCGTGGTTGGGCGGGGAATCTAGTTATGACCCTTCTGGCGTTGCTGGTTTCCACTGACGATTCCGCTTCCGAGATCCTGGGCCGGGTTCTGCCGGCCTCGGGGATCGCGGTGGAGCGTTTCAGCGATCTCGCGGCGGCGATGGACCGCCTGCAGCAGCAACGGTTCGATACCCTCGTCATTGATTTCCAAGACCCGAAGGCCGCCGCGGACGTTCTCGAAGAAGCCCGCAAGCTGAATTCGGGAAACGCTCCCGTCACCGTGGCTTTGGTGGCAGAACGGGCCAAAGCGCGGGACATTCTTAGTGGCGGCGCGCATTTCGTGTTGTATAAACCGCTTTCGGAGGACAGCGCCCGGGCCGGACTGCGGGCCGTTGCCGCTTTGCTCAATCGCGAACGCCGCCGCGCCTACCGCGTCCCGGTGCAGGCTCCGGTGGATCTTACCCTGCCTGACACTCGCAAGGCCGAGGGAATTCTGCTGGACCTCAGCGAAACTGGAATGGACGTGCTTACCGCCGAACCGCAAGCTCCGGGGTCTCTGCTGAATTTCCGCTTTCAGTTGCCCGACGGGAGTCTTGAAGTTCAGGCGCATGGGCAGGTGGCATGGGCTAACCCGAATGGTCAAACCGGAGTCCGATTTCTGGACGTGGATGAGTCCACCAGGGCGCAGCTCCAGGTCTGGCTGCAGGCCGCAGCGGCGATCCAGAATGCCGGACCGGAGGAGGGCGTCCCTCACTGCAAGCTCACCGATCTGAGTCTGGGCGGTTGCTACGTGGAAAGCGATTCGCCATTTCCGGAACGTGCCTTGGTCGACCTTTGCCTGCGGACCGAAGAAATGGCCGTCCACACCGAAGGCATGGTACGGGTCGCGCACCCGGGTTACGGCATGGGAGTGGAGTTCCCTTCCCGCACGCCTGAACAGCGCGCCCAGGTGGGCAACCTGATCAGTTTTCTCCGCAGTTGTCCGGAATCCATGCTGGAGCTGAGTGTTTCTCCGCGCGCCCTGACGGCCGATCTCGGCCAATTTGAGCACGCGGAGATCGCCGACGAAATCGTGGAAGACCTGGAAGATCCTTTGCTCGAACTGCTGCGGCAAGGGCCGAGGCTGCAGCAGGATGACTTCATCGAGGAACTTCGCCGCCAGCGATCGGGCGAGAGCGTCGCAACCTAGCTGGAGTTTCCTGCCTGCCTCTCTGCTGTATCTTCCGTGAGCTTGTTTTCCCAGGATTCCTGCGTTCAATAAAAGCCTCTCGCGGGCAGTGTGGCTGGCGGACTTTCGGGACTAGCGCGGGCGGGAAAGAGATAGGCAGCGAGAGCAGTCGAATGGGCGAGAGGCCTGTGGTGGCTGGTTCCCGGAGGGCGAAGAACCCGAGCCCCGTCTCTGGCCCGGGCCTTCCACTCTCCGTGGTCTGTTCCACCCCAATGTAAGTAGCGTAGTTCATCCCTGTTGCGTTGGGGTTTCAGCAATGTTAAATGTGGGTTAAATGGGCCGGGGTTATGCACAGGGATATCCACGGGGTTTTCTGAAGCGCGGGAACTGGCGGCCGGCTCGTGCATCGAATTCGCCCTTGTGCGAACATGTACGCGAATACAAGACAGCATCTCCGCGCGGAAGCTGGTGGGAGCGAAGCTGGCGGCAAGTTCAAAATCCGGTCGGACTGACAGTTCCTTGTCGCCCGGAAGCACGCCCGGTGCACCTTGGGATGCGCCGCGCGGCAGTCTGATCTGGGCACCGCTGGTGTCGATTGCCGCAGCGGCCGCAGCGGTTGAAATCCCTTTCCTGTTTCGCGGCACGCCCTCCGGACACGATATCGAATTCCATTTGTATTCCTGGCTGGAAGTTCTCTCGCAATGGAAGCAAGGGATCGTTTATCCGCGCTGGGCGGCGCTGGCGCACTTCGCGTATGGCGAACCGCGCTTCATTTTCTATCCCCCGGCATCGTGGACTTTGGGAGCGCTCCTGACTGCGATCTTTCCCTGGACGCTGGTGGCCAGCCTCTATATCTGGCTGGTCCTGATGGCGGCGGGCGTGTCCATGTTTCTGCTGTCGCGGCAGTGGCTCGACCGGCGCGACGCAACTTTCGCCGCAGTTTTCTACGCAGTTAATCCTTATCACCTGGTGGTCGTCTACTGGCGGAGCGCGTTCGCCGAACTGCTGGCGAGCTCGTTGTTGCCCTTGCTGTTGTTGCTGCTGTTGCGGACGGACACAAAGGACCGCCGCAGTAGCGTCTTCCTGGGTCTGCTGCTCGGGTGCGCCTGGCTGACCAATGCGCCTGCGGCGCTGATGATCCATTATTCGTTAGCTTTGCTGACGGTAGTGATCGCCTGGCAGCGGCGCTCGCCACGCATTCTCTTGACGGCAACTGCCGCGGTGCTTCTCGGAGCCGCCCTGGCTGCCTTCTACTTGTTGCCCGCGGTCTACGAACAAAAATGGGTCAACATTGCCGAAGCTATTTCCCTCGGCTCGCGGCCGCTTGATAATTTTCTCTTTAGTCACACCGTATTTGCCGACCACGATGCCTTCAACCGCGTCATTTCCTGGGTTGCGATCATGGAGATCATGCTGACGCTTGGCGCTGCCTGGGCCGCGCGTAGCTGGGGCAGCCGCAATCGCCGACTGTGGTACGCGCTCGTCGCCTGGGCCGCAGTGTGTGCGGTAATGATGCTAGCGATCACCAATCCTCTGTGGAACATCCTTCCCCAGTTGCGCTTCATGCAGTTTCCCTGGCGGTGGATGCTGTGCGTGGGCATTCCCTTTACTTTGTTCACAGCGGTGGGTGTGCGGCGATGGACCGTCCGGGTGGCGCTCTACGTGGCGATGCTGTGCGTCATGGCATTTACCTGGTACCACTTCCAGCCGCCGTGGTGGGACACCGCCGCCGACCTGCGCGAGATGCGAGACAACGTAGCGTCCGGCGCGGGATACGAGGGCACCGACGAATACACTCCCGTGGGCGCCGATCCTACCGCCATCGATAAAGGCGCTCGCCGCGTGACCGTGGAAGGCGCGGCTCATGCTGCTATTCGGGTTTCCGGCTGGACACCGGAACGTAAAGTCTTCACGGCGGAGATGTCAGCGCCGGATCGTCTGGTTCTGCGTCTGTTTAGCTATCCGGCGTGGCGCGTGGAAGTGAATGAGCGTCAGGTGCTCGCCAGCGCGCGAGAGGACACTGGACAGATGCTGGTCCCGGTGGAAGCGGGCGTGAATCGAGTGCAGGTTACTTTCATCCGCAGCTGGGATCGCACCGCGGGCGCGTGGGTTTCGGTGATTGCGATCGGTTTCGTGCTAGTGTCGCTACGACGCCGCTATCATTGGGAGTCACACAAAAGACTTTAACCGCAAAGTTCGCTAAGTCTTCGCAAAGAGCGCAAAGAGGATCTTGACCATAGCGCTCTGTAACTTTTCTGCTTCCCTTCGCGTCCTTTGCGAGACCTTTGCGTGCTTTGCGGTTAAAGGCTTTTTCTACAGGCAATGGCCTTGCGCTCGTGGGATGTAAGCGTGATGCGAAGGATTCTGATTGCTACTTCCAATCCGGGCAAACTGCGCGACTTCTCTGGCGCCGCGCTGCGTCACGGAGTGGAGATTGCAGCCATCCCCGACTTCTCTTCCCTGCCCACCGTCGTTGAGGACGGACTGACGTTCGAGGCCAATGCGCGTAAGAAGGCCGAAGCGTACAGCCGATATGTTCCGGGAGAAATTGTGGTGGCCGACGACTCCGGACTGGAGATCGACGCCCTGCAGGGAGCTCCCGGCGTGCACTCGGCCCGCTACGCCGCACCTGATCTGCACAATAAGGAACCGCACCAAGCTGATGCGAACACCGACGACGAGGCCAACAATGCGCGGGTCTTGCGCGAACTGCGGGGCGTTCCGCCTGCGCAGCGCACTGGAAGATTTGTATGTGTGCTCGCGGCCGCGCGCGATGGCCAGACACTGGCGACATTTCGTGGCGCGGCGGAAGGTATCATCCTCGACGCTCCCCGCGGCAGGAATGGTTTCGGCTACGATCCGCTGTTTTACTTTCCGCAGATCGAGAAGGCGTTCGCGGAGCTGACCGCCGAAGAGAAGTCCACGTACAGCCACCGCGGCGCAGCGTTTCGTCAGTTTCTGGACTGGTGCAAGCCTCCCCAGTCTTCCAAAGATGAGGGGTAGGGGCTCAATTTGCCGAACCCTTAACCACAAAGGACACGAAGGCGCACGAAGGAATAATCCACAAAACACAGGGCCTTCGTGTTACTTCGTGTCCTTCGTGGTCAAGGGTTTTCTGGGCGGTCTTGTCAAAACAGAGCCACTATCAGGTGAGGACACGCCTTGACTTCGCTGGCACGCACTAACATAATGAAAGGTTATTTTTTCCTACTCGAACTCATAAGGAGCTTTCGTGGCGTCAGCCAGTTCTACTGCTCCGGTTGTGGCAAAAGGTAAAGTACAAGGCGTTGCGCCTCTGCGCGCGGGCCAGGGTTACTCATTTGTCTTGCGCCGGCTGCATTCGTTGACCGGCATCATTCCGGTGGGCGCATTCCTGTTCGAACACATTCTGATTTCGAACTCGACGACCATCAGCGGTCCTGAGGCCTATGCGCGGCAAGTCAGCTTTCTGGCGAATCTGCCGCTGGTATTCTTCCTCGAGTTGTTCGGCATCTGGATCCCGATCGCCTTCCACGCGCTGTACGGCTTCTACATTTGGTACAGCGGTGAGGGCAATGTCGGTGATTATCCCTGGAGCGGCAACTGGATGTACACCGCACAGCGCTGGACCGGGGGCATCGCCTTCGCTTATATCGTCTGGCACACCTACACGATGCGCTTCACCGGAGTTGATCTGCACGACTATCCGATGGCGTCGTTTGGCAAGGTGCAGCATGAAGTATTTCAGACCTGGTTTTTCTTGTTTTATGTGGTGGGCCTGATCGCGGCTTCCTGGCACTTTGCCTATGGCATCTGGCTGTTCTCGGCAAAGTGGGGCATCGTTACCGGGGAAAAGGCGCGGAAGCGGCTCCTGGCGGTGTGCCTGGCCTTCTTTTTCGTGCTGACGGCCGCGGGGCTCGCCAGCCTTACCTCGCTGCGCTCCCGCCCGCAGCAACCCACGGAGCCTGGAGCGGTGGCGGCGCAATCGACCCACGCAACAGCAACTTACGGAAAGCCGGTGCGGTGATGGCAACTCCCAAGATCATCGTCATAGGCGGCGGGCTAGCCGGACTCTCCGCCGTCATCAAGATTGCCGAGATGGGCGCGGACGTCGATCTGTTCTCGATTGTCCCGGTGAAGCGCTCGCACTCGGTGTGCGCGCAGGGCGGCATCAACGCGGCCAAGAACCTGAAGGGCGAAGGCGACTCGACGTGGATACATTTTGACGACAGCGTCTACGGCGGCGATTTTCTGGCGAACCAGCCGCCGGTCAAGGACATGTGCGAGGCCGCGCCCGGCATCATCGACCTGCTCGACCGCATGGGCGTTCCCTTTAACCGCACGCCCGAAGGCCTGCTCGACTTTCGCCGCTTCGGCGGGACCTTATATAACCGCACTGCATTTGCCGGGGCTACCACGGGCCAGCAGTTGCTCTACGCGCTCGACGAGCAGGTGCGCCGCTACGAATCCGAAGGCAAGGTGAAGAAATACGAGCACTGGGAATTCCTTTCCGCTGTGCTCGACGGAAACCGCGTCTGCCGCGGCATCTGCGCCATGGATCTGCGCTCGATGGAAGTGCGCACCTTCCCTGCCGACGCCATCCTCATCTGTACCGGCGGCATTGGCGCGATCTTCGGCAAGTCGACCAACTCGGTTGTATGCACAGGGTCGGCGCAATCTGCACTCTACCAGCAGGGCTGCTATTACGCCAACGGCGAATTCATTCAGGTGCATCCCACATCGATTCCCGGCAACGACAAGCTACGCCTGATGTCGGAATCGGCGCGCGGCGAAGGCGGCCGCGTCTGGGTTCCGAAAACTGCGGGGGACAAGCGCGATCCCAAGTCGATCCCGCAGAGTGAGCGCTGGTACTTCCTCGAGGAGTGGTATCCCAAGTACGGGAACCTGGTGCCGCGCGATGTGGCCACGCGCGCGATTTTCAAAGTCGTCTACGAGTACAACCTCGGCATCGACGGCAAGCCGATGGTTTATCTCGACCTCACCCACATTGATCGTAAGATTCTCGACCGCAAGCTGGAAGGCATTCTGGAGATCTACGAGAAGTTTGTGGGCGATGATCCGCGCGACACGCCCATGAAGATTTTCCCCGGCATGCACTACACCATGGGCGGACTGTGGATCGACTTCAAGCAGGCGACAAATATCCCCGGCATCTACTCCGCGGGCGAATGCGAGTATCAGTATCATGGTGCGAATCGTCTGGGGGCGAACTCGCTTGTCTCCTGCATTTATGGTGGCGCCATTGCCGGACCGAATGCGGTGAAGTATGCGCGCGGGTTGCAGGCGTCATCTGACGGCAATGGTTGCTTCGACGCGGAGAAAAAGAAGCAGGAAGCGAGCAACGCCCTGCTCATGAACAACCAGGGCACGGAGAATCCGTTCCGGCTGTGGCAGGAACTGGGCGAGGTGATGACCAAGGACTGTACCGTCATCCGCTACAACAAGAATTTGGTTCAGACGGATGCGAAGCTGGTGGAGCTGCTCGAGCGCTACCGCAAGGTCAACCTGAGCGACCGCACCCAGTGGGCGAACACCAGCGTGGTCTTCACCCGCCAGCTCTACAACATGCTGCAACTGGCGCGCGTAATTGCCCAAGGCGCCCGCATGCGGGATGAATCGCGCGGCGCGCACTACAAGCCGGATTTCCCCGAGCGCGACGACAAGAACTGGCTGAAGACGACGAAGGCATATTTCGCGCCCGATGCGGATGAGCCGAAGTTTGAGTTTGAGCCGGTGGATGTGTCACTGATTCCGCCGAGAGCGAGGAAGTACTGAGACAGGCGGGCGGAGTTCCGGATGTTTAAAGAGATTGCAGAGCCGCGAGAGTCGAGATTAAGACGTTGGTCTGTCGTCCTAAGTGTGCTGTACTTGGGAATCGCAATCTTCGACTCCGTGCGGTTCTGGCATCGGCATGATAGCACTTACGCACTGAATGCCGCGTTGTGGTTGGTAGTGGCGGCTGCGTGGGCATACAAGTCTAGGCACGTCGGAGAACCGCAGATTACGAGGCTGGGCATTAACCGTTCGGAGCAGCTACATGGCGACGAGTAAACAGTATTGATTTGTCTTGTCATTCTGAGCGAAGCGAAGAACCTGTGTATTCCGTGTGCGCCGGCAGAGTGCACGTGTTCTTCGCTCCGCTCAGAATGACAAGGTTTGAGCTAAGAGCTAAAGGCTAGAAGCTAATGGCTAATAAATCCGTCCTCCTAAAGATCAAGCGCCAGAACACTCCGACTTCCAAGTCGTACTGGGAAGAGTTCGAGCTGCCTTACCAGCCGAACATGAACGTGATCTCCTGTCTGATGGAGATCGCCGCCAACCCCGTCACGCGCGAGGGCAAGGCGACCACGCCCATCACCTACGACTCGAATTGCCTGGAGGAAGTCTGCGGCTCCTGCGCCATGCTCATCAACGGACGCGCGCGCATGGCCTGCTCCGCCCTGATCGATAAGCTCGAACAGCCGGTCAAGCTCGAACCGTTTTCCAAGTTCCCCATCATTCGCGATCTGGCCACCGATCGCAGCGTGATCTTCGAGAACCTCAAGGCCGTCAAGGCCTGGGTACCGATCGACGGCACCTACGACCTTGGTCCCGGGCCGCGCATGACGGCGGAAGAGCAGGAAGTGGCCTACCCTATTTCCCGCTGCATCTCCTGCACTTGTTGCATGGAAGCCTGCCCGCAGTTCAATGAGGAAACCGGCTTCGTGGGCGCGGCCACCATCGCGCAGGTGCGGCTGTTCAACACCCATCCCACGGGCAAAGCACTGCAGCGCGAGCGGCTCGCGGCGCTGATGGGCGATGGCGGCATCCAGGAATGCGGCTACGCGCAGAACTGCGTGGAGGTTTGCCCCAAGGATATCCCGCTGACCAAGTCCATCTCCGAGGTGGGCGGCGCCGTCATGAAGCAAGCCATTGTTGACCTTTTCCGGCGCTGAAGAAAAACCTAAACCACTGAGGACACAGAGAGACGCAGAACAATGCTGCCTGGTTGGGATAAACACCCATGAAAATTGACATCGACCATCTCACCGAGTCTGAGCTCATCCATCTGAATGAGAAGATCATTCAGAGGCTTCGTATGATCCGGCAAATGCGCGCCCACGTTCAGATGCTGGACTTCCAGATCGGCGAGCGCGTTTGGTTTCAAACCGAGCGGGAAGAAATCATTCGTGGAATGCTGGTCCGCTACAACAAGAAGTCGGTCACAGTCGTCACCGATGACGGGCATCGATGGACCGTCGCCCCGGGCTTCCTGCGGAAGACTACCCCGGCCTCGGCAGCCCCCGGAACCGGGAACGTCGTGGAGATTGAGAACGTCAGAAACGCATCCCGCAAGTGATCTGCGATCTTGACCTTTTCCGGCGCCGATTCTTGTCACTTCTGAGCAACAGGCCACGCCCATTCTGTGTCGAATGAACGCTAAATGATTGCTGCAGGGGCACATGAGTTGACCGCAATCCCGCGCCCAGTAAGGCCTTTCGCGTGCTCCTTATTCAAAGCGGAGTGCGCCGCGGACGGGTCAGTAACCAGTGGTAACCAGACCTGGGTACCGGCCGCCAAGTACGCCCGTAACGGCTGCTCTGCAATCAATGGTTGGACCACTTGACAGCATGGCTTACAATTGCCGGACGGATGTGAGTTGAGCCGTACGGAAGATTACGGAACTCATTGAGATTAAACCTACAGCGCCGCGTCATTCTGGCCTCCTTGCTGGTGTGTGTGTGCTCGCCGCTTTTTGCGGTGACTGCGACCACCGTGCATAAGCCGGTCCGGCATCACCGGTTCCACCGCCTGCACTGGACGTTGTGGAATCCGATGTTCCGTCCGTCGCACGAATCGCTTTTGTTGCAGAACGCGGAAGTCGACCGGCTGGAATTGCCACGCATTCAGGATGACGACGAATTGGAGGCGTTGAAGGCCAGTGGAGCGCTCCAGCCCATCATCGCGGGTGAAACGCTGCACTTTGATCCGCGGCTTGATCCTTCGCGACGCTACTGCCGTCCCTGGACTCGCGACTTTGTGCAGGACCTCGCGCAGGCCTACTACAACCGCTTCCACCAGCAGATTCAGGTAAATTCCGCCGTGCGTACCGTAAAGATCCAGAAGAAACTTCGCCGGCACAATCGCAATGCGGCCCCGGCTGAGGGCGATACGGCTTCGTCCCATCTCGCCGGCCTTACCGTGGACTTGCAGCGCCGAGGCATGACCCAGGAACAGATTCACTGGATGGAACACTACCTCTTCTACATGAAGGCCCTCGGCCTGGTTGAGCCCGAGGAAGAACGGCGCCAGTGGGTCTTCCACATCATGGTTTCGGGCCGCTACGCCGATTGGCGCGAAACGCAGGACATCATTCCCATGGAGCGCCCCGAACCCACGACCGTCACTGCCGAGAGCCGCGCCGAGTAGTTCTCCTCGTATAATTTCATTCCGATCATGATCGTCCTCATGGCTGGCCTTCCCGGCACCGGCAAGACTACGCTCGCGCGCGAATTGTCCGCCCGCACTTCTGGCCGCGTGCTCAGCAAAGACGAGATCCGCCACGCGCTTTTTTGGGATGACGAAATCGAATACTCCTCCCGGCAGGACGACTTCTGCCTGCACGTCATGCTGGAAACCGCAGGCCATCTCTTGCAGCGGGATTCAAATCGCATTCTCTTTTTGGATGGCCGCCCGTTTTCGCGACGCTATCAGATCGAGAACGTGGTGAATGCCGCCGCTTCCCTGCAGCAGAGTTGGCGCATCTTGGAGTGCGTTTGCTCGGAGGAAATCGTCAGGCAGCGTCTCGAGGATCAGGCTACCGCTGGAAGCCATCCCGCGGGAAACCGGAACTTCCAACTCTATCTCGAAGTCAAAGCTCGGTTCGAGACGATCACACTGCCGAAGACTGTGATCGATGCTAGCCAACCGCTGGAAACCTGTGTCGAGCAGGCGTTGGCGGCTCTCCGCTGATTGTCGTTGGCCGGTAGCGCTTTCTCTCCCCGCTCTCATGCCTATACAATCGTGAACTTACCCCAACACAATAAACCTATGACTCGCTTCCGCATTCTCCTGCTCTCATGCCTGGTGGTTACCGCTTCGTTGGCGCTCGCCCAATCTGCGAACTCATCGGATACCTCAGTCAGCGCCAAAGCTCGCGCTCTTCACGACTCCGCCATCGTCGTTGATACCCATGCCGACACGCCCCAGCGCTTTCTCGACGAGAGCTTCGACATCGGCTCAACCGATCTCAACGACATTGGCCACCTCAGCCTCGACAAGGCCCGCCGCGGAAATCTTGGAGCGGAGTTCTTCTCCATCTGGGTGGATCCGGAGACCAATCAGGGCCACTTCGCCAGGCACACGTTCGATCTGATCGATTCTGTTTATGAGCAGGCCGCGCGGCATCCCGACCGCATGATGATGGCTTTTTCGGTGGCCGACATCGAACGCGCGCACCAAGAGCACAAGCTCGCAGCGCTGATGGGCATCGAAGGCGGCCACTCGATCGAGAATGACATGCACCTGCTGCGCGACTACTATCGCCTGGGCGTGCGCTACATGACGCTCTCCTGGTCGAACACCAACGAATGGGCCGACTCTTCGGGCGACATTAACGATCCCAAGGTGCAGCACCACAACGGCCTTACCGACTTCGGCAAGCAGGTCGTGCTGGAGATGAACCGCCTGGGTATGATGGTCGACATCTCGCACGTCGCCGACAAAACCTTCTGGGACACGATTGCCGTTACCAAGGCTCCGGTGATCGCCTCGCATTCTTCCGCCCGTGCGCTGGTGAATGCGCCTCGCAATATGACCGATGACATGCTGCAGGCCGTGGCCAAGAATGGCGGCGTGGTGCAGGTGAACTTTTTTTCGGGCTTCCTGGACGAGGACTATCGCAAAGCCGCGGATGCACAGAGTAAAGAGAAGTCGGCCGCTATCCAGAAATACGTCGACTCATTGAAAGCGCAGGGCAAGCCGGTCAACTACATTGAGATTAACCGCCTGGATCGCGAGTGGATTGCGAAAATCCCGCGCCCGCCCTTCAAGGCCCTGATCGACCACATCGACCACATCGCCATGGTTGCCGGCGTGGATCATGTTGGCCTGGGTTCGGACTTCGACGGCGTCAGCGGCGCCACGCCTCAGGGCATGGATTCTGCCTCCGACCTGCCGAAGATCACCCAGGGCCTGCTCGATCGCGGATACAGCGCGGACGATATCAAGAAAATTCTCGGCGGGAATATTCTGCGCGTTTTCCGCCAGGTCGAGACCGTCAGGCGTGAAATGCAGGCGCAGGCCCATTGACGCCAGCACTGCCTGGCTTCTCTGTCGTACAATGCAACGTTGCGGAAAAACTACAGACGCGAAGTACACGCGCAAGGAGCAATCATGCGTAATGCCTTCTTAGGCTCTGTTTTGTTTGTTATGGCTGCGGTCGCCGTTTGGGCGCAATCGAGCACCCAGGCTGCTACCGCAGCCAAGCCGCCCGTGCACCACGCGGCAGCGGGCAATCCTACGGCGATCATCGACACCACAGCGGGAAAGATGACGTGCACTCTGTTCCCCGACAAAGCTCCGATCGGAGTCGAGAACTTCATCGGCCTCGCCACCGGAACCAAGGACTGGAAGAATCCTGTCAGCGGCGCCACCAAGCATGGCGTGCCGCTCTATGACGGCACGATTTTTCATCGCGTCATCGCCGGCTTCATGATTCAGGGCGGCGATCCCGCGGGCAACGGCACCGGCGACCCAGGATACAAATTCAAGAACGAAGTCTCGACCGACCTGTTGTTCGATAAGCCCGGACGCATGGCCTACGCCAACTCCGGCCCCGACACCAACGGATCGCAGTTTTTCATCACCGAGGTAGCCGTTCCGCACCTCAACGGAAAATACACCATCTTCGGCCAGTGCGACGAAGCCACTGTCGAACTTGTAACAAAGATCGCGCACATGGCCACCGACCCCAGCAACGACAAACCATTTCGTCCCGTGAAAATTACTCACATCACGATCACGCACGGTTCCACAGCAGCGGCCCCGGCCAAACCGGCGACGCCCGCAGCCAAGAAGCCAGCAACACCGTCGAACTGACACCACAACTCACGTAGCGACAGCCGCCTCGGCTGTCCGCCGCAGCGAAGCCAGGCGATTTGCGACAGTACACACGACAAACGACCAACGACTATCGACCAACGACCGAAAGGATCCCATGACCCGCCAACCCGGACTCTACGCCACGTTTGAAACCAGCGAAGGCAACATCGTCTGCCGCCTCTTCGAGAAAGACGCACCCAAAACCGTAGCCAACTTTGTGGAACTTGCCGAAGGCAAGCGCGAGTGGACGCATCCCTCGACGC
>OCZU010000629.1_pt1 | contig 23870 bp, 20 predicted proteins | sample 1539001 | NCBI WGS metagenome assembly OCZU01 (sample SAMEA3539306, study PRJEB22396) | soil metagenome | biome: tundra; feature: field; material: soil | place: USA | collected 2010-05 | depth 0.15 m | reverse complement strand
GATTTGGCGGCGTTCAATGACGAAGGGCTGGCGCGGGCGGTGGCGGCGTCGGAGATTCCGGTGATTTCGGCGGTGGGGCACGAGACGGATTTCACGATTGTGGATTTTGTGGCTGATCTGCGGGCGGCGACGCCTTCGGCGGCGGCGGAGTTGGTGATCCGGTCGCGGGTGGAAGTGGAGAATCAGGCGGAGGCGGTGGGGGAGCGGCTGGTGCGGGCGATGGAGCGTCGGCTGCTGGAAGCGCGGCATGCGCTGATGGAGCGGGCGCAGCATGGGGCGTTTGCGCGCATGATGGATTTGATCCGGCAGCGGCAGCAGAAGCTGGACGATCTGACTCACCGGCTGGAGCGCGGGGAGCGGCAGACGCTGGAGTTAATGCGGCGTCGTTGGGAAACGCTGGCGGCGGCCGTGCGGCATTACGATTTACGGCGCGTGCTGGCGGGAATTCGGGTTGAGCTGGAGGCTGGGACTGCGGCTTTGGCTGCCGCGATGCGGAATGTACTGTTGCAGCACAAGCTACGAGTGGAGCGCATGGGGCGGGCGCTGGAGACGCTTTCTCCGTTGGCGATTCTGGAGCGCGGGTATGCTCTGGTGTTTGATGGTACGGGTCAGTTGGTGAAGGATGCTGGGTTGGTGAGGCCGGGGGAGGAGATCAGGGCTCGGGTGGCGCGGGGGGAGATTGAGGCTACGGTGAAGAAAGCGACTGGGGTGGGAAATGTCGAGGGGCGCGAAAGTTGATAAGCCACGAAGAACACGCAGACCGCTTCAGCGGTGAGGAATCGGATGCTCTCTCGGGAACAGCAAGCAGCAGATTCCTCGCTCGCTCTCTCCGCGCTTTGCGCGGCTGCGAGCGGCTCGGAATGACAAATGGTTGGATTTGAAAGCTAAGAGCTGAAGGCTGTTACGCCCGGCGTGCGGACTGCGAAGGTGGGTAGGGCTTCAGTTCGCCGGCTTTGACGAAAGAAGCGGTGTCGAGCTGTGCTCGACGGACAGCCGAGGGCGGCTGTCCCCACATGGGTATCTTGGCAAATTGAGACGTTGGCCTGCATTAGAATGTGGAGGTCCGAACGTTTTGAGATTCTGGAGCGGAGAGATTCGGTGACGCAATTGATGGCGCCATTGAGAGTGTCGTTCACGGTGCTCGACATTCTGCTGGTGGCGCTGATCATTTACGAAGTGCTGGTGATGATCCGGGGGACGCGGGCGGCGCCGATGCTGGCGGGGCTGGCGGCGGTAGCGGCGGCGTTCTACCTGGCGCGGATCGGCGAGCTGGTTACGTTGAACTGGCTGGTTAGCAATCTGCTGCCTTACGTGGTGTTTGCTTTGATTGTGGTGTTCCAGTCGGAGATCCGGCATGTGTTGTCGGATGTGGGGCGGCGGGTGAGCTTTCTGCGGGGGTCGGCGGTGGAGGGCGACTCGTATGACGACATTGTGCTGGCGGCGAATTTATTTTCGCAGCATCAGACCGGCGCTTTGATCGTGATTGAGCGCGAGATTGGCTTGCGGACTTATGTGGAGAGCGGGGTGGCGATGGACGCGCGGCTCTCCTACGATCTGCTGGCCACGATCTTCCGGCCGAGCGCGCCGTTGCACGATGGGGCGGTGATCATCCAGAAAGACCGGCTGGCGGCGGCGGCATGTTTTCTGCCGCTGTCGATGAATCCGGTGCTGTCGACGCAGATGGGGACCCGACATCGGGCGGGGATCGGGATTACGGAGGAGACGGACGCGATTGCGGTGATTGTGTCGGAAGAAACGGGAGCGATCAGCATGGCCGTCGGGGGCAAGATCGAACGGGAACTCACGGTGGAACAGTTGCGCGAGCGGCTGAGCAGCGAGCTGCGGCGGTATATGTCTCCTGTGGCGTTGCCGACGGTTGGGCCGCAGGAGGATGATTCGGACGCCGGGGAGGAATCGCCGCTGCGGCCGCGGGCGCAAATGGGAGCTGATGGGGATTCGGAGACGGAGACGGAGCGTCCGCTATGATCAGCTTTTTGCGGCGCTGGGTGCTGCACAACTTCTGGCTGAAGATTTTGTCGCTGGTGCTGGCGACGGGGCTGTGGCTGGTGATTTCGCCGGATCAGGAGCCTTCGGAAGTGGCGGTGCGGGTGCCGATCGAGCTTCAGCATGTTCCATCGCAACTGGAGATCAGCTCGGTCACGATCCCCGAGGCGCAGATCAGGGTGCGCGGGCCGGAGCGGCTGATCCGGGAACTGCGCTCGACGGACATCCACGCGGAGCTTGAGCTGGGAGATGCCAAGCCGGGCGAGCGCACGTTTGATATGACGGCACAGCAGATTCGCCACCAGCGGGATTTGACGGTAGTGCAAGTGGTGCCGGGGCAGGTGCATCTCAGCTTTGATACCCGGCTGACACGCGATGTGGAGATTCGTCCGCGGGTGACCGGGAACTTTGTGGCTGGGGAACAGATCGCCAAGGTGCTGGTGGATCCGGAGAGAATCACGATCACGGGACCGAAGCATCACGTGGAGATGGTGGATGCGGCGACTACCGATCCGGTGGATGCTTCGGGGACACGGACTCAGGCGACATTCATCACCAATGCGTACGTTCCGGATGCGCTGGTACAGGTGGTGCAGCCTACGCCGGTGCGCGTGACGGTGATCATGGAGAAGAGTACGCCGGCTGCGAATGGGCATTAGTTCGCCGCAAGCAGGCTTGAATCCGAGCGCCTGAAGGTGTGGTGGACGCGAAGTGCGACCACTGGGGCTGAAGCCCGCATGGATGTGGATGCTAACGCGGCGCTGAAGCGCCGCTCTTCCACGTTACTGTACGCTTTTCGTCAGGGTTTCCGGACATCGTCGCGTGTGGTCTCCGATACGGTTGTGCAGTGTCTCTTAGGTTCTCAATGCGCAATTTATGAGCGATCAGATCAAGCAATTGTTTGGCACGGACGGGATACGGGGAGTGGCCGGCGAATTTCCGCTGACGGCGCAAAGCACATACTTGATCGGGCGGGCGCTGGGGCATGATTTGATTCGGGGAACGGCGAGGCCGCGGGCGGTGATGGGGCAGGACACGCGCGAATCGAGCGGATGGATTGCGGACCGGGTGGCGGCGGGGCTGGCGTCGGTGGGAGTGGACGTGCACAGCGCGGGCGTGATTACGACGCCCGGGATCGCTTATTTGGCGCGGTCGCGCGGGTTTGCAGCTGGCGTGGTAATTTCGGCTTCGCACAATCCCTGGACCGATAACGGGATCAAAGTCTTTTCCGGAGATGGATTCAAGCTTACGGATGCACGGGAGTTGGCGATCGAGAAAGAAATTTTCGCGCTGCTCGGGGATCCGGCGGCTGCGGACGACACGGCGTTGAGGATTGCCGGGCCATCTCTGCCGGGAGAAGCGGAGTTGCGGAAGGCGTACATCGGGTCGCTGGCGGGGAGTGTCTCGTCTGACTTGAGCCAGTTGCGAGTGCAGGTGGACTGCGCTAACGGCGCGGCGACGGCGGAGGCTCCGGAATTGTTTCGTAGCATGAGGGTGCAGGCGACTTTTACTTGCGTGACGCCGGATGGGAAAAATATTAATGAAGGGTGCGGGGCGCTGCATCCGGAGACCTTGGGCACGACTGTGGCAGAGTCGGGCGGGAAGTTTGATCTGGGCGTGACGTTTGACGGCGATGCTGACCGGGCCCTGTTTTGCGACGGCGCGGGGCGGGTGGTGAATGGGGATGGCGTGCTGCTGGTGACGGCGCGGGATCTGCACGCACGGGGAAAATTGAGTGGGTCCACCGTGGTGGCTACGACTATGTCGAATATGGGGGTCGAGATCGCGCTGAAGAAGGCGGGCATTCGGATGTTGCGGGCGAATGTGGGCGACAAATATGTTTTGGAGGAGATGCTCAAAACCGGGGCTACTTTGGGCGGGGAGCAGTCGGGGCACATTATTTTTCGAGATGGCGGCGCTACTACTGGGGACGGGTTGCTGACTGCGTTGCGGGTGATGGACGTGATCGTGCGTTCGCGGAAGACTCTGGCGGAGCTGGTGGGCGATTTGAAAGTGTTTCCGCAGAAGATTCAGAATGTGCGGGTGCGAGAGAAGATTCCGTTTGCTGACATGCCTGAGGTACAACGGGCGATTGACGCTGCCGAGCGCGAGTTGGATGGGAATGGGCGTGTCGTCGTGCGGTATTCGGGGACTGAGACTTTGGCTCGCGTGATGGTGGAGGCGGAGTCGGAGGAGCGGATGCGGGCGCTGGCGGCGGGGATTGCGGGGGAGATTCAGAAGGCGCTGGGAGTGTAGGAGATTCTGCAGATCAGGCGGGCTTCGCTCTGCCTGTGGACAGCCGAGGCGGCTGTCTCTACAGGAGCACCGTAGTGCCGGCGTTTGTCGGACAGAGTGTCCGACCGACACGAGCCTTGCCACCCGACCTAATCCAGATCTCTCCAGTTCGGGCCTACTTCCATTTCTACTAGTAGCGGGACTGCCAGCGCGTGGACTTTTTCCATGTGCTCGCGGACCAGGGATTGCATCGTCTCCACTTCTTTCTCCGGGACTTCGAAAACTAGTTCGTCGTGGACTTGCAGGGTCATTCTGGATTTCAGGTTTCGTTCTTGTAACGCGGCGTCGATGCGGATCATGGCCACTTTGATTAGGTCAGCCGCCGTGCCTTGCAGTGGGGTGTTTACTGCGGTGCGTTCGGCGAAGCCGCGCTGGGTGAAATTCTTGCTGTTGATGTCGGGGATGGGGCGGATGCGGCCGTGGAGCGTTCTTACTTTCAGGTCGCGGCGGGCTTCTTCGAGGGTTTTGTCGATGAAGGCGCGGACGCCTTTGTACTTCTCGAAATAGTTGGCGATGAATAGTTTGGCTTCGGCCGGTTCGATGCCTAGTTGCTGTGAGAGCCCGAAGGCAGAGAGGCCGTAGACGATGCCGAAGTTCACCACTTTAGCCTGGCGGCGGTGGTCGGGGGTGACCATCAGCGGCGGGACTCCGAAGACTTGCGAGGCAGTCAGGGTGTGGATGTCGTCGCCGCGGCGGTAGGCTTCGACGAGGAGCGGATCGCGGGAGAAGTGGGCGAGCAGGCGGAGTTCGATCTGCGAGTAGTCGGCGGTTAGAAGGACGTGGCCGGGTTCGGCGATGAAGGTGGCGCGAATACCGCGGCCTAATTCGGTACGGATGGGAATGTTTTGCAGATTCGGGTTGGCCGATGAGAGGCGACCTGTGGCTGTTCCGGTTTGGCCGAAGGTTGTGTGCAGGCGTCCCGTTGAAGGATTGATCAGCGCGGGCAGGGTGTCTACGTAGGTGGACCTGAGCTTGGTTAGCTGGCGGTAGTCGAGGACTTTTCTGGCAATGGGATGTTCTTCCGCCAAGGTTTCGAGGACGTCGACCGCGGTTGAGACGGTGCGTCCCTTGCCGTATTTCACGGGTTTGGGAAGATTCATGCGATTAAAGAGGACGTCGCCGAGCTGCTTGGGAGAACCGATATTGAATTCGCTTCCGGCAAGTTCGTGAATTTCTTTCGCTTTGATGCTGCTCTCGCGCTCGAGTTCCGTCGACATTTTGGCTAGCGCGGCGGTGTCGATTTTCACGCCGGCCTGTTCCATTCGCGCGAGGACGGGGACTAGCGGGAGATCCATTTCTTCGTAGAGCTTTGTCAGTCCTGCTTGCCTGACATCTTCGCGGAGAGCCGTCGTCAGCCGGCCGGTTACGTCGGCGGCTTCTGCCAGATCGCCACTTAGCTTGAGGTTGAAGCGGCGGAGGGCAACGTCCGCGAGACGATGCGACGAGTAGGTGGGATCGAGCAGGTAGGAGTAAAGCATGGGATCGTGCTGCATGCCTTGCAGATGGATGCCCTGAGGATCGAGTGCGTGAATCGCGGCTTTGTAGTCGTGAACTGATTTGGGCGTCGCCGCGGTGGTGAGGACGGAACGTAGCTTAGTGGCGGCGCTGGCGGAACCCAATTTGACGATGGCAGCCGAACCTGCGGCTGCGGAGATGGCGACGCGGCACGCGGCGGGCTCAGGTGCCGGCGGGGGGGACGCGCCGTCTGTAAGCGGAAGCAAGCCTGACTGCTGTTCTTCTTCAATTACTTCCTCATCGTCTTCCGGGAGCGATTCGGCTTGATTCACCGCAATTGCAAGAGGTCTTCCCTCGGAGAGAGAGCTGAGGACGCTTTCCACTTCCGCGGCGGATTCGGCTTCGCTGTAATGCGATTCCGCGGGCTGGACCTCGGGCAACAATTCCTTCAACAGCGAGGTGAATTCGAGTTCGGCGAAGAGCTGGCGGAGGAGATCGAGATCGGGCTCACCGGCGCGCATGGCTTCCACGTCTAATTCGACGGGGACGTTAGTGTCGATGGTGGCCATGCTTTTGCTGAAGAGGATGGTGTCGCGATTGTTTTGGAGGGATTCGCGGTAGGTTTTCTTTTCTACTTCGTTGGCGCGGTCTAGCGCCTGTTCGACGGTACCGAAGCGTTTGATGATCTCGACTGAGCCCTTGTCGCCGATGCCGGGGGCTCCGGGGATGTTGTCGACCGCGTCTCCGCGGAGGGCCATGATGTCGATGACGCGCTCGGGAGGGACTCCGAGAATTTCTTCGACCTTGGCGGCGTCGCAGATGAGATTGTCTTTGGGGGGATTCAGGATCTGAACATCGTCGTTGACGAGCTGCATCATGTCCTTGTCGCTGGAGACCACGTAGACGGGATGTTTGTCGGCTGCGGCTTTGCGGGCTAGCGTGCCGATGACGTCGTCGGCCTCGAAGCCTGAGAGTTCGAGGATGGGGATGCGGTAGGCCTCGAGGGCGCGGCGGATGTAGGGAATCTGCTGAGCCAGATCCTCGGGCATGGCGGCGCGGTTGGCTTTGTAGCCTTTGTATTCGACTTCGGCGAAAGTTTGAGTTTTGATGTCGAACTTGCGGATGGTACTGATGGCTTCGGCCTGCTGGTCGCGGAAAGTGGGGGCGGCTACGTCGAAGACGGCGGCCAGATAGGCGGGCGAGAAATCGTCGCGCAGTTTGCGGAGCATGTTGACGAAAACGTAGACGGCGGCGGTGGGGAGCCCGGATTTGGTGGACATGGAGCGCTGGCGGGCCATGGCGTGATAGGCGCGGAAGATGAACGACATGGTGTCGATTAGGAAGATGCGGTTTGGGGTGGGGGATGGCGGCGCTGGCGTGGCTTGAGGGTCTGGCGATTTTGTTTTGGTGGGCAAGGCTGTAGTTTAGCAGCGGTGCGGGCAGCGGAGTCTGCTCCGCTTTAAATACCTCGGGGGCTGAAGCCCTTTCACAATTGGTTATCAATCGCAGAGCTGGCCGCGGTGCGCCACCCAAAAGGCTGCCGTCCAAAAGCCAGTACGAATGAGAGTTGGGCACCTGGCGACGACTTGCTGCGCTCGTCTGGACGGCCGAGGCGGCTGTCTCTACATTTTGCTTGTCTGACCGCCGAGGTGGCTGTCTTTACGCGAGCTGTTCAGCTAGAAATCTATGTGGAAGTCGGCTTCTACTACTTTTCCGGGACCTTTTCCTGGGTTGCGGAAGACCAGGTAATACTTTACGGGCTGATCGAGGGACGCCGGGAGGTCCACGTTCACGGACTGGTTGTGGGAGGCTTCGACGGAGAAGAGGGCTTCACTGGGGCGGTTGCTTGCCAGGTCGGCGTATTGGTCCGCGTTGACGATCAGGAAATCCACGTTGGCGGAGTCGTCGGATTCGCCGTGGACCTCGCGCACAAAGGACTCGAAGATTCCGTGCAAATGCGGTCTGACGGCATGAGGAGGAATCTCGAAGGGGAAGGTCGCCGTGCTTTTCACGGTAAAGGTCTTGTGCAGAATGGACTGATTTGTGCCCACCGGCGAGGGGGCGACGCGATCCATGGGCAGCATTTCTTCGGCTGGCGGCTTTTTCTTTTCGCAAGCATCGGTGGCGAACACAAGCGCGACGGCGAGGAAGGCTGGAAGGAGGCGGATCCGCATCTTGTGATTCATGATTGGACGGGTTTTCCGTACTCGGTGGTGTAGTGCAACTGGATTTCGCCGCAGGTGCCCTGTTCGGCGGAGTAGACGACGCAAGTGTCGAAGGGGCGGGAATAGACGTGCAGGCTGACGGCGCGCTGATTGAACTCTCGGGGATTGATCACACGGTGGACGGGCGCGAGGGGGTCGACGGCGCACGGGTGCGACACGTTCATCTCGACGGTCTCGGTGGCCTTGATGTTGCATTTGCCGGTGGCGATGTCCTCGTGCGCGACATGAAAGTTCTCCACCAGCAAGCGGCCGATGGGGACGGCCATCCAGCAGTTCTGGTCGCGGTGGTTGTGGACGGAACTGGACTGGCCGATTTCCCAGCAGATAGCGATTAATTCGTAAAGAGAAGTCTTGTCGATTAGGTTGCGAGTGTAGTGTTGGCGGTCCCAGGTTAGATAGGGTGAGAGGGAGTCGGGATTGAGCGGCGCGTCCTGAAGGAATCTGCGGAGTTGCTCGGTCTGATTGAAGGCCGCTTCGGGAAACTTGCGGAGTTGGGTGACGAAGTCGTGGATCGGGATCTCCTTTACCACGGTGGCCATGGACTGCTCCCGGAAAAGTATAACGCAGCGGCAATGCGATCCGATGGGGAGAAAGAGAGCCTGAACCACGGGGTCCCTTCGGCTTCGCTCAGGGCGAGCCCCGAGGCACAAAGAGAGTTTAGTTGCGATACATCAATCGAGGAACAGTAGCCATCTCGTCAATCCTCGGTGGTCCGATCCCAGCGAGAACCACAGAGGCTAAAGCCCGGATTTGCGATGCTGGTACGGCACGGCTGGAAGGCGTGCCCTTCCCAAAGCCATTCATGAGGTAGCTTCTACTCGATGAACATGCAGTCTCCGTAGGAATAGAAGCGGTAGCGCTGGGAGACTGCGTGTTCGTAGGCACGCAGGACGTTTTCACGTCCGCCGAAGGCGCTGACCAGCATCAGCAACGTGGATTGCGGCAAATGGAAATTGGTCAGCATCGCTTTGACTACCTTGAATTCAAAACCTGGATAGATGAATAGATCTGCTGCGGCGTTGCCGACGACGACGGCGCCCTGGCCGAGCCTGACGGCGTGTTCGAGGGTTCGCACCGTGGTGGTGCCGACGGCGATGACGCGACGAGACGCGCTTAGAGCCTGATTGATGGCAGAGGCGGCTTCCGGGGTGATGGAGTAGAACTCGGAATGGATCTGGTGATCCTCGACGCGTTCGACTCGGACCGGTTGGAAAGTTCCGAGGCCGACGTGCAGAGTGATATCGACGGTCTCGACCCGGCGCTGGCGAATGTGGCCGAGGATTTCGGGGGTGAAGTGGAGGCCGGCGGTGGGGGCGGCTATCGATCCGCTCTGCTGGGCGTAGACGGTTTGATAGCGCTCGCGGTCGTGGGAGGAATCCGGGCGCGCGATGTAGGGCGGGAGTGGGACGTGGCCGATGCGATCGATGGTGGCGAAGAAATCTTCGTTCTTATCGTTCTTATCCTGGGGGGCCTGAAAGCGGATGCGGCGTTCGCCGAATTCGGCGCGGGTGAGGACCTCGGCTTGCAGTTCGTCGAGATTGCGATTGGGCTCACCGAAAAAGAGACGCTCGCCGACGCCGATCTTGCGGCCGGGGCGGACCAGGCATTCCCAATCGTTGGGATCGGCGGAGAGCTGGCGGGTTAGCAGAACCTCGATGCGGCCGTGGAGAAAATCTCGGGACGCAGGGTTGTTGGGGCTGACGGGATGAGCGCGGGCGCCTTCACGGCGGCCGTAGAGCCGCGCGGGAAAGACGCGAGTGTTGTTGAAGACCACCAAGTCGCCGGGGTGCAAGAGATCGGGGAGGTCGTGGAATAGGCGATCGAAGTGGTTACCGCTAGCGCGCTGGACATGCAGCATGCGGGAGGCGTCGCGGGCGGCGAGGGGCTCCTGGGCGATGAGTTCTTCGGGGAGATGGAAGTGGAAGTCGGAAACCAACACGGTGTTCGATTATAGGAGGAATACAGGGGAAGGATTCAGTGGTAAGGCGGGCCACGCAGAATCTCGTTGTGGGGCAGTGTACAGATGCGCCTTGCTGCGCTCGGCGGGACAGCCGAGGCGGCTGTCCCCACATGATTTGTTGTGGGCTGGATAGCCCACAACATAATTGGCTTTCTCTGCTAAATTTGTTTGTCTGATCGAGCCGGGTGCGGTACTATGCGGGGGCTGTTACTTTGGCCGCTTTGTTGTCACTCCTCCTCCGAGAGAGTACTTCCATGTCCGGTGAACGCAAACACAGGGAAGAAATTGTCCGGTACGGGCGCATGCTGCACGAACGCGGGTTCGTGGCGGCAATGGACGGGAATCTGTCAGTCCGGCTGGATGATGAACGGATCCTGGTGACGCCCACGTGCGTTAGCAAGGGGGCGATGCGAGCCGGCGACATGGTGATTGTGGACCTTGAAGGGACGCGGATGGCGGGGCGGCGGAATGTGACCAGTGAGATTGGGATGCACCTGCTGGTTTACCGCACGCGGCCTGATATTCGGGCGATTGTGCATGCGCATCCGCCAACCGCAACTGGGTTCGCTGCGGCGGGCATGGCACTGACGGAGCCACTGGTTTGTGAAGTGGTGATGGGGCTGGGATGCATTCCGCTGGCGCGCTACGGAACGCCCGGGACGTCGGAACTGGCAAAGACGCTGGAACCGTACGTGCCGCACTATGACGCGATTCTTATGTCGAATCATGGCGTGGTGACGTACGGGGACACAATCGAACACGCCTACATGAAGATGGAAACGGTGGAACACTTTGCGCAGATTGCGCTGGTCACCCATCTACTGGGGCGGCAGCAGCCGCTGACCGGGGTTGATATCGAGAAGCTGCTTTTGGCACGGACGAAGTATTTTGGCGGGAAGATGGCTGCCTCGATGCCGCTCGCGATGGTGAGACCTCCGGAGAAGGTTAGTTGAACAAAGCGCCGCTCTCGCGGCGGTGTCGACCGGTCTATTCCACAAAATCTGGCTTTGCAGCAGTATGAAGAATAATCCTCGCTCCGCTCGGCGGACAGCCGAGGCGGCTGCCCCACATGATTTCAGCTCCTCCCGATTTAACCCCCTTCTTGATTTCAATCCGTATTTATTCGCCTCCTATGCGAAAGCGGAAGCCGGCGCGGAAATTGATGGGTAGGGCTGGATAGCCTACTACTTCGTTGTAGCGGCGGTTCAGAGCGTTTTCGACATTCGCATACGCGGTGATGCGCGAGTTGATGGCATACCATCCGCCGAGATCGGCGCGGACGTAGCCGGCGGCGTGGTCGATGCCGAAGCCATCGAAGTCATCGTCCGGGCGTCGGCCTACGAAGCTTCCGCTCAGGTTCGTTCCCCAGCGGCTGCCGAGATACGACAACAACATAGTGGCAGAGTGTTTGGGACGGCGCAGGAGCGGCTGGCCGGGATTGTATAGCGAATCGATGGGAGCGGGATTGTCGAGAATCTGGGTGGAAGTATAGGTGTAGGCGGCAGTCAGCAACAGTCTGGTGCGGAGTTTGGCTTGCAGTTCGAGCTCCGCGCCTTGCGCGAACGCTTCGTTCACGTTGAAATATTGACCGATGAAGTCCACGGGATCCACTTCGACATAGTTGATCTGGTCGTGAAACAGATTGTTGAAATAAGTGGCGTTGAAGAAATATTTCCCGTGGAGGAAATCCTGCTGAATGCCGGCTTCGAAGGCGCGGACGCGTTCCGGTTTGAGGCCGGGATTCGGGAGGGAATAGGGCGGTCCGGCGAATGTTTCTTCCAGGCGAGGTTCCTTGAAGCCGGTGGCGTAGGAAAAGCGCAGGCGCGTTCCGGAAAGAATCTCGCCGCCCCGCCGCCCCAGCAGATTCAGAGCAACCCTGGGCACGCCTGTATTTCCGAAGACGCTGCTGTGGACGAAACGGCCGCCCACAATCGCCGAGAGCCTGCCCCAGGTGACCTGCTGTTGCAGGTAAATATCCTGATTGAGACGCTGGCCAGAAGGGGAGGGAGGGAAATCAAGATCTCCCACGACGCCGTTCTCGTTTTCGATGCTATATCCGAAAGTGGTGTGCGCCCAGGCTCGCTCGGAGTAATCGCCCTGGTATTCAAATCCCACGCGATTGATGTGATCGTACTCGTGATCGGGAAAGTCGATTTGACCGTAGATCGGACTTACGCGGGCGGGATCGCCGTTCAGATTCACGTCGTTGTAGCGGTAGAGATAATCGAAGGCGGTGAAGCGCTGCTGCCAGCCCGAAGGAGTGGCTATAGCAAGCTCCGCGCTAGCTAGCAGGCTGTTGAGTTGTGACCATTCGCTGGGATCGGGTGGCATGAGGGGGTCGCCGTTGAAATCCCATTCTCCTGGCAGGCCGGTATGACTGTTGGAGTGGCGCATGTGGACGCGCAAAGAGACTTCGTCGTTCAGCGCAACCCCGACATTGGCGCCCTGGAGAGAGTCGGAATTCGCGTTGTTGATTCCAGCCCCGTTGGTGTTGAACTGGTCACCGAAGAGGTTGTAATCGAGACGGCCGCGTGCTCCGGCGAGCGACACGTAGCCGTTGGCGGTGGAGAAGTTTCCGCCGTCGGCGCCGAAGCGGAGTTCGGGAGTGTGGGTGCTACCGGTGCGGGTCCAGACCTGAATTACGCTGGTCATGGCGTCGGAGCCGTAGAGTGTGCTTTGGGCGCCGCGGAGGAATTCCATGCGGTTGGCTTCGGTGAGAGGGAGCGTGCCGAAGTCGAAAGTGCCGCCGGGTTCGTTGATGGTGACGCCATCGACAATCACTTTGTTGTAGGTGGAATCGCCGCCGCGGACGAACAGAGACGACAGGCCTCCGCGCTGGCCCGCTGTATTGACCACCGCGCCGGGAAGAAAGCGGACGCCGTCGTTCGCGTCCGCCGGACGCATGGTTTCTAGCTGGGCGTTCTCCAGAGTGGAGATGCTGGCACCGGTTTCTGCGGCCAGCGAGGGGTTTCTGGTCGCGGTTACGACTACCGTTTCCGATGCTGTGGCCAGATGCAACTGGATCGTGATGAGTTCGGCGTGCCCGGGGTCGACCTCTTTGTAAGGAGCGAATCCGGGAGCCAAGACTTGTACTTGATAAACGGATGAGGACAAACCGGCGAACGTGGCGATTCCTTCCGCAGATGTTGCAGCAATTTTTGTCGACGATGCGTTGGTTCCGGTCACAAGCAATGTAACCTGAGCGCCGGAGACGGCGGCGGATTGGGGGTCGATGACTTTGACTTTGAGGTCGGCAGCGGATGCTGCCGCGAGAGAAACGAAAAGCAAAAACGAGGCGCGAAGTGCGCGCATAACCATCCTCCTTTTCACGCGAAAGGGGTTAAAGTGGACGGTTTACGCCGGTCTCCTGGCTTTGCGAGTGAGGATGCGTCGAGTAGCAATTGGCATTTAGCAATTGGCCCGAGCATACGGATTCTGCAGGCGGCCTTCCCGGGAATGCTCCCAGTGGACGGCTGCGATTTTCTCGCTTACAGTTGCGCGGCAGCGCGGGAATTGCACCCGCTTCCCTGTCTTTGCCATGGGGCAAAGACGCGCAAACCGAAGGACATTTCAAAGAACGGAATTTTCTGGTGTGAGGAATCTACCGGGCGGGGGTGGTGGAAGTCAAATGCAGTGATTCAAGGTGGCGATTTGTCTTGTCGGCCTTGATGAAAGAAGGCGGTCGAGCTTCGCTCGACGGACCGCCGAGGGCGGCTGTCCCCACATGAGCACTTTTTCAACTGAGTCCTCAGTTTTGAAGCCCCGGGTCATGGTTCCGCATGGATGTGGGCTCTCCGACAAAGACCAGGCAGCCGTTGGGATCGGCGATGTGGAACTCGGTCATGCCGTAGTCCCGGTCGAACAAATCGCGGCTGGGGTAGCGGTCTTTGAAGGCTTTTACGTGCTCCCACAGGGAGTCGATGCCGGAGACTTCGATGTAAATCTCGGTATGTCCGCGGACGCACTTCATGACTTCTTCGGATGCGGCCTTCATGAAGTGGATGGTCTGGCCGTCTCGCTCCACGATTGAATACTCCGATGACTTCATCCTGGCGGTGAATCCGAGTACGTCATTGTAGAAGGCGAGGGTCTCTTCCATGTTGGCAACTGCCAGCATTGGACTTATTTTTCTGGCGATATATGGGGCGGCCATAGGAACCTCCATCTCTTAAGTCGTCTTCAGGCACCGTAAGGGAATTCCGGCGAACCAACTTTTTGAATGTTGGCCTCCGCGAATTCGCAGACACGATCGAGCGAGTCCTGCAGCTGTTGTTGATAGCGTTCGAGGTCGGCATCCGTGGCGTCGCGGGGAACCTCGATGAGCTTGCCGAAGCGCATTAGGACGCGGGAGAAAGGCTTGGGAATCATCATGCGGTCCCAGCTGTTGAGGACCCATGCCTTGTCGATCGCCATGTGAAACATGGTCAGTGGAACACCGGAGGAGCGCGCGAGGGCGACCGGGCCGGGCTTTACCTTGTAGCGCGGCCCGCGTGGGCCGTCGAGGGTGAACGCGACGGACCAGCCTTCCTGCAGGGCGCGGCGCAGGCCGAGCAGGGCGCGGACGGCGTTGCGGCTGCTGGAGCCTTTGACGGCTACGAATCCGAACTTGCGGATGATGCGTCCCATGTATTCGCCGTCGTAGCTGTTGCTGCTCATAACGCGGACGCCGAGATTGCGGCACGCGTAGGTTGCCGCAATGATGCAGGCGTGCCAGAAGGAGCCGATCAACGGGCGCTGGCCGACGGTTTGCTGCGCGCCTTCTTCGCGCGAGACGCAGACGCGCAGGGTGGGGCCGATGAGGCGGATGAACCAGTATCCGGCGGTGATGATGAGGCGGAGGACGATGCGCTGACGGAGGGTGAAACGGCGTGGGGCGGTCGGGGTTTCGGGTGGTGTGGCTTCCGTCACCATCGTATTGTAATGGGAAGGTTGTGGTCGGGCTCGCCTCGCTTTGCTCGGCTGGACAGCCGAGGCGGCTGTCCCCACATGGGGCGTGGCAATGCTGGAATCTGCTAGCTTTCCAGGTAGCCGTCGATCCACTCTTTTACTTTTTGGCGGCGGTCGTCGGCGGCGTCGAAGCGGACGCCGAAGGACTTACTCTTGCGCCAGGTCACTACGCCGCGAACGTTCACGCGCGGCAGGGTGAGCAGGGAAAACGAGATCTCGACATTGCTTCCCGAGGGCATATCTTCGGCGCTCTTCAACGACATGCCGCCGGAGCTGACCTCAAGGCTGGAAGCAACGAGGCGGTGGCCATCCTGGCTGACGACGTTGACTTCGGTCATGATCGGAATGCGGGCGTAACGCCGAAATTCGTGAAGCACGAGCATGTGGGTGGCGCGGACCAGTTTGAGTGCCGCGGGCCGCTCCAGCGGCTCATGGAACATGGCATTGATGCCGTACTTGGAATAGCGCATGGCCTCCTGAGCGCTGCCGCCGAGGCCGTAGAGCACGAGCCGGCTGTTGGAGGGCGAAGTACGGGCGGCCTCCATTACCTTCTCGGCGCCGGGACCGAGATTGAGCACACAGGCTTCAAATTTTTCCTGGCGCAGGCGCTCGGCCGAGCCTGCAGAAGTAACCACCGTCTCGATGCCGAACTGGCGGAAACACTCCGTGAGCAGGAATCTGGAAGACTCTTTAAGGTCGACCAGGGCAACGCGGGCCGCCACCTTCTTGGTGGTGGGTCGAGCGGGCGCCGGGGCAGTACCGAAGGCTTTTTCCATGTCTGGGGAACCGATTTCAAGTACGAAAGTTTATTGTGGCTCGCCCTGGAGGAGATGGCAAAGACCCTAAGGGGCAGGATGGGGGTACAAAAGTATCATTACCGGGGTTGGACTGGCGGATGTCGGGGAGAGCGGGATATGGCCGAAATCAGCTGGACTGGCAGGGAGTTACCTCGGCAATCGATTGGGCCTTAAGATAGTTGTCAACCCGATATGAGAAATATCTTCTTCAATTCCCGTGGCTTGCGCGCCGGCTGGCGCCTGGTCATTTTTGTCGGCATTTTCCTGGGACTCGGATTAGCGGCAAGTTGGATCGTTCCGAGGATATTCCATCCCAAGGAGCGGTCGTTCCTTGAACCTGTAGGCACCATCTCCGAGGACCTGCTGGCGCTCATCGAGGTGGTGGTGGCCACTTGGATTATGGCCCGAATCGAGCACCGGCGTTTCCTGGACTATGGCGTTCCGGTTCGCAACGCATTCGGAAGTCTCTTCTGGGTTGGAGTTGCATGGGGCATTGCTTCCACTTCTTTGCTTGTAGGCTTGATTGCAGCCTTCGGCGGCTATCGTATCCTCGGTCTGGCAATCCATGGCGGCACGCTCTGGTATTTTGCAGGCCTCTGGATTGTGGCCAACCTGCTGATCGGATTTGCTGAGGAGCTCCAGTTCCGTGCGTATCTGCTTGCAACGCTCGCCGATGGTATTGGCTTCTGGGCGGCGGCTATTCTCCTTTCGATCGGTTTCGGCGCGTTGCACTATTTCCTGAAGCCACACGAGCGCTGGGAAGACTTCGCCTCGACTGGACTGCTCGGCCTGTTTGTGTGCCTCACGCTGCGCCGCACCGGGTCACTGGCTTTCGCTATTGGCTTTCACGCTGCTTTTGATTTAGCCAACCTCTTCCTCTGGTCGGGGCAAAATGCCGGCGAGTATGCCGTAGGCCACCTTCTTGAGACCCGCTGGCAAGGTCCGCAATGGCTAACCGGAGGCCTGCTGGGGCCTGAAGCGAGCCGGATGGTGTTTGTGGTGATTGCGCTGATGTTTGGGATTTTTGACCGATGCTATCGGCACAAGAACTTTCCGCGCCTGGTCGAGTAGAGCCCATTAAGTAATGATCCGAACGGCCCAACAACTCTTCCCGGAAAAATGGCACGAGACTCCAGATCCTCATTGCATGAGGCGCTTGAGAGTGGCCCTGGCATCGGCGACCTGGGGCAGGCGGGTGTGTGAATTCTCGAAGGGTGAAAGAAATTCCTGGTATTCGTTGATCGCCTGATCGCGTTTACTGGCGCCCTCGTACATCTGGCCGAGATAGTAGTGAGTGACAATCTCCCTAGCCGGAAAACGGAGCCTTATTATCGGCATGTTCGACAGGCGGCGGTCGAACAACAAGGCTCTGCGAAGTTCAGCTTCGGCGGAGGCATCATCGCGGAGCAGCAGATGAGCCCGGCCTTTCAGAAAAAGGACAACGGAGAAATCGGGGATTCCCCCGGCGTGAGCCAAAGCCGCCTGCCCGTCTTTACGCGCCACGGCTGCGCTCATTTCCGCGATCGCCTTTCCCACCTCAACGACCCGAGGCGACACCCATGGGTGGCTGGACGAGAACTGGTTGAAACTGCGTTCGGCGGCTGACCCGTTTCCCGCCATGGTTTCGAGGAAAGCGATGGTGAGCAACTCCTCTCCGTCGAGCTTCTGTTGTTGGGCAAAGGAAAGCGCGGGGGAACTTTGACCGAGCATTACCGACAGGACGGCGAATTGCTGGAGAAAATCCTGCGCTGCCTCGTACTGGCCAGCCTTCCCCAGTTGCATGACCGCCTTCTTATAGTTGACGAGTGCACCCTCGAAGTCGCCGCGAGTCTGCTGCAGTTGGGCTTCGAAGCCGGGCAGATGAAGACGCAGCACCGGCGAGGTTCGTTGCGCGAACTGCTGGAAGGCGGCTTCGGCCATGTCCGGCTTCCTCTGAGCGGTGTAGACGATAGCGAGCTTCAGGTAGTCCCCGTAATCGTTAAAATCTGGTTTCAGTTCGACCACTTTGCGGTAGGACGCGGTGGCTTCGTCATAACGGCCAGCCTCATAGAGTACGTCGCCCCGTGTGTCCCACGGATTGGGATCCCCGGGACGCACTGTCAGGTAAAGGTCGTTGCCGGCGAGAGCGCCGCTGAAATTGCCCGCGTCAGCATAGGTGTAGGCCATCAGGTTGAGCAGGTCTTCATTCTTGGGCTCCAGCGCGAGTCCCTGGCGCAAGACTTCAATGGCTTCATCCGGACGGCCCAGGATCGAGAGAATCGCGCCCAGACTGGCACGGTCGCCGCTAGCGCGGGGAAATTCAGAGACGACGGCCCGCAGAGCAAGCACGATGGCTTCCAGGTCGCGCGAGCGGTTGGCTTTGACGACCAGCAACGACAGTTGCTCATAGCGGGGAAGGCGCGATTGCATCTGTTCGACTTTGATCGCCGCTTCGTTGCTGCGCCGCTGATCCCCCTGGATGGAGTACTCCTCTGAGAGACGCATGTAGGCAAGAGCGAATTGCGGGTCCAAACGAACGGACTCTTCGAATTCCCGAATCGCCTCGGCACTAAGGAAGCGTCGGGCATCGTCCATGCCCTGCTCGTAGTGGCGGTAGGCCTCGAGGTTGGAGGTGGAAGCCTGCTCGATCTCCGGCGCTTTTTGTGGCAGGTCCGATGCCGGCAAGAAGCTGGTGGCGATGTTTGAAGTGAGCCGGTCGATCATGCCAAAGATACTCTGCACATCCTGCCCTTCCAGCTTGTCAGAGAACAGGATCTGACCGGAGCCTGTGTCTTGCACGCGGACATCGAGGCGCAGTTGGGTGGGGCCGACCTTCAACAAGGCGCCGGTGATGTAGGCGTCAGCCCCGGCATCGCGGGCAACTTGCTGCGCCTGGGCGGGATCGAGCGACTTGCCCTCTTTGGCCGCGCTCCGCACGGCGCTCAGCACCCGCTCGGTGGAGAGAACGTCCAGACCTTTCACCTGGGCCAGATTGGTGGTGAGCATGTCGGTGAGGCCACTGTCCAGCCAGTTCAGGGACTGATCCTGGGTAAGATTATTGAAATAGAGCACGGCGACGGCGCGGTGCTGCGGGCCACCCGCCGAATGGGCATTCCGGCCGCGCAGGAACAGGAAGCCTGTCACGACAACGAGCAGAATTGCCACCGCGGCAAAAACCAGCCGCGAGCGCTTCCGCAGTAACTGGGTCGCGGACGAAGGAGAAGATACCTGCGCCGGAACCGCAGCAGTCGAGGAGCTCGTCGAGGATAAAGAACCGCCCGCACTGGCCGAAGGCAGCACCTGCGCGGATGCTTCCGGCGTTGAGAGTGGGCCCGGCGTGGCGGCTGCGGCTGAGCTTCTTCCCGATTCCGTGTCCCGTTTCAACCTCTGGAGGTCAGCGCGCAAATCGGCGGCGTGCTGATAGCGCAGATTGCGGTCTTTTTCCAACGCCTTGTTGATGATGTCTTCCAGCTTCGGCGGAGCATCCGGATTGAGGCGAACTGGAGCGATGGGAGCACGCTCCAGAATGGCGTTGAAGATAGCGGCGGAAGTATCCCCGCGAAATGGCATGGTACCGGTTGTCATTTCGTAGAGCACGGCGCCAAAGGAAAACAGATCCGTGCGCGCATCCAGTTCCTTTCCCATCGCCTGTTCCGGCGACATGTACGAAACTGTACCTAGCGCTGCACCGGGGCTGGTGAGATGTTGCTGGTCGATGCTGGCCGCCTGGGTTGCGGCAGTTGCCATGAGGCCAGAAGAGTTGCCACCGGGCGTAAGCTTGGCGAGGCCGAAATCCAGGATCTTGGCGTGGCCGCGCTCGGTCACGAACAAGTTGGCGGGCTTGACATCGCGATGGACGATCCCTTTGCAATGAGCCGCATCGAGCGCGTCCGCGATCTCGATGGCCAACGACAGCAGCGTCTCGGTCTCTAGCGGACGCCCAACAATGCGATGCTTCAGCGTAACGCCGTCCAGAAACTCCATGGCAATGAAAGCCTGGCCGTCCTGGTCGCCAAGGTCGTAAATCGTACAGATATTAGGATGGTTAAGCGCGGAGGCGGCCTGGGCCTCGCGTTGGAAGCGGGCCAAAGCTTGAGGATCCCGGGCAACCTCTTCGGGTAAGAACTTGAGCGCTACAAAGCGGTGCAGCCGCGTGTCCTCGGCCTTGTACACAACACCCATGCCGCCGCCGCCGAGTTTTTCGACGATCCGGTAGTGCGAGATAGTTTGGCCAATCACGGGTCGCAGTATGTTAGGCGGGAAAGAACCGCAAGTCAAACCAGACCAGGCCCTGGCACCGGCAACGACTCAACGACTTCGACGATTTCTACTCAGACCAGCGGCGGAACAGGAGAGCGCCATTGGTGCCGCCGAAGCCGAAGGAGTTCGACATGGCGTATTCGAGCTTGGCCTTGCGCGCGTGATTCGGGACGAAGTCCATGCCGGCGGTTTCGGGGTCCTGGCTGACGAGGTTGATGGTGGGAGGCAGGATCTGGTCGCGCAGGGCGAGGACGGTGATGCCGGCTTCGAGGCCGCCGGCACCGCCGAGAAGATGGCCGGTCATGGATTTGGTGGAGCTGACGGGGAGCTTGTGCTGGCCAAAGAAGTTGCGGATGGCGTGTGCTTCGAGCGTGTCGCCGATGGGCGTGGAAGTGCCGTGAGCGTTGACGTAATCGACCTGGTTGGGGGTGATGCCAGCGTCACGAGCCGCGTTGCGCATGACGCGAAAACCGCCTTCGTGCTCGGGAGCAGGCTGGGTCATGTGGTAGGCATCGCCCGACATACCGTAGCCGGCGACTTCGGCGAGGATGGGCGCACCACGCTTTTGGGCATGCTCGAGTTCTTCGAGCACAAGGATGCCGGCGCCTTCGCCCATGACAAAGCCGTCGCGATCCTTGTCCCAGGGGCGGCTGGCTCTTTCGGGATCGTCATTGCGGGTGGAAAGGGCGCGCATGGCGGCGAATCCGCCGACACCCATTTGAGTGATGGCGGCTTCGGAGCCGCCGGCGATCATCACGTCAGCGTCGTTGTGCTGGATGATGCGGAAGGAATCGCCGATGGAGTGGGCGCTGGTAGTGCAGGCCGTAGCCGTAGCCTCATTCGGCCCCTTGGCTCCGAGCCGCATGGAGACATGGCCGGCGGCAAGATTGATGATGGCCGCCGGAATGAAGAATGGTGAAATCTTGCGCGGGCCGCCTTCGAACAGGGCAGTGTGTTCGCGTTCGATGATGTCAAACCCGCCGATGCCGGAGCCGATGTGCACGCCCACGCGCTCGTCGTTTTCGGGAGTGATTTTCAGGACCGACATTTTGAACGCTTCATCCGCGGCGGCGATGGCCAGGTGGATGAAGCGTCCCATTTTCTTGACTTCTTTTTTCTCGATGAAGTTGAGGGGATCGAAGTTCTTGACCTCGGCAGCGATCTGGCAGGCGAAATTGGTGGAGTCGAACTGGGTGATGCGAGCCACCCCGCTCTTGCCGGCGAGCACAGCCTGCCACACCTCTCCGGTGGTATTTCCCACGCCGCAGATCAGGCCGATGCCGGTAACTACGACCCTGCGTCCCAAACTACTTGCCGCCTTTCGAATGCTTGGAGATGTAGTCGATGGCGTCCTGGACGGTGCGGATCTTTTCCGCGTCCTCGTCGGGGATTTCAATGTCGAAGCCTTCTTCGAACGCCATGACCAGTTCGACCGTGTCCAGTGAATCCGCGCCCAGGTCGTCCACGAACGAGGCGCTGGAAGTGACCTCGCCCTCGTCTACGCCCAACTGCTCCACGATAATCTGCTTAACTTTCTCGTCAACGGCTGCCATGTCTCTCCCTCGCTTTTAAGTCGATTTGATTTGAAATTCTGATGCCCGGATTCGGGATCGCAGCCTTCCGCTTTCCGTCCGGCTTTCGCCCGAAACCCTCTGCGATTTGGTTATTCGCGAGTGCTACCGCACATGCATAAGTGCTACCACACATGAAATAGGCGAACGTGTAGTGTAATTGCCCCGGTGAATTGGTGTAAAGGAAGGGATCGCCACACGGGACAAACCCTTAGCCGACTCCGAATCGGACACTTGATCCTAAAGGTTGGCGTTGTCGTGGGTCAAACCGAGAGTCAAGTTATGATTAGACGGTTTATACCTCGGTTGACGGGAGTCCACCTGTGAAACACGTGTTGGTATGGCTTTTAATGTTGTGCCCAATGGCTGGTGCGGCGACTTGTCCGGTTGAGCAGTCGAAGGACGGGAGTGCGCTGATCCAGAATGAGCAGGCGTGGGCGAAGGCTTTGGAGCAACGTGACTCGGCGGCCCTTAGCTGCTTGCTGGGGGCAGAGTTTGAAGACGCGGGACCGGACGGAGGGCTACAGGATCGCGATACGACGCGGGCTCGGGCTGCCAAGCATCAGCCGGTTCATCATGAATTGACGGAGATGCACGCGCATGTGTACGGGGATTTCGGCTACATCCGTGGCCTGGCTACGGCGGTGGACGCGCAGGGCAAGGTTCTCGCCAGAGTTCGCTTCACTGACGTCTATGCTTATCGAGACGGACGATGGCAAGCGGTGGCCGCGCACGAATCGATGCTGCCCGGGACGCCACAGTAGAAGGACGCGAGAATTCTATGCGAGCTGTCGTACAGCGGGTGAGCCGTGCCCAGGTTGCGGTGAAAGGAGAGATCGCGGGCCAGATCGGCCTGGGGCTGCTGGTTCTGCTGGGCGTCAGACGGGACGATACTGAGGCCGATGCTACCTATCTGGCGGAAAAAATCTGCGGCTTGCGAGTGTTTGACGATGATCAGGGAAAGATGAACCGCAGCGTGCAGAACGTTGGCGGGAGCGTGCTGGCGGTTTCGCAGTTTACACTTTATGGGGACGTGCGACGTGGCAAGCGGCCCTCGTTTGACGCCGCGGCGCCGGCGGAACAAGCACGCCAGCTCTACGAGTTCTTTGTGGGACAGATTCGCACTGCCGGACTGCGCTGCGAGACCGGGTGCTTTCAGGAAATGATGCAGGTGGAACTGGTGAACGAGGGGCCGGTCACGATGCTGCTGGATTCGGCGAAGGAGTTTTAGGGAGCAGTTGGTCCAACGTCTGCTAGAGCGAAAAAGGGGAAATTCAAGGTTAATCCGACGTAAGGTGACGATCGTGAGAATTTTCGCTGCTCCGAGGCTTATTGTCCTGGTGCTCAGCGGGACACTTATGGCGCAGACGAAGGCACTGCTGATCGAAGATCTGAGCTGGACCGAAGTGCGCGACGCGATTGCTGGAGGCAAAACCACGGCGATTTACTAAGCCGGCAGCATCGAACAAAATGGACCTGGCATGGCGCTGGGCAAGCATTTGTTCGTAGCTCACGATCTCGCGCCAAAAATCGCTGAGCAACCGGGCAATGCCCTGGTCTATCCGACCATGCCCTTCGCTCCGACAGGAGATTGGGGTCGAACCGAACCGGGCGTGATCGATCCGGCGAAGAAGAGCAGTCACATGCGATACGCCGGCAGCGTGAGCATTTCCGAAGAGACGTTCGCCGCAGTCGCTCATGACGTCTCATTGAGCGCAATCGCGGCTGGCTTCAAGAATGTTGTGCTGGCCGGGGACCATGGCGGGGGCCAGTCCACGCTGGCAAAAGTTGCGGAAGAAATGAACATGGAGTGGGGACCGAAAGGCATCCACGTGTACTACATTCCGGACTTGTACTACTCAAGAGAAAGACGTGATGAAGGACTACCTACCGAAACACGGGTTGCCCGTCGATTTACATGCCGGCACAGACGATGCTTCGGAGGTTCTGTACGTCGACAAGATGGTAAACGGGGGACTATGCCAAATGGATTCGTTCGGACAAGCTGGTGAACTCAAAGGGTAACGACGACAGCGGAGTCGATGGTGACCAGACCAAGGCGACGCTCAAAATGGGCAAGATGTTTACCGATGCCAAGGTTTCCCTTGCCGTGGCACAATCAAACAGTTGATCGCTGCAGCGAAGTAGCGGGAAAGAGTTTTCGGCAGCCTTCGGTGAGCGCTCGTCGGTGTGTATTTTGTCAGCGAGCAGCGAGGATCGCGTCGGCCACGCGGGCTGCGTCTACGCCCGCTCTTACATCGTGCGTTCGCAGGATGTGCGCGCCTTTGAGAATCAAGGCGGTGTGAGCGGCGAGATTTCCGAAAAGCCGGTCTGCGGCGGGAGCGTCTTTTCCATCTTTCGCCAGGGTGCGGCCGAG
>OCZU010000628.1_pt1 | contig 23927 bp, 25 predicted proteins | sample 1539001 | NCBI WGS metagenome assembly OCZU01 (sample SAMEA3539306, study PRJEB22396) | soil metagenome | biome: tundra; feature: field; material: soil | place: USA | collected 2010-05 | depth 0.15 m | reverse complement strand
AATCATGACAGACGAAAAGCAGAACCCGAGCGGACAGCAGTCTTCACAACAGCAAACCGGTCAGTCGCAAGATCGCAAGCCAATTGGAGGAAAGAAGAGGAGCGACGACTCGTTCGAGAAGCAGAACAGCGGGTTCGGGAAGCTCTCGACCTGGCGTGTCCCTATCCCCATCAAGTAGACCCGGCAAAAAGCCATTACGAAACCGCCCAACCGCTCCCACGGAGCGGATGCGGCGGGGGCCACTACACCTTCCAAGCTCCCTAACATCGCTGGACGCCCTGGCTTCTGCACCGAGCGGTTGCAATCAAAGCTTGTTCAGACGTTCGCTAGGAGTTTTCCTTTTCCAAATTCAAGGCGTATTCCACGATTGGCGACGGCGGCGAGATCGGCGGTCTACACAACAAACATGGCGACGCCCGCGGCGAACATTGCCACTGTGGTAATCTCCACAACAGTCCATCCCAAGCGTGAGCTCGGTTGGCCCTGCATCAGTTTCTTGTCCGAAGCGACGACCAGGATTGCGACGAGAAGGAAGGGGGCTAACAATCGAAAAGAACGGGGCGCGGACTGAAGAGGAGATGCGGGCTAGGATCGCTCGATACCGACGCACCCTGGCGGCTACCCTAGAACAAGCGAAGTGCACACACTAGATACGCTCGGGGAGCCTAATCATTCGTTGACTGGCCGCTGCCACGTCTCTAAGATGTACCGACCCGAATAACCCGCTGCCTCAAAGAACGTCGATATGGAGCGCGCCAAGAGCGACTTGGAGGAGCACCGGTTGGCATGCGTTTCCGGCGAGTGGGCGTTGAAAAAGTCCGTGATGGGAATGCCGATATTACAACAACTACTCGCCGCGTCCTTGGCCAGCGACCGTACGTGCTATGAATGTTTTCGGCCTACGCGACATCAAGTTCCTGGAATCCCGCGCTTCGCGCCGATTCCGCCAATCGGCACTGGTATTCTTTTAGTTCCTTGGCCATCTCTTGTGCTATCTCATGGATCGCGCCCACATGTTTGGCGGACTGTGAGCCTTCCTTAAGATGTTCGCTCAGCAGGTCGCAGTGTCCGACAATGACAGCCAGTTTATTAACCAGATCACGTACCAACGACCGCGTAAGCTCATGACCTACCTCACTTGACTTCTCCATACCAATAACACCACTTTCTCCCCTCTGAGTCGAAGAATGTATCTGCGTGTCATCTGCTGCGAGCAGTCGGCAGTCGCGATCCGATTCACAGGCAAGCCAGTAACAACCTCTCGGTTGTTCTCCAAACCTTCATAAGTCAACAACGGACAGAGGAGCACCTGTGCTGACCTTGCTCCTTCCTAAATGGCATCGATAATGCCTCATGCTGCGGTGCTTCCGCCCTTACTTCGTTTTCGGATTATCGTTGCCGCAACCGGCGCGTACTTCATTTTTGTCAACAGACCGCACCTCGTGACTGTCGACGTCCACATTCACATCTTCGTGGCTCACCACTGTAGAGCCATGCGGAACCACGACCGCCCCATCCTCCGGCACGGTCATCCCCACGTTTGCTAGCCCCGTTAGACTCGTCGCCAGCGCGTGCAGTTCCTTTATGGTCTCCCTCGTCTTCCCCAGCGCCTTGATGTAGTCCTTCATTTCCAAGTAACTGCTTATCAGCTGCAGATGACTCGTCATTCTGTGAATCGAATCCTTCACAGCTTTCAGCATGTCCAGTTCCTCCTTCCCGTTCCACGGAGTATCGGATGAAACAGACTGAAGCCACAACAGGTCCGTCGTCTTTATCGGTGGGCCACAAAGCAAAACAGCGTCATGTATCGTTGTCCCCTTTGTGATCAACGAACGGCCACAGACAATCTGGCGGCCACTGGAACGTAGCCTTTGGTCTGACGGTTAGAAGTTCAGACTTCCTCGGTTCGTTAGGGCCCCCGTCTGGATCGGGCGAGGGATCGACAAATGGAACTTTGTTTTCCATTCCAGCTATGCTGCCTCTGCTTTCCGCATGGCGTACATGTAGCGGTTCATCGCCTGTGTCAACTGCGCATCCCCCTCCGCTCGTCCGCAATGGTGATGACATTGGGTCAAAGCAAACTAATACCTCGAAGGTTGAGATTCCTCGTCTCATGAGGCACGAGTTTTCTTTTCTTGGTTGTACGATGCTGATATCGACTTGCTGAAGAGCTCTCGAATTTTCGTCGCTAGCTCTCGGAGAAGAAGCGGCTTTGCCATGAAAGCATCGTTCGTATCGAGAACGTCCTGCTCAAAAGTCTGGTCAGGAAAGCCCGACACATAGAGAACCTGGATGTTGGGGTAAAGAGGTCGCAACTGCTGTGCTAACGCTCGACCGTTCATACCTGGCATCACCACGTCCGTTAACAGCAAGTCAATTTTTCCCGTGAACTGCTGCGCAATCTGAATGGCCTCTCCCGGAAGACCTGCAACCAGCACGTTATATCCCAGCCCTTGCAAAAACCTATGAGTGAGATGACGCAGTTCGCTCTGGTCCTCAACCAGAAAGATGGTTTCCGAGCCCCGCAGAGATTCGTCGGGGACTCTCGACGCGGCGGCCCGCTCTATGATTTCCTCCTTCGCCCTCGGTAGATAGATTCTGAATGTAGTACCCTCGCCCCGCTCGCTGTCTAACAAAATGCTTCCACCGCTCTCCTTCACAATTCCATAAACTGTAGACAAACCCAGGCCCGTGCCTTTTCCGATGTCTTTCGTCGTGAAAAACGGATCAAAAGCACGGCTCTGGACATCTGGCGACATCCCCGCCCCCGTGTCACTCACCGTTAGCGTAACGTAGTGACCCGGAGCAACGTCAGCCGGTTCGCCGCCACCCTGTTTCATTTCCCAATTAGCGACCTCGATGGTCAGCTTGCCTCCTTCCGGCATGGCGTCACGAGCGTTTGCCGCCAGGTTCATCAGGATCTGCTGGATTTGGGTAGGATCGGCCCGCACCGGGGCCAGCTCCCCCGACAGAACAATGCCAATCTCGATGTGTTCGCCAATCACTCGAGGGAGCATGAGGCAAGTTTCCCTCACTATCGAATTGAGATCAAAGACCAGTGGAGAAGATACCTGCTTACGACTGAAGGTGAGGAGTTGTTTTGTCAAACTTACCGCCCGCTTAGATGCGGTGGCGATAGCCTCGACATATTGTCTTCGTGGATCGTTGGGGCGAAGATCTTCCAGTAAGAGTTCCGAACTTCCCAAAATTACGCCCAAAAGGTTGTTGAAGTCGTGGGCCACTCCACCAGCCAGGCGTCCGACGGCTTCCAGTTTGCTTGCCTGTTGTAATTGCTCTTCCGATCTGCGCAGCGCCTCCTCGGCGTGCTTGCGCCGGGTGATGTCGCGGATGTTGCACTGGATGACTCGGGTGCCGCCCACTGTATAAACATTACTGACAAACTCTACCGCAATTCGGCGACCGTCCTTGGTTTCAAGGGGCAAATCGTCGTAACGGATAATGCCATTGTCTTGTAAATCAGCGAAACTTGAACGGCTGGGGGAAATGTCCTTGATGGGACCGATTTCCCAGAGATCCTTCCCCACTAACTCGGCATGCGAATATCCCAACAGGTTGGTCAAGAACGGGTTCACATCCACTATTTGTCCGGTCGCAAAATCGAGGATCAATATGCCGTCTTGGGCAGCTTCAAACAGCCTCCGGTAACGAGTTTCGGAAGCTTGCAGTGCTTCCTTGGATCGATTACGCCCCTTAATATCGCGAATGGCACCGGAAACCAGCATACCCTCCTGCTTCTTCACAGGGCCCAGCGTGATCCTCACCGGGATTTCGCGCCCATCCTCGTGCCCCACCTTGTGCTCAAGCATGGCTGGCCCTACGTGCTATCGTCTGCCTGCTGCACATCGGGGGAAAATCGAGATCCTGGTGCGGTTGCGCTCGCCTAGAATCACTAGACGAGTAGGGAACGATGCCAAAAGAGGGTGTTGAAGCGTTATGGTTGCGTTGATTTCCCATCCAGTCCTTGACTGAGCCCGCGACAAACACGAAACTAGCGCCAAATACGTCTCTTCTGGTGAGACCAGTCACCGAGCCGTGCATCGATGATCGCAGGCCCGTTAGGGAGACATAAACATAAACGCAGTAATCCCCGCAGATTGAGAGCAGTCGTATTGCGTTGTTGGACCTGTCTCTGTATATCGCACCCTTTTGTAAGTGCGTTCTTAAATCGACGGTCTGAGTTGACGGTAATACCATTTTCTAGCCTTGACATCCCTCTTAAAGTGTTTCTGCAGGCGCTAACTTGAAGGAAGCATAGCCCTTCGCCTATGCTGCCTTCTCCTAAAGTCTGGTGATCTGCCTCCCAGATAAATTCCAGCAGACCACCAGACACTCGAAGTGCTCCCAAGGGGGAGGGCAAGCGTGTGCGACCGTGCTTCTTGAACGCGATGGGGGGCTTGGATCCACTGACCCGTCTGCGACGATTTCGCGTTAAAGAATGTCACCCGTCCACCGTTGCTGCACTTCGCGTTTGTTGCTGTCAGGCATTGCATGTACCGGTCCATCTCCGAGTAATAGCTAAATCATAGAAAACAGGACCTTGGGATCTCGGTAGCAGAGTGTCAACACTGTCAAGGACAGACGTTCGACACATCCGGTCTCAACTAAGTGGAGATCCCACTAACCTTCGGTGCTCTAAGCCAGGGTGCGATTCTTAGAGCCCCAAGCGGATCAGAAGGCCGGGGAGATTGGCAGATAGTGACTGCCCCGTCCGTAGTTCGCATCAAGTGCATGGCCGGGGCGCATTCCCCACACAACCAAAAGTACTCGATTCTGCGTTTTGGAGGATCGGTTCTCGATCTAGCCTGGATTATTCATGAAATCTCTAGCCAAAAAAGAAAGGATGCTCTAAAAGGTTGATGAACACTGGGTTTCGAGGACCCAACGCCTACCGTGACACGCTGGCATTCGATATGCTGCCAGAGGGCTGGGAACCCGTGAAGTGATCGGAGACGGAGGGACTCGAACCCCGGCACAGGTGTTAGCCCGTACAACGGTCTAGCAAATTCAGTTTGTCCTCTACCGGCATCAGATCACTTCCGGTTAGCGATTATCTGGACACAATTGCGCGAGGCGGCCGGTGGTCGTTCCGAACGTGCTGCTATTCAGGGAAATCGCGCCTCATTGAAGTATCAAAGTCCCGCTGTCGAGCGTGCCAAGGCTCTCTGTTTAGTTTGTCTGGGGCGTCGCCGCTTGGACTCAATGAAAACGCCAACACTCTTCGCCGGCATGGGTTTCGCAAAGAGGTGCCCCTGGGCTGACCCACAACCAGCTAACGCCAACAGTCGATGTTGTTTAGTTTTTTCTACCCCTTCAGCGACCACTTTAAGATCCAGATTGCGCGCCAAGCCGATGATTGTCTTAACAATGGCATAGTTTTCGGCATCCATCGTTGCAACGAACGACTGATCGATTTTTAGGGTGTCGACTGGAAAACGACGAAGATAACTCAGGGAAGAATAGCCAGTGCCAAAATCGTCGATGCTCAGCTTCACTCCCAAGGTCCGTAGCTGCGACATTGTTTGGCCGGTCGCCGCAACGTCGTTCATCGCCAAGCTCTCGGTGAACTCGATGGTTATGCACTGCGGATCAACCGCACTCTCTTTAAGTGCATCTTTGACGTGCCCGATAAAACCGGCGTGAGAGAAATGCTTTGAGCTGATGTTGATGCTGACATATAACGGCGGGTCAGCAGGATAGCGCTGTTGCCAACTCGCTGCCTCTAAACACGCCTTCTTTAGAACCCAAACACTAATGGGAACAATCAGGCCGCACTGTTCTGCTAACGGAATAAAAGTGCTTGGTGGTATCAAATTCGATCCCGAGGGCTGCCACCGCAAGAGTGCCTCGAAGCCCTGCACTGCCCCCGTATCTACCGCGACGATTGGCTGGTAGTGAAGTGCCAGTTCTTCATTCTCCAGAGCATATCTCAGCTTGGCTTCCAGAAGAAGTCGACTCATGACTTGCTCATGCATCGTGCGATCGAAGAGCTCACTGCAAGCCTTGCCTTGGCTTTTCGCACGATACATAGCGATATCGGCATTCTGAAGCACCGCCTCCGCAGATACCTCTGGTGATGTCAGCGCGATGCCAATGGACATGCTCTTGAAGACCTCATGTTCCTCCAGTAGGAACGGTCGTGCAAATGAAGACTGGATTCTCTCGGCTACACGGATGGCATCGCTCGGGTCGGCAACGTCCTCCACTAGAACCGTAAACTCATCTCCGCCCATCCTCGCTATGGTGCCGTCGCTGCGCATGCATGCCCGTAGTCTGTTGCTCACTGCTTTGATTAAAACATCGCCGGTTGCGTGGCCATAGCAGTCATTGACGACCTTGAAGTCATCGACATCAATGAAGAGGACGGCAGCGGACTGGTGTGGATGCCTTTTCATCCGATCCACGACGCTTTGCAGACGTCCCAAAAACAAGGCCCGGTTGGGAAGGCCGGTGAGCACATCGTGGGTAGCGTTAAAAAGCAATTCTTCCTGAGTCTGTTTCCGTTCTGTTATATCTCGGGCATTGTAGACGATGCCGCTGATATTCTTGTGCTGAATCAAGTTTCGAACCACACACTCGAAATGGAGCCACCTTCCGTCTGCATGTCGTAGCCGGAACTCAACCATCGGATTCTGTCCATGCGCTACCGATCGCGGCCCCGTGCTCATGGTCTTCGAGAAATCGTCCGGATGTATTAGGTCGATCATGTTCGTTCCCACGAGACCATCTCCATACACCGCTAGAACGGTATGAACGGATGGACTCGCGTACTTGATTTGGCCAGAGGGGTCGGCGATAAGAATGATGTCGGTTGACTGCTCGGTGAGAGCGCGGAAGCGCTCTTCGCTCTCTCGGAGCGCGTGGCGTTCGGTTTCTTGCAACTGGCCGACGTGCTCTTGTCTCTGGAGCCGGAGGAAAAGTATCAGGATGGTGGTCGCTGCCAATATGGCCGCCACCAGCAATTCGTTTCTAGCTCTCAACGCAACACCTTGGGCCCATTTGTCCTCGGCTTCAACGGCAATCTGCACTTGGTGCTGCATCAAGTCGAACTGGGGGCTGACCTCCTGGAAATCGACCTGCTTTGCCTCGTCAAAGTCCCCAATTTGCATCAGGATCCATTGCCGGCCGGCCGACATAATGTAGTTGTCTAACACGGGCCAGACTTTCTCTAGGGCAGAGGTGTGATAAGCATGAAGGTGTGCCGCCAGCACTGCTTTAGGCAGTGCGTGTCTTGCCTCCAGCATCTCTGTGTCCGCTTCGGGGGTCAGGTTCTGCTTTTGCAAGGCGGTTAACGTAAGATTGTTGATCTCTCGCGTAAGAACTGTAATTTGATTGAGAATTACTTGGGCAGAGCGGGCTTCGTCGATCTGATCCCTGTGAAACCAAGAGAGAGCAGCCAAGACGACGATGGCCGTCACGAGAAAACCAAATACAAAGACCAATTTCGGACGTGCTACGAGACTCCCAGACCGCGGGATGAAGGTTCTCCGCGTAGCCCTGAACATTTTGACCATGAGGAACCGAACAGATCTCTTCGCAAGTGCGTCCTCCGCACGAAGTAATCCTTCAAGACCCTCTAGGCTGGACTCGTGGCCATCGGTAACGACAGTGGTTTTCGGCGTCGCCAATGCGGGACCCCACAACCCAAATGTGATTCTCTCTTACTGCCGAGGGCTGAACACCTTACGAATGTAATCAAGATTTCGTTACCTTTAGACTGGCTCATTTCGCTAGAGAGTGAGCCTTTTGCCGTCGCTATCGCCGTGCTTCCCACAAATACCCAAGTGATCGATCAACTGTGGGACTCGATTGACAAGGACAGCTGGGTGGCCCCGCAACTCGTGGCAGTCGCGTTCCTGCGGGATTTAAGGTTCACCGATCATGCCAGCAAGCGACTGCGGTCTTGGGGCGATTCGATCAAGCAATCCAGTAAGGCTCCGGCTGCATTGGTGAGGCTCATAGAACTTCTCCCCAAGGCACCGGATTCGCTTAAAGCAGCAGCTTCCGCGCCGACCTTGATTGAGTTGTTGAACAATGATGTAGATTCATCGGGCAGCATCGCGGAAGAATGGCTGCGAAGCCTGCGCGAGAAGCTGATCGAGTTAGGCGTTACTGCGAGCGATGGCACTCTCCTGAAATGACGCGGATCCACGACGAGTTACCCGTGGCCCAGTTCTTTATGGGTGCCAATCTCGATGGCTGACCAAGACGGAGGTTGACCAGCGTAAAGGAGGTGGGCCCGATACTGGCCCCGCAGAACGCTTGCCTAGAGCGGGTTTTCAGCGGCAACGAATCGAAACTTTTTCTAGCACTTGAAGAAACTTTACAGAGCTGACCGGGTTCTAAGCTCATAACCACTCGTCGCTTCACGAGCAAATGGCAGCACGAAACTCTTGGTGTCACCCAACTCTTGAACGAGGCTTGGAGCAGTGTTCCCCCTTGTCGAAATTCGGCAGCTGAACGCGGTCATCGTCTTGGCCGAGGAACTGAACTTCACGAAGGCTGCCCAAAGACTGCACATCACCCAGCCTGCTCTCAGCAAACAGATAACTGATCTCGAAGCACAGTACGACCTGCAGCTCTTTCTGCGTGAAAAAGGACGGGTTTTGGATCTCACAGACGCCGGAAGAGCATTTGTGGCAGACGCCCGCGTTGCTGTCTTCCGAGCCGAGCGAGCCGTCCATTCTGCTCGTGCCGCCAGCGAGGGATACGACCGGGTATTGATCGTCGGACACTCATCTCACGCGGATCAGGCTTGGTTGTCAGCTATTCTCGCGATTCGACTGCCCTCGTGGCCCGATGCGTGTTCGTCCACATTTTCCCGGCAATTTTGCTCCCGACGGCAATGCGGACTCAATCCTCTCGCAGAACTCCCTGACGTTAAGAATTTCAATGCAAAGGACCGCATTGAATCTTCTACGAAGTTCGTCACTTAACCAACTCACTTACATTAAGGGCGACCCGATCCTGAAGAACCTGGAACGCGACCCACGCTACGCTGCCTTCTTGAAAGATGCGCCTCCCACTGGTCCTATCAGTTCGATTTTCGACTATACGACTTTCTTCGTCATGCTCCGGATCTTCCACTGCTGGGATCCATCGCGAGCGTCGCTGTTTCAGACCGGCTGGTTCGTCGAGTCGTTGATGACGCAGACGCTCATCATCCACGTCATTCGTACAAATAAGATTCCGTTCCTGCAGAGCCGAGCGAGTTGGGCGTTGACAGCAACAACGGTATCCATCATGGCCGTTGGCGTGTTGCTGCCGTATTCCCCGTTGGCCTCCGCGCTGGGCTTCACGCACTTGCCGCGGCTGTACTGGCCCATCCTTATGCTCACGCTGCTCAGCTACATGGGACTTACGCAGATCACTAAGGTATGGCTGCTGCGAAGGCACTGGATCTAGTGCCCGACCGGAGGAAGCAGGATCTCCATTTGACGGTCCGACTCGAACCACGTTAAGCTGCGCCGGGTAAGGTCAAAAATGCCGAAGCATCTTCCTGCTCTTTACTGCGAAATTGGCTGCCGGATTCCCAAGGAATATTTCTGGGTGATCGGCTGGGGAGAGAGCGATGTCGGAATCGAGGTCGGGTCGTATGACGCAGCCCTGGATATGGCGGGCATTGAGAATTACAACGTAATGCTTTACAGCTCCGTGCTGCCGCCCGACGCGGTCGAACTCTCATGCTTGCCTGACATCCACCATGGGTCCGTGCTTGAGGGAATCATCGCTATTCGGCATACCGATAAGCCGGGAACACGGATCACTGCGGGTCTGCTTTTGGCCAAGGTGTATCGCAATTCAGACGGCTCTTATCTGGGCGGTTTTGCGTGCGAGTATGCTGGCAACGGATCGCTCGAAGAAGCGGAAGTCAATCTGCAGGAAGCGATGCAGCAGCTTTTTGCACGGCGTTATCAAACCAGGTTCTACAAACTCGAGATTGGGAAATCGGTCGTTCGCACGTACACGCCGGAAAAGTCGTTCGGGACCATTCTGGTCGGTATCGGCTTCGCGAGTTACCTTGTGCCGATATTAAAACCCGCAGTGGACGTAACACCTTCCCACAAGGACAAGTCGCATGTGAAATATACGACCGGATGAGTAAGCCAGCATCGAGTTTCCTATTCCGCACACCCAGACACCACGCGGGCGCATTCGGGGTGTGTTGTCGCTAGCCTTGATCGGAAACGCCTCGGCACAGACTCTTGGGGTGGAGCGGGGGATCTTTCGCGACGTTTCCAAGCAGCAGACCAAATACAATCTGAACGTGGTCGGCTATTGGGTTCCAAACGACGATCCCGCCTGGAAGGACGCCTTCGTCTACCTTGTGGTTCATTCCAGCCGGAAAGCGGCGGAAGCGAATTGGCATGCCCTCCATGCCGACCCGGAGTTCCTGCCTTATCGGAAAGCCGCAGAGCCTTTGATTCGGAAGGTAAACGGCGACTACGACGTAGACGAGGTGTATATGCGTCCGACCGATTTCTCGGCAATGAAGTAATGGACATGAGCAATTTACTCGTGAATCAAAAATTACAGGAACTGGAGAGGGAGTACCAGAACGATCAAAAGAACAAGCCTAGTGAGATCGAGTTGTCACCAATTGCTAATCCGCGAGTCGCTGCAATTTTTTACACATCAGAGAGACTCAAGCAGTATGTGGCAGCGATCAAGGGCGTCTACATGGCAGAAATAGGGGGGGGTCGGTTTGCTAATGAGCCAGACCTCTGGGTATGTGTCTATCGGGATAAGATCTTGCCTGTGGTAAGGGCCAATCGCAACTCCATAGTCGGGAACTATGCATTCAGGCTGTTGCGTACCGGCGGAGGAGAACCCGGAGAAAAGGAAGCAATAGAGGAGTTGCAGCGAGATCTCAGTCGTCTTGTCGCTCAGCTCGAGCGTGAGCTGTCAACTGCGCTTGAGCACGCAGACCGCCCTCCCCTAACGGACACGCCACCAGTACAAGCTCATGAGGCAAAGGGATTGCAACCAAGGGATGGACAGCTTTCTGTCGATTCCGTGCAACTATTCGTGACGCTAGGAAGGGCATCGGCCAGAGCGCGGAGATGATCTGGCGGACAAGGGCAAGGTGCCTGGGCTAGACGTTGCCGTGAATGCCGCAAGCTAGAACGAAAAAACCGTCGATCCGACACCAACCATAGATATGTTCGATACCAGCCCACGCGAGGGAGCCGCGGGAACGACCGCCTTCGACAGGCTACAACCGCTGCTTATGCGGCACTTGCCATGTTCACGACTGGTAGTGGAATGCGGACGCGCCTGGACCGCCCTGACTTCTTCTCAGTTGCGTCCACAAGAACGACGTTATCCGCCATAACGATGGGCTCGCTAACCAACTCAAGTATTTCCCCGTACAGCTTCATCTGGTTCCCTTTAGTGAAACCCAATAGCTTTAATCTGGTGGAAAGACCGACCTGTTTCTCTGTCATAGAAATGCCTCTGCGTTGCTGTAGCTCTAGGTAAGGGAAAAAAGGAAAGCAACACTACATTATAGTCGTTCCGCCCATTCATCTCGCTGTGACACCAGTCACGGGTCATTTCGGGTTCCAAATAGGAGCTTGTTTCTTTTAATCGTCCGGTAACACTCGGGGCATAGCATTGCACAATTTGCGGTCGTAAGCAGTACACTCGCAAAGAAAAGAAGTGTATTGGCCGCGCGCTGAGTTCCGGGAATCGTCGGAAGCAGATCATTCCGACCTGACCTTTTGCTGTGCGACAACCTGCAAGCTCAAGCGATACCTTCGGAAAGAAGCCATATGGGCGACATCACTATTCCCGTGAATGGCGGCGATATGCCGGTATTCGTTACGGTTCCCGAGCAGGGCGCTCCGGGGGCCGGTGTTGTGGTGCTCCACGACGTCGGCGGCATGAAGGAAGATCTCCGTAATCAGGCCCGGTGGCTGGCACGGGAGGGATTCCTTGCTGCGGCGCCGAACCTGTACTTTCGAGGCACGATGATGAGATGTGTGTTCGCCATCGCGCGAGACTTGAAAGCACGGCGCGGACCGACTTACGACGACATCGAGGCCGTCCGCACATGGCTGGTTCGGCACGAGGGATGTACGGGCAAGATTGGTGTCATCGGGTTTTGCATGGGAGGCGGCTTCGCGCTACTACTCGCGCCAGGTTATGGATTCGGAGCGGCAAGCGTCAATTACGGCGGCCCGTTACCGAAAGATGCCGAGACCTTTCTTGCGCGGGCATGCCCGATTGTCGGGAGCTATGGGGCCAAGGACCACTGGAACCGGGGAGTGGCGCAGAAGTTGGAGCAGACGCTCGCTGCGGCAGGTGTCGCCCACGATGTGAAAGAGTACCCGGAAGCGGGCCACTCGTTTCTTAACAATCACGACACTTTGTTGTTTAAGGCGCTCCGCGTGATTCACATTGGGTATGATGGACCGGCGGCGGAAGATGCGCGGACAAGGATCGTTGCTTTTTTTCAGAAGCATTTGAGCAGTTCCAAACGTTGACTTGGAACACCGCACGGACACTATTTTCAGCGTGTCGGAACGCTGCGGCGCGACAAGCCATAGCACACATTGAGAGTTGTTGGTGAAATTGTAGCTGTGTCGGTTTATAACCCGACCGACCATTCTCTGCCGGTTTCTTACACCCTAGGCCCTCGCGCCTTTGGGCTCACGGACACGTTGCCGGTGCAGTATAGGGCGGGCGGCAAGCCTCAGATTAGGTCAGGGGAAGATCTTCAAGTATGAAGCGTAGGCCCTGGTCCCATCTGCGCGTTCACAATCCAAATGGGAACTTTTTTCCGGGCTCATGGAATTGCGCGGGCCGCCCGCGCTAAGCCCTCGGCGCCGTCGGACGTTGCACGTAACCATTGGCCCTCCTGGGACGGTCCCTTACGGAGAAGGTCGGCCATGCGCGCTTCGTCTTCCACGATCAGCAGCTTCATCGAATTCGTCGGCCCAAATGCCTGATACTTCCGCAGTTTTAGAGCCTAAGCCGGGATGGCACTCAGCAATATGAATAAATATTAACTTGACGTTCATCGCTCCGTCACATCCCGACTTTAGGATTCCCTCTCATCGAGTTCTCTTAGTTTCAACGTAACGGCAGAGAAACCATCTCTGTCGCTGTGGCCATCGGGCCGCCTCAGAGCGTCTCCCGATTCAGCATTTTCTTGTACCGCAAGGCTAAAGTCATGAACATGGGTCAGTGTCGTTCGACCATCTCCCTTTTCCTGAGATTCACACCTGCGCTAGTGCTGGCCGTGCTGCTTCTGCTGGGCGGAACGCCTGCCGCTTGCGCGCAAGTGGATCGCGCTGTGCTCGAAGGTACGGTAAGTGATCCCTCCGGAAGCGTTATCGTTGGCGCCGGTGTGAAGGTGGTGGCGGTCGAGATTGGCCTGAGCGAGGAACAGCAGACGAATTCCAAGGGCTATTACCGTGTTTCTGGCCTGGCAGTGGGTGGCTATACGGTGACGGTAACAAACGCCGGCTTCAAGACCCAGGTAGTCCAAGACGTCATACTCCGCGTCGGCCAAACCCGCACTTTGGACATCCACCTTGGAGTCGGCGCGCTTAACGAGCAGATTGAAGTCAAGGCATCGAACGGACCCGCAGACCGCAGCTCGGCCGAGGCCGCGACAGTGATTGATACGGAGCAGATCTCCGAGCTTCCCAACAACGGTCGCGACTGGGCCAGTTTCACGCTGCTCGCGCCTTTCGCGCAAGACGACGGAGGCGGCGATCAGCGCACGATCCGCTTCGCCGGCCGCGCCCGCGACGACAACAACTTCTCATTTGACGGCGTCGACGCCGGAGGCATTCAGGAGCAAGCGCAAAAATCACAAACCCGTCTGCAAATTTCTCAGGATGCCATCGAAGAATATCGCGTCAACAGCGCTTTATACGATGCCGAATACGGCACCCAGGCAGGTGGGCAGGTCGACGTGGTCACTAAGTCCGGCACGAATGACTGGCACGGCGCCGTTTTTGGCTACTTCCGAAATTCTGTCTTCGATGCACGGAACTTCAACGACTATAACCTCACGGGCAACCCCGCGGTTCCTCCGTTTCGCATGGGGCAGTACGGACTAACTCTCGGCGGACCAATCGTCAAGGACAAAGCCTTCTTCTTTATCAGTTATGAAGGGCTTCGCCAGTTGCAGTCGACGACCCAGCAGTTCGCGGTGCCGAGCGGTGTTTGTTGCGGCCAACTGTCGTCGGGTCCTCCTCTTACAGTTCCATACCAGCAATACGTGTTGAACACGTCTCCGCAGATGTGCACTATCATGCAGGCGTATCCATGGCGTGCTTCCATCGGTGCCATCAATGGCTGCGCACCGCGATTTACATACCCGGATACCGCTTTCCAAACCTCATCTGACCCTAACGCCGACGTAGTCACCGCCGCGACCCCAACCACCGTCCATGAAGACACATGGCTCGTGCGAATTGATTATAGGTTCAACGATAAGACCACACTCTACGGCCGTGCTCAGCGCGACATCAGCCTGGTGGACGCGCCGAATGGCAGCAGTCTTCCGGCGGACAAGCTGCAAACCATCAACCACCCGGCGAACTACCTGTTGGCGTTGCAACGCTCGTTCAAGCCCAATATCTTCAATGAAGCCAAGGTTTACATCAACCGCTCGCCATTCCACAATCCGCAGGCCAGCGCCCTTCCGTTTGCGGTAAGCACCAGTAACTTCGTAGGACTCAACGACAACACGGCCGACATTGAAATCGGCACAACCTACGGAGTGGTCGATAACTTGACCTGGACCCACGGCCGGCATGCCTTCAAAACGGGCATGGAAATCCGCCGGGTACGGCTGAATCAGGGGCAAACCGCGGATAACACCCTGAGTTTTTCCAGCCCGGATGATATGGCGAATGCCATGCTTTCCAACATCACCTACATCGCTCCGTGGTGCTGCCATGGCCTGCGCCGCACGTTTTATATGCCGTACTTCCAGGACGAATGGAAAATAACTCCGACTCTAACTCTGACGGCGGGGCTCCGCTGGGAATACTACGGGGTTGCCCATGAAGCAACGAATCGGACCACGGTATTTGACTTGAATCAATTTCACGGAGTCTGCCTGGGATCAGGCTCATTCAACACATTGCCCGTACCGGCCAGTTCAGGTCCGATCAACACTCCGCCCTGCCCCACGAATCCAACACTGTACAACCCAAATTACAAGAACTTCGATCCCCGGGTCGCCCTGGCATGGGCGCCATCAGCGCTGCACGGGAAGACGGTTGTTCGAGCCGGCTTTGGCATCTACCACGGAGCGGCTCAGAACGACGACTTGAACGCAGGACTCGAGAGCGACACGTTTCGCGTAAAGGTCAACCAGTCAATTCCCTTAGATTCTGCCTTTGAGCAGACGACCCCGGATCTTTCCAGCGTGACCAATCAAAAGCAGGCCTCGCATCCCCGCGCCCTGCAACGCCAGGGCCGCCGGGACTTGTACGCGGAGGAGTGGGGGCTCACCATCGATCACGAATTGCCCGCTAATTTCTTGTTCTCAGCACAGTATCTCGGGAGCCGTGGTGTACGGCTGTTCTCCCGCGGCGGAGTAAACCTCTGCACGACTCCGCTTACTTTCAACCCGGCTGACGGCGACTGCGTCCGGCCACTGGATCAATACTATCCGGACCCCAACAACCCGGACCCCTTCGGTTCAGTCGACATAAAAAGAGACATCGGGTCCAGCACATACAACGCGCTTGGAGTGGCACTCGAGCGCCGCTTCAGCAAAGGGCTATCGGTCCAGTCGCGTTATACCTGGTCCCATTCCATCAATGACGGGTCGGTTGGAGGCGGCGAATCCAACGGGCCGCAAAACGTGAATTGTCTGCCCTGTGATAAGGGGCCTAGCATCTTCGACATTCGCAACAATTTCACCTTGAACGCTGTCTATGAACTCCCCTTTGGGCCCGGTAAGGCCTACCTTAACGATTCCGGCCCAGTGGGCAAAATTGTGGGTGGCTGGAGTTTGAGCAGTGTCGGCCTCTGGCACACCGGCCATCCGCTGACGGTTCAGATGGACCTCAGCGGCAGCATTAGCGGAGGGCCTTTCGACCAGCTTCCCTATACCTATCTCCTTCCCGATGGCAATGATCAAACCAGCCAACGACCGGATGTCATTCCGGGGGTACCGCTGACCCTGCCAAACCCCCGCCCAAGCACTCCCTTTGCTCCTGGCAATCCTCTTATCAACCCTGCCGCCTTTCAGGCCCCGCCGGTAGACGCCAACGGGAACTTCACCCGGTATGGCGACGCCGGGAACGGCCTTATCCGCGCCCTGAATAGCTGGCAAGTAGATCTTGCGCTCACGAAGGAAACAAAGCTCACGGAGCGTGTATCGATGGAATTCGCGGTGCAAGCGTTCAATATCTTCAACCACGTACAACTGGGCGATCCGGGCAACCTGACTCTTGTCTACGCACCCGGACAAACCACGAGCAACCTGACGGTCCCCGGAACCTTCGGGATCATCAGCTCCACCGTAAACTTCAACAACAATAATGACAACAAAGCCTCGCCGAACACTGGCACCGGTCTGCCGCGGCAGCTTCAATTCATGGTTCGTTTCATGTTTTGACTTGCGGAACTTGTACCTTCAGGCAAATTTCAGGCACTCCCTCTAAGGTTGCGGTGAGGACCAATCAATGTTGAATCGGAAGTTCTGTCTAGCAGCCATTTTGTTTCTGAGCTGTGCCCTGTTCGCCGCCCCGGCCCCGTCTGGCGGCTACTCAGTCACCCAGAGGATTCCCATCGCCGGCAACGGCAGCTGGGATTACCTCTCGGTCGACGAAGCGGCCCGTCGTTTGTACGTCTCGCACGGAACGCAGGTCGAAGTAGTCGACATCGATTCCCTGAGTGTCGTGGGCAGCATTCCGAACACGCCCGGCGTGCACGGAATTGCCATCGCTCCCGAACTCGGCCGTGGCTTCGTCAGCAACGGCAAGGCCAACACCGTTACGATCTTCGACCTGAAGACGCTGAAGGCGATCGCCGATGTGCCGACTGGACAGAAGCCTGACGCAATCATCTACGATCCAGCCACTTCGCGAGTCTTCGCTTTCAACGGTGGCAGCAACAGCGCAACGGCGATTGATGCTGCCACTGGCAAGGTCGCGGGTACGGTCAATCTGGAGGGCGGACCGGAATTTGCCGCGGCCGACGGCAACGGCTTTGTGTACGACAACCTGGAAGACGAGAACCTGGTTCTCAAGGTCAATTCGCGCGAACTGAAAGTCGAGCGGCGCTGGCCCACCGCCCCCTGCGCTTCTCCCAGCAGCATGGCCATGGACCACGCCAACCGGCGTCTGTTCCTCGGCTGCCGCAGCAAGGTCATGGCCGTGGTGAACGCGGACACCGGGCAGGTCATCACCACGCTGCCGATTGGAGATCACGTCGACGCGACCGCCTTCGATCCCGAGACGAAGCTGATTTTCAACTCCAACGGCGAAGGCACCATCACAGTCATTCGCCAGGACGGTCCTGACAAATACTCTATCGTCGAGACGGTGAAGACCGCGCCGCGAGCGAAGACCATGGCGCTGGATCCGAAAACTCACCGCCTTTTCCTCTCCACGGCAGAGAATGGACAGTTCGAAGTGCTGGTCGTGGGAAAATAGGACTCTGATTCCGAACTGGGGCCTTCCCTTATGAGTTCGCGACGTACACCTCTCGCCCAAGCCGTAGTCGTGTTGCTCGCGACCGCGACGCTGCTGGCGCTGACTTGCTGCACCAAGAAGTCGAGTGCGCAGACATCCACCGTTGATTTGCGACTCGACGTAAAGGCTCCATTTCGCTTCGTGGCTTACGGAGACACCCGCTTCCACGATCCCAACGACACGGATGCGGCAAATCCTTCCGTACGCGTCGCGTTGGTGCAGGCCATTGCCGAACTCAAGCCGGCATTTATTTGCTTCACGGGCGACATCGTCTACAACGGCTATGACGTAAACGACTGGAAAGTCTGGGACAGCGAGACCAGCGTCTGGCGCGACAAGAAAATCCCAGTCTATCCGGCGCTCGGCAACCATGACTTGCATGGAGATGCAGCCGTCGCGCTGGGGAACTATTTTCGGCGCTTCCCCGATTTGAAGAACAATCGATACTACTCCGTGCGCGCGGCGAATACGCTGACGCTCGTGCTCGACAGCTCTTTCGAAGAAACAGGCAGTCCGCAAGGCCAGTGGCTGGCCGACAAGCTCGATCATGTCGCCTCTGACGTGGACTTCGTGTTTCTGATGTTCCACCATCCGCCCTACACCAGTTCCTCCGACGCGAAGGCGTTTGGCGGCGGGCACTCGGCTCGAGCTTCTGAGCAGGCATTGGCGAAGATGCTGGAGGAACGCCAGGCCCACGCTCGTTTCCGGATCGTCGTCTTCTCCGGACACGTCCACAACTACGAGCGCCATGAGCACGGCGGCGTTACTTATTTTGTCTCAGGCGGAGGAGCGGCTCATGCTTATCCCATCGAGCGTGCTTCGGGCGATCCTTTTCAGAGCAAGGAAGTGAATTATCACTACCTGCTCGTCGAAGTGGACCAGCAGCAGTTGAAAGTCACGATGAACCGCGTGGACCTGACCACCGGCAAGGCAGTCTGGACGCAACCCGACTCAGTGAGGATTGCGGTTCCAGTGGCAGCCGCCGCGCAGGCGGCCGGGCACTAGCTTTTCGCGGAACTCTGGCAAGCTCCCCGCCCAGAAGACGCCCCATACGAGCGAACAACGAGTGTGCTTGTCCCCTGCGATTCGAACGGCGCCATTCTCGGCGCAGGTGTGTGCCGCACTCTCAGCTAGTGTTTGATCAGCGAGGCAACTTAGGGACATCTGCGCGGGCGAGCACTGAGCCCCACGCATCGAGCACGTAGACGTCGGTCCAGGGTACGCCAGGTTTCTGCCGTACCTCAGTATCCGCGAGGATGAGGGTGACGGTAGTTTTGGGGGAAGTGCAGCCTGTGAGCTGCCGAACTTCGTGATCGGATCCTGTCGCATCCGACAGTCGATCAGGTCGCGCGATTTCTCCACGCCCTGAACCAGCGCGCAGAACGACTTCCACCGCGCCGGCGAGGTTTTGACACCGCAGGGGAATCTGGATTTGCCATCCTTTCGAACCAATCTTTCTCACTGTAGCCTCCGCGCAGATTCTGTGGCAAAAATCGCAATGACATTAGCTGTGGCTGTTTTTTCATTAGAAATTAACATTTGCTTCAACTTCCCCTAACTATGTGCACGTAAGGTTGCCTCTTCCAGTTCCCGCCTGAGGCGAGGCTGGTCTTTCACCCCGGCGCGGGGAATGCAGAACGGCACTCCGCGGCGACACTATGTCGCCATAGCTGTGAACCCTCGGCCAGCATTGATCTTCTCGAAAGGAAACTGGCGATGAGATCAGCAGTACAGTCCACGACCTCACTTAGGTCTGCTGCCCCTAACGATCTGCCTGTCTCCGTGATCGTAGCCGGACAGACCCAGGTTCTGATCCAGGTTCTCCTTATGTCGAAAAGCATGGTTTTGCTAACGTGGGGACTCAAATGAACGTGGCCTGCTAATGAACATTGTTTTCTCCCGCAAGTCAGTTCGATGAAAATGAACTCCAAAACGAATAGTTTCCGTCCGTTCACCGCGACACCAAGGCTGCGCACAAGCCGGTGGCTCCTCGCCTCATTGTTCGTCATATCGATCGTTTTCCAGTTACCAGCTCAGAACGTGGTACTAACCGGCGCAATTGGCGGTCGCGTGACCGACCAAAACGGAGCAGTCGTAGTGGGAGCGTCAGTGGTTGTGCGGAATCTTGCAACGGGACTGCAACGGTCCGCCCCTACGAATCACGCCGGACTTTACCAATTCCTGGCTCTCATGCCAGGAACGTATTCGGTCACGGCGACTGGGAAAGGCTTTCACGACATAGAGGCTCTAGTACGAGTGCTGGTGGGAAACACTACAGTGCAGGATCTTAGACTGGAAGTGGGAGCCAGCGCGGACACTATAAAGGTCACTGGGACAATGCCACTGTTGCGGCCCGCGGAGTCCTCGGCCAGCACCGTGCTTGACCGGTCTTTCATGGATGAACTACCGCTCAATGGACGCCGCTACACCGATTTCACGGCCCTGACGCCCAATACCAGCTATGACGGCGATACTGGCCTGGTAAGCATTGCGGGACAGCAAGGCGGCGAAGACTCGGGCTACGCCAACGGAAATGGCTCGAATGCGTTCACCGTCGACGGAACCAATGCCACCAACAACTACTTCGCCGACATTATCGGGCGTTATCGCATTCCTTATTTATATGGCGAAGAAGCGATCCAGGAATTTCAAGTTTCGGTTAGTCCCTATTCCGCTGTCTATGGTGGGGGAGCGGGATTCGTCAATGCCGTGACTCGTTCGGGGAGCAATACCTTTCACGGCAGCGCCTTTTATTACAACCGCAACTCGGCTACCGGCGCCAACGACGCTCTCGACGAAGCGGCCGGTTTTCCGAAACCGCTGGATAGTTTGCAGCAGTTTGGTGCCGGGGTCGGTGGACCGATCCTGCGAAACCGTCTGTGGTTCTTCGTCGATTACGAGCAGCAACTGCGGAACGATCCGATTTCCGTGATCAACCAGGCGCTGGTGGCCACGCAGCCCGGTTTCTTGTCCTCTAACTTTGGAATTCCGGATGGGACGGCCCTCCCTGCAGCAAACGGACATTTGCCTGTGCCCGGTACCGACACCGCGCCGGATGCAAGCAATCCGGTCTACTTGCAACAGGTGGCCAATGTGATCCATGCGTTGAATTCCAACCTAGGGAGCAGAGCGCGAGAGCGCAACGATCTGGTGATTACACCCCGGCTCGATTTCCAGCCGAGTTCCCGGGATGGCTTTTTCCTCAGCATGAACTTCAATCATTTCAACTCGCCCGGAGGCGTGATCACCGACCCGACAGTCGGCGATTACGGACTGCAAACTTTGGCCAATGCCCGTGTGGATGCATTCGAAGCCAACGTAGGGTGGACGCACGGGTTCTCCTCAAGGCTGTTAAATGAGTTTCATGCGGGTACGTCGCAAGACAATGAAAACGCGACACCCACCGGTCTAGCTCCCGACACACCGACAGTCGTTCTCGATAGTCCCGCTGCTTTCGCTCTGGGAAACGCCGCGTTTTCCATTGGGAGAGTTTCTGAAAGACAGTACTCTCTCTCCGACCGCGTGGACTATGTGATTGGCAAGCACACTCTGCAATTTGGTTTCGATTGGAGCCGTTCGTGGGATGCGGACACCGATGATGGCGGTGCCGACCCGAATGCAGCTGTCGCTTTCGGGTCGCCGCTCGGACTCTACGAATTTTCCAGTCTGCAAGCCTTTGCCTTAGGTCAATACATCAATTTCAGCCAGGCCGCTGGGAATCCAAGGTTTTCGTTTTCGGTGCCTTACTACGGGTTCTACGTGCAGGACTCGTTTCGGGCGCTGCCCAAGTTGACGTTGGAAATGGGGCTGCGGGAGGACTTCCAGGTGTATCCGCAGCCCGCGGAAAATCCAGCCTTCCCGCTCACCGGACAGTACCCGAACCAGTTTCAGCGTGTGGCTCCGCGTTTCGGATTTGCCTGGCAGCCGATGTCAAAGACCGTAGTTCGGGGAGGTTTCGGACAGTTCTATACAAACATGAATGGCCTGAACTATCGGAACGCGGTGATCTCGAATGGGCTGGCCTCACAGCAGTCTTCGGTGAGTGCACAATACAACGGAGGGGCACCGAATCAGCAGGCGCCAACCTTCCCGAATATCCTCCCGCCAAACTCGCCGTTGTTCCAAGCGGCTGCGGATATTTCCCTGGTTTCGCCGCAATTCCGGGTGCCCTACATTTTGCAGTCGAGTTTGGAGATTGAGCGCGAGATTGCGCAGAACACAACCCTGAGTATTGGCACGATGTGGAATCACGGGGTGCACATTCTCTCCGGCAGCGCGTATGACCTGAATCTGAATTCGCTCCAAGGAACGACGACGTACGTCATGTGTCCTCCTAACACAGGCGCCTTGCCTTGCAACGGTCCCGCCCACGTCCTGCCGAACATGGACAATGGCCTGCTCACGGAGGGCCGAATCACCTCCCAGTTCAACGAGATCAACGAACTGATCAGCCCCGCTCAAAACCACTACAACTCCTTGTTCGTGCAGTTGCAACGGCGCATGTCGCGTGGACTCTCCTTGCAGGCGTCTTACACTTTCGCGAAAAGCATCATGCTCGACGGCATGGATTTCAATAACCAGTTCGACTTCAGCAAGACGCACGCTCCATCGCTGCTCGACCAGCGAAATCGCATTAGTGTGGCCGCGGTGTACCGCCCCGGTGTGGAAAGACTTATACCCTCCTCCAAGGGACGCGCGGTGCTGTCCGGTTGGATGTTGAGCAGCGTCATGGAATTCTCCTCCGGACGCCCGTATGCGGGATTGTTGAGTCCAGCCTGTACCACCGCCGGCAACTCCGGAAGCCTGTCGAGCCTAAGTTGCGAACCTTTCGGTAATGACAACCTGAACGACACCGCCTTCAACCAGGACACAGCCAACACCGCCGCCGGCATCAATGGTGCCGGACCAACTCCGGGAATCGGCCTGAATTCCTTCTATGGCCCTTGGCTGGAGAGGATCGACGTCGGCTTGGAGCGCAAGTTTGAAATCTTTGAAGGCAAGGAACTGGAATTTCAGGCGCAGGCATTCAATCTCCTCAATCATCCCAACTATTACGTACAGAATGGAAATGGGATCAATCAACTGCAATACAACCCGTTCGGCAGCAATTGCGGGGACGGAATTTCGCTCAACCAGACCTGCTATCTGGTGCCCAATTCGGGCCCAGGCAACTTTGGCGCTCTGCAGGAAATCAGTCCCAACGGCCTTCCCAGGGTATTGCAGTTTTCTGTGAGATTCACGTTTTAGGCGGGCTGGTCGTGAAAATTCTGATCATCGAAGAGTGCTCACAAGCAGGCTCTGGGATGGGGCCCGAGTCCTTCGATTCTTCGTAAGCCAGCCACCGCCGAAGCCTCTCGTTCCCACGAGTTTGTCACCCGCCGCTTCCTGCCGAAAACCTGCCTGAACATGTGTGCTCGTGACCCGCCACGGGAGGCTTCTTGCCCATTAGCAACACATGCACTAGAGGCAATGGCGACTTTGCAAGCTCATCTTAGTCGACGTAGCCGTCGCGATTTGAGCCTCTTGTTCGTGGTGTCCCTTCTCGCCCGTCGCTGAGATCCGAGGATGCGACGTGAACAGCCACAGTATCCAAAGGAATGTGAATTCTTTTCCACAAGTCCTACTGTGCTGTTGCGCAAACTTCAGCCGCGTGACAGACTCCCCCTGCCATACATCTCCCCACGCTGTGCATCCGCAACTGCACAGCACAAGGATGGACATCGTGATACTCTCCCAGCCCTCGAAGTCCCCACGCCATGAAAGCATTGCCCATGAGCGAACCAATGAACGAAAGGTAGAAGAGAAACAGGTTCAGCGACTACTCGCTATTCTTGCGATGAAGCGAGGATCAAGCGGCAAGTCTCACCAAACGACTTCAATCACGCGCGTTGCTTAGGCTCGCTCGCAAATCGTCTCGGTCAAGAAACGCTGCCAAGCAGTCAGCGTCGTGCTGATTGATCACCTCATTGATTAAGGAAAATCGACAGGCGATGAGTTCTTTGCGTTGTCGCGGGACGAACCCGGGGAAGTAACGTTCACGCAGGTGGCGGGGCGGGTTCAGGTTGGTGGGGACTTCGCGTTTGAGGCGTGAACAAAAAACCCTCTCCCCGGTCATCGGGGAGAGGGTCCGTTGCAGCCGGAACGTGTTTTAGTCGTCCAGGTCAGCGGTGGTGGGTGCCGGTTTGTTGAAGTCGCTCGGGGGGCGAACCGTGCTCTCGCCGGGATAGGGCCGCTTAA
>OCZU010000627.1_pt1 | contig 23960 bp, 24 predicted proteins | sample 1539001 | NCBI WGS metagenome assembly OCZU01 (sample SAMEA3539306, study PRJEB22396) | soil metagenome | biome: tundra; feature: field; material: soil | place: USA | collected 2010-05 | depth 0.15 m | reverse complement strand
GCCCGCGCTCGACTTCGAGCTCGCGCACGAATCGACGCAGGTCGAAGCGGGCAGCGAGCGACGCGTTGCATGCGAGCTCGCCGCAGTCGCGCTGGGTCCCGTCGCAAGGCAGCTAGCCGACGTCGAGCCCGGCGCGCAGATGCGCTGCACCGGCTTTCTCGCCCGCCGCTACCGCACCGGCATCACGGTCGCGCTGCACGTGAACGAATTCGATCTGAAGTCAGAAACTAACGAAGGAAACTGACATGCCCCGTCCCATGGGAAGAAACGCCAAAGGCAAAGGCAAAGGCAAAGACGGCAAGAAGCGCGAACGCGGAAATAACCTGTTCAAGCGCAAGAAGTTCTGCCGCTTTACCGCCGAGGGTGTCAAGCAAATCGACTACAAGGACATCGACATCCTGAAGGATTTTGTGCAGGAAAACGGCAAGATCATGCCGGCGCGCATCACCGGCACCAAGGCCCGCTACCAGCGCCAACTGTCGACGGCGATCAAGCGCGCGCGCTACCTCGCGCTGCTGCCGTACACCGACTTGCACTGACAGGAACCGAAGCCATGCAGATCATATTGCTGGAAAAAGTCGTCAACGTCGGTGACCTTGGCGAAGTGGTCAAGGTCAAGCAGGGCTATGCGCGGAATTTTCTGATCCCGCAGGGCAAAGCCAAGCGCGCCACGCCGGAAAACGTGAAGCTCCTGGAAGAAAAGCGCAGCGAGCTGGAAAGGGCCGCCGGTGAGAAACTCGCGAAGGCGCAGGCGCAGGCCGAGAAGCTCGAAGGCGTAACGATCCAGGTTACGCAGAAAGCGGGCGTCGACGGCCGTCTGTTCGGCTCGGTGACCAACGTCGACATTGTCGATGCACTGCAAGGGCTCGGCCATAGCGTGGAAAAGGCGATGGTCCGGATGCCCGAAGGCCCGCTCAAGCACGTGGGGGATTTTCCGCTGACCGTGGCGCTGCATAGCGACGTTGCGGCGCACATCACGGTCAGTGTGCTGGGCGATACGACCGGCAATCAGGCTGCGTGACGGACTTCGTAAGGACTTGAAGGAGTAACAAAAAGGGACCGACGACGGTCCCTTTTGCTATCGACGAATCGTCACGTCGCAGCGTCGCCTGATGGCCGCGACGTCGCTATAAATCGTCATTCCCGCTCATTTTGGTAACTGAGCGGGAATCCATTTGCTCCAAAGTCAACATGGATCCCCGCCTTCGCGGGATGACGTTCTAAGACCCCGGATCCCATTTGGCGGTCCCTCGAGAATCCGCTTTCGCGGGCACGACGGTCTTGCGGGATTTGCGCTATCGTAACGGCATGTGGGCAAGCGGAGAGACTCAGCATGGATGCATTTCGCCAATTCTTCGACACGGCGTCGTCGACGTTCACCTACCTGCTCGTCGATCTCGCGACGCGCGACGCGGTGATCATCGACCCGGTGGATACGCATCTCGACGAATATCTGGACGTAATCGCCCGCGAGGAGCTCACACTTGCGTATGTGCTCGAGACACATGCGCATGCCGATCACATTACCTCCGCCGGCAAGCTGTGCCAAAGCACCGGAGCCAAGGCGGCGGCGCCGGTGCACTGTGCGATCCTGCCCGCCGACATCCAGCTCGAGGACGGCGCCGAGCTCCGATTCGGCGGCGAGCACATCCGCGCGATTCACACACCCGGTCATACCGCGGGCTCGATGTCGTATCTCTGGCGGGACCGGGCCTTCACCGGCGACACGCTGCTCATCGGCGGCTGCGGGCGCACCGACTTTCAGGACGGCGATTCATCGATGCTCTACGACAGCATCACGCAGCGCCTCTTCATGCTTCCGGCCGAGACGATCGTCTGTCCGGCCCACGACTATCACGGGCGCACGACGTCGACCATCGGCGAGGAGCGCCTGACAAATCCCCGGCTTGCCGGAAAAAGCCGCGAGGATTTCATTCAGCTCATGGCCGAGCTGCTTCTGCCGAAGCCTAAAATGATCGACGTCGCGGTGGCCGCAAACCGGCGCCTCGGACTCGACGTTCAGCAGGCCTGAGCGGCCTGCCACGACGCCGGCCCTCACACCTTCCCAGCATGCCCAACGACATCCAAATTGAAGCTCTGAAAGTTCCGCCGCATTCGATCGAGGCGGAGCAATCGGTACTCGGCGGCCTGCTTCTCGATAATGGGGCCGCGGACCGGATTGCCGATTTCCTGAGCGCAGATCATTTCTACAGCGACGCCCATCGATCGCTTTACAGCGCGATCATGCAGCTGATTGCGGATAACAAGCCCGCCGACGTGGTGACGGTCGCGGAGGCGCTGGGCTCGATCAACAAGCTGGACTACATCGGCGGCATGACGTACCTGGGCGCGCTGGTCGAGAATGTTCCCACCGCCGCCAATATTCGCCGCTATGCGGAGATCGTCCACGAGCGCGCAATACTGCGGCGGCTCACCGCCGCCGGTGGAGAAATTGCGGAGAGCGCGTTTCATCCGCTGGGCCGCAGCGTGCGGGAAATCCTCGATCAGGCCGAAACGAAGGTCTTCGAGATTGCCGAGCACGGCGCGCGCGGACAGCAGGGCTTTCAGGAAATCCGGCCGCTGCTGACGCAGGTCGTGGAGAGGATCGAATTTCTTTACAACCGCGACAACCCTTCCGACGTCACCGGCATCGCGACGGGATTCACGGATCTGGACCGAATGACCTCCGGGCTCCAGGAAGGCGACCTGATCGTCATCGCTGGCCGCCCCAGCATGGGCAAGACTTCGCTGGCGCTGAATATCTGCGAGCATATCGCGCTGTCGCTGAAAATGCCGGTCGCGATCTTCAGCATGGAAATGGGTGCGACTCAGCTCGCCATGCGCCTCATGGGCTCGGTCGGCCGCCTGGACCAGCAGAAGATACGCACCGGTCGCCTGACCAACGACGACTGGGAGCGCCTGTCGGGAGCGCTGGGCAAGCTCAATGACGCTCCGATCCACATCGACGAGACGCCGGCGCTGAACGCGCTGGAGCTGCGCGCGCGCGCGCGCCGTCTCGCCCGTCAATACGGCGGCAAGCTCGGTGCGATCGTCGTCGATTATCTGCAACTGATGCAGGCGGTCAGCGACGGGGAAAATCGCGCTACGGAAATTTCAGAAATATCGCGCTCGATGAAGGCGCTTGCCAAGGAGCTCAAGGTACCGGTTCTCGCGCTGTCGCAATTGAACCGCAGCCTCGAGCAACGTCCGAACAAGCGTCCGGTGATGTCAGACCTTCGCGAATCGGGTGCGATCGAACAGGATGCGGACGTAATCCTGTTTATCTACCGCGACGAAGTCTACAACGAGGATACGCAGGATAAGGGCGTCGCCGAAATCATCATCAGCAAGCAGCGTAATGGACCGATCGGCATGGTCCGCCTCGCTTTTCTGGGCGAGAACACGCGCTTCGAGAATCTCGCCACGGCGGGAACCTACTAGGGTCCAAGGGCATGGAGTCTGTCTGCCGCAACAGAGCGTGTCCGTGCGGTAGCGGCGAGCGATACAAGGATTGCTGCGGGAGGCTGCCGCTCGATCGCGATGGCGATCAAGGCGCTTCCGCGACAGGGCTTGCAGGCTTGATGCAGCAGGCGCTTGCGGCGCAGCAGGCCATGTCGACGCGCGATGCCGATCGACTCTATCGCAAGGCGCTCGCCATCGCCCCCGACGAGCCCGATGCACTGCACATGCTGGGCGTACTGCGATTCGAGCAGGGGAAGAGCGTCGACGCGGCGAAACTCATCCTGCGCGCGCTCGATCTCACCGATTGGAAACACGATACATTTATTCACAACCTCGGCCTGGCGCTCGCGCATGGATATCGCACTCGGGCTGACGAAGATCTGAACGAGGGCTCGAAGCGCATCCAGCGTTTCCGGAGCGACGGCGCGTTGCCGCCTTCGCCGGATCAACGGGTCGCGATAGTCGTACCTTGCTATAACCACGAGCGCTATGTGACGCGCGCGCTCGAATCGGTCTTTGCCCAAAGCCACCGGAACATCGAGCTCGTGGTGATAGACGACGGGTCTCGCGATGCGACAGCGGAGATCGCGCGAACAGCCCTCGCCGGATCGCCATTTCCATGCCAGTTCGTGACACGAGCGAACCGAGGCGCGGCAGCGACGATCAACGAAGGCATCGGGTTGTCATCGTCGCCCTTTATCAACATCCTCAATTCCGACGACTGGTTCACATCGGATCGCATCGAGGTGATGTTGGCGACCGTCGCGAGACAAGGCGCGCATTGGGGATTCTCCGATGTCGTGATGGTCGATGGCGCGGACCAGAATGTCGCCGATAGCGAGCGCGCCAAGGTTCTCGCCACCATCATCGACTCGGTTCCCGAGCGGCCTACCGCCGGCTTTGCCTTCGCTTGTGACAACGCCGCGATATCCAGCGGCAATATTTTCTTTTCACGTGCGCTATACGATCGAATCGGAGCATTTCGCGATCTTCGCTACAACCACGACTGGGACTTTTGTCTCCGTGCCTTGCGCGTCGCCGAACCGGTGTTCGCTCCCTTCAAGGGATATGGCTATCGGCTCCATCCCGCGAACACGATCGCCGATGCGGTGTGGGGCGGAGGCCGCAAGGAAGCGGACGAGATCCTCGCGCAATACATCCGCTGGGCGATGAGCGAGCAAAGCAGCGAGAATCCGATCGCGCCGACGTGGCACATTTGGCGAATGCATTTTCTGTGCTCGATGCTTGGACGTGGCTTCGCGACCCTGTTCGCCCCAGACTTGTTGCGGCAGATGACCCTGCACATCGACGACCTGAGCTTCGAAGAGTCTTCGAGTCGAATCTCCACGGTCGGCCGCACGCACGGCAAGGGTCGCTCGCATTAGTGCCGGTTCGCGCAAAGCTCGATGCGGCGTATGACGCGGCCTTGACCGTCAGCGCGGTCGCAGAAAGCCCGCTGCGCGCAGGACCTGACTGTCAGCGCAGCGCGTGCCGCAAATTCCTCAAGGCGGAGCTCAAGGGATCTGCGCAGCTGAAGTACGACCCGTCGTAGTAGCAGCCGTCATAGGTCTTTCCCGCGATCAGCTCGGGGCTGCCGCGATCCAGCGAAGTCGAGAATCGCTGCTCGAGCGCCTGCGGCTTGGCGGTTCGAGCGTCGGGATCGCGGAAGCCTTCGACGATCACGCGATTGACGCGGAAAACGCGCTCTTCTTCGAGACGCTTGGCAGCGCTCTGATCAGTCGCAGTCGATGGCGTGAGCGAGGCGCTGTCTTGCCCCTTGATCACGGGCGGCGAGATTGTGAATGTCGGAGCCGCGAGCGAGGATGCTGCCATCCACGAAAGCACACCTGCGAGTACGGGCACCAGGGCGCGGCGAAACGTGATCGCGCGATTCGGCGATCTCGGTCCCGGCAGATCGCACCGCGCGGCAGCGACTAGGGCGGCGGCCCGTTCATCTCCCACGGCAAGCTTCGCGTAAGCAGCACATTGAGCAGATTGTCCTGGAAGTTGATATTGCCGGTCAATCGGTCGTGGCGCTCGCACAGGAAAAACCAGTAAGCGATGGGAATGAAGCTGTCTTCGTTCTGCGGCGCACTCGGGTCCAGCGTTTCACGCGCAAGCAGCGACGGCTTGGTTACCTTTCCATCGCCCGGCTCGAGCATGAGCTCATCATAGCGCACGCCGGGCATCTGGCGACGAATATCGCCGGGATACGAGCGCGCGATGGGAGTTCCGGAATCGGAATGACGATCACCGGCGTGGTATCTGCGCTACAGCACTTCGGCTGCGTGATCCGCGAGCCGCGACCGCTCACCACGCTGCAAGGTAACGTGGCCGCTATGCGACCAGCCCTTGAAGCGGTCGACGACATAGGTAAGCCCGGAGCTGCCTTCGGTCAGGTACGGCGTGTCGATCTGGGCAATGTTTCCCAGGCAAACGACCTTGGTGCCGGGTCCGGCGCGCGTAATCAGCGTCTTCATCTGCTTGGGCGTCAGGTTTTGCGCCTCGTCGATAATCAGGTATTTGTTGATGAAGGTGCGGCCACGCATGAAGTTGAGCGACTTGACCTTGATGCGCGACCGAATGAGATCGCGCGTCGCGGCGCGGCCCCACTCGCCGGCCTCGTCGTCGGTCTTGTTGAGCACGTCGAGGTTGTCCTCGAGCGCGCCCATCCACGGGTTCATCTTCTCCTCCTCGGTCCCGGGGAGAAATCCGATGTCCTCGCCCACCGGCACCGTGACGCGGGTCATGATGATCTCGGAATAGACCTTGAATTCCAGCGTCTGCATCAGCCCCGCAGCGAGCGTGAGCAGCGTCTTGCCGGTGCCTGCCTGGCCGAGGAGGGTGACAAAGTCGAGGTCGGGATTCATCAGCAGGTTGAGCGCGAAATTCTGCTCACGGTTGCGCGCGATGATCCCCCAGACGTTGTTTTTCTGGTGGGTGTAATCCTTCAGGGTCTGCAGCAGCGCGGTGCGGCCGGTGACCTCTCTAACCATCGAGTACAGCGGCGTCTCGCCCGGACCTTTGCCTTCGAGGTAGAGGAATTCGTTCACCAGCAGGCTGGCGCTTAAGGGGCCCGTGACGCGGTAGTAGGTGTGGCCGCCCTGCTGCCAGGATTCCATTCCCTTGGCGTGGCGGTCCCAGAAATCCACCGGCAGCTCGCGCATCCCGCTGTAGAGCAGGTCGGTGTCCTCGAGCACCTTATCGTTGAAATAGTCCTCGGCGGCGATCTCCAGCGCATGCGACTTGATGCGCATGTTGATGTCCTTCGACACCAGGATGACGCTGCGGTTGGGATGCGCTTTCTGGAGGTGCATGACGACCGCGATGATCTGGTTGTCTGCCTTGCCGCCGGCAAGAGAAGGCGGCAGCGCGGTCAAAATCGCCTCGGTCTGAACGAATAGGCGCCCGCTTGCGGCGCCGCCGCTGCGGGGTTTGAGCGGGATGCCGGCGCTGATGTTGCCGGCGCTGATCGCGCTGGCTGCGCTGACCAGCTCATCGAGAAAGCGTGAAGCCTGGCGCGCATTGCGCGCAACCTCGGTAGTGCCCTTTTTGTTGTTATCGAGTTCCTCCAGCGTGAGCATCGGGAGGAAGATGTCGTGTTCCTCGAAGCGAAACAGACTCGTGGGGTCGTGCATCAACACATTGGTGTCGAGCACGAAAAGTTTCGGCGTGGATGTCTTGACGGGTGAGTCGACGTGAAGCGCGGACCTTACTTTGCGCTCGACCATGGGCCTCCTGCGGGCGATGGGTTGGAGATCGCCTTTATGCTAGCGACGGCGCCGCCTTAACACAAGGGATTGTGTGCACGTCCTGTCTAATCGGGCACGGGTTGTGGTGGAAAGGGCACAGTTGCGGTGCCGTGCAACAGACCGAGGCAAACGTCGTTACTGGCCTGCGCAAGGCTGGAATACCCGAGGCATAGTCGCCAGCGGGCTACAGAGTCTTCACGAAGTCGAGCACCTCCTGCGCGTGTCCGGGGACCCTTACGCCGCGCCACTCCTTCGCGAGCTTGCCGGTTCCATCGATGACAAAGGTGCTGCGCTCGATGCCGCGCACTTTCTTGCCATACATGTTCTTCATTTTGATGACGCCGAACTGCCCGCAGAGCGCCTCGTCCGCGTCGGACAGCAGCTCGAACGGAAGTTCCATCTTGGTCTTGAAGTTCTCGTGCGACTTGAGGCTGTCGCGTGAAACGCCGACGACTACCGCGCCAGCCTTGGTAAATTGTTTGTGGAGGTCGCGGAATTGGGCGCCTTCGATGGTGCATCCAGGCGTGTTGTCCTTGGGATAGAAGTACATCACCAGCGGGTGGCCTTTCTGCGCCGAGAGCTTGAATGCTCCGCCCGTGCCGGGCGCCGTGAAGTCGACAACTTTTTCGCGTGCCATGCTTTTCTCCAGGGTTGTTGAATCAGGTGCGTGCTGATGACGACATCAACGACCAGCTCGGTTCGTCGCTATGCCGCCGCCGCAAGATCGACGTCACCGAGAAACTCGCGACCTTGGCGAAACACCTTGCCGCTTCGACCAGGGATAGTCCCCGGCCCAACTTCGCAGCGAGGCAGCGCCAGCGGCTGCAGCATATCGAATAGACCGCGCATCGACGTGATGCTGTAGCCCTGCGCCTTCCATCCGACAATGAGCTGCTCCAGCACGGGCGCAAGACGCATGCCCTCGAGCTCGGCGTGCAATGTGAAGACATGCGCCTGGACAACCGGCGAAACGGGCGCTGTCGCTGTCATCCCGAGCACCGTCTCGGCTACGTTGTCCTCGGAAACGCCGTCGCCTCCGATCAATTCGTCGAGCGTCGGCAGGGTCGTCGGAATCTGCGGGCAGCGCACCAGCTCGGCGTTCCACACCGGAAGATGCGGAAACACGCCGCGCCCATCGGAGCAGAACTCGAAGCCCAACGTCTGCGTGAGCCGCAACGCTTGAACGTTCATCTGCCAGCCGGCCGCGCCGTGACTCCGCGGCGGCTCCTTGAAGATGTCGGTGAATCGCTCGCACGCAAGCTGCATTTGCCTGGCGGTCCAATCGGCGGTCGCGCCGTCGAGCCCGTCCTGCCACTTGACGTGGTCCCAGCAGTGGACGCCGACGTCGAAGCCCTCGTCGCGGACGTTGCGCATGACATCGCCGGCTCGCCTGCCTATGTCGGGACCCGGGAGCAGCGTGCCGTACAGCAGCGTCTTGAGACCGTAATGCTTCAGGACCGAAGTCCGCCGCACCTTGCTGAAGAAGCCTGGACGGAAAATCCGCTTGATCGCGCGTCCGGTGTGGTCGGGTCCAACGCTGAAGAGGAAGCTTGCCCCGGCGCGGTGTTTACGGAGCAGCTCGACCAGGTTCGGCACACCCTCGCGCGTTCCACGCAAGGTGTCGACATCGATTTTCAAGGCGAGCAGCATGGACGACTACGTTTCCCGGCTGAGCGCTAGTCGACGAGTCGGCGCGCTTCCGCCACCTGTCCACGGTACGCATCGAAAATTCGCTTCAACGCATCCTGCATAGTCACCGTCGGCATCCAATCCAGATCGGAACAGGTGTTGTCGATCTTGGGCACGCGATTCTGCACGTCCTGATAGCCCTTGCCGTAGTACGCGTCGGCCGTGGTCTCGATCAGCTCGACTCGCGCGGCGTTTTCGCGATATTCGGGATAGGTCAGCGCAAGCTTGAGCATCATCGTCGCAACCTCCCTGACCGCAAAGTTATTCCGGGGATTGCCGATGTTGTAGATTTTCCCGCTGGCGATTGCCTTCTCGTTGGCGATGATCTTCAGCAACGCGTCGATGCCGTCGTCGATATAGGTGAAGGCGCGCTTTTGCGTCCCGCCATCGACGAGCTTGATCGGCTCGCCGCGCACGATGTGTCCGAGAAACTGGGTGATGACGCGCGACGAGCCTTCCTTGGCGGTATTGATCGAATCCAGCCCGGCGCCGATCCAGTTGAAGGGACGAAACAACGTGTAGTCGAGACCTTCCTGCATGCCGTAGGCGTGAATGACACGGTCCATCAGCTGCTTGGAGCAGGAATAGATCCAACGCGGCTTGTTGATCGGTCCGAGAACCAGCTCGGAGTGCTCCGAATCGAATTCGGCGTCGCGCGACATGCCGTAGACCTCGGACGTCGATGGGAAGACGATGCGCCTCCGATGGCGGACGCAGGCGCGCACGATCGGCAGGTTGGCCTCGAAATCGAGCTCGAACACGCGCAGCGGCTCGCGAACGTAGGTCGCGGGCGTGGCGATTGCCACCAGCGGCAGCACCGTATCGCACTTCTTGATGTGATATTCGATCCATTCCTTGTTGATGGTGATGTCGCCTTCGAAGAAGTGAAAGCGCTTCTCCTGCAGAAGATCGCTGATGCGATCGGTCTGCATGTCCATGCCGTAAATTTCCCAATCGGTCGCGGCGACGATGCGCTGCGAAAGATGGTGGCCGATGAAGCCATTGACGCCGAGGATGAGGATTTTTCGCATGGGAAGCGGACTTCGCCGCAGCGCGCCGTCTTTTTATCGGCATAGACCGGGGGAGCCGCGCATTCTACCCGGGCTCTGCCTGCCGGACCACACCGACCGCTCAGCCGCCGAGCGGCACGCCGCCTGCGCCATGAAGCGCCGTGAATTCCGCCGCCGATACCGGCGCGCCGTCGATCTCCAGCTCGAGGACGGCGAGAGTACCCCCGCCGCCGCAATGCGCAACGATGGTGCGGTCCTGTGCGGCCATCGATGGACGGTTCACGGGCGGTGCGTCGGCATCCAGAAGCTTCGTCCGCAGGATCCGCGCCTCGCTGCCGCCAACAACGGTCAAAGCGCCCGGATAAGGAGGCGCGACGGCACGCACGAGGTTGTGGATCGCCATCGCGTTCTTCGACCAGGCGATCCTGCCGTCCTCGGGCTTGCGCGCGCCATAGTACGAACCGGCCTCGAGATCCTGCTTGCGCCGCGGCGCATTGCCCGCCCGCAGCGACGGCAATGCCCCGCGCAACACGTTCTCCGCGGCGACCGTGACTTTGTCGAACACTTCCCTGGCAGTGTCATCGGCAAGGATGGCGACCGATTGTTGCGCAACGATGTCTCCGCTGTCGGCCCTCTTGTCCATGTAGTGGAGGGTGGCTCCGGTCTCGGTTTCGCCGTGAATGATGGCCCAATTGATGGGAACGCGGCCGCGATACTTCGGCAAGAGCGAGCCGTGCATGTTCAACGCGCCGCGCGGCGGCAAGGCAAGCAGGGCGCTCTTCAACATCGAGCGGTAGTAAAACGAAAACAGGAAATCGGGCTTGCACGCCTCGACTTGCGCGACGATATCGATGGCATTCGGATCCACAGGCGAAATCGTCGCGATGCCGTATTCCGCGGCAGTGCGCGCCACGCTGTCGAACCAGATCGTCTCTGCGGGATTGTCGTCGTGCGTCAAGACCAGCGGCACATCGATACCCGAATCGACGAGCGCACGCAGGCAGCGTACGCCGACGTTGTGGTAGCCGAAAACGACGGCCCGGGTCATTGCGGGGGCGTCGTATCGTCGCGCTTCTGCTCCAGCAAGGCCTGGATGGTGAAACGCGGCCGCTCGCGCACCTGCTGATAGATGCGGCCGACGTACTCGCCGATCAGCCCCAGTCCGAAAAGCACCATGCCCAGCAGAAAAAAGGCGAGGATGTCGCGGTCCCAAAGCGTTGCCATGCCCTCGCGCCAACCGGAGAGGATGAGGCGCTCGACAATGACGATCAGATAGGTCACCAGCGCTCCGATCGAAACGAGCATCCCGAACATCGAAAACATCTGCAGCGGAACGAGCGAGAAACCGGTGATGAGGTCGAAATTGAGCCGCATCAGCTTATAGAGCGAATATTTCGACTCGCCGGCCATGCGCTCGGCGTGCTCGACTTCGACCTCGGTGGGACTGTGCGCATAGGTGTACGCGAGGGCCGGAATATAGGTGCTGACCTCGCGTGACGCGGCGACTGCGCGCACGATGTCGCGGCTGTATGCGCGCAGCATGCAGCCCTGATCGGTCATCTTGATGCGGGTGATGCGCTGGCGGATGCGATTCATCGCTCTCGATGCGACGTGACGCCACCATGAATCCTCGCGCGTGCGGCGCACGCCGCCGACATAATCGTGGCCGGCATCCATCGCGCTCAGCAGCTTGGCGATTTCCTCGGGAGGGTTCTGCAAGTCGGCGTCGAGCGTGACGACGCGCTCGCCACGGCAATGCTCGAAGCCGGCGACGATCGCCATGTGCTGGCCGTAGTTGCTGTTGAACAGGATGACGCGAGTCACATCCGGGCGCTTCAGGAACTGGTCCCTGAGCATCGCCGCCGATCGATCCTGGCTGCCGTCGTTGACGAACAGTACTTCATAGGAGATGCCGAGCTTGTCGAGCGCAGGGTAGAGGCGGTCGAACAGCGCCTGCAGGCCGGGCTCCTCGTTATAGACAGGAATGACCACCGAGAGCGTAGGCGCGGGTGTGCTCATCTGCGCGCTCATCTATGGTTCCTCCTGCCTAGGGCGATCACTTCCGCCGCCGCGGAGCAAACACGCTCGACGTCGTCGTTGCTCATTCCGGCGTGCAGGGGCAGCGTCACCGTCTCGCGGGCAATGCGCTCCGTATTCGGAAATTGGCCTTCGTGGCCGCCGTATTTTCGTCCGAGCGAGCACAGATGCAGCGCCTCGTAGGACATACCCGTGCCGATACCGCGTTCTTCGAGCGCATCGCGGAACTGCTTGCGATCGATCGTCAAGCGGTCGAGTGGGAGGAGCACGCAGAACATATTCCACGAATAACTATCGCCGTCCGATGCAGCCGGTTTCGGTGGCAGGACACAGGGTGGGTCGGTCGCGAATCGCGCAAAGTAGTGGTCGGCGAGCGCCCGACGCTTTGCCAGAAATTCAGGCAGTCGCGCGAGCTGCTCATGGCCGATGCGCGCGTTGACGTCGGGCATGTTGAATTTGCCGCCGGGAAAGGCGACGTCGCGCGTGCGGTCCGGCTTGTACTCGATGCCGTGGAAGCGAAGGACTTCGACCCTTCTTGCCTCGGATGCGTCGTTGACCACGAGCGCGCCACCCTCGATCGAGGTCATATTCTTGTTCGGGTGAAAACTGAACGCGACCAGATCGCCGAACGCGCCGAGGTTTTTTCCCCGCCACCGTGACCCGATCACCAGCGCTGCATCTTCGATCACGCGCAAGCGATGACGATGCGCGAGCGCAAACAGTGCATCCATGTCGACCAGCGCGCCGGGATAGTGCGTTGGAACGATGGCGCGCGTGGCAGGCGTGATCGCGGCTTCGACCTGCGCCAGATCGATGTTGCGGGTGACGAGATCGCAATCCACGAACACGGGTCTGGCGCCGACTTTGACGATCATGTTGAGCACCGTGAAAAAGCTCTGCGCGCCGACAATCACCTCGTCTCCCGGCCCGATGTCGCAGAGCTGAAGCGCGACTTCGATCGCCGCCGTGGCCGAAGTCAGCACCCGCGTCGGCCTGTCCCCGCAGAACGCCGACAAGTCGCGCTCGAATCGCTGCACCCATGGCCCGCTGGAGAGTTGGCCGGACCGCAATACCTCCGTGACGCCTGCGATCGTCGCCTCGTCGAGCACGGGACCGGCGAATTTGAGGGGGGTCACTGGAGGCACGTTGCACGACCCGCCATTAGCTTCGGGCCACAAGCCAGACGCCGATGATGATGAAGCCGATACCCGTCCAACGCGCAACGCTGAGCGCTTCTCCGAGCAGGTAATGCGCGCCGATGGCGTTGATGATGTAGCCCAGCGACAGCAGCGGATAGGCGATCGACACCGGAACGCGCGACAAGCCAAGTATCCATACGATGAGGCTGACTCCATAACAAGCGACGCCGGCGATGAAATGCGGCTCGGTTGCCATCCGGCCGAATTCACCCGCCCAGTTGGCGCGCGTGAGCGTAATCACGCCCAGCGAGTTGGTGCCGGCCTTGAGCAGCAACTGCGCGCCGGCGTTCAAAAGGACGCCGACGATCAGAAACGAAAACCCAGACCAGGTCATGACGGCATCGGTCCCATGATTATCGATGATTGCATCGGTTGTCTCCATCCTGCCGGGACGGCGGGGAATGATTCGTGAGTCGCTCCGCTACCTCGTGCTACTGCCGGCTGACGATCACTCGACGCGTGTCGCGCCCGAGCTCGCGCATGGGTACTCCCTCGCTCTGAAGCCGCGCGTACTCTTCCGGCTGCATGATTGCGTACGCCTGCGCCGCATCGCTCCAGCGGTGAAGCCATTCCGCCTCGGTCGCGATCGCCTTGCCGGGCTCGCTGGCGATGCCCATGGCCAGCTCGTCGTCATGCTCCACCTGCGTCACGGTGCGTCCAAGGTAATACGGCAGGGTCTGATCGTACATCCTGACGCTGAAAAACGGGATGTCGGCGCGCAGTGGTCCGTTGGCCGCCACGATGCGCGAAACGATCGATTTGGCCGATCGGGCCTCCCCGAGCGTGTCATATCCGGTCAGCATCAACATCACCGCGACGAGCGCCGACAGCGACAAGACCAGCACGGAAGCGGTTCGCCGGTGGGAGCGCAGGCAAAGCAGTCCCACCACCCCGCCGGCGAATGCGCACACGCACGCGCTCTTGAGCCAGACACCATACGCGAGCAGCAGCTCGAGAGGCGCGCCAGTCTTCGCGAATCGCGACGCGATCGCGGGATAGGCGATGAGCAGAGCCAGCATGACGAATCCCATGGTCGCTACCAGCGGCAGCATCAATCGCGCAAGCGTAATTCGAGGAAGGACCGTCAACTGCCATCCGAGCACGAGCGCGAGCGCGGGAAAAATCGGCAATATGTACCACGGCAGTTTGGAATCCGACGCGCTGAAAAAAACGAATATAAAGGCCGACCAGACCAGCGCGAAGCGTTGCCAGCTAAAGCCGTTGCGATTCACGGGCGCCCCGGTCCATATGCTGCGCACGGTCCACAGCAGGACCGCCGCCCAGGGCAGCAAGCCGACGATCAGAACCGGGATGAAGTACCACCACGCACCCTCGCGATGCGCCTGGTGAGTCATGAATCGCGCGAAATGCTCGTGGATGAAAAAGAAATCGAAGAATTCGCCGTTGCGCAATGACACGACCACGAACCACGGCGCGGAGATCGCCAGAAACAGCAGCAGACCACCGATCAAGTGCATCCGGCGCCACAAAGACCAGTCACGTTGCAGCAAGGTGTAGATCACGAGCGCCGCTCCAGGCAGTACGAGGCCGATCAGCCCCTTGGACAGCACTGCCAGCGCGAGCGCCGCCCACGCTGCGAGCATCCAGCCGCGCTCCTCGCCAGGCGTCGCATCGTCACGCTGGGCGATGAACAGACTTCCCAATCCAACGCTCATCCAGAACGTGACTCCGGCGTCGAGCGTCAGGACCTGGGCACCCAGGACATACGCAGCGCTGCTGCCGAGCACCGCAGCGCTATACAGTCCGAGTCGCGAGCCGCCTAGGCGAAGACCCACGTAGCCAATGAACAGAACCCCCAGGAAACCCGACAAGGCAGGCCATGAGCGCGCCGTCCACTCGTGGACCCCGAAGATCGAGTACGCGGCTGCCGTGATCCAGTATTGCAGCGCAGGCTTTTCGAAATACTTGATCCCGTTGAGCCGCGGCGTGATCCAATCGCCGCTGGCCGCCATCTCGCGCGGAATCTCGGCGTATCTGCCCTCGTCAGGATGCATCAGGCGGCGATAGTCGAGAGTGGAAAACCAGATCGCCGTGAAAACAAGCAGCAGCGCGACAGCCCGGCCGCGGGTCAACGCGGAAAGCGGCAAAGATGCGGAAGGAGAGGCGGCGGAGAGCATCGCGGAAGGCCGCGATTTTACCGTGTTCCCCGGCATCCGGGCCGCCTGCGCCTCGATGGTCTTACTCCGCCGGGCACACGTGGAGGTCGCTTGCTGCTCCACCAGTCATTCGCTACCATGCAAGAATGTCGAATCCACGCAGCCGCGCTTGCCGCATTCCGTGCTCTTCCGCTGCCCATTGTTGTCGCGGGATGCGCGGCGTTCGATCACCGAGCTGATGTAATTCGAGCACGATCGAGCCGCCAGACTGCACTGGCGGCTCTTTTTTTTGGAACGGATGATGGCTGCACCGTTGATGCTGTACGACAACTATGCGCGCGAGCGGCGCCGGTTTGAGCCGCTCGTCGCGGGCGCCGTCGGCCTCTACACCTGCGGGCCGACGGTGTACGACTATCAGCACATCGGCAACTTCCGCACGTTCCTCTTCGAGGACCTGCTGAAGCGTGCGCTGGAGTGGAACGGCTACGTCGTGCGGCACGTAATGAATATCACCGATGTCGGACACCTGACCTCGGACGCCGACACCGGCGAGGACAAGATGGAAAAGGGCGCGCGCCGCACCGGCAAGACCGCGTGGGAGATTGCGCAGCTCTACACCGATTCGTTCATCGCCGACATGGCGCTCCTGAACATCGAAATGCCGTCGGTGCTGTGCCGCGCGACCGATCATATTCCGGAGCAGATCGCGTTCATCGCCGACATCGAGAAGAACGGGTTCACCTATCGGACCTCGGACGGGATTTATTTCAACACCAGCCTGCAGCCGGACTATGGTTTCCTGGCGCGCCTCGACAAGGCCGGACTGGAAGCGGGCAAGCGGGTCGAGCTCGGCGAGAAGAAAAGCATCACCGACTTCGCGCTCTGGAAATTCTCCGCCCCAGGCGAACATCGGCAGATGGAATGGGAGAGCCCCTGGGGCACCGGCTTTCCCGGCTGGCACATTGAGTGCTCGGCGATGGCGCAGAAGTACCTCGGCGATTTCTTCGACATCCACTGCGGCGGTGAAGACCACATCCCTGTGCATCACAGCAACGAAATCGCCCAGACAGAGGCGCGGGTCGGAACGAGGCTCGCCAACTTCTGGATGCACGCCTATTTTCTGTTGTCCAACGATGCCAAGATGGCGAAGTCGGCGGGTGAATTCCTGCGCCTGCAACTGCTGATCGATCGCGGTTACGATCCGCTGGCGTATCGCTACCTTTGCCTGACCGCGCACTACCGCAGCCAGCTCAATTTCACCTGGGACGCGCTGGATGCCGCCGCGAAGGGCCTCGAGCGGCTTCGCAACGGGGTCTTCGCGCTTGCCGACACGGGCGCGAATGTGCGCCAGCCGGACGCCGAATATCGCGAGCGCTTTGCCGCGGAAATCAACGATGACCTGAACTTGCCGAGAGCGCTGGCGTTGGCGTGGGAGGTGCTCCGCGGCGACCTGCCGGCGGCTGTGAAGAAAGCGACGCTGCTCGACTTCGACCGCGTATTCGGGCTTGGGCTCGCCTCGTGGGCACCGAAGGCCGAAACCATTCCCGAGGCGATCGCGGCGCTCGCCGCGGCCCGCAACGCCGCGCGCCAATCGCGGCAGTGGGCTGAGGCCGATCGCCTGCGCGCCGAAATTCAGGCGGCAGGCTGGGAAATGGAAGATCGCGCCGACGGATACGCGCTCAAGCGCTCGACGGTTTCCTGACGATGAAACTCGCGACGCTGAAGGACGGCTCACGCGATGGCGCCTTGGCGCTTGTCAGCCGCGATCTCGCGCGTGCCCTTACTGTTCCGGATGTTGCGCGCACGCTGCAGGAAGCGCTCGACACGTGGGATGTCGCCGCGCCGCGCCTCGAAAACATCTCTGCGCAGCTCAATGACAATAAAACTGCGCGGGCTGTCGCGTTCGATCCGCGCCTGGCGCTTTCACCCCTGCCGCGCGCCTACCAATGGGCGGACGGCTCGGCGTACGTCAACCACGTCGAGCTGGTGCGCAAGGCGCGTGGCGCGACCATGCCCGCGGAGTTCTGGACCGACCCGCTGATGTACCAAGGCGGCTCCGACGGTTTCCTTGCCCCGATGGACGACATCGTTTTTCCGGACGAGACGTGGGGCATCGATTTTGAAGCCGAGGTCGCGGTGATCACCGGCGACGTACCGATGGGCGTGACCCCGCGCGAGGCAGGAACACACGTCCGGCTATTGATGCTGGTCAATGACGTGAGTCTGCGCAACCTGATTCCGGCCGAGCTCGGCAAGGGCTTCGGCTTCTTTCAGAGCAAACCGGCGTCGAGCTTTTCTCCGGTCGCCGTAACGCCGGATGAGCTGAGTCCTGCGTGGCGCGATGGCAAGCTGCATTTACCGCTGATCACGCATTTGAACGGCGCATTGTTTGGACGCCCCGACGCTGGCGTCGACATGACGTTCGGCTTTCCGCAGCTGATCGCGCACGCCGCGAAGACGCGCGCCCTAGCCGCCGGCACCATCATCGGGTCGGGCACCGTGTCCAACAAGGAGGGCAGCGGCCCCGGACGGCCCGCCGCGAGCGGCGGGGCCGGCTATGCCTGCATTGCCGAACAGCGGACCGTGGAAACGCTCATGACGGGCAAGGCGTCGACGCCGTTCCTGCGCTTCGGGGACAGGGTTCGCATCGAGATGCTCGACGATCGCGGGTGCTCGATCTTCGGCGCCATCGAGCAGACCGTCCGCAAACCCTCCTAGGTCGAGCGCTCCGACGAAAGTCGCGGGACGACACGCGGCAGCGACTTGGCGCGTTCCCGCCTATCGCGCCGGGCGAACCCTCACACCGCATTTCGCGGGTTTCGTCGCATCCCTCTGGGGTTCGTCTTTGCCTTGAACCAAGGTTCAGATGTGCAGATGGATCGGATCGGGCTCGATTGCGAAGAACATCCTGAATCCGAATCCTGCGGTCGGCGCATCCTACAGGCAGAAAGCAGATTTAACCGAACCACCCGTTTAACCGAACTACTGATCGCGGCGAGCGCCGCGCAACAAGGAGAAAGCAATGTACACGAACGCAAACACGCATCGGTTTCCGGCGCTGGTCTTGGCGGCCGGCCTGACGATTGCTGTAATGATGGGTCTTTCGGCGCTGGCCCAAAGCCGCGGCGGAGTGACTTCGCCGGACATCCGGCAGGGGATTGCCGGGACTCTTCCCTTGACCCAAGCCGCGGTGGCGGACGCGTCGACCACTCCTCTGCAGATCAACGTAGTCGCTTACCGGTCATAGACCCGTCTTCGCCTGCGCGCGGAACAAGCGGTCGATGCGCAGCAGGCTGGAATGTGCGGCGCAAGATTGCTGCGCGCATGCATCCCGCCGCCAGATCAGTACAACCGCTGGATCGGGCCTGAATAGAGTACTGGACCGGTCGGCAAACCGGTCGGCGAGCCCCCAAGCGGCTCGAGGCTGACGGCAAGCGCTGGAATGTTCTGAAGTGCCTGCCCGGCAGGCGCCGGCAGATCCAGGCGCACCAGGCCCAATCCCGAGGTGGATGCGGGGAGCAATCCGAGCGAACGCGGATTGCCCTGCTGGGGGAGCGCCCAGAGTTGCAACACGCGGTCCGAAGCGGGCTGGACCGCGGCAAGCGGCTTGACGGTCAGGACTCGGCCGGCTCTGTCCGCCGTAGCGACCAGCGCCGGGCGTGCATCCTGTCCCGCAAGGACCACCACCAGCGTTTCCGGCGGTGCCTCGGAGCGCGGCGCCAGCAGTATCACCGAGAGTGCCAGCGCGGTCGCAAAACCGGCCAGTGTCAGCCCGCGCCAGAGGCCAAGGTTGTCCCAGATCGAACTCGACGCGCGTTGACCGTGGACCCGGCGAAGAATCGCGGGCCAAACGCGTGCCGGCGGATCGACGGGCGGGAGACTGTCGGCCAGCGGCAGCAAGCGGTTTTGCCACGCTCGAATCGCCGCAGCAACGGACTCGTTCTCGCGCGAGAGATGTTCGAGCCGGTCGCGCGCGGGACGCGAAAGCGTCCCCAGCACGTATTGGGCGGCCAGCGCTTCGAGTCGTTCGGGGTCGAGGTAATTCATCGCGGTCTTCGATGTCGTTCGTCGGCGGCGTCAGCGCTCGAGCCCCGCTCCGTCGAGGCAGGCCTTCAGGCGCTCGAGACCGCGTCGAACCCACGACTTGACCGTGCCCAGCGGTTGACGGAGGTGGCGCGCAAGCTCGGAGTGAGACAAACCCTGGTAGAACGCAAGGGCGATCGCCTGCTTCTGTCCGACCTCCAGGAGCTCGACGCAGCCTTTGACCGCGAGCGCGTCGGCGCTCGAGAGCAGTAAGTCCATCGGACTGGGGCGGTCATCGGCCAGCATCATCCCTTGCTCCTCATCGTCGATGGTCACGGTGTCCACCTCGCGCCGGCGCATTTGATCCAGACAACGGTTGCGCACTATGCTGGTCAGCCAGGTCAGCGGCTGGCTTTTTGCGGCGACGTACGATCCGGCGTGATGCCAGATGTTGACGTAACTTTCCTGCAGCACCTCCTCGGCAGCGCCCGATTCCCGCAATATACGCAGCGCAACGGCATATAGATGCGATGACGTCAGCCGATAGAGCTCGGCGAACGCTTGCTGGTCGAAAAGCGCAACGCGCGCCAGGAGGTCGGCGAGGATTGCGCTTCGTTGCCGCTGCTTGTCGGGATCCAGTGCCATCGACGGTCGACTCGCTACGGACCGCTAAGTTCGCGCATTGGGCTCATCGAGCTCATTTAACCTCATTTACCGCGATGCCGCGCGATTGCGGTCCTTGCGCCACAAGACGTCGCCGACCTTGGCGTCGCGGTTGAGCACCCGCGCCAGCACGAACAACAAGTCGGAAAGACGATTGACGTACTTGCGCGATTGGTCGCTCACCGGCTCGCTCTGCGCGAGCCTCACCAGGGCACGCTCCGCGCGGCGGCATACGGTACGTGCAACATGCGCCATGCTCGCGGGGCGCGTTCCACCAGGAAGGATGAACTCCTTCAGCGGCGACAGGTTCGCGTTGAAGCGCTCGACCGCTGCCTCGAGACGCGCCACATGCGCATCGGTCACCGCCGCGTAACCCGGAATCGACAACTCGCCGCCCAGATCGAACAGATCGTGCTGCACGTCGATCAATAGCGATGCGCAGTCGTCACGCAGGACTTCGGAGAGCAGCACACCCAGCGTCGAGTTGAGCTCATCGATCGCGCCGATGGCCTCGATGCGTTGCGAGTCCTTGGCCACGCGCGAACCGTCTCCCAAGCCGGTGGTTCCGGCATCGCCGGTCCGGGTGACGATCTTCGATAACCTGTGACCCATGCGCGCATTCATCGTCGGTTGCGGGAGCGGCCAGCATAGTGAAAAGGTACACTGACGGCAAGCACCGCGGCTGGCACTGTGTCTTTTCGAGAGTATTGGTTACCATGCGATTTCCATCCAGCGCGTAAATCCTTCGAGCGCCATGCAAGGAGTCGTCCGCACTATGCCCAAGCGCAATTCATTCGAGCACGATCTGGATAAGAACGCGGCCAATTACTCGCCGCTTTCGCCGCTGTCGCTGATCGCTCGAACCGCGTATGTGTATCCGGACTTGACCGCGGTCGTGCATGGCAAGCGGCGCTATACATGGGCGCAAACCTATGAACGCTCGCGGCGCCTTGCGTCGGCGCTGTCCAGGCTCGGCATCCGCACCGGCGATGCGGTGGCGCTGATGGCCGCGAATACGCCGGAAATGATCGAGGCGCATTTCGGCGTGCCCATGGCGGGCGCTGTCCTGAACACGCTTAACACGCGGCTCGACGCTGAGGCGATTGGTTTCATGCTCGAGCACGGCGAAGCGAAGGTGCTGATCACCGACACGGAGTTTGCGCCGATCATCGAAGGCGCACTCGTCCGTTGCAGGAACAAGATCAAGGTCATCGATATCGTCGACACGCTCGGGCCCGGCGGCAAGAGACTCGGCGATACCGACTACGAGCGATTCATCGCCGGCGGCGACCCGGATTTCGAGTGGAAGCAACCCGCGGACGAGTGGAACGCCATCGCGCTCAACTACACGTCCGGCACCACGGGCGACCCCAAAGGGGTCGTCTACCATCATCGAGGCGCCTATCTCAACGCGCTGTCGAACATCATCGACTGGGGCATGCCGCGACATTCGGTGTATCTGTGGACGCTGCCGATGTTTCACTGCAACGGCTGGTGCTTTGTGTGGACGATGGCCGCCAACGCGGGCACCAACATCTGCCTGCGCAAGGTCGAGGCGAAGGCGGTCCTGGACGCGATCCGGACGCACAAAGTCACGCATTATTGCGGCGCGCCGATCGTGCACGCGATGCTGATCGACGCGCCGGAGAGCCTGAAGAAAGGGATCAAGCACAAGGTCAATGGCCTGGTTGCGGCCGCGGCGCCGCCGGCGTCGGTCATCGAGGGCATGCAGCGTATGGGCTTCGACATCACTCACGTCTATGGGTTGACGGAGACCTACGGTCCGGCCGCGGTGTGCGCCAAGCACGCTGAATGGGATGCGTTGGACATCGGGACCCGAACCGAGCTTAACGGCCGCCAAGGCGTGCGCTATACCTGTCAGGAAGGCATGACGGTGATGGATCCGGAGACGATGACGCCGGTGCCGTGGGACGGTGAAACCATGGGCGAGATCATGTTTCGCGGCAATATCACCATGAAAGGCTACCTCAAGAATCCCAAGACGACGAAGAATGAGTTCGCCGGCGGCTGGTTCCACTCCGGCGATCTAGCGGTCATGCAGCCCGACGGCTACGTCAAGATCAAGGACCGGTCGAAGGATGTGATCATTTCGGGCGGCGAGAATATCAGCTCGATCGAAGTGGAAGAAGCGCTTTACCGCCATCCCGCGGTGCATGCCGCTGCGGTGGTCGCGCAGCCGGATGCGAAATGGGGCGAGACGCCGTGCGCGTTCGTCGAGATCAAACCCGACGCGACGGTCACCGAGGCCGAGCTCATCGAGCACTGCCGGTCGATGCTTGCGCGCTTCAAGGCACCGAAGAAAGTGATCTTCGGTGCGCTGCCCACGACATCCACCGGCAAAATCCAGAAATTCGTGCTCCGCGAGCGGGCGAGATCAGCGAGCGCCATCGATTGACGAATGAGATGAATGCACCTCTCGACGCGGCAGTGCAGCCTTTTCTGCTGAGCGAATTCAGCGATGGCGTCACCACGCTGACGCTCAATCGCGGCGATCGCTTCAACCCGCTCTCGCAAGCCATGATCGCCGCCATTCAGGCAGAGCTTGACCGGATCGCGACCGATGACGCGGTCCGCGTCGTCATTCTCGCGGGTAGCGGCAAGGGCTTTTCCGCGGGCCACGACCTGAGGGAGCTGCGCGCACACGCCGATGCCGACGATCAGGCATGGCAGCGGCAAATGTTTGACGCCTGCAGCAGGATGCTTCTGAGCTTGACCCGCTTGCCGCAGCCGGTCATCGCGCGCGTGCACGGGATCGCCACGGCTGCGGGATGCCAGCTGGTCTCGATGTGCGACCTCGCGGTTGCCAGCGAAAGTGCGCGATTTGCGCTGCCCGGCGTCAACGTTGGCATTTTCTGCAGCACCCCCGCGGTAGGCGTGGCGCGCAACATCTCGCGCAAGCGCGCGATGCAGATGCTCCTGACCGGAGAGATGATCGACGCGCGGACAGCGCTGGACTGGGGGCTGGTCAATGAGGTCGTACCGGAAAAAGACCTCGATACCGCCATCGCGCGATTCACGGATATCATCAGAAGCACCAGCGCCAGCGTTGTTGCGCTGGGCAAACGAGCTTTCTACGGCCAGATCGAGCGCGATATCGAGGGCGCGTATGCGCTCGCGGGCGGCGTCATGGTGTCCAATATGCTCGAACCCGACGCTCGTGAAGGCATCGATGCTTTTCTCGGCAAGCGTGCGCCGAAATGGGACGTCTAGGCCGAAGTCCTGCGGCTGGACGCCAGCGCACCCAACGCTCGAACTTCATTGCCAAGCGCACTCCTGAACCGGATAATCGCGCGACCAATCGCAACGGTAGATGAGAACGCGGGCAACTGGGCCCGCCGAGAGACGCATGGCGAACGACACCATACTCGAGACTCGAGGACTGACCAAGGAGTTCAAGGGCTTCGTCGCTGTCAATGGCGTCGATCTCTCAGTCAGGCGCGGGACGATACACGCGCTGATCGGCCCCAACGGCGCCGGCAAGACGACCTGCTTCAATCTGCTCACGCATTTTCTGATACCGACTCGTGGACAAATCTTTTTCAACGGCAACGAGATCACCGGTTCGCGGCCGTCGACCATCGCGCGCATGGGACTGGTCCGCTCGTTCCAGATCTCGGCGGTATTCCCGCACCTGACCGTGCTCGAGAATGTGCGCATTGCGCTGCAGAGAAAGCGCGGCCATTCCTACGATTTCTGGCGCGCTGAAAGCACGCTCACTGCGCTCAACGCTCGCGCCCTGGAGCTGATCGATGCCGTCGGACTGAACGGATTCGCCGCGACCCTGGCGGTCGAGCTCGCTTACGGGCGCAAGCGAGCACTGGAAATCGCGACCACGCTCGCGCTCGATCCGGAAATGATGCTGCTCGACGAGCCCACCGCGGGCATGGCGCACGCGGATGTCGAGCGGATCGCTGCGCTGATCAAGAAAGTCTCCGTCAATCGTACGGTGCTGATGGTCGAGCACAACCTTTCGGTGGTGTCGACGCT
>OCZU010000625.1_pt1 | contig 23982 bp, 25 predicted proteins | sample 1539001 | NCBI WGS metagenome assembly OCZU01 (sample SAMEA3539306, study PRJEB22396) | soil metagenome | biome: tundra; feature: field; material: soil | place: USA | collected 2010-05 | depth 0.15 m | reverse complement strand
CGAGATTGTCGCCCGCACCGGCGGTCACACGATCGGTCAGGCCGGAACAGTTGTCGTAGTTGATAATGTAATAGGGGCCGCCGCTGGGACTGCGCGAGAAGACCACCCCGGCCATCGCCACGCGGTCAAGCATGGGCTGGACGAAGATCTGGTCGTCGTCGCTTCCGTCATTGGCGAAGGAGTCAATCACCCGGTCGATTGCCTGTGCCACTGCTGCGCTGCCGACGACACCGAGTACGGAATCGTACCTCCCGGCCTGGGATCTCCCCGCGGCGCCGTCCTCGCTCCGTGCACTGCTACGCACGATGACCCGATCTGAACCCCAGGGCGCAGCGGTGACGGCAGCGAGCACGCCAGCGGCGTCCGAGCGCCAAGCGCCAACCGAGAATCGGACCTGCGGCAGGACGCGCCCATTGCGCAGCAGCGGCGCCAGCGCTTCCAGAGATTCCGCCTTCGTTTTGAAGGCGACGAGGCTCGCCGGCTGCGCCGCACCCGCGCCATCCCGCCTGGCACATACAGCCAAGATGCGGTCGACCGCCGTGGCAACGTCGAGCGCCCCATAATTATCGAGGACCAGGTCCGGCGCCTCGGGAGCCTCCGCCGGCAGGTCAAGGCCAACAACGTCGCGCACATCGCCGCCCTGAGCCCCCGCGTAGATGCCTTTGCTATCCCGACGCCGTAGCTCGTCTATCGGGACCCGGAGGTAGATCTCGCGATAACCGGGGATGTTCTCGCGGTTCCAACGCTGCACCTCGTGAAACAGCGAGATGGTCGCGCAGACGACATCGGCGCCCTGCCCAGCCAGCAACCGACACAGCCGCGCATTGCGCATCGCTGATCGCCGCCGGTTGTCTGCGCTGTGGCCGAGATCTTCGGCGATCACAGCACGGAGCGCGTCGCCATCGAGGAAGAAGACCTGACGACCGGCGGCACGCAGCCGGCTCCACAATTCTCGCCCAACGGTTGTCTTGCCGGCGCCGGATAACCCGGTAATCCAGAAGACGCGCCCCGGTGAAGCTTCATGTTCGGCGTCAGGCTGGGGTCGTACCTTTTTTATGTTTGTCATACAGACGAAATCGTGTTGTCCCTGTAACAATGCTTTCTGGGCATGGCCTTTTGTTACGTTGCGGTAGCTGTTCGATCTGCTAGCCTAACTAGAACGCGATGACTCGCTCAATCAGCTGACGCATCGAACGTTATCTTCAAACTAAGCCTCGTTGGACGTGGGTCATATGAGCTCGCACAGATCTTGGCAAGGCCTCGATTTACGTTGTTATCGACGCAGCCTATCTCTCCTCATCTTTGTACTTCTGGCCTTGCCGCTCTCAGCGACCACCTATTACGTGGACTGCAACGGCAACGACTCGAACAAAGGCACTAGCACGTCAACTCCGTGGCTGACAATCGCCAAGGTCAATTCCCATACTTTTTCACCCGGAGATTCCATTCTCTTCAATCGCGGCTGCACCTGGCGCGAGCAGTTAGTAGTGCCTTCGTCGGGTACGTCCGGCAGCGTCATTACCTTTGGGGCATACGGAAGCGGGGCAAAGCCAATTCTGAACGGCAGCTCTCTGGTCACAAGCTGGATCGTGTATTCGGGAGCCATTTATTCCGCATCCGTGGCATGGACCCCGAACATGGTATTCGAGGACGGGCTGCCGCTCACAATGGAAACCAGCACTGGAGCAATGGTTGCGGGCAGCTACTACGCCACGGGCAGCACACTTTACGTTTGGACGGCGGACGGTTCCAACCTTTCCGAGCATACGATGGAAGCCTCACACTATCCCGCTGGAGCCGCTGGCCCGAATGCTCCCAATGACGGCTTGGTGAGGATATACAACCAGAACTACATCACCCTCGACGGTCTGGACCTTCGAGAGTCGAACTTCTACGGAGTGAAGGTAGCCAATACCAGCAACATCACGATACAGAACGCGAGTTTTGAGTACAGCTTCCACAATGGGATATCGCCGGATGAGGGCGGTGGTTTTACCGCCTCAAGCAATTTCAACGTCCTCAATAACACCTTCTCCTACAATGGCATAACTCGCACGAGAACTCCAGGTTATGAGGGAGTAGCAATCAATTTTTCCGGCGTGCAGACGGGATCTATCAGCGGAAATGTTATTGACCATAATTATGGAGAGGGAATACAAATAGGGGGCGGGAGCAATAATATTACGGTTTCCAACAACTCGATTACAAACGATGCCATTATAGGTGTAAATCTATGCGCAGGATATGGCTATGGAACGGACAACACTAACATCACAATACACTATAACTACGTATACAACTCAACATTCCAGAACTACTTTATAGCCAGTGAAAAACCAGCCAACAACAATGGTGTAAACTTTTCATACAATATAGGAGATACGTGCACAGCCGCTTACGAGAGCAATTTAGTTTTAGGCAGCACACTCACAGGTGTCGGCGTGCAAGAAAATGTCTCTGTTTACAATAACACGTTTACAGGATGCTGGACGGGAATCCGTGCTATCGGAAACTCGGGGCTTGGCAACAACTTCAAGAACAACATTCTGAAAGCCACCGGCTATGGCTGGTATATGACGGACGGGAGCGAAAGCGGCTACTCTCCAGACTATGAGGATATAAGCGCCCCAACTGCCATCTACTGGCTGGGCACAACGTACACTTTGTCTGATTTCCAATCGGCCAAGAGCAAGATGCTGCACTCGCTCAGCGCCGACCCGAAGCTGAATGCTAACTACACTTTGCAGGACGGATCGCCCGCCATTAACGCAGGTATGAACCTCGGAACGCCATACAACATGGGCCTCAATCCAGGGAGCAGCTTCCCCTGGAGCACGCTGAACCAAGACAGCCAAGGCTCGCGCTGGGCGGTCGGGGCCTTTGTGTTCCTTCAGCAGATTCCCCCGGCACCACCGACATCGCTTTCAGCTACAGTGAAGTGAAGCGACGCTCCGAGCGAGCCAGATGAAGTTACTTCAGAAGCTCATCAGATTCGCGCGAAAATCCTCTGGCGAACGGGCAGTCTCCATCCGGTCCTATTTGGGAAACTGGGATTGGAGAGTCGCTCATCTGGGGAACGACAGAACCGCTTGTGTTATTGGACTGTTCGGCACTGGCCGCTGGTACATCGATGAACTGATCCTGCAGAACCTTGGAAAAAGAGCGAAATATTTTAGGGATACGATCCGCTTCCATCCAGGTCCGACATCAATGATCTACAGCGGCCATGCCACGATGAGGTATGTTTCTCGCTTTCAGGACTCGCCAGCGGTAACGAGCCGTATATTAGAAGCGGTCAGATTGGGATTTGCCGATTTGATTTTTATCTGCGCCGCACCTGCACCATCCTGCCTGACGCATACCGCCAAGATGCGGTCGACCGCCGTGGCGACGTCGAGCGCCCCATAATTGTCGAGGATGAGGTCCGGCGCCTCGGGAGCCTCCGCCGGCACGTCTATGCCGACGACATCGCGCGCATCGCCTCTCTGAGCCCCCGCGTAGATGCCCTTGCTATCCCGACGCCGTAGCTCATCCATCGGGACCCGAAGGTAGATTTCACGATAGCCGGGGATGTTCTCGCGGTTCCAACGCTGCACCTCGTGAAACAGCGAGATGGTAGCGCAGACGACATCGGCGCCCTGCTCGGCCAGCAACCGACACAGCCGCGCATTGCGCATCGCGGATTGCCGCCGATTGTCTGCGCTGTGGCCAAGGTCTTCAGCGATCACAGCACGGATCGCGTCGCCATCGAGGAAGGTGACCGAACGACCGGCGGCACGCAGCCGGCTGCACAATTCTTGGCCCAAGGTCGTCTTGCCCGCACCGGACAACCCGGTAATCCAAAAGACGCGCCCCGGTGAAGCTGCATCTTGGGCCTTAGGCTGGCGTCCCGCCTGTTTTGTGTTGGTCAACATATGAAGTTGTACCGTCCCAATGACATTGTCGTAATAATTTGGCAACATACAAAAAACCTTCCTGACACTAAATGGTCCCCGCTAACTAAACTGAAAAGAATCGCCGAGCGCTTCATGAACCGCCCGGGCAGTTCGAAGGGCTTCATGGCCTGCCTCGTTTAAAGCGGTTCTCCCTGCAAAATCGCGTCCAACGGTGGCTCCAGGTCAGTTTTTGTGCACGTTGGCAGCCTGATATAGATCAGAAAGGAAGCGTTGCAAGCTGTCATTGCGAGACGGGTGGAAATCTACTGTCCATCACGCGCTTATCGTGGATCACTTTTGGCCCGACCAGACGAATCCAACAAAGCCACAATCCCAATTGTTCGGCAACTCACAAACCTGCTTCTCATTTTCGACCGGACCATGTTCGGAAATTGCGAATTTTTTCCAGATCTTCTAGAGCATTGCCTGAATAACAACACGCGCGGTCGTCCCAATAAACTGTTGCTCTAGGTTTTGTTCCCTTAGTTGGAGTTGAAGGACTTGGATTTATCTCATCAAAAGGAATTGCGTTTTGCTTCAAGTACGGACTGAGTTCTTCGGCTCCGCGGCAACTATAGACCACAATCTTCCAACCCTCTCTACGAAGCACTTTCAAAGCTTCGATAACGTCCCCCCGGGGAACGCCGAGAAGTAATCTCTCCGTCCAGCCGTCATAATCTGCAATGACTCCATCGAAATCGACGGCGATTGTGAGTTGTTTGTCACTCTCGCCGTTAGTCGTTAAGTTGGGCTCAGCCACAGGCTCCATTCCTTCTTGGAAGGTCTCTAGGCTACTACCTTGTCACTAAATGCTTCAGCGGCGCCTTGCGCAGCAGACGGTGGCACGGGATCTCCTGCAGATGGCGATTCATTGCTGTGTCCATGACATAAGTCAAATTGGGATTAGATTTGAGATGCTCAATATTGAGAATGCTCCCTGTGGAAAGGTCATCGATCAGTTGGACCCCATGTTCCGTTTCCAAGAGCAACTCAAGTAGATGGGATCCAACAAATCCGCAGCCTCCTGTATAAGAGCATTTTGCACTTCCTGTTCCTTCTTACGAGCGATTAGGGATTCGACCTTTCTCTGACTTTGCGTCTGGTTCCGCGGCAATCGCCGAAATCGGCTCCCGAATCACAGTAACGTGGCATTCGTTTGCTTTGAATAGTCGCTGGCGGTGAAGCGGCGGATAGAAGTATTTCTTCGTCGGGATGTTTTCCTCCAGCAACGCTTGCCCTACCTCGTCGCGATTCATGCCAAACTCAGCTGGCGATATGAGCCGACATCGCTTTCAGCTACAGTGAAGTGAACCGACGCTCCGAGCGAGAAGTATAATTGTCCTTACGCTTTTTAATAACAGACATGGACAATGTTGGCGCCGGACTGGGTAGCACAGATCACCTTCGCAACCAACGCGTCCATGCTGGTTAAGAACGCCCATTTTCCGTTAAGCGGACACGCTTTCGGTGTGTCCGCTTAACGGCTGCCATAAACGCCCATTCCATTCGGCAAGGCCTTTTCTCGACAAGGAAGAGTTCCTGATCCTCAGCGTTGAGTTTGGAGACAAACGGATACTCGGCTGGATCCCGTGGCGAAGAGGCAACAATCTCAATCTTGTGACTACGTGAGAAACGGTTGACGATTGTTCTGGAAACACCGGGAACGATAAAGTCGTGGAGTTCCACCAGGATATCGGCAGTCAGGAGGTTGACGGCGATGTCGCCACGAAGAATTTCAGCTTCGGCACCCTCGCAATCGCAGATAATCAGAGCTTCGGTTTCGAGGATGTTGTGCAGGGCTTCAGGCGTGCACGTACCTAGAATTCGGATTTGCTTGGCGGCACCGTTCTCGGCAGCCAGTGCAGCGCACAGCTCTCGATTGGAAGCATCAGCTTCAAATGCTATGATAGGAACATTAGGCATTCGACGCGCGAGTCCTACGGCGTAATACCCCTCACCCGCCCCGATATTTATCACTTGAGAATACGTTTGTCCGCAGGCCGCCTCGATGAAGGGATGACACTCGGCTTCGTAACACCCCAAAAGCTTGGCCAGGATGCCTCCACTGCTGGCAAACGGAAGGAGGCAGCTTTCTGGATATTTGGTACCTTTGAATGGGCCCGTCAGAACAACCGAGTTGGTGAGCTTTGCAAGTTTTAGCATTTTCCGGTTACGATAGGCGCGCAGGGCTAACACAATCTTCGGCGGTAGCGCCTTCTTGGCGAGCGGTTTGATGATTGCAGAAAGAGGCGAGCCGATGAAACCGGTCCCTCCCCTAGCCAGAATGCTCATATGGCTCCTTAGGATGAGATATGAGAATGGAGAAATCCTTGTAGGTCGAGCAGTCTTCTTTTCGGACCTCTTGGAACCGGATACCAGACGGACGGCCAAGGTTGTTGGCGAATTGCTCCGTAATCTCGTTGTGGCGTCTTACGTTATGTTCGTTATGTTCTACGAGTTCGAGGCCCGCGAGGGGCCGCACGACGCGCTGGCTTGCAAGGAAGGTTTCGGACGCGGACATACGATTAAGGCCTCAAGCGCTAATCTGAATTATGCGAGGCGCAAAATTACCCCCATAGTCCGCACGAGGATCGACACATCGAGAAGCATGGACCGCTTTCGCACATACTCCTCGGCCAGGTCGAGCTTGGCCGGAAGGACGTGCCGGGCGTAATATTCGATGGGATCGGACGCCGCGGCCAGTACGCTCTCCTCGTCCCTGAACCTCACCGAGGCGAGGTCCGTGATCCCCGGGCGCACGGTGAGAATCCTCCGGTACCGCTCACCATACGTCTCCACGTACTCGGGGAGCTCGGGCCGCGGTCCCACCAAGCTCATCTGGCCGACCAGGACGTTCCAGAACTGCGGCAACTCGTCGAGCTTAGTCGCACGTAGAAGCTTCCCAAGGCGAGTAATGCGCGTGTCCCCCTGAGTGGTGATGCTGGGACCGGAATTGTTGTGGTGCATGGACCGGAACTTCCAGACACGGAACCGTTGGAAGTCGCGCCCGACTCGTTCCTGCGAATAAAGTACGGGGAACCCGGAGTCCAGGAGTACAGCCACGGCGACAATTGCGAACAAGGGTACCAGAACGGCCAGGGTCACCGTACTGACCGTCATGTCAAACGCTCGCTTCATCACTACCAGAGGTTTCCCGCACAACAGCAACACTTCGCTTTGACTACCGCGCCACCACGCTGCTCACTGCCTCGATCACCCGCGCTCCACATCCCCGTCGGTCATGCTTGAGTACAGCGGCAGGGACACTAATAAGTTGACCACGCAAAATAATGCTCTTGATTATTCGCAACCGTAGCGTTCAATTCCTCGATCACCGCGCACATTTTCAACCAGGTCGATGATTCCGAACACTTACTCCACAATCAGCATGCCAGCGTCGCATCGCTCCGACTGCTGTTCACCTTCGCTCCACCGGGATACCCAACAGGACGCGCATCCGCTCTTCGAATTCCTGCGAGAGAGTTGTTACCATGCCACACCCACGTGCTCGATGACGTTCACGCCGGAGCAGAAAGTCCTGCGTATGGTGATGACGGCGTCGCCGGGGCCGATCTCCAAGGTTACCAGCGCCAAATACAGCGCCGAGGTACAAGAGCTCACCGCCCGACCTGCCGGCGCGTCCACAAAAGCGTCGAACTCCCGCTCGAACTGCTTCACCTTGGGATCAGCAGTGAGCCAGTCGCAGCGCAAAGTGTCCACCACTTCGGCGATCTCTTCCTCCCCGATGGACGGTGGAGAAAATGGGAGGGGATTGTTTCGCATCCTATTGATCAACTCACGGCTCCTGCCTTAGTCTCTTGCTTCCGCACTTCGATAACCGCAATCCAGCAACAGCGCCTTAGCACGGGGAATCCCCGAAGCAAGAGCTCATCCACGTCGTTAACAAATCTGCCCAGTGCACCGACGGCCTTGTGCATGCCGAACCGACGGATCAGTGGCGCAACTAGAACAGATAGTAAATAGAACTCACGGTGGGTGCCTTTGCCGAACCGTGCGATGAGCGCTTCGATGTCTGGCACGCTGAGGCGCCGTGCGATCCTCTCGCGCGCACGGAGACGCAGAAAAAAGGACCGCCACACCTTGAGCAGGGGATGATCCATCGATTCGTTGGCAAACAACGCACGTCCACCTGGTTTCAACGTGCGATAGCACTCCTCCAGAAATTGGCCTTTGTCCAAAAACAGCAGGACAGAGTTGCCGATTATTAGATCAAAGCAGTTGTTGGGAAATGCAAGCCTATGTGCGTCCATGCGAATCGGCAAGACCCTGTTCGCTTTGCTCATGTTGTCGATCTGCCGCCGACCCCGGCTTAAGCGGTGGGCAGCAATGTCGATGGCCAAGACGTGGTTCGTACCTCCGGCGAGAGTGATGCTGTCAGTGCAGTCACCGGCACCAACCTCCAGGATTCGTCTGTGACCATCTATGGGCCCTAGTAACTCACGTGCGTAGGTTTCCGACCTTAACAACACGTTGCATGGTCTTGTGTCATGCAGTAAGAAACTTGGGTGCTTTCGTATTTCTTCGTCAAAGTATTTCTCCACGTCAGCCGCTCGAACCTCGACGTCGGCTTTGTCAGCGATGATCATGTTCGTACCTCACCGTGTGAGACACCATGGTACATCGTTCGCTTGGCACCTGTGACGTGACGCGTCTCTTTTCGAATGCTGACAATAGAATGGCGCTCCTCTTCACCTTGTCATGCTTCCTGATCAAACAGGAAGGCCCAGTTCGCGATACAGCGCTTCCGTTCGGTCAAGCATCATGTCCAGCGAGAAATGTTCCTCTACCCGCTTCCGGGCCTGCAGCTTTAAGGACGCAAGAAGTGAGCGATTTTCGTCGAGTCGCCGAATCGCTGCCACAAGCGCACCGACATCGCGTGGAGGAATTACAAAGCCCGTGCATCCGTCTTGGTTCACGAAGGAGGTACCTGTACCCAATTCTGTGCTGATTACGGCAGTACGCATGGCCATGGCTTCTATTAGTACATAGCCAAAAGCTTCACCACGATCAATAGACGGAAGAACCAGCACATCAGCATCAGCGTAGAGCTTAAGCAATTCGTCATCCGGGACAAATCCCAATAAGTCTACTTTCTGCTCGAGGCCGAGCTCAGCACGCAGATGGACTATTTGAGACTCAAGAGGTCCACTCCCGACAATTCTTAGATGGCCCGGTGCAGACTTCATCGCCCTTAGAAGATAGTCAAGCCCCTTGTATCGACACATGCGTCCTACAAACAGGAGGTTAAGGGTTTGGTCATCTAATTTAACCTTGTTGATTAACTCTTGGTGTACTGAGTAACGTCTTAAGTCAACTCCAAATGGAATAATCTGCACCTTTGAGCGATGCTCGTGGAGAAGCGGGGAACTCTCCAGCATCGTGGGGTTCGACACAATGATTCGATCAACAAGCTGGAGGTGTTTTGAAGCTATGCAACGATTGTATAAATGATGTAAGCGTTTCGCAGAGACGACATCGGCATGATAGAAGCAAACAGCGGCAGGACGGCTTCCTCTACGAACATGGGCAAAGCGATAGGCCAATTCACCGATTGGGTTCGGAACATTAAAGTGAAGAATGTCATATTCTGGCAGCTTACGCCAGAGAAAGGAGGCGACTCCACTCGAAAGCCAGGCTCCATCAAAGCTAAGTTGTAGCGGTGCCCGATAGACACAGCCGCCTCCTGACTGGGTGGCGTCAGTTTCGTGATCCATCCGCCAGGATCGTTCTGAATTTACGGTTAAGACATCAACCCAATGACCCTTGCCTCGGAAATATCTGACCATGTCGACTTCGTACCTGACGCCTCCACCTACACGAGGCACATACGCCTCCGTGACTATCAGCGCCTTCATTAGCTCATCTCTCTGTCCAACGGATGCGGTGTGCGAGTGTTAGGCTCGCTGGCTCCGAAGCCATGCTTCCGTTTTTTCTCTAACATATCGATAGAACGCGATTCGCTGGTCGCGCACAGCCTCATCTCTGTACTGTTTGGCTTTCTCTAGGTTACGCGCTGCCATACGGACCATGCGGGCTGGATCGGTGACTACCTCTCGAATCTTACGCGCCAGGGCTGTGGCATCACCCGGCGGGACCATGTCCTCAGGTAAGAGCAATTCGGGGATGCCGCCCACCGTGGAACCAATACAAGGCAGACCTCGAGCCATCGCCTCGATCATCGCGCGGGGCAAGCCTTCCGTCCTTGAGGGCATGATATAGAGGTCAGAATCATCCAATTGAGCGCGAACAGCAACGCCCGCAGTCAACTGGCCAAGGAAACAGATTCGGTCTTTAAGCCCAAGTGACGCAGCTCGCGCTTCTAGTTCAGCCCGAAGTTTACCGTCGCCAATAAGCACCAATCTTAGGTCAAGTCCCTCGCGCAAGCACTCGGCGACGGCGTCCATTGCGACGTCTGGACCCTTATACAAGTGCGCCAAAGAGCCCACCATAGTCAGGATAGTAGTGTTTGTCCCCTTACGAGAAGGGCGTGGGAAAGGCACGAAGGCCTCATCTGGCATGTCTCCCATTGCGAAATAAGTGGAGAATGCGCCCAGTGACGGCGGGTAACGACGTTGGAGGGCATGTTCTGTGACATAGGCAACGGCGCATGCATTGACACATTGACGCCGAAGTTGTTGAGTGAACCACCAGCGGAAGAATGGTCGCAATGAATGCCTGATGGCGCCAGGAGTAAATGCTTCATAGGGATCAGCTATGATGTACGCACCGTAGGGATGTTTGCTTCGGCGTAATACCGACTCGACACACCAAGCAATTTGGCCATGAAGGTAGAGAATTACCGCGTGATTCGGGTTGACAGAATTATTAACAGCCGCTTGAACTTGCCATGCTCTCAAAAGATACTGCCGGGGACCGAGATAATCTGGCACACCTGCTAACGAAACTCCTTTGCCGTCGGCGCGCACCCAGTCAGAGGGCACTGAAGAGACCTCGCGCACACGCGCCGTTACCCTCACGTGCTCGAAGACGGCTAGGTACCGCGTCCAATAGGAGTACGGGAACAAAGCCTGGGTCCATACAGCTCCATCCGATGTGCGATGGAAGTGATGTTCAAGTGCGACGACCAGATTCATAAACCTGTGCCCACATGGGTATTCGCTGTGCCGTTCAAACTTTAGGTAGAGTAGAAGCGGAGTGCATCGAAGTTATGAAAACGCCGGGCCTTATAGATTATAGAGTGCCGACCTTCTACTCTACCTACTGATTCTCTTCTCTCACGATTGCATCTTCTCTTCCCACGCGACGTTTTCTAATCATTGCTCTTCGCAGGGCTGTAATTGTGGAAAACCTTTTCGTATATGCTGACGACATTGCGAAGTCCATATAACAGCAACAGTCTCCTGACTGGGGTGTGTCAGTTTCGTAAACTATCCGCCAGGATCGCGCTGAGTTTACGTTCAAGATATCAACCTAGTGACCTTTGCCTCGGAAATATGGGACTATGTCGACTTCGTACCTGACGCCTCCACCTACACGAGACACATACGCCTCTGTGACTATCAGCGCCTTCATTAGCTCATCTCTCTGTCCAGCGAATTCCTGTTGCGCCGCAGGCATACTTCGGTTCTCTCTCTAACGCAGATCGACGACAGTCGAACCGCCGCTCGCGAACAGCGTCATCCCCAGCCAGATGGCGGTGCGGGCACTTCACAACATCCGGGATATACGGGTACATGCTCAAACCCGGAAAAATATCGAAACCCGTTATAAGTAAAAAGTACGGACCCAACATAAAATAGAAATACTTCTGCGTTCACACTGCTCATGTTCGGTGTGCAAACAGAGTATGCGTTGGTTACACGGTTCATAGGGTCGCTTTGTTAGTTAGCGAATCAAGCACATCCAAAAACTCGCTTGCTTCCCGCATCGCGGAAAAACCGCGCGAACCTCGATGTTGGCCAGAGCGCCCATCCGCAATCGTGTCTCCGAATTGTTCAGAACCCACAACGCTTGCTCCATTCCTTCCACGTCCCCCGCCAAGATCCCCTCGACTCCGTCTCGAGACTAACGCATCCATGATGCTCACAAATTCTTGCGCCTGTTGTGTAACTGAAAAACTCTCACGCACGCGTTGCTGGCCCGAACGACCCATCCGGTTTCGAACATTTGAATTTGTAAGCGCCCATAATGCTTCGGTAAGAGCCGGTACGTCACGTGGAGGCACCAGAATTCCATCGATTTCATCTCGAACAAGTTCTGGAGTGCCGCTGACCGCCGTCGCGACAACTGGCTTGGCAAGAGCCATTGCTTCCATCAACGAACGAGGTACTCCTTCTACTAGTGAAGGCAGAAACACTATATCGGATTTCGCCATTATAGAAAGAATGTCTTCTCTGTACCCTAAAAAGTGAACATGCTCCTTCACATTTAGTTCGCATGCTAAAGCAAACATCTTGTCGCCAAAAGCTCGTGATGCCCCGGGCGGAACACTTCCGCAAACCAGAAGGTTGGCCTTTCCACCTTGTCGTATAAATTCTGCAACTGCCCTAATCCCGAATTCATGACCCTTGTGTGGATCTGCCAAGGAGGCGGGAAAAACTATTTGAAGAGTCCCGTCCTCGCTGTTAGGTAGGTTAGCCGGCTTCGATTGAGCTCGCTCGAGGACGTCGACACTGTCGATGCCGTAGTAAAGAACACGAAAATTATGATGCGAGTAGTTCGTCGTACGCAAATACTGGAGACAGCTTTGTGATACTCCAAAGGTCAGATCGGCTCTGCGCCATGCAAATGTGCAATAAGGCAATATTCGCGATAAGTCGGCCGTACGATTCACTGCGATAGGTAAGGCTCGAGGGGCTGCAAGCGAAGCAAAAAAGAGAGTTTTTTCTTGATCCACCCACATGGCCCTCGGGCGAAGATCGGCCAGTGTCTTACGAAGCCGAGCCACCACTCTGAGGCTATGTGGTATAGACAAGGCCATCCTCGCGCTCCGCTCAATTCTGTTTTGACCACCGATTATCGTCCGACCGTGCCAATCCGGAAACAACACCACGGGGCTTATGCCAAGACGCTTTAGGTCCTCAATGTAAGGGACACAAGTGCCATATACATCGATCACCTTAATGTCAGTAAGGTGCCGCAGGTGCCGAATTAGGTTGACGACGCTTGTAAAACTGCCACCGTAGTATGCCGCGGATTCACAATAGACGAGGGGACCATCAGGGCTCAGTGATTTCATAAGCTTCTTTCTTAGGACTATTGCCTCAATGCCAGGTAGATAAGCACAATGACCGGGCTATCAAAGTAAACGAGCGGCCCTGCTTCTGCAGTCACGATTATCTTTTTCCCGGCTGAAACTTGGTGCCACTCGCTTTGATGACAGAAAGACTAAAAGCACAACGAACCCTCCTGTGTAAAGAAACAGATTTATGAGGTCATCCAGATCACTGAACAGTGCGACCACCAACAGCAACGTCGCAAATGGTGCCAAGAGCTTTCGAGCATCTTTCGATCGCCAAGTCAACACTGCGCGGCGGTAACGTCCCATCAGAAAGCCCCAAATTGCAAACGGAAGGGGAACCGCAAGAAACCCAAAATTCAACATAGCCTCCCCCCCCAAGCCATAAACCCAAGCTGCATTTCGGAACCGATCCCCGGGAGAGTACGTGCGGCCCCCGAGCAAAAGATCTGTCCCGGCGACCACTTTTTCGGTATCAGGCGGTTTCGACTTCCAGATCCAGCTGGGAACATAGGAGATAACAGCAGACACATAGGTTTTGCCCCACCTATAGGTGTAATCTGTCGAGTTCCGTAGTTTGTATAATTCGTAACTCTGTACATCAACTCGGCTAAGATCACTAATCACGAGTCGGTCAAGAGTACGATCCGTGGCCGATTCCAGTGTGCTGAATGATGCTTTTCCCGTAGCAAGCATCTCTATAGCCTTAGGGCCACCCTCCTTGTAGAATCCGTAGATATACATGAATAGGCCGAGGACAACCAAGCCTATGTATGCGCTGCGTCTGCCTATCGGTCGCCAAAAATAATGAACGATGCCCGCCATCCAGAACAGAGGCCAGACAGTTGCACTCCTGCTGCCGATGAATCCTGCGAGCAGGAACTGAATGACAGTGAGAAGAAATAACAAGACGACAATGGTAACGAACGAAGCTTGCTTTCGGCGTAAGCTCGCTCTGATTAGAGTCAGACAAATCAGTGCAATCATTGGTAAGGACTGGCCCGCAATTTGGAACAAGCCCAGTCCTAGTGGACCTGCCAGCCGCCCGGTTTCTCTGGTTTGGCTTGCAGTCTCGACAATACCAGCAATCCCGCCCATTCGAAGGAAATAATAAGCTTGGGCCATCAGAGCAACGGCACCAAATACCAGAAACAGGGGCGGAGCATAGCGTGCGTCAATTATCCATTGCGTTCGCTTGTTCGGAACTGGCCGGTGGAATCCTATACTCTGGAATTTCTGGTATGTGACCAAAGCGACCACATTGAGGATGGAGAGGTAGCCGACCCAGGGACGCCAGTCAGGCGGATTGTCGACGTGCAGCATTTCCATGTTCCAACGGATGAACAACAGCGGCGCTAAGAAGAAAAGATGCCAACCCAACGCGCCTACCAGACCCTTGGGATCAAAGAGATCATACTTTCCCCTCAACCAACGAAGGGCATCAGGACCGATCAATAGCCCGCAAACGAAGACGGGGATAACGAACCAATGGCACATGCGTTCGTTGATGCCAACACAGGCAACCAAGACCACAGCCGTGAGATAGCTCGCCAGTAGTGTCTCGAACTCAAAAGGTTTCCTGGTCTCACCAACCCGAAGTTGTCTGGCTGCAAGTACACTCATAGTATTCTCTTGCCACCGGTGTCCTCACCTTGATAAACCTCCGCAAGCCTGTTCAGGCAGTGTGTCAGCGAGAACCGGCTACGGACAACAGCGTTCCAGCCTGCCAACTGATTCCTATGGCCGCGCTGGCCGACCGCTAATACCGTCCTGGCCCAAACGTCGGCGGGAGCACTAAGCGGAAGCTTCTGCACCTGTGGCTCGATCAATGTCGCCTCGACGGTCACGGCGTCGCTCGCAACGCAAGGCAGACCCACAGCTTGCGCTTCGATCAGGGCAATTCCCAAGCCCTCACAAAGGCTGGGGAACAGGAAAACATCCATAGCCTGCAATAGAGAAGGCACATCAGGCCGCTCCCCTGTGAAAATAAAACGGTCCTGGAGTCCCCACTGACGCACCTTATCCTGGATCGGCTCCCTCAATGGGCCATCGCCTACCAGCAAGAAATACGAATCATGACGGCTGGCCGCAACAGATCGCGCTACTTCGAGCCAAAAGTTATGGTTCTTCGGTGACACAAAACGGCCAACGTGGCCTATCACCAAGCCCTCCCGCGGCAAACCAAGGCTTTTTCTGATCGCACTCACGTCTGCCTGTTCTCGAAAGCCTTCCCAGTCCAACCCATAGTACAAAACAGCGCACCGGCTGTCTGATGTCCAACGCCTCCCGAAAAGATAAGCACAGGCCACTTCCGAGCAACCGAGGCCCCGGGTCATGTATTTTCGCATCCAGTAATCGGTAATGATCCGATACACATAGCTCCTCAACCTCTTCTTCGCCTTCGTGGGAGCACTGTGTACATGGGCTATCCGGATCGGGATCCTCGCCAGGGCTGCCATTCGCAGTGTGGCGCCTGCGGCTTCGTTGTCCGTGTGCGCATGAACCACGTCATAAGGTCCTTCTGCGATCAGGATGCGCTTCAGATCCCGCAAGTGACGAATAGCTCTTGAGTGCGGCACACAAGGTAGAATCCTAGAGCCGAGGTCACGGATTTCCTTGTCATAAGCACAGGGCTGCGTCGTGCAGACCAAGAAATCAAACTTGAAACGCTCACGATCAATGTTGCGCAGCACATTCATCAGCCACGCCTCAACGCCGCCACGTCCCATGCCCTGGACCACCTGTAACACGCGAATCGGTCTAGCCATGGGACACGCCCACGCTAAAGCTCAGCTTTTTCATCATCACGACAAGACTTATTGTCAAGCAGACACAAGCCGAAATTATTGTGGCCCAGGCCGCTCCGAGTAAAGACCAGTTCGGAATCAACAGCCAAGCACAAAGCACCATGGATACCAACATCAATCCGTAGATCCAGACCTGCACCTTGAACATCCGAGCCGCGGTCATGGCATAACCAATCGCCGACTGTGCATTCAGCACTACTTTGGCCACCATTAACCAGACCAGGACATTCGCGAATTTGGCATATTCTGGGCGGAAGAGGATCGTCAATAGGGGGCCACCAAATGCCATTGCGATGACGACACCTAACGTTCCCATGGCAACAAAGATGCCCATTAAGCGTCTCGTTAGTCGAACATAAGCTGTTCTGTCCGCTGCACAATCAAGCGCCAATCTCCGAATTGCAGCCTCTCCCAGAGCGCCGGTCACCAGTTCTTGCAACGACACCAGACTCGCAATCGCAGTAAAATACCCTACGGCCGCCTCGCCAGAATCTGCCAGAAAATATCGTGGAATATTTGGGAACAAACTTATGAGTAATGTCACAATAGTTAGAGGAAAAGCAGTCCTTACCAATGGTAACAACGGCCACAACTTCATGGCTCGTCGGATACCCGGCCAGATTACAAGTGGCTCACGATGTACCTCCAAAGCCCGAGAGCGCGGGATATCATAAAGCAGCAAAACAAAGAATCTCGCTGTTAGCATGCCCACCACAACGAATAGGATTTTGCGCGTAAGGAACGCCATCACAGCGGCCATGGCTATGGAAGCACAACCTCCCAGGACCTTGGAGATCGAAACAAGGTCCATACGTTCCCGTTTTTGCATCACCCCCTGGTACAGATCCCTGACCAGATCGACGGCCTGATTACATCCGAGCAGAAGCATCAAGGACAATAGCCTCGAAGGAATCGAACCCAGAGCAACCACAAGCACCAAGAAAAGCAAGGCCAACAGGTTCGTAGTCAATCTCACAAACAGATAGTCCGTAAAGCTCACCTCATCCTCGACTGCGGATACTTGAACAGCTCGAAGGCTCATAGCGCTTGCAGTGAAGGTAGGTGTAACGATACTCAGCGCCAAGGCATACCTACCGAATAGTTCTGGTTCGAACAGCTTTGTCAAAAGGATGAGTAGGCCCCATTGGGTCCCAGCATAGAGAGCATTTGCGACAAAGGTCCAGGAGAAGTTGGCACGCAGCGACAGCCCTGCCGATGTCTTCCTAGAAACTTCGTTCGCAGATAGTAATTCAGGGGGCACGGTATTCTCTTTTGGAAGAACCACACTAAACTGACGGCTACTCTTCGCTAAGACTATGGGAAACTCTTTCCGACATCACGAACCGTGCACAGATAATTCCTGTACTGTTCCTTTTTACCTGGAACATTCTTTTCGCAAGGCACTGGAGCTTCCTGGCGAAGCTGGACAAATCCATAACCAAACTGTGTAAGAATCGTCTCGACGGCAACAAAAGGTCCGTCACGGAGCATTTAATGGTTTATGGTCGGGCGTGATTCAGCTAATACGCGCTGTTGCCGTGACAGACCGGATGTCATGTCATCTGACATTACTTTGATGAGGGCTTCTGTTTCGTTTTTACGACCTCATTGAATTCACATTCAGCATCAGGATCCGGGGTCAGTGGACATTTGAACCTTAGGTTCTTAGCGAACTGGCGTGCTTGACAGGTCACTAGCTCCTGGCGGGCCACCGTGTCGACGGGAACGATCTCACTGGACCAGTTGGTGGTATCCTGGAATGTGTGTGTCTGTACCGTTTTGGGGCTGAGTAAATAGCCTTTGTGGTAGAACACCGAAACGCCGTCAGGAAATGACTTCGGCCGAGATTGGCACCACACCGCGGGCCGGCAGTCGATACTGGTCCGGGATGGCCATCTGATCTTTCCCCTTGAAGAAGTTGATAATTGAGTCAATCGTTGCGTCGAGTGGCGTGACCGGTTTCCATCCGATGCATTTGGAAATCTTCTCTATTGACGGAATCCGCCGCATCATGTCTTCGAACCCTTCCTCGTATGCCTGGTCGTAAGGGATGTGGGAGATCTGTGAGTTGCTCTTGAGTCTTTGTTTCACGAGCAACGCCAGATCTCCGATCGAAATTTCCTCGGTGCTTCCGATGTTGAACACTTGCCCTATGGCCTCCGGCTTTTCTACTAGCTTTATCAGAGCCGCCACGACGTCGCCCACGTAGCAGAAACAGCGAGACTGCTTTCCATTACCATACACGGTGATAGGGTCGCCTTTCATCCCTTGGCGAACGAAGTTTGGGAGGACCATTCCATAGCGTCCTGTTTGGCGCGGCCCCACTGTATTAAAAAAGCGAGCGACGATGACCGGCAGCTTCTTTTCCCTCCAATAGGCAAGGGCTAAGAATTCATCGAGAGCCTTCGACGCAGCGTAGCTCCAGCGTCCGCGGATGGTAGGCCCCAGAACCAAGTCGGCATCCTCCTGAAAGGGGATTGCAGTACTCTTTCCGTACACTTCTGAGGTCGATGCAATAAAAACTGGCTTCTTCTTTTTTTGAGCTGCTTGCAACACGAGTTCTGTTCCTTTGACATTGGTCTCGATGGTGCGAACCGGACTCTCCACGATCAAGCGCACACCAACCGCTGCTGCCAAGTGCATTATGAAATCGCTCTCATCCACCAGTTCTGCAAGCAGAGCTCGGTTCATGACGGACTCAATCCAGTAGCTGAACTTCGGGTTCGCCTTTAAGTGACGAAAATTTTCCACACTCCCTGTAGACAGATCATCCAGCACCATGACTTCATCCCCTCTTGCTAGTAAGGCCTCCGCAAGATGTGAGCCGATGAATCCCGCACCGCCTGTAATTAGAACACGCATGGTTTCCTTCCTCCTGGTTCGTGGTGATGTAGCCTTGCGGCCGACCTACTTTCGCTCAAGATTGTTATGTCCCGAGACAAGATGGAGAGATCAACAATGACGGACAATTCAACTGGAATTTCCATTTTGTCCCAGCGACTGCGAATTGTGCGCTCCTTCACCGGCGGAAAGGAGCCTATTTTCGCTCAGTTCTTCTCTCAAGTGGGACCCTCGACGGCTTGGTGCTGGTGTCCGCCTGATGCCGCATTCGATCAGTTCCAATCCCGTACTGAACTCCAACGACACTTTTGCAGACCGGAATCGCCTGCCATCGATGCTGGAACTAACCTTGCACAAGTTACGAGATGGACCTTAACCCGCTTACTAACTTCCCGTGGGGCACAGTCGATCAGAATTTATAAGGATCGGGCTGGGAGATAGGAGCGTTCGTCTTTGTCTCGCAGAACGGTCCGGTACCACCAACATCGCTTTCCGCTACGGTCAGTTGACCCGAGATTGCTGAATGCGGTTTCGTATCGTACGCTTTTTGCTTCACGCTCACCAGCGATAAAAACATCTGCCGTGAGCCCTTGCCACCCGCTCATGCTCCCTACGTCTACAAACCTACTCGACAGGACGGACTTGGCCAGGTTCCTGGGCTGATCAACATCGCAACCGCAGTGCCTAACCCGTTGCCGCTAGCGCGTCCACTCTCTTGTTCTCTCGCATACTCTTTTCTGCCAAGACGCGACGCAACACATGCGAGCTTGGATTGTACTCCGGCACAATCTCCTTCAATCGTAAGATGAGGTGTGGTATGTCGCGCACGGCACAGATCTGCCGCAGGGCCTCAATATGCCCACTCATCTCTTTGTGGTCGAGCGATGGCCCCATGAAAATCCTGACCTTCGTGTGCCGGGTTGGCAAAGTTGATTCTTCGAACGTGCGCAGCTCCTCACAGAGCTTCTCTCCCGGACGGATTCCGGTGAACTCAATCCGGATATCCTGATCCGGTCGCAGGCCCGAAAGCAGAATCAGGTTCCTAGCCAGATCCACAATCTTCACCGGCTCGTCCATGTCTAATACGAATATTTCCCCGCCTGTCCCCATGGTCGAGGCCTGCAACACGAGCTGGGAAGCCTCCGGGATTGTCATGAAATACCGCTGCATATCCGGATGCGTCACCGTCACCGGGCCACCCGTTTCGATTTGCTTCTTGAACAGCGGGACCACGCTCCCGTTACTCCCCAGCACGTTGCCGAAACGCACGGACACGAACCGAGTTCGGCCGTTCTGAAGCGAATTGACCGCGAGTTCCGCCAGCCTTTTGGTAACGCCCATGATGCTCGTCGGGCGAACCGCTTTGTCCGTCGAAATCATCACGAAATTTTCGAGCCCATGCTTTGCCGCCGCCAGACCCGTTGTGTACGTCCCGAACAGGTTGTTTTCCACCGCCTCGACTATGTGCGCTTCCATCATCGGTACGTGCTTGTAGGCGGCCGCGTGGTAAAGGATCGACGGCCGGTGGCGCTCCAGCACTGCATCCACACGCTGCGGATTCTGGATGTTTCCCACCTCCGGCCGGAAGGGCACGCTCGGGAAACGTCTCTTCATCTCCAGGTCCAGGTGGAACAGGGCATTTTCCGAGATCTCGTAACCGACAATTGCCTCCGGGCGGAAGCGCGCGATCTGCCGACATAGCTCCGAGCCTATGGATCCGCCAGCTCCCGTCACCAGGACGACCTTCCCTTCCAGTTTTCCACCAATCTCATCCTCGTCCAGTCGCGCTTCGCTTCGCCCGAGCAGGTCCTCCACCGCTACGTCCCGAATCTGCTTAGCCAAGCCGTTCCCCTTGATTACCTCTCCGAGGCTTGGCACAGTCTTGTACGAGACTCCGGCCTCCAGGCAGCGACGCAAAATCTGTATCATCTGCCTACCGGAAGCAGAAGGGATGGCGACCAGGACCGTGTCAACCTGATGCTTGGCCACAACCGACGTCAGGCTTGCCCCGTCGCCAAGAACCTTCGCCCCGTATACCACTAACCTTAGTTTCTGGGGGTTGTCGTCGATGAAGCCGACTACTTCGTGCGCGACGGAGGGATTTTTGTGGATTTCGCGAAGCAAGGTTAGCCCTGCCTCGCCCGCGCCATAGATGAGAGTGCGTTTCTTGTCGATTGACGCATGGAACCTCGACGCTTCGACTATGATCCGCGCCGCAAATCGTATGGTGGTGGTTAGCAGCAAGCAGACCAACAGATCGAGGGCATAGATGGATCTGGGGAACCCACGCTGTGAGATCAAGACAATCACCAGGTACCCCAGGAAGGAACCGACCAAATTTCCAATCGCCAAGCGCGGGACGTCATGGAGGGACACAAACCGCCACCAGCCGCGGTCCAGCCTTGCCATCCGGAACACGATGCTCTTCACCACGATCCAGATCTCTAGAGCGTGAGCCAACTGCGCCAGTTCTATTGGCGGGAGTCTCAGGTCGAACCGGAGGAGGAAGGCGGCGATTCCAGAAACGGCGAAGATTACCGCCTGCACTGCCCAGATCGCCGGCCGGGCCATCCTCGTCAACCTATCAACGATATGCCTCGCGCTCACTGACTGGCCATCTCTCTCTCCTGAAGGCTTAATCACCGGGTGGCTAAGTCACCCAATCGCAAAACTCTGCTCATTCCTGCACCCACCGACCCCGAGGTCCGTGATCCCCGGGTGCATGGAGAGAATCCTCCGGTACCGCTCACCATAGATCTCCACGTACTCGGGGAGGTCAGGCCACGGTCCCACCAAGCTCATCTGGCCGACTAGGACGTTCCAGAACTGCGGCAACTCGTCGAGCTTGGTCGCACGTAGAAACTTCCCAACGCGAGTAATGCGCGTGTGTCCCTGAGTGGTGATCCTGGGCGCGGAATTGTTGTGGTGCATGGACCGGAACTTCCATATGCGGAACCGTTGGAATCCATACCCCACTCGTTCCTGCGAATAAAGTACTGGAACCCGGAGTCCAGCAGCGCAGCCACGGGGAAAGTAACCCGCGCTGACCGCCATATCAAACGCTCGCTTCATCTTAAGCGAGCACTCCTCGCACAACAGCAACACTTCGCTTTGACGCATACCGCGTCACCACATCCCTCGCGGCTCCTATCACTCGCTCCGCATCCTCATCGGTCATTCTTGAGTACAGCGGCAGCGAAACTATCCTGGGATATTCGGCGAGCACCCTAGTGCACGGGTCGCGCAACTGAAGGGTCCTGCGGTAGTAGGGGTGCAGTGGGATGGGTATGAAGTGCACGCTGCATCCAATCCCCCGCGTCTGCATCTCCTCTATGAACTGGGAGCGATCGATTTCGAGGCGGTCGAGATTCAGCCGCAGAATGTACAGGTGCCAGGCGTTACCTTCTCCCGCGGGCGGTGTCTCCACTTCTTCCATCTCATCGAACGCCGCGCTGTAAAGAGCCGCGATTGCGGCGCGTCGCGCATTCATCCGGTCAAGTTTCCGTAGCTGTTGTATCCCGATTGCAGCCTGGATATCACTCAGGTTGTACTTATACCCGCGTTCGGTCACCTCGTAATACCAGTTCCCCTTTTCCGTGTATCGGTTCCAGGCGTCGCGGCTGATTCCGTGCAGGCACAGGACGCGCATTCGCTCTTCAAGCTCCTGGGATGGCGTGGTTACCATGCCGCCTTCACCTGTGGTCAGATTTTTTGTTGCATAGAAGCTGAACGCAACTGCGTCGCTCGAGCCCGAGCCAATCCTGTTTCGCTTGTAAATAGCGCCAGCAGCGTGTGCAGCGTCTTCGACCACCTTCAGAGCGTGAGCTCGCGCCAGGCCCCAGATCGCATCCATGTCGCAGGCGAGGCCGGCCATGTGGACGGGCAGGATGGCCCGGGTGCGTGGCGTTATTGCTCGCGCCACAGCGTCCGGACTGAGATTGAGGTCCGGACCGATATCCGCGAGCACTGGCGTTGCTCCGGTTTCGAGGATAACGTTGACCGTCGCGCAGAACGTCAGTGGCGTGGTGATGACCTCGTCGCCGGGGCCAATCCCGAGTGCGGCAAGCGCCAGATGGAGCCCGGCGGTGCACGAGTTTACGGCGAGAGCGTAGGTAGCGCCTGTGTATTCGCAGAATTCCCGTTCGAACTGTGCTGTTCGCGGCCCGGTTGTGATCCACCCCGACCGCAGTGCCGCCACGACCTCCGTGATCTCCTCCTCGCCGATCTCCGGCATCGCGAACGGGATGTACTCAGCCTGCTGTTGCTTGCTCACGACCAACCACCCAATTTTCTTGCCTTAACGATGTCGATACCTTCGTCCATGCGCAGAAAGCCGTCTGGAATCATATAGGCCGAGGAGGCGGAAGATGGTGTGCCAAGCGAGGAGAAAGCCAGCGAATAGCGCAAAGTTTCTGATCTTTACGCGCATCGAGGAAAAGTCACTAAGGAAACAGTAGCGGTTTCGTATACGACGAGCACGGCGGCTAGTCAAAAAGAGATAGCCATACGCTAAGTCATATATCTTTGCGGTCTTTACGATAAGTCCCAGAGCGGTCATTGGGGGTGGTGTACACCGCAAACCATGGCGGCGAGGTGTCAGCACCAGCGCAAAATGCCCCATTATTCTCAACGGCTCATCGCACGCTCGACCATTTCAGACATGGCTTCGCCATCCTTACTCGGAAAGTCCCTTTTTCCACAGCCTCTTCGAAGGCAAAACCGCCTATCGAAGTGGCGCGTCTTACATTCCGCGCCAACTAGTTCCGGATTCCAAAGCTCGCTCATTCGAGTCATCGCCGTGGTTCGCTGCGCCGAGGGGGAAGAAAACAGTCAGGAGGGATGCATATAGGCCTGCGACCGCGACCGCGATCGCGGCACAGACGTACGCCTTCCATCGCCGCGGCGTTCCAGAGAAAGTTGGTTTGCAGTGTACGCGTACGAGTCGCGCTTAGCGACAGGAACTCACGAGATCGTTTGATTAGAGACATGTCGCCTTTGACAGAACGCCAATGTATCCCTCGGGGATGACCGTTCTGAGCAGGCTTACATAACCCGAAACTGCCACCTTCTTCTCGAATCGGACGTGGGTCTGGATCGCATACCAGGAGTAATCCTCGGCGGCGAGCACCGGAATCTGTGCCGTTTCGCTGATCCAGTTCAGCTGTGCAGTTGACATGGC
>OCZU010000623.1_pt1 | contig 24028 bp, 15 predicted proteins | sample 1539001 | NCBI WGS metagenome assembly OCZU01 (sample SAMEA3539306, study PRJEB22396) | soil metagenome | biome: tundra; feature: field; material: soil | place: USA | collected 2010-05 | depth 0.15 m | reverse complement strand
TTGGGCGCGAGTTTTGCGGCCACGCGCGCGGCGGTGGCTCCATTCTTCGGGCCCAAGCCCGTATCGACTATGAGCGTCGCGTGGCTACCGACTACGATGGCGATGTTGGGGAAGCCCATGATGGCCCAGACGTGGTCGGAAATCTTGGTTGTGTTCTCACTGACCATCGGCTGGCTCATCTGCGCTAATGCACTGGTGGCGGCCAGTACGGCCAGGGCCAGAAGTGCCGAAAGTGATTTCATAGCGTCCTTATTCTAAGATCATTTGACTATCTGATCCACCACAGAGACCTTGTTCACTCCACTGCATGCCAGATACAGCCGCCGATCGGGAGTTGCCACCATATTGCGGACCACACCGCCCCCGGATGGGATCGGCCTCGTACTGAAGCTCTCCGATTTCGGATCGAACCTGACCAGGGTATTAGGCTTCACACCCGATTCGCTATACCAGACCTCGCCATCGTTCGTGATCGCAATTCCATACGGTTCCGACTCCGAGCCGCCCGGCGACAACCATTCTTTGAGCAGCTTTCCGCCAGACGGGTCGAAATGTCCCAGATATCCGCGCGCGAAATCGGAGTAATAAATCGTCCCGTCCGGCGCCAGCGCGATCCGCCGCGGGCGAGCACCCGCCGCCGGCAAGGTGTATTCGCGGATCTTCATTGAGCTAGGGTCGATACTGGCCAGCTTGTTGGTGCCGAACTCGCAGAAGAAGAGCGTGTTGTTTTGCAAGATCACAATGCCGTAGGGCACAGCATGCGGGGTCGGCGATTTGGTTAGGATCATGTTGCCGGTTTTCGGATCGAGACGCCCGATATAGTTGGTCTCTTCGTTCGTAAACCACAGAATGCCATCCTGGTCGAATACGGGCGTGTGCGGGTCGATTTTGGTGCCATCGGCCGGGCGATACTCGGCGATCTCGCCAGTCTTCGGATCGAGCTTGCCGACGTAACCTCCGGAGATCGCGGTGAACCAGATGTTGCCGTCTTTATCGGCGACCAGACCGTGCGGACCGGAGTTGGGTGTCTTCAAAGGATATTCCTTGAATTCTCCGGTCTTCGGATCGAGTCGGCCCAACTTGTTCGCCCCCTGCCCGGTGTACCAAAGCGAGCCGTCAGGCGCGACCGCCGGATCGTGCGGCCGCGACTTCGGCGTCGGCACCTCGTATTCCTGGATCTGTACGTTTAGTGTTCCCACCGTCGTGGAACCAGCAAGCGTGGCGGCTAGGGTGAACAAGCACAGTTTGCGTAGAGACATGGCGGCTCTCCTTCGCAGAAAATTGTAGTCCTTCGTTGCGGTTCTTTCCCAGTTGGCATCGCTGTTCGCGCGATCCCACAGACCTTCACCACTGACGCGGGCGGGATGGAGTGTTGCACGATTAGCACATTGGGGATGCAGCGATTGAAGGGAAGCTAAAAGAGCTGGTGGGCCGGACTCGTGGCCACGTTGCGAGTGTACTGGTGGGGATCGATGAGGAGAACTTTCTTGTCATCGAGAACCGAGGGACGAAGTGGGAGAGATGGAAGTCAAGGAAAATGGAAAAAGCCCCGAGCGGCGTCTCAGGGCTTTGGGGTCTTGCGATTCAGGTTCGGGCTTCGCGGGCGGCCCGAGGGGGGCGAGGCACGTCAGGAGGCTCGATATCCGAATAACTTTCGGCACTCCAGTCTCAAGAAATTGTCGAAGACGGGAATGTGAAGGTCGCCCTTTTCGAGGACGAATTTGCATGAAATGAGGCAGGCGCGCCATTTGAATTCCTCGGTACCGTGTTTCTTACCGTAGGCGGTGATATCTTCTTGGGACACGCCAAACACCACCGCTCCTATTTTGGACCAGACGCAGGCACCCGCGCACATAGCACAAGGTTCGTGCGTGGAATACAACACGAAATCCGGTAGATACCGACCGTAGCCGGAGGAAACATATTTCAAGGTTTCAAGCTCCACATGCTTGATGGATGAACCCGAAGTTTTTACCCGGTTGCCGGCAGAGGCGATAACCACCTCCCGTTCCCCAGTGAGACGCGTAATGACCGCACCGATAGGATAGTCGCCCCGGTCGCGTGCGCGCTTTGCCTCAGCGATCGCAAGCTGCATAAACTTTTTCTTCGGTTTGTAAGTGGGAGGAATCATTTTTTCTCCCCGAGTCCGAAGGTCCTAGGCCACTTTCTTCGCACGGACCTTTGCCCATCTCGCGCGCTGTGCCGCCGCGATCTTCCTACGGGCTGATGCTGACACCGTGCGCTTGGGTTTCATCTTACCCCGCTTGGTCTTTCCCTGCTCTTTTTGCCCATCGCGCTTTCTGCGCGAGGCTGATCCGCTTACGAGCCGAGGCTGCCAGGGTGCGCCTTGGTTTCGGGTAGGAATTCCCGCCGTTCAACTTGCCAAGAACTGACAGAGCCGCATCGACATGCTTAAGCTGATCTACCAGATTCGTTCTCTCTAACCTCAACTCCGACACTATGGACGCCTTTAGATTTGCCATGAATTCCCCTTCGGCAAGGGATTGTAATTGATGGGCTCTGTTCGACCTTCTGCGAAAAGTCGCGGAATTACCATCACACGCACCGTGACAAAGTTTTGGCAGGCTAAAACTGTAGGAAGAACGCGGCTTAAGAAAGGTTGGTAGCGCTACCGGGAATCTCTTTAATGCTCGTGACTTCTCCCAACAATACTGGCAAAACCCGCGCCTGTAAAGGCGTTGGGAGAGATTGCTGAAAAATAAAATCTCAGTAGAAATGGCGAATTTCAACCCCCTCTACACCCGCATTGTAGGCACAAATAGGCACACAGGAAATTGGAAACCTCCGAGCCCCGCTTCGATGTCTGAAACCTCGCGCGCGTCGTTTGCCCAGCCGTTCACGACTACCGATCCCCGCTCACACCCCACGTCAATCTTCTGTCGCACGGCTTGAATCGCTGCCTTGATGGCGGACTCCTGCGTTGGGACCCTACGCTCCACTTGTTGAATGAGGAGGTACTGAAATCAGGGGGATACGACGCTTGACGAGCAATATGTAGCGGAGCGGCAGGCTGGGCGGCTTTGGTGCGCGGTAAGGCCGGGATAGAGTACACACCTGCGTAAATCGTCCGGATCGTAAGACCGACCGGCACCATTCACAAACAAGTAGTCCTCGGGTTGTCTGCAAGCACAACTCACGATGCTCTGGAGAATTCGTTGTAATCCACTCAGCAGGTGTTTTGCCCGAATGCTCCTTCGGCTCTTTGGCGTTTGCTCTTTGCCTCCCGAGTGACGCTATTGCGTCGCCAGCGCGGTTGAACTCGCCAGGAGTTTGCGGCGGTATGCCTTATCTAGGTCGTGCGTGATCTGCTAGATTTCATTTTTTAGTCGTCATCCTTCTCCGTGGATGTGGGTCAGCAAATTTCACATTTGGTAATATTCCGCGTTACTATTACTTGCTTGCGACGCCCAAAATCACCTAAATCAAGGCGCATTGCTAGTTCGGAGAGTGTGCGGTTTCTGACTGTGGGGCAGACCGCGCGAATTCTGGGAATCAGTTCCTCGACATTGCGTCTCTGGGAAGGCGTGGGTCTTGTGACTCCGGCGCGAAGCGCAGGCAGTTATCGCCTATATACTCCAGAACTGCTCGATGTTCTGAAACGCATCAAGTACCTGCGCGACGTTAAGAAACTAAATGTCCCAGGGATAAAGGAAGCCCTAGGAACAGATCTACCTGTTAACCAATCAACGCATGCTGTCAAGCCCACTCCGGATCTGGGTGACAAACTCCGTCGGCTCCGAAAGAAAAGAGGTTTGACCGTAACGGAGGCGGCTCGGCAGGGTCACATTTCCGCAGGCTTTCTCAGTGCCATCGAACTCTCTCGTGCCAATCCTTCCGTAGCCACAATTTACCGATTGGCAGCAGCATATGGCACCACGGTATTGGAACTCTATGACTTGCCTGCGCAATCTAATCGTTTGATCCGGCCACGCAATCGCAAAAGCCTGGAAACGAAGTCCGGTGTCCGCATGGAACTGCTTTCGACAGGCACGAAGATGCTCGAATCCATGCTGATTCGAGTTCCACCAGGAACTGGAAGCGACGGTGCGTACATGCACCAAGGCGAAGACTTCCTTTACATGCTAGAAGGCACGTTGGAAGTCTGGCTTGATGAAGTCGAATGTCACCTGCTGGAGCAGGGTGACAGCTTTTGGTTCGAGAGCAACCGCGGTCATCGCTGGTTTAACCCGACCAATAAGCAAGCCGCTGTTCTCTGGGTAAATACTCCGCCAACATTCTGAGGCTCGTCTCCACCCTGCAACTTAAAAACCGAACCTCAACGAGAACTGTTGAACCCGTTCGACCGTCAGGGTCGCGCGGTACAGACCGAACGAGCCGTCGTCGGAACCGTTGTCAAGTGAAGTGTTCGTATTCGTATCGAAGCGCACAGAGTTCGTCATGTTGAAAACCTCCCAAGCGAACTTCAAGTCCATGCGCTCGCGGACTTTCCAACTCTTCGCCAAACCCATGTCAATCCCGAAGTAGCCCGGGCCGCGGAAGTTGTTGCGGCTTCCGGCTTCCCCTGGATATGCAAAGCGCATCGGAGTCAGGGTAGCTGGAACGTCCGATGTTATTTGTACGCCGGCCACCACGGCACTTGGATTGGGAAAGGCATACGGGGCTCCGCCGATCATGAATACGCCCGAGCTGACCGGGCCGGTTTGCACCATGTTGCTCTCGAAAAGGAAGTTCTGAGTAAAGCCTCGTGAATCGATGGCGCTAAACGGAAACCCACTGGTCCAGCGATTCAAGCCGGAGAGCTGCCAGCCTCCGATAATGGCGTTGAGCCAGGTTCCTGAGCCTCCCGCGAAGCTTTTCCCTTTCCCGAACGGCAATTCGTAAACCCAGTCAGCGGTGATCACATGGCGCAAATCGAAGTCCGACGGCGCGCGATTCAAACCCGGGTTCCAGGGATTCGCAATGTAGCTGAGGACTGTGCTGACGCCCTGGCCGACCGGAGTGACAGTTGATGTCGTGCCCTGGGAATTCGTGCGTTCGGTGTCCGAGCCCAAATCGAGCGACTTTGAATACGTATAGCTGAAGTCGACCTGCAGGCCATGACTCATAGGATGACGCAACATAAGTTGGCTCGCGTTATAACTGCTGGTGCCGAGGGAGGACCACGCGAAAAGAGACGAAAACTGAGGATTCCAGAACGGCACCGGCGGCAGCCCGGCACAAACGGGGGACACACCTCCGTTGGCAAGAGCAGTCGCAATCAATCCCAAGCGGAATGGCGCGCCGACTTCTCGTCCTGGGCGGTTCGCCCAGCTGAAACCCGAAGGACAAGCGTTGGTGCCGCCGGAACCCGTGTAAATGTTCTGGGTTGCGCTAAACCCGCCTGCCGCCGCGGTCGGAAATAGATCCTCGAAGTAAGGAATTGGAGAAATGGTGGCGCCGGGATCTTCACCGTTCGCCAGCGCAAATTTTGACATCAAAGTTGCCGCTGTGTAGTAATCCATGCCCGACTTTGGATCCACTAGGTCGGTGGCAGCGGCCAGATCGCGCTGCTGCAGGAGGTGGCGGCCGAACCGGCCCACGTAGGCAGCTTCGAACGTCCATCCCTTGCCTACCTGCCGCTGGACGGAGAAATCCGCAGCCATGGAGTAGGGTGTCTTGATTTGGCCATCGATTCCGTTCGAGTTGAAGGTAAATCCGGTCGTGTTGGGATTGTCGGGAGGGAACGCGGGGTATGTAACCGTTTGTTGTGGAGCGCCGCCGGGCAATGCTGGCACAATGTTTCTGCCGGTATAACGTGGCGCATCGTCCGGCGTGAAGATGTTCGACGGGGCCGCCTGCGTGCTGGTCAAGCCGAACGAGCCGAACTGGCTGAAACCATCAACAATCCCTTGGCCAAAATGGTCATAGTACATGCCCAAGCCGGCACGAATTGAGGTTTTGGGATCGAGAGAGTAGGCGACGGCGAGGCGCGGAGCAAAATTCAGTTTGTTCGTGTTCCAGTACGGACTGCCTCCGCGGCTCTGGCCGGAAGGAGCAAAGGCGAATTCCGGTTGATTTCCCAGTCCTTGAGCAGCCGCAATGGCGCGATTTGTAAACCACTGGTGCAAGTCTATGGTGGGGGCAACCTGTTGCCCATGGATTTCGTAAGGAGTCTGCAAAAGGGTATACCGCAGACCTACCGTGACCGTCAGATTGGGCTTCACACGCCAGGAATCCTGCACGTACGACTCGAATTCGTTGGCCTTAAAATCACGAGGGATCGTCGAGCCGGTCGGCAATAGTGTAGCGGTGGTTGAGTTCGTCACCTGGTAATTGTTATGCACGTTAATGGTGCTTAACAAACCCGCGATGGAGGTAATTGCATTGTCGTAGCTTGTGGAAAAGGCCCCAGACACTGCTGGGAAACCAAACGCCTCGGGATCAAAGCTCTGGAAGGTTCCCGCAATGGCAGCCTGGCTAATGTTGGCCGCTCCAGTCGAAGCCGAACCGAATGAGACGTTATTCGAGGCTGTGTTGTTGTGGATCAAACGGTAGTTTGCCCCAAACTGCAGCGTATGTTTGCCCTTGACCCAGGTAAAGTCATCGATAAGGTTGTGCACCGGGACGTCCAGGATGGTGGTATTGTTTTCGGCGGTTAGAGGGCTGATTCCCGCAAAATCCGAGAAGGAGCTGTTCCCCGCCCCCACGTTGTTCAACGCTTGGCGGATATAGCCATAGCGGAAGTTATTAATCAGGGCGCTGCTGATGGTCCAAGTGTGCCCGATGGCAATTCCCTTCGCGGTGTCCACGACGGACGCACTGGGAGGATTGCCGGGAAACTCGGGTGCCGAAGAACTCCTGTCGCCCTGCAGGTTGCCGCGCACAAACAGACGTTGGCGATCGCTGAGTTGATAGTCGAGCTTCGCAATGTAGGTATTGAGTCTGGCCGGGTTTGGAGCGGACCAAGTGAAGCCGCCCGTATTCAGCCCGTCTCCTCCAGGACTATTGGGGCCAGGGAAGGCGCTAAACGTGGCCAGCGCGTTTGGGTCGTCACCAGGACCCCAAGGACAAGTCGTCGTGCAAATCGGGTCCATGCTGGCGACCTGTGCCGGTGTCAGCGTCTCAACCCCACTTGCTGGGCACCCCGGACTGCCGGAGCAGTTATAGCTCACATTACCAGCCGCGAATGAAGCAGTCGGCACAGTCAGGCTCTGTTGCTGGTTTTCTTGTGTCTTCTGGCCCTCGTAGTTTATAAAAAAGAAAATCTTGTCTTTCCTGATGGGCCCCCCGAACGTCCCCCCAAATGTGTTGCGAATCAACTGGCCTGGCTTATTCGGCAGTCCTGCCTCAATCTCAGCCGCCTTGTTGAACCAGTTGTTGGCATGCCCAAAATTAGTGCGGTTATATTCATACAGGCTGCCGTGAAGAGTATTGGTTCCGCTCTTGGTGACAAGCGTGACCTGTGCGCCCGAAGAACGGCCGCTGTCTGCGTTGGAGTTGGTCGTGCTGACACGAAACTCTTCCACCGAATCCAGCGTCGATCGCAGCGCGCCAGTGAACGCGTAACCCTGTCTCTGGTCGTTGTTGTCTACTCCGTCGAGCGTGATGTTGCCCTGGTCGGAACGAGCGCCATTCACCGCTCCGCTTCTGCTGTCTTCGTCGGGATTGGTCACGCGGGAATTCAGGTACACGACGCCCGGCTGTAAGCTTAACAAGTCCGGCGCATTACGCCCCTCTATGGGAAGGGCCTCGATCGTGGAATTGCTTACAGCATTGCCAATGGTCGCATCGGTCGTATTGAGGGTCTGCGCGACATCACTAACCTCGATGGTCTCAGTTATGGTCTGAACTGAGAGTGCAAAATTTATCGTCGCCGGCTGACTGACAAGGAGTTCGGCAGTTTTAATCTGCTTGCCGAATCCTGCTTTGGTCAGTATGATTGTGTACTTGCCGGGCGGAATCTGAGGGAACTCGTAGGCGCCGTTCTGGTCCGTGGTGTGGGCAATGTGAAACCCAGTCGGTGGGTTCTCAAGGCTGACCTCCGCGCCTGCAAGTACGGCTCCCGAGGAATCGGTCACCGTGCCACGCAATGAGGTGAGACCCGTCTGTGACCATACCAGAAGCGGACACGCCAACCAACACAACAAGAACGCAAAACGCTTCCACGGCACCATGAGCGGTCTCCTAAGCAATCGCAAAGAATGCCTAAGAACCTGTTGCCTTCTTGACGCACTGCGCGGCAGGCAGCAGACAAGATCTTTGGGCTAGAAGGGAGTCACAAACCCTACTATAGATTGGGAAGGTTAGAGAAACTACATCTCAACTGTCAAGCCCAAAATTGCTATGCCTTCGATCATGGAAATTTATGAGATTTTCTGCGTCCAAGGCAGAACCCGGAAACCGGCAGGTCTTCTACAGAATGTCCAATCTCTGCAAAGTAACAATAGCTCTCACGCTCAGCCGGGTAATAGCTCGTTCACGGCCCGGTACGCCTGATCTATCGCCGTATCGGTATAGGCCGTCGCCGCGGAATCGGTGTTGGCAATGGTGATCCTTCCAAAGGGTTTGCGGCCGATCACATTGGGGCGCTTGTCTTCGGGCCAGTCGGGATCGAATAACGGGTTGTACTCGTAACCATAGCCGTGTGGCCATCGATTCACGGTGATTGCCTCGATGTCGCGCGCCGGATCGAAGCCCCCGGCGCTTAGCGTGCGGGCAAGCTGGTCGCGGATTTTCCGCTCGAACGTCTCAAAAGTTGTGGTCAGCAGTTCGTATCTGCCGATTTTGTGCTGCTCCCGGGCCGGCAAGCCGGGCTTGCAGGGAGCCCGACTGAGATGCAGTAGGATTGGCTCTTCGGGGCTCGTGGGACTTCGATATTCACCCATGTTAACTGCGGAGTTGAGGCTAACGTCGGACCAGTAGGAACCCGGCGAAGAGACGCGCTGAATGCCTAGCTTTTGGAATGATGTCCAGTTCCGAATGCCGACGCTGGTGTAAACCAACGGCACTTTGACCAGGTAATGCAAAGCCTCCTTTTGTGCTTCGGGAAGCTCCGGGCACAAATAAGGGATCATCATGTTCCAGCATGCCAGCACGCACCCCTTGGCCCGCACCTTAAACAACTGCTTGCCACTCGCATAGAGAACCTCGACTTCCTGGGCAGCGGAAGGCGTTCCGACATTGCGTGCGCCGACCACCGTGCTGTTCAGGCGAAGTCTTAATGGAACATCTTCTCGATCTAGGCGGCTGTAGTCGACTTGCGCGGTGACCACATCTTCCGCCGTGAGGCCCGGCACAGCCTCTGGAATTAGCACCCGTACAAGTAATCGTGCAATCGAAGCGTTCCCGTCAGGAAAGTGAAAACGATACGAACCGCCGGTAGCGTAACCAGCCGCCGAATAACTCATGTGCGGTGCGGCACCGGGCTGCAGACCCATGCCCTGAAATCCAGGGAAGCCGAGAGCCCAGCAGTCCAAGGCAGGCTCGGCGTCAATGCCGACTCCCCATTCTCCTTCTGTGCGCCGCTGATAAAACGGAATCACTCCGGGGTCCACCTTCACCACGTTGAGCAGAAAGTCCCGATAGCTCATCTTCGAAAGTCTTGCCTTCTTCTCTGCCGAAGAGAGACCCGGCATGTAGTCCACTCTAGCTTCCTGTATGCGCACGATGTCGCGTCGGACTTCAGGGGAGAGCGGCGTCTTGTTCATGAAGTTCGTCCAGGTGAGCGCTTTCCCTACTTGGCTTTCAGGCACTTCATCGTCCCAGCCACGTCCAGGCGCGCCCACCACCAGCCGATCCTCGCCGAATGTCTCTTTATCGAAGAAGACAGCAGAATGGAGACCAAGAGATCGATAGAGCTTGTGGTCTGTGTATTTCACCTCGAATCGTGGAGGATCAATGCCGAGCTTCTTCAGCAGACCATCGGCCACCGGACTGTACGGCGTGGGGCTGTCGATGAGGAGTGTTCCACCGTTCAACAGCAGCAGCCGTCCGCCCAGGTGAAACTCGTTTCGCTTAGCATGACCTCCGAAGTCGTCGTGGTTCTCAAGAATGAGAATGCGAGCTGACTTTCCTGCTTTCTCACGAAAGAAATAGGCGGCGGCCAACCCGCTAATTCCTCCTCCGACAATCACCAGATCATATGTTTCGTCGCTCTCGACGGGCTTGCCTGCGCTCTCCCAAAAAGTACCGTCGCGCAAGCTGTGAGCAATCTCGAACGAACCGGGATGGCTGCCACGCAAGCCTGTCCCTACTGGTGGATCGTATCCGGGTTCGTTCTGCGGCTCCAGGGGATTGGCCACGCCGAATGCCGGAGCAGTCGCAAGCATGGCGGCTCCGATCGCCATGGCAGCGCCGTTCATGAAATCCCGGCGCGTGATCGGCCGATTCATCCCTAGATAGCGATCGTAAGAGTCGCTCACGAAATACCCTCCGAGGGCGGCAGCGGCAGACTACTTGCTCTTGGGCGCCGGCGAATAATGCAGGTGCACGACCTTCCACTCTCCGTTGCGCTTAAACCAGACATCGGATTCCTGAAAGTTCTCATCACTCACCACACCTTTAGCGGAGCGGGTTTTGACGCGCAGTAAGTAACTCGCGACCGCCGTATCTCCGCTCGGGTCTATCTGCACATGCATGTCGGACCATCGAACAGATTCGACTCCCCCACCACTCTTGATGAAAGCAGTCCACATTTTCTCGTATTGCGGCAGGTCGGTACGCCCTTCAGGAAGCCACTGTGTGAAGTCCGGAGCGTAGTAAGCAAAGTAGGAGGGAAGATCGTTGGCGGCATATGACGCATTCATCTTCTGTTCTAGGTCCAGGATTTCCTTTTCCGCCTGCGACGTCTGCGCGACGCACCGCAGAACCAGTGTGAGACCGATCAGAATCGACACAGCGGCATTCCTTCGTTTGTTCATTCCTGCCTCCGTCGTGTTGCGGCATTAGCTCGACAACAACTCCTGCACAGCTCGATAGGCTTGATCGATCGCCTGGTCGGTGTAGGCGGCAGCGGCGGCATCGGAGTTCGCAATGGTAATCCGCCCGAAGCGTTGTCGTGCGATATCGCACGGCCGTTTCCCCTCCGGCCAGTCCGGGTCCCACAGCGGGCTGTACTCATATGCATATCCGTGTGGCCAGCGATTGACAGTAATAGCCTCGATGTCGCGAGCGGGATCAAGACCGCCGCCAGCCAACACGCGGACAAGTTGGTCGCGAGTGTTTCGTTCAAAAGTCTCAAAGGGTGTAGCCAGCAACTCGTAATGCCCCGCACGCTGCTGTTCCCTCGCAGAAAGACCCGGTTGGCACGGTGTGCGCAGCATGTGCACCAAGATCGGCTCATCTGGAGACTCTGGCGGTTTATAGTCACCGATACTTACGGCTTGATCCAGATTCATGGACGAGTGGTACATACCGGGACAGGAGACGCCCCGGATTCCAAGCTCGTGAAATGCCGTCCAGTTGCGGAGGCCCACCACTGTGTAAACCAGGGGCACCTTCACCCCATAGTGCAGCGCCTGTTTCTGCTCCGCAGGCAGGTCCGGACAAAGGAAGGGAATGACCATATTCCAGCACGCCAGCAACGCAGCTTTGCCACGTACGCTGTACGCTTTTTGCTCGCGGCCATACACCACCTCGACTTGTTTGGCGGAAGCAGACTCTCCTACATGCCGCGCAAGTACTGCGGTGCTGTTCAGGCGTAGGCGGATGGGAGAATCTCTATGATCCAGGCGACCGTATTCCATCTTGGCCGTCACAATATCCTCGGCCGTACTCCCAGGAGCGGAACCGGGCACTAACGACCGCACCAGCATGCGTGCGATCGACGCGTTTCCGTCAGGAAAATGAAAGTGGAACTCCTCTTGTGGTGTTACCTCTCCCAACGCGGTGAAAGTCAGCCCTTTCGACGGGACGCGATCGAGACCCATTCCTTGAAACCCGGGGAAGTGGATCGCCCAGCAATCCAAGGCCGGGACCGCATCGATGCCGATCCCGTACAACCCATGAGTACGACTCTGGTAAAAAGGAAGGACGTGCGGGTGAGCCTTCACCACATTGAGCAGGAAATCCTTATAACTCATTTTGGAGAGCCGAGATTTCTTCTGCTCCTGAGGCACTCCTTCCATGTAATCGACTTTGGCCTCCTGAATTCGGATGATGTCCTGCTGAGCTTGCGTCGACAGCGGCGTCCTCGCGAGAAAGTCTGCCCACTTTGCTGACGCGCCCTGCCGACCATAGAACCCTCCAGGGGCGTTCGTGACCAATCGCTCGCTTCCAAAGGTCTCCTTGTCGAAGAAATAGCCAAATCCAAGACCGCTGGACACGTGATTGTTCGCATACTTTTTTTGGAGTGCTGGAGGATCGATGCCAAGCTCGCCAAGCAGTCCGCGCGCTTCTTTGCTATAAGGAAACGGCGACTCGATAGAAACAGTTCCTCCATTCGTCAGCAACATCCTCCCACCGAGGTAGAACTCGTTTCTTTTGGCGTGTCCACCAAAGTCATCGTGATTGTCCAGAATCAGGATGCGAGCTGAAGATCCGGCTTGCTTGCGATAGAAATAGGCCGCCGCGAGGCCACTGATGCCGCCCCCGACCACCACCAGATCGTATTCCTCGCCGGTTTCGACAGGCTTGCCTGCTTTCTCCCAGAAGGTTCCGTCACGCAGCGAGTGTGCGACTTCGAAAGCCCCGGGATGACTTCCCCGCATTCCGTTGAGCGTCGGAGGATAGTAGCCTGGGCGATCTTGCGCGGAGGCTATGGGCGTTTGGGCCGAGAGCAGTCCGCCAATCCATGGATTGGCGAGCATCCCACCCACGCCAACCGCCATGCCGTTCAAGAAATCCCGGCGTGTGATGTTGCGGCGCATGCCAAGCTCGCGATCGCGAGATCGACCGCCGTCTTCATTCTTGAGGTCAGCCATATTTCTCTACGCACCTTTCACTTGTTCTTGAATCGCACGATAGGCCTGGTCAATTGCTGCGTTCGTATAAGCGCTGGCAGCGGCGTCGGAATTCGCAATCGAGATTCGTCCAAATTGTTTCCGTCCAATGACGCAAGGTCGCTCTTCTGGCACCCAGTGTGGATCAAACAAAGAATCGTATTCGTAGGCGTAGCCGTGCGCCCACCGATTTACCGTTATTGCAGCAATGTCGCGGGCGGAATCGAATCCAGCCGGCGCGAGCATACGATTCAACTGTTCGCGGATATTTCGTTCAAATTCAGAAAATGGCGTGCTGATGAGTTCGGACCTGCCCATCCGGTACTGATCTCGACGCGGCAGCCCCGGCTTGCAGGGAGTCCGCAACATGAAGAGCACCATTGGTTCTTGCGGGTTGCTGGGAAACTGATACGCGCCCAGGCCGACAGGAAAATCGAGCATGGTGAAGCTGTGATAGCTTCCCGGCGAAACAATTTGTCGGATCCCCACTTTGTGGAACGCCTTCCAATTGCGAACGGCAACGTGCGTGTAGATGAACGGTTCCTTCACGCAATAGTGCAAAGCTTCCTTCTGTTTTTCGGGCAGCTCGGGACAAAGGTATGGGACCATGCTGTTGTAACAGGCGAGGACGCAGGACTTCCCTGTTGTCTTCTTTAGCTTTCCTTCTTGGACATACGAGACTTCCACCTCTTTCGCCGACTCTGGTCGCCCGGAGTGTTGCGCACGAACCGCGGTTGAGTTCAGGCGAATTCGGATCGGAGATGATGGTTGATCAAGCTTGCTGTAGTCGGCCCGTGCGGTAACAACGTCCTCCATGGTGTGCCCTGGGACCGCTTCAGGGATGAGACTCCGCACGAGCAAGCGGGCGATGGACGCATTCCCATCGGGAAAGTGAAAGATGTAGGGTTCTTCTTTTTCCTCGTCTCCGCCTAGATCCATCCCTTCAAAACCTGCATAGTGGCATGCCCCGTAGTCGTCGGGATTTCTATAACAGGCACGAGCTGAAACCGCATCAATTCCGACTGCATACAAATCGTGTGTATAGGTCTGGAAAAATGGCAAGACGTCAGGATCGGCTTTACAAATCTCAGTCAAGAATCCCGCGTAACTGATCTTTGCCAGCCGCGCATGCTTCTCCTCTCTCGAGAGGCCGGAGAGGTAGTCCTTCTTTTCGTCGTAGAGACGGGCAATCACCTTCTGCACCTTTTCCGGCAGCGGACTCTTCTTGAGAAACTCGGGCCAGGAAGTCGAGCCCATTCCACTTACCAGGCGATCCTCCCCAAAGGTCTCCTTGTCAAAGAAGCAGGCTGTACCGAGATGCGAATACAACTTCTGATCGTAGGCCTTATAAAAGGTCTTCGTTTGGACGCCCAGGTCACTGAGAACGCCTTTGGCGACTTCACTGTATTCCGAGGGACTCTCAATTGACTGGGTTCCGCCGTTACTCAACAGCAGCCGTCCTCCCACGCGGAACTCGTTGCGCCGAGCGTGCCCGCCAAAGTCATCGTTGTTATCGAGAACCAGAACACGTGAACCGTTGCCGGTATTCTTGCGGTAGAAGTAAGCCGCAGCAAGCCCGCTGATGCCGCCCCCGACGACGACTAAGTCATACGTTTCGTGCGTGTCGGCGGCGCTTCCAGCGGTTTCCCAGAAGTCCCCGTCGCGCAGTGCGTGCGCAACATCGTACGAGCCCGGCGCGCTGCCTCTCATTTCGGTCAAAGCAGGCGGATAGAATTTGGCGGAATCGGCACCAGCTTGGAATGCACCTTGGGTACCATAAGCCAGGTCGGGCAGGCTGGCGCAACCTAGCGCTCCGATGCCTACGGCAACGCCGTTGAGGAAATCGCGCCGTGTAATGCGGCGTCGCATTCCCAACTGCCGGTCGTGATTTTCTTCGCTCATGGATTAACGACGAAGCATTCAGTATTCATGAACCATGCTGCTTGGCAAGCAAAGATGCCCCCTCCCACAAAAGTGGCCAAGCTACTCTTTTGGCATTGCCTCCGGCTCAGCGGAGCCATCGGCCCGCGGGTCAGAGGCAGCAAAATTCGTGCCGGTTGCGGAATTGTGAAGCACTGCCTGTCCCCGTCCCATCAATGCGGAATAATCCTTTCGCAGAACCAGGTCGTGGCCCTTCTGGCGCAACTGACTCTGCACTTCTGGCAAGACTCGCGACTCCAGAAGAATGGTGCACCTGATTGGCTCTCCTGTGTCGCGGATGGTGAAGCGTGGAGCGGAGAGAGCTGCCTGGATGTTCCAGCTATAGTCCACGACGTTGGACACGAATTGCGCATGCGCAAGCGGCTGATTGGAACCGCCCATAATCCCAAATCCTATGTGTTGGTCGCCCCGTTCCATGAATGCAGGAATGATGGTGTGGAAGGGACGCTTGCGCGGGGCGAGCGCATCCGGATGTTTGGGATCGAGCACAAATAGTCCTCCTCGATCCTGAAGCAGAAAACCCATGCCTTTCACCGCGACGCCAGAGCCGAAATAGTCGTACACACTCTGGATCATCGAAGCGATGTTGCCATCTCTGTCGACCACTGCCAGGTACGTGGTGTCGCTTTTTGCCGGCGTACCATTGACCGCGGCACAATTCGCTTTCTGCGGATCGATTAGGGCGGCACGCTGTTCTGCATACTCTTTCGAAAGCAGGCCTCGCACTGGGATACTCGCGAAACGAGGATCACCGTTGTAACGATACAGGTCGGTGTAGGCGAGCTTCATCGCTTCGATCTTCTTGTGTAGCTCTACCGTTCCTTCTGGGCCGTGGTTGTCTGGCTGCGAGTCAGCCATGATATTCAGCATTTCCAACGCAGCCATCCCTTGCCCATTAGGAGGAAGTTCGTAGACTCTCCACCCGCGGTAATCAATCGAGATTGGATCAACCCACTCCGAAGAGAATTCCGCCAAGTCGCCCGGTTGCATGGTCCCGCCCAGAGAGTTTGATGTCTTCAGGATTGCTTTCGCAATTTCGCCTTCGTAGAATTCACGAGGTCCCTTGTCTGCCAGTAATCGCAAGGTCTTCCCCAGATCGGGATTGGAGAACTTTTCACCCACATCAGGCGGCTTGCCATGGGGAAGAAAGACACGCTGCGCTTCCTCTGTCTGTTTCAACTTCGCCCGGCCGATACCCCAGAAATCGTGGATGATTTCAGGTACAGAATAGCCATGTTCGGCGTAGTAAATCGCGGGTGTAAACAAAACTTTCCAAGGCAATCTTCCAAAACGCTGATGCGCCTTCGCCCAACCATCCACGGCTCCTGGCACCGTGACACTGTGGATTCCATCGTCAGGCATGGACGTGATGCCCTGCTTCTTCAGGAAATCTATCGTGAGGCCTTGCGGAGCCCACCCACTTGCGTTTAGCCCGTACAACTTGCCGCTCTTGGCATCCCAGTAGAGAAGGAACAGATCGCCACCGATGCCGTTCATCATGGGCTCAGTTACTCCCAGAACCGCATTGGCGGCAATAGCGGCGTCGATAGCTGAACCGCCCTGAGAAAGGATTCGTGCGCCCGCCTGCGAAGCCAAAACTTGGCTGGTAGCGACAATCCCGTGGTCCGTGACTACCATCGAGCGACCATAGTCGCGATCTTGCGCCAAGAGTGACTGCGACCAGAGGCACCACAACATGAACAGGAACGTGAAAACCCGCATGAAGGTTCCCCGGTATTGCGGAGCAGAGATTCGCTGCGTGTCGCAGCGCACACATTGCTATAAGTCCGCAAGGTTAGAAAAAGCGGCAAGTCTTGTCAAGAAGAATGAAAAGCCGTCTCCTTGGACTACTCCACTCCCTAATGGAGATTCCTACCCTCAGTGCCGCCGCCACCCCTAAGGCCGGTGCTTATGACGAGGTTGAAGAGCCAATCTGTATTGTGTTGTCCAGGAAACTGGCGACTTGGGAGGGCCGGGGGCGATTTAAGAAACGCTTTGCCTCGACAGGAATTTTCTGCTTGACACTGAAGGGTATGCTTTTCTAACCTTCCATAATTATCGTAAGGTTCGGCGGAATCTGCAAAGGATAATTCGGACTCAAAGGCGCGTAAGGAGCCGAGGTTGGCCTATATGCCGTGCGCAGTCTTTTGTGGCGATGTTGTCCACGCCTTCGATGAGTCGTTCCCACGTCGATACCAGATCTCGTTTTCAAGCTTCTGGACTTCTTTCTCTGCGATCCGTACCGGTAAAACAAATTCGATCTCTGCCGGAGGGCTTTGTATGGCACTTCGAAGCTGCAAGCGTCTTTCCTGCTCACCCTGCACGCGGCGGGCGGCAATCACTCTGTCTCTTGCCGTTTTGATCTTCGGGGTTTCCGTTTGGGCACAAAACACCAACGGACGAGTCATCGGCATCGTCACTGATCCTCAGGGAGCGGCAGTGGCCGGTGCCAAGGTGACCGTGACCAACGTCGGCACCAATGTGAGCTGGAACACAGTGACCGATGGAAATGGGAGCTACCAGGTGCTCGACGTGTCTATCGGCATGTTCAAGGTAACGGTCGAGAGCCGCGGCTTCGCCAAAGCCACGACCGAAGCTCAAGAGCTCACCATTAACCAGGCGCTGCGTATTGACATTCGCCTGAAAGTGGGAGCTGCCAATGAAACCGTCGAAGTGCAATCGCAGGCTGCCCAGGTCGAGACTGTGAATCCTACGATCGGCGGAACGGTCACGGGCAAAGCCATCCAGGACCTTCCTCTTAACGGCCGTAATACTTTGGACCTGGCACTGACCCAGCCGGGCGTCGTTCCGATCGACGATGACATTGGAACGTACGGTACCAGCAACGGCGGTTCGACCGAAACTGGACTCGGGGGCATCAGCGTGGCGGGCGGACGCGGCGACGCCATAACGTACCTGCTCGATGGGGGTATGAATAATCGGACCACGAGCAACCAGGTCGTCTTCAATCCCAATCCTGAAGCCGTAGAAGAATTCAAACTTCTCGAGAATAACTACACCGCTGAATACGGCCGGAACGGAGGCGGTACCATCAGTGTGGTCCTCAAGTCAGGAACCAACACCTTGCACGGAAGCTTGTTCGAATACTTGCGTAATGACGCATTTAACGCCAATGACTACATCGACAACGAACTGGGAAATCCCCGCCAAGTGCTCAAGCGCAATCAGTTTGGAGGCGTGATTGGCGGTCCGATTACACTGGGTAAGTTACTCAACGGGAAAGACCGGTTCTTCTTCTTTTTTGGCTATCAGGGACAGCGTCAAACAGCAACCGTCAACCAGGGGTTTGTGACAACATACACCCCCGCTGAGTTGGGCGGGGATTTCTCAAATTTCCAGGGTGCCGGTCCAGACCCAGGGGTGGTCGCGTTCCTTCAGGCTCATCCGTATTACCAGTCTGACCCCGCCAAACAACTGCAGGCAATCATCGATCCTACGACCATCAATCCGGTTGCGCAGAGCTACATCACTGCCGGCATCATTCCAACCTCACCCAACGGGCAGGTATTTCCGCAAGGCGCCGAAAAAGACAACGTGAATCAGTATGTGGGCAAGTTCGACTTCTACGCGACCAAAAACGATCACATTTCGCTCTCCGTCGGGTCCAACAAAGAGCCCATTCTCAACCCATTCTTCGGAGCCAATATCCCCGGTTTCACTTCCGCCACCACGACTTGGGACTACTTCGGCAATATCGCCTACACAAAAACCGTTTCGCTTTCCACGCTGAATGAGGTGCTGGTAACTGCGCAGCGTTTCCAACAAACCGCTCTTCCTACCAGTCATCTACCGGCACCAACGCAATTGGGTGTCAATATACAGTCAGACGACCCCTTCGGGCCGCCGTCGCTGTCATTCGCCAGCGGCATGAACGTGGGGTTTAATCCAAATGTGGCCTGGAAGGCCGACAACAACTACGCGTTTTCCGATACGCTGACTTGGAATCGCGGACCTCACACCTACAAGTTTGGCGGCCGCTTCGGGATCATGCAAGAGAACTCGGTCTACGCCTATCAGACGAACGGGATCTTCTACTTCTCCGGGCCCTTTGGAATAGGCTCCGGAAATGATCTGGCGGATTTTTTGTTCGGAGCGTCGGACGAGTTTAGCGAATACTCGAAAGCGCCCAGCAATGAGCACCAAAAGCAATATGCAGCCTTCGCGCAAGACGAATGGAAGGCAACGCCCCGCCTGACCTTGACCTACGGACTTCGCTACGAGTACACGAGCCCCGAAACGGACACCCATGGATACAGTTTCAGCATTGTTCCGGGCGCGCAGTCGGTAAGATTTCCGGGTGCGCCACTTGGGTTCCTGGTTCCAGGCGATCCGGGAGCGCCGCGGGGCTGGTACTTCCCCGACCATACAAATCTTTCTCCGCGCATCGGAATCGCGTGGGATCCCTTCGGAGACGGAAAAACCAGTATTCGTGGCGGCGGCGGATTGTTCTTTGACACGCTGAACGGCTGGATGTCAGATTGGGCCACCGACGAGGCGCCCTGGGCTGGCGGAACAGACTTTACTTTCGACCCCACGCAAATTCCCGCGAACGCGGTCAATCCGATACTCTCACACCCCTACGAGACCGCTGGCCAAGTCGATCCCTTCCCGTCGCAGATACCTCCACGTTCGAACGTCAATTTTGCGAATGCCGGGTTCACCCCGGGTCTGGGATCAGGCAATAATTTCGTGAATATTCACCTCAAGACGCCCTACATTTATCAATACAACCTGAGCGTCCAGCGTCAACTGGCAAACGGGCTGATGGCTGAGATCGGTTATGCGGGAAGTTCCTCGCACAAACTCCTCACCTGGGTTGACCAAAACCCCATGATTCTGGGAACGAGCACACGTATTCTGAACCAGCAACTCCTGGCTTCGAATCCAAGTGCAGATCCGAACACCTTCGGTTTTGCGCCAACCTTCGATGGCCTCAACCACGCGAATTACAATGGCTTGCTTACCAGCCTGACGAAGAGGGCAGAGGATGTGCGCATTATCGGAAATGTGTTCTTTACGGCCGCCTACACCTGGTCTCACAACCTGGACAACGGAACGGGGTTCAATTCACGAGTTTCTTCCATTCCTTACTACAACCACAACCAGTTCTACGGCAATTCGGATTTTGATCTCCGGCAGAGATTTGCGCTCAGCGGAGGTTGGGAGCTGCCATTCGCCAAAACGTGGGCTACGGGCCCAAAGCGGCTGACCTCCGGTTGGAGTTTGTATCCCATTTACTTCATTCAATCGGGAATACCGCTGGACTTTCTTGCCGGTACCCACCAGCATTCCACTGATCCCGGTCCATCGGGAGCAGGGGATGGAGAGATCGTTAGAGCAGACCAAATGGGCAGTTCCGTGCAAACATTTGATCCGCGTCGTGTGCAAACGTTTAACGGAGCCACCGGAAACTTTTGGTTCAATCCCAACTCATTCCAACCTGACGCCTGTATTGGGGCAGGTACCTGTCCATTGGGATTCTATGGCACCTATGCGAGGAATTCGTTCCATGGTCCGCGACATTCCAATTTGGACCTCGCACTGGAAAAATCAACCGAGCTTTTCGGGGAGCGAACGAAACTTATCTTCCGTGCCGAGGCATTCAATATCTTCAATCATGCAGAATTCCGGCCGCCTTCTGATACGTCCGTTACGTCAGGAACATTCGGCCAGATCAGCGGAACATACGCCCCGAGAATCCTGCAGCTGGCTCTGCGAATAACCTTTTAGGCTGGATGAGATTACGAGGTCAGAGCGGGCACGTTGTGTTCGATGGCTCACTCGGGAACTAGATTCTGGAACCGGGCAAGTCGTTTCTCATAGGAGAAGCTGATGAGTAAGGCGCGAGATCGGGCGTTGGGAATGGACCGCACCATAACGCGGCGCGATTTTCTGAACGGTTGTGCTGTCACAGTGGGCGCCTCGCTGGCAGCCAGCAGCCCTGCCTGGCTAGAAGCGATGTCCGCGCCCGATGCCGCGGCTGAGAAGGATCCAAGCTATTACCCACCTGCCAAAACAGGGATGCGGGGCAGCCACGATGGATCCTGGGAAGTGGCACACGAAATGCGCGACGGCCAGACCTGGCCGGAAGCCCTTGACGAAAAGGAATCTTACGATCTTGTAGTCGTGGGTGGCGGCATCAGCGGCCTGGCGTCGGCCTACTTCTTCCGAAAGCTCGCGGGACCAGCCGCCAAAATCCTGGTGGTCGATAACCACGACGATTTTGGTGGACACGCGAAACGCAACGAGTTCCAGAATGGTCAGCGGCTGCTGATCGGCTATGGAGGAACGCAGTCGCTGGAAGCGCCCCATCACTACAGCAAAGAAGCATTCGGCCTCCTGCAGGAACTGGGAATCGAGGTCGATCGCTTTTACAAGTACTTCGACCAAAAGCTCTATAAGAGTATGGGTTTGAAGCGTGCGACTTTCTTCGACAAAGAAACTTTCGGTGTCGACCGCTTCTTGCCTGGCTTCGGGACACACTACCTTGGCTTGACCTACCCGCCCGAGATTCTGGCGCAGATTCCGATTTCCGACGTGGCGCGCAAAGACCTGGCTCGCCTGCAAGAAACGAAAGTCGATTATCTGCCGGGGCTTTCTACGGAAGAGAAGCGGCGCAAGTTAAGAAAGACTAGCTACAAGGATTTCTTGCTCCAGTACGTGAAGGTCGACCCAGAGGTAGTGAAAGTTTTTCAATCAGCGCCTCATGGACTGTATGCAGTTGGCATTGACGCCGTCTCAGCGCTCGACTGTCTAGAGATGGACTATCCGGGCTTCAAGGGAATGAAACTGGAAAGCCATGAAGACTCGCCAGAACAGGCCGAGCCCTATATCTTTCACTTCCCCGACGGCAATGCTTCCGTAGCCCGGCTGCTTGTTCGCTCCTTGATACCGGGCGCGGTTCCCGGCACCACGATGGAGGACGTTGTCACTTCACGAGTGAACTACGCGCGCCTCGATGAGTCCGAGTCTGCAGTGCGAATCCGGTTGAACAGCACTGCGGTGCGGGCGAAACATGTTGGTGATCCGCAAGACGCGAAGCAGGTCGAGGTCACTTACGTTCGCGACGGCAAAGCACACAAAGTGCGGGCGGCGCATTGCGTTCTCGCCTGCTACAACATGGTGATTCCTTACCTCTGTTCGGAAATGTCGGAGAAGCAGAAGGAAGCCCTGCACTACTGCGTAAAACTTCCGCTGGTGTACACCAACGTGCAGATCAGCAATTGGGAATCTTTCCAGAAATTGGGCGTGAACTCGATCTACGCGCCGGGCGGTTACTTCAATGGAGTATCGCTGGATTTCCCGGTTTCCATCGGCGAGTATCACTTCCCGAGCACACCGCAGGAGCCCTGCTTGCTGCATCTCTTGCGTACCCCATGCAAACCCGGCCTGCCTGCCAAGGAGCAATATCGGGCAGGACGCTATGAACTGATGACCACACCGTTTGACGTTTTTGAACGCAACATCCGTGATCAGCTCGGACGCATGCTTGGCGGTGGGGGATTCGAGTCTGCTCGCGACATCCAGGCCATAACCGTGAACCGATGGCCGCACGGCTATGCCTACGAGTACAACCCGCTCTTCGAGCCTTTGGACCGTCCGGATTCCGAGCGCCCATGCGTCATTGGCCGGCAGCCTTTCGGACGAATTCACATTGCCAACTCTGATGCCGATGGTCACGCCTACACCAACATCGCGATCGACCAAGGTTACCGCGCAGTTCGTGAGATTACAGCGGGTGGGAAGCACGAAGCTGCAGGTGCCAGTGCCTGATCCATTTGCAGCCCGGCCCATGACTGCCATCGCCTTAAGCATCGTAAGAACGGACACTCTAGACTTCTCCAGGTTCCGCCGTTGGTGCGAGCGATCTGATCGCGCACGTCCCGCTGGCATGCCGGTCAATGAGGAATGGCCGTGGATATCAACAGCCTTTGGGAGTTGCGCGATGAGAACAAGTGGCTTGATGCACTCGATCGCTATTGGGTAAACCCGACGGTTTGCAAGAACCACGACGCAGAACAATTCATGGACAAGGTGGAACTGGAATTTATCCAAAGCCTTGATATGCAGGAATGGTATGACTTCCTTAACGAATATTTCCACTGGAAGTTCATGGGCAACCATCTCCACGAGAGACTGATGGACCTTGACAAGAACAGCCTTGACCATCTTTTCTCCGTGAAACGCAGTCTCGTAGCCATCGATGGACTTGCTCTATCGGACTCTCGCAAATGCCTCAACCTTGTTAGATCGCCGCGAATACGGGGTTTGGGCTATCCAGGTGCATCGGGTTTGCTAGCACTGATATTCAAGGAATGGTTCGGAACCGTTGACAGGTGTGTTCTTGAGTCCTTGTGCAAGAGGAGGAGCGATGAACAAATACCGCCGCAGTCGTAGGGAGTTCCTGGGCCTGACCGGAGCCGGCGTGGCTAGCTTTGCCAGCGGTAGTCTTCTGGGTACGAACGTATTTGCCGAAGCGCAGAGCACCGACACCGATCCCCGCCATGCCGACCTAGTCGTATTCAACGCCAAGGTCTACACCGTCGATTCCCGCATGCCGAAGGCGGAGGCTTTTGCCGTTACGGGTGAACGGTTCGTCTACGTGGGGAGCGCAGCAGAAGCCAAGGCGTTCATCGGTAGGGGAACGCAGACCTTCGATGCAAAACAGATGGCCATCGTGCCTGGATTTATCGATTGTCATAATCATGCGGGGGGAAACATTCTCCTCTACGAAGTCATCGTCGGCAACCCCTATGAGGTCGAGTTTGTCACCATCGCGAGCATCATCGATAAACTCCGCGCCAAAGCCCAGAAGACGCCCGCGGGCTTTTGGATCGATGGATACTTCTTCGACGACACTAAGGTGAAGGACAACCGCCAGCTCAATGTGCACGACCTGGACCAGGTCTCAAAGGAACATCCGGTAGTGGTCCATCATCGCGGCGGCCACACGTCCTACTACAACAGCAAAGCGATGGAGCTGGCTGGAATAAACAAGGACACTCCCAACCGGATGGGCGGAACTTACGACCGAGACGAAAACGGCGAACTCAACGGAAGAGTCACCGATCGCGCGCGTGACGTATTCAATAACGTTGGCAAACGGGAGACGTTCACGGCAGAGCAGAAGGAGCAGCGTGATCGCGACGGGCTGGCATACATCTCCA
>OCZU010000622.1_pt1 | contig 24061 bp, 23 predicted proteins | sample 1539001 | NCBI WGS metagenome assembly OCZU01 (sample SAMEA3539306, study PRJEB22396) | soil metagenome | biome: tundra; feature: field; material: soil | place: USA | collected 2010-05 | depth 0.15 m | reverse complement strand
GCGCGGTAGCGGCCCCGGCTGATCGGCTGGCTCCGGTCGCCGTTCCAGGTGATCGTGCAGGCGCTTGCGCCCTTCCGGCCGGCCGACTGGACGAAGGCGAGCGTCAGGAACCTGGCACCGGACTGCCGCGCGACCGCGGCTGGGCTGCCGGGCAGGTACGTCTGGAAGTACGGTGCATAGACGTGCCCCGGGTGCACCGGACCGGCCGCGACGGCGGCAGGTGTCAGGGCCAGGCCTGCGGCCAGGGTGGCGGCGGCCGTCGTGATCGTGATCAGGAACCGAGGGAACTTCATCGGGGGATTCTCCTTCCGCCTGCCTGGCCGGGCCAGGTCGCGACCGTGATCTGCGCAGCCGCGAGTGGTACCGCCGCGAGCGGCCACTGACTCGAGTTCGGCGCTGGACCGCGCAGGTGCCCGGCCCGCTATGCGTTCGGCGGAATAGGCGGCTTCGCCCGATGCCGCCCCTCGATTAGTTTGTATACTTTCCAAACAAACCCGTCAAGAGGTACGACGGCTTGGGGCGCGTATGGGGCGCGCCGGACTGGCACCCGGGTTTCGTCGTGATGGATCCTGGCTGGGCGCGGCTCGCCGATAGCCAGGCTGCATAGCCGGGCGACGGTGGCACCACCCCAGCCACGTTATCTGACCCGCGAGCGGCGTCGCCGCTTCGTCTGTCATACGTTCGTAGTACGCTCATGTTCATGGCAGGGGAGGAGACCTACGACGGGATCGCCGTTCCTGATCTGCGGATCGATTCGGTGGCGTGGACGCACGGGCAGGCCGAGCATATCCGGAGCAGCATCCTCCGGCTGGCGTCTGGCTCGGGGTGACGGCGTGGGTCGCCAGGGGTCGCGACCTGCGCAAGTCCGAGCTGCGCGGGACTGGCGGCGAGGCAGACCACGACCGTGACATGCACGATGAGGAATGAGGGGACGAGGGCCGATGAGGGAGAACATCGATGATCTTCTCGCCGCGGAGGCCGAGGCGGCGGAGCAGTTTATGGACCAGGAGGACCTGGGGCCGACGTATGTGCCGAGGCATCCTGCGAAGGATCCCTCGCAGGTGTACAGCGTGCGGATCCCCGTCGGCAGGCTGGATCAGCTTCGCCGGCGTGCTGCCGGGCAGGGAATCGCGCCGTCGGCCCTGATGCGCCAGTGGGTCATTGAGCGGCTCGACGCCGATGATGGCGTCAAGCAGGCGGACCCTGACTTCGAGGCGCTGTCAGCTGCGCTCCTTGCCGCGCTGCGATCAGCGCAGCCCCGTGTGCTGGACGGGGCACTGTGGATGGTGGCCCGTTCAGAAGGCGACCAGATGCTACTCGTCTTCGAGGACAAAGTATTCGCGAACGAGGAAGACGCCAATGAGGAAGCCCGCTCCCGGGCCGGGGTGGTCATCCCGCTTCCGGTGGCCAGCGACTACCGGCCCGGCCGCAAGCGAGCGCAAGCCTGACACACGGGCCACCGCCCCGCCTGCGGTCCGGCACCTGCCATGCACCGGCATGCGGCCGAACGCATGATGGTGCTGCGGATCGGGTCCGGGCAGCCCCCGCCGCTCCGGCAGCGTCACCGTCTCCGCAGCTGATCTGGTTCAGTCAGGACAGTGCCTATGTCTCTGTTCTCTGTGCAGTAACCGATGGGTCGTCCTCAGATCACCAGTTCGGAGTGCCGCCGTGTAGGCTGATGACGTCGGCGCAGGAGGGCGCCGCCGGGTTCGCGGGCAGGACCTGAGTCCACCTCCACAGTTTCTGTACATGGTCGTGCTTCCGGCAGGATCGTCTTCGTATCGCGCCCGCACGCGAGCCCGGGCGGCGAGGAGACGTCATGTCCGAGCTTCCCGACCGACCCAACATCGACCAGCTTCGCCGCCAGGCACGAGAGCTGCTTCGCGCTGCCGCCGGCGGCGAGCCGGGTGCTATCACCAGGCTTCGCGCGGTCTCAGAACGGGTCACGCTCTCGGCGGCCCAGCTGGCCATTGCCCGCGAGCACGGCTGTCCGAGCTGGCCCGCGCTGGGAGCCGAAGTACAACGCCGCCGGCGCCTGTCGGAGCCTGCCGGCCGGCAATTGCCAGGCGGCGACGTGCGGAGTCCGCTGGATGCGCCGGAAGATCGGTGGTCTTTCGGCGGGGGCACCGCCGTGGAGACGTCCGGAGGCTTGCTCTTCCCGGAGGCGCTGGTCGTGGGCGACGGTCACGCCGTGCTGGAAGCCTCCCTGGTGCCCTCGGGGAACGGCGAGCCGGTTACCGCCAGGCCACGTTGGCCGCTGGTACCCGGAATGCGGCTCGCCCGCCTGGTGCCCAGGCGCGCCAGAGCTGCACGCCGGACGCGCCGACGGCGCGCTGATGCGGCCGTGGCGGCCATGAGGTCCATGGTTCGGCCCGATGAGGTCACCGTCATCGATGACCGGGGCGCGCGGTACGCCCTTCATCCCGGGGGAATGTCGGGCCAGCTCGGGCCATCGGGAGAACCCGCCGGGCCCATGTCCGTACGCCTGAGGCTCGATCCGGTCCCACGGCGGGAGGTCAGGTGGCTCGAGCTACGCAGCCAGAACGAGGCCGCGACCCGCCTGCCACGCTCGGGCCGCCCGGCCGTGCGGATCGGCCAGCTCACTCCGGTAGCGATGAGCCCGGCCGAGCGCGAGCTGTCGGACCAGGCTTCCGGGTTGATGGAGCTGCATCTCACCAGCACCGAGGTCGCAGAGGACATCCTCAGGCAGCATTGCTCGGCTGCGCTGGCCAGGATCGCCGAGATTCAGCGATCTGGCGAGCTTGACGCCGCCAGCGAGCTTCCGGACCAGCTGAGGCAGCTGTGTGTCGTACTGACCGAGCATCGCCCGGCCGGCAGCCTGCCCCGCAACTGGTCGGGCATGCTCGATGCGGCGGAGCGGGCCGACGGCCCTCGGCGTCACCTTGACATCTGCGCTGCCCTGCCGCCGATTGACGGCTTGGCCGTTCGGGTCGACAGCCTGATCTCCATGTCCGGCGGCTGGCGGCTGTATCTGCGCGCGACGCCCGGATGGTGGAATTACAGCCAGGACGGCCACCGCAAGCGGAACCCCGTCTCGGTCTATGCCGAAGACGATCGGGCCGGCACCTACCTGAGTATCTTTGGCGGCAGCACCGCGCACCGCGGACACGAAGAACTCGCGCTCCGGTTCCTGCCACGTCTGGACCCGCTCGCCCGTGCCCTGAAACTGACGTGCAGAGGTGCAAGCGAGGAGGTGGTTGTTGACCTCGGTCTCGTACCTGCCGCCAGGCCCTAGCCACATCGACCCAGCCGTTCCGCATCGCAATCAGCAGCCGTTGCAGGATGCTCGCACGCTGGTCCTCGGCAGTCAGCAGCCAGTCGTAGTCGTAGCCGAGCCGCTGGCGCCAGCGCCTGATCGGTGAGCACCTCGTCGGCTCGCGTGCGGGCCCAGCGCATCCGGGCGGCCGCGGTCTCGGGGTGGTCGCCGAATTCCTGCGCGACGCGCTCGGCGCAGCCGCGGGGGCCCAGGGTCCGGACAGCCGCGGCAACGGCCCGCCGGATCTGGTCGGCGCTGGGCTGTTCAGAGCGTTGCAGTGCCGACACGAACACGGCATCGGCCCAGACGGTGCTGGTAAGGAGCTGCTGTATCTCTGGTTCCATCGTGAGTCTCCTCGATGGATGGTTAGCTCGCCACCGCGCGGGTTCGGTAGTGGCCTATCGGTTCAGAGCATCCGAGCCAGTCCGAGATACAAGCCGGCCGGAAGGCATGGCGCTCAGCTGACCGCCCGTGGCGATAGGTTGCTGCAGCGCGAGGTAGCCATACAGGCGTGCGCAGGACAGCTAGATGGCTGGAGCATCTACCGCGACCTCAGCGACCGCGGCGGTGCGGCCGGGTCGCCAGCGCAGCCGGCGGCACGCAGTTCTTGGTGGCCGCGGCTGTCGAATCGCTGGCCAGTGCCTCATGGCGGGGCCGGTGCGCGCGTCGAACATGCTCGGTCATACAAATCGGCCAATGCATGCAGACTGACTTGTTCGAGTGATACGGCCGGTGGCCGAACCTTGATCCGTCAACATCGCGCGGAGCAGGGTACGACCCCCGAAATGACCATCGAGAAACCCGGAGGGCTTAAGAATGAAGGGTCATGCACGAACCCTGGCTGGCCTGGCGGCAGCAGCGTCGATAGCGGTGGCTGCGCCAGCAACTGCCAATGCCGCAACGTGGGCGGCCGCTACCCGCGACGGCGCCACCGTCGTTACGTCGGCCGCTGCGCTCAGGCTCGGCTGCAAGATGGCGCCCGGCCGCCAGGCCCACGTCCTCACCGGGATCAGCGGCAACCTGACAAGAGCCAGCCAGTCCATCCCCAAGGGGAAGGAGTGCCACTGGATTCACGACGGCATCCCGACTGACGTCGGCACTACGGTCGATCAGTGGGGGCGGCCAGGTCGGGCCCTGTACAACGCCCTGAAGCACAACCATTCGCGACGTGTCGGGCCCAGGTCCCTTCGGCTCCGAATGACACCCGGCGGCATCGCTCCGGCGGTCTTCACAGTCCGGTGGTCCGGAGGCCGGGAGTACACCCTGAGCTGGCAGGGTGAGCACCCGCTCAGAGTTGCAGAGGCCTACTTCCGCTAGACGAGTGACTCCTGACGATCTTCAGCGGTTGCAGGCGATCAGCGACCGGGAGACGGGGGCACCAGTCTTGTTGCGCCAGGGCCACGCAGATCAGCCTGCTATGAGTTGGCAGGCCAACGCATGCTGATCGGGCGCACCGGCGAGGTGAGCTGGGAGTCGGGAGGTTCCGGGCGCTTGCGGCGCGGGCCAGCCCGGCCGCGGGCGTTTATCCGGTTGTCGGCCGGGTCGCGGGCTGTGAGGATTCCTCAGGACCGCCGACGGAGGACGCCAGATGGCTAGTGAGCAGCTCAAGACCGTGCTTGAGCTCGTGGGCAGCGCTGACCTCGGCACCCTGACACTCCAGGAGCGCCGCATGCTGATGGGGTCAGCCAGCGCGCCGCCCGAGGGCACGCAGGTCGATCCGGTCGACGCGAATGGCGTTCCGGCGGAGTGGGTGGTCGCGGCCGGGGTGACGGGCGAGCGGGTAGTGCTGTTCTTCCACGGCGGCGCCTACCACCTGGGCTCGCCCGCTCGGCTCCGGGGCCTGCTCGCGCTGCTGTCGGCGGCGGCGCAGGTGCGGGTGCTCAGCGCCGGTTACCGCCTGGCCCCCGAGCATCCGTTCCCTGCGGCCGTCGAGGACGCGCAGACCGCCTACCGCTGGCTGATCGGCGGCGGCACGCCCGCCGGGCAGGTCGTCATCAGCGGTGACTCCTCAGGCGGCGGCCTGGCCCTCGCGGCGCTCGTGGCGCTGCGGGACGCCGGCGACCCCCTGCCCGGCGCGGCCGTCGTCATCTCGCCGTGGACCGATCTGGACCTGGGCGGCGAGTCGCTGCGCAGCCGGGCGGCCGTGGATGTGATACTCACGCCGGATGGCGCGCGGGAGGCGGCGGACTGGTACCTGGCCGGGCAGGATGCCCGGGACCCTTATGCCTCGCCGCTCTACGCCGACCTGCACGGCCTGCCGCCGGTCCTGATCCAGGCCGGGGACGCCGAGATCCTGCGCGACGACTCCGTCCGGTTCGCCGCGGCGGCACAGGCCGCGGGGGTCGACGTGACGCTCGAAATCTGGGCGGAGATGCCGCATGTCTGGCACGCGTTCGCTGGATTGCTGCCGGAGGCGGACGAGGCCGTCGAGCGGATCGGCCGCTGGCTGCGCGAGGATCGGCCACCCCGTGAGGGTGCCTAGCGCCAGGCCGGCGTTAGGGGCGTGTTTCATACGTCGGTCCGAAGCCATTCGCTGAACGCTGCGATCGTGACAGTTGCCTGGCAGCGGACGGCGAGCCCTCCAGGCCGCCGTGCCGTGCGCCGGATCCCCGGCCCGACTGGGCCGTGGATGGTCTCGACGACGGGTTCAGACGGCACCCACCAGCCGCTACGAGCGCACGCACCGAGCACCACAATGCGCGAGCTTCCGACCAAGTCGCACCTTGGGTTGACCCGACCATATCGGCGCCGTGCGCCCCGCTAGACGCCGTCGATCATCCCTGCGGGCTCGCAGTCGGCGAGTGGCACGTCAGTGGCCCATTGAGGAAATACGGGTCGCCCGCCTTGCCCAGTGACGCGGCTAAGCCGAGCCTGCAGCGTCGGCAGCCGTGTCGTCCCAGGCGATTACGATTGATGGCATGACTGTCCATCTGACGCACTGGGGAGCATTCGAGGCGGTCAGCGATGGTGAGCGGCTGACCGAGGTGCGGCCGTGGCGCGGTGACCCGGAGCCGGTGCCGCTGATTGGTAACGTCGCCTCGGCTCAGCATCACCCGGCCCGCATCACCTGGCCGTACGTGCGCAAGGGCTGGCTGGACCATGGCCCAGGTGCGCCGGGGCGCGGCGACGAGCCGTTCGTGCCGGTTTCGTGGGACACAGCACTGGACCTGCTAGCCGGGGAGTTGCGCCGGGTCTACCGGGACCACGGGGCGCAAGCGGTGTACGGCGGCTCGTACGGCTGGGCCAGCGCAGGACGGTTCCACCACGCGCAGAGCCAGGTGCACCGGTTCCTGAACTGCCTCGGCGGCTATGTGCGGCACGTGAACAGCTACAGTCTCGGCACCTCCACGGTGCTGCTGCCCTATGTGATCGCCGACGTGGACGTGCTGCTCACCGGCGCCACGGCCAAGTCCGTGGTCGCGGAGCACAGCGAGCTGGTGGTCGCCTTCGGCGGGCTGTCACCGAAGAACGCCGCGGTGTCACCGGGCGGGGTGTCGCGGCACAATGCCCGCAGCTGGGTGAGCACTGCCCGGGCACGGGGCTGCCGGTTCGTCTCGGTGAGCCCGATCCGCGATGACACGCCCGCGGAGGCACAGGCCGAATGGATCGCGCCGCGGCCGGGAACCGACGCCGCGCTGATGCTTGCGCTCGCCCAGGTGCTGGACGCCGGCGGCCTGGCAGACACCGGCTTCCTGGACCGTTACACAGTCGGTTACCCGCGGTTCGCCCGTTACCTTCGCGGGGAGGCAGACGGCGTCGTTAAGGATCCCCCGTGGGCTGAAGCGATCACGGGCGTGCCGGCGGCGCGCATCCGGGAACTCGCGCGCGAGATGGCGGCTGCGCGCACCCTGGTGACCGTCAGCTGGTCGCTGCAGCGCGCCCGCCACGGGGAGCAGCCGCTGTGGCTCGGTGTGGTGCTCGCTGCCATGCTCGGCCAGATCGGGCTGCCGGGCGGCGGTTTCGGCCACGGCTACGGGTCCGCGTCCCTGGTCGGCGAGCCGGCGCCCCAGGTCCCGGTGCCGCGGCTGCCGCAGGGCCGGAACGGGGTTTCCGCGTTTATCCCGGTGGCGCGGGTCGCCGACATGCTGCTGAATCCCGGTGCGGCCTACGACTATAATGGGCAGCGGCTGACCTACCCGGACATCGCGCTGGTGTACTGGTGCGGCGGTAACCCGTTTCATCACCACCAGGACCTCGCCCGGCTGCGCGAGGCGTTCGCCCGGCCGGAAACGGTGGTGGTCCATGACCCGTTCTGGACGGCGACCGCCCGGCACGCCGACATCGTGCTGCCGGTCACGATGACCATCGAACGTGACGACTACGGCTCCGGGCAGAACGACCGGATGTTCTTCCCGATGCCAGCGCTGACCCGGCCGCACGGCGAAGCCCGGGACGACTACGCCATCTTCGCGGGGCTGGCGGACAGGCTCTGCGCGGGCAAGGATTTCACCGAGGGCCGTACGGCGATGGACTGGCTGCGCCACCTGTACGACGAGTGGCGGGGCGAACTGGCTGAGCGGGGACGGGCAGTACCGGGTTTTGACGAGTTCTGGGCAGGCGACGGCCTCGAACTGCCGGTCGCCAGCGAGCCGCAGGTGGCGTTTGCTGATTTCCGCGCCGACCCGGAGGGTCACCCACTCACCACGCCGACCGGGAAGATCGAAATCTTCTCTGAAACCATCGACAGCTACCGTTACCCGGATTGCCCGGGCCACCCGGTCTGGCGCGAACCGGACGAATGGCTCGGCGCCCCCGCCGCCCGGCGCTTCCGCCTGCAACTGGTCGCCAACCAGCCGCGGTCCCGGCTGCACAGCCAGCTGGACGTCGGCGCGTACAGCCAGTCGCTCAAGATCGCCGGGCGTGAACCGGTGCGGCTCCATCCCGCCGACGCGGCAGCCCGCGGCCTGCACGACGGCGACCTCGTACGGATCTTCAACGACCGGGGTGCCTGCCTGGCCGGGCTGGCTGTCGACGAAGCGTTGCGGCCCGGGGTCGCCCAGCTTTCCACCGGCGCCTGGTACGACCCGGACCCGGCCAACCCGGGCTTCTGCCGTCACGGCAACCCCAACGTGCTCACCGCCGACCGCCCCTCCTCCACCCTCAGCCAGGGCTGCACGGGCCAGCTGGCCCTCGTCGAGATCGAGCAGTACCGCGGCATCCCGCCGGAGCTTTCGGTCACCCGGCCGCCTGCGACCGCCTGAAGCCCCCGCTCCAGGCCCCGGCCGGCCGATCAGAAGGAGCCCCGGCGCTTCGCGCGAGCACAAGCTCGGCGGGCGGCCCTCCGGCGTACGCCGATGATCTGTCCACGGCCGCGCGGACTAGGCCGGCCGGTGTCAGAAGGCGCCGGCTCCGTTTGGGGTGCCCAGGCCGGTCGGGGCGTCGTAGCCCCTCTTGGCGACGCACAGGTAGTCGTCGCCGCAGGTAGCCTTGGGCGGCGTCAGGAACGCGTTGTTGCCCGTCGTGATGTCGAATAGCTGATGCCGGTGCTGGTAGAGGCTGCCAGGCGAGAGCCTGGCCGCGTTGCCCGCCAGGCCGTAGATGCCCGCGATGAGCGGGGCCGCGACGCTCGTCCCGCCCACGGTGATCCAGCCGCCCCAGACCTTGTCGTAGATGGGGATGTTGCTGGCCACCGCGGAGACATCGGCGACGGTCCGGCCCGGGCAGTGCGGGTCGTGCTGCCACGCGGGCTTGGCCACGTAGGCCGAGCAGCCGCTGGCGCCCGCCCCGCCGAAGAGGTCGTGCTGGTTCCACACGCGCTCGCTCCAGCGGCGCGCATCGCCGGACCGGCGCAGCTGGGTGCCGCCGACCGCGGTCACCGTGGCCAGGTCGGCCGGGAAGTCCGCCTGGCCGAACCCGCTGTCCCCGGCTGAGAGCACGATCGTATGGCCGGGGTGGTCATAGGCCTTCGCGAAGGTCATCTCATATCCGCCCTCCTGTATGCCGTAGCTGTTCGAGATGACCGGCGCGCCCAGCCGGGCCGCGGTGTTCTCGCTGGCGGCCATGTCGCTGATCCTGTCGCTGCGGGCCTGCACCAGCAGGATGTGGCACCGGGGGCAGGCGACCGAGACCATGTCCACGTCCAGCGTGGTCTCCAGGTCCCAGCCGGAGCCGCTACCTGAGCGTGGCAGCGGCGCGGCTGCGCCGCGCTGGTTAACGATCTTCAGACAGCCGCGGCCGCACGGCGGCAGGCCGAAGTGCCTGCGGTAGTACGCGAGATACTGACGGAGGTGCGGGGTGCGGAAGGCATCCACGATGGCCACGGTTTGCCGGGAATCACGCCGGAACGGCAGCCGGTAGGCGGTCCAGAGGTCCCGTGGGGTCAACCCGCTCGGCCCGGCCGCGGCGGCGGCCCCGGTCCCCTGCGGCGGCGTGCGGTACATGACAAGGCACCGCGCCCGTCCGGGGCGTGCCGCCGGGCATGCGGTGTGCAGGGCGCCGGCGGCGTGCGGGGCATGCGGCCGGGCCTGCGAAGGTCCGGTCAGCGCCGGGCTGGTCGGGGGGAGGCCTGTCGCCGGGGCAATGCGGTAGGCCGCGGGCAGCGTTTCGGTGATCGTGTCGCCTGCCGCATCGCGCGCGGTGACGCGCAGCGTCACCAGGGACGGGCTTCCGGCGAAAGCGACGCTGAATCGGGCCGGGCCTTCGGGTTGGACGTTGGCCTGCTGCCAGGTCCGGCCGCCGGTGAAGGACACCTGCGCGCGGACCGCACTGATCCGCGATGACCGGGCTTCGGCGAGGTGGTCCACGGTCAGGATGATCTGCTGGCGACCCGGCGTGGTCGTGCCGGACGGGCTGAGCCCGGCCACGAAGTAGCGCAGGGTCAGCATCCCCTGCACCGCGCAGTGCTCGTCCACACCGGTCCGGGTTAGGCGGCAGATCCACGGGGCGGTGAGGGTCGCCCGCGGCTCGGGGCGGCTGGGCCAGGTCCACACATCGCGGCTGGCCGCCGAGAGCGGGAAGCTTCGGCTAGCCCGCGAGGCGATCAGCACCAACTTGATCACCGAGGGCCGAGGGCTCAGCCTGGCCTGCACGTCCAGGTCGTTCATGCCCCTGGCCGCCTGGACGGCGTTCCCGCCGGCAATCCGCACACCGTCCTGGTAGATGGCATACCGCCCGGAGACCTTGTAGTTACTGGTGAGTCCGGTGGAGAATCCGGTGCCCAGGTGGCCGTAGGTGTTGTCGCTGAACGGAATGATCTGAAGGGACAGCATGTTGCCGGCCCGGATGGCCGAGGGGACGTCGAAGATCTCGCGAGAGCCCGGCAGGAGGACGTTAGGGGCGGCGTGCAGCGGGTAGCGGTTCCACTCCTCGGTCAGTTGCTCACCGGCGTGCAGCAGCCGAAACGCGCCGTACTGGCCGCCGACCGCGACACCGTACTCCCAGTACGAGACTGACCAAAGGCTGGCCGGTCTGGCGGTGAAGTACTGAACTTGGCTGCCTGGTCGGCGCATGCCCGCGCTGATGCAGATCCCAAGGTCAAAAGCATCGCCTGAATCGGCGGGCGTCGTGCACGAGAGGCCCGAGGTCGACCTGACGTCCTGGAAATAGTTCTCCCGGACGGTAGCCAGGTCGCCGGGCCTGGGGATGTAGCGCTGGTCGCGCAGGATCAGCCCGGCCGGATCGGCGCGGCTCAGCGAGTAGGTGTAGGGCACGGCGCGGTGGCCGGGCGAGGTCAGCCATCCGGTGGTGTAGGCGTGCAGGACGCCGTCGGTCGGCGCGCGCGTGACCGGGCTGACCCACAGCGACCCCCTGGCCGCAGTGTTGAGAAGTGACAGGGCGAAGCCATTGCCGTGGGTCACGCGCGTGATCGTCAGCTCGTCGGCCAGCAGGTTCGCACGGCGCGGCACGGCGAAGCCGATCTTGCTGGTCGCAGCCCGCGCGCTCAGGTGCACTGCGGCATTGCCGCGCACGGTGAACTGCGGCAGCACGTCCACCCTAGACTCCTCCGAGTGGCCGTGAACCGGGGTGAATAGGCCGATTGCCCAGTAGGTCCCGCCCGGGACGCTGAACTTCACCGAGCCGTGGTAGAAGAAGTTAAACGTGTTCACGCCGATCGCGCCCCCGTTGGTCACGTTGAGCACGAAGACGAGGTCGCCGGTGTCCGGCTTGCCGTTCATCGTGGTGGCGGTGACCGTCAGCGTGTGCATGGGAAAGCTCGGCCGGTCTGCCACGAGCGCGCTGGGCGTGCCGCGAAGGGCGAGCGACAGGCCGCCGGCGAACAGTCCGTCGGTGCCATAGCTGCCGCGGTCGTGGTCGGCCACCAACTGCCGGGCCAGCGCCGCGCCGAGCTTACGCGCCCCGGCCGCCGTGAGGTAACCCTCGGCGGTGCCCGGCCCGGTCCTGGTCACGCTCATCCCCGGCGGGGCATGCAGCCTGGCCCGGAAGCGCAGGGTCAGCGGCAGCCGCCCGTCGCGCTCGGCGCGCGCCAGCGCGCTCAGCTCGAACAGACTCGGGCTCAGGCCGCGGCCCACGAACGGCAGCGCGGCCATCGGAATCACCAGGCTGCGCGAGCCGAGGCGCAGCACCTCCACTGTCCCGGTCAGGCCGCGGCCGGCCGGGAAGATCACAGGCCTATCGCTGTTGTCACCGGTGGCGGCCCAGGTGCCATTGATCAGCAGGAGCCGGGACGCCGGCGCAGGGCGGGCTGAACCGGCATCCTGGGCTGACCGGGTTGCCTGCACTGAACCGGCAGCCCGGCCCGAACCGGCGGCCAGCGCCGGACCAGTCAGGGGTGCCAGCGCGGCCAGGGAGGCCCCGAGCAGCGCGACAGCACGCAGAAACGGACGTGGCACGGCAAACTCTCCTTCGGTCAGGGGTGTTCGATGGCGAGAGCGTGAAAGGGCGAGGGGTGCGCTGGCAGGTGGCCGTTCGCCCCGGCGCTAAGGCAGCCGCCGGCACTGACCGCCAGCACTGGCCCGGTGCGCCCGACCGACGGCCGTCGGCGCGGCCCGGCCAGATCGCTCCCGGCACCAGCCCGGGGCCGCGCCAGGGGAGAGAGCAGCGCTACTTGTGGCTGAGGACGCCGAGGAAGAATTCGACAATGACACCAGACGCGGAGTGCGCCTTTCGTGAGGGGCAGCGACCACTGGCGTAGTCCAGGATGGACGAAACTGAGAAGGCGGCGCTGCCCGGGCTCCGCCTTGCGGGCGGGTTGACCTCGATCCACAGTCCGACGCCGGCGGGGATGGCCGAGGGATTGATGGTGAACGCGATCTGGTTGCTGGCGCTGGTGTGTAGCGGGAAGATCCTCGACAGCAGCCGGTCAACCTGGTTGGGACGCAGCGGGTAGTAGCACGGGTGGGGAATGTGGCGGGGGGGCGGCTTCTGGCTGTCCCACGGGTCGAACCGGACGCTGGCCGGGACGCCATCGGCACGCAGCCGGCGCTGCAGGCCGGCCGGGTCGCGCAGCTCGCGGATAGTGACACTGACCTGGCCCGCGGGCTTGTGGATGACGGTCCAGGCCGCCAGATTGACCGAGGTCGTGCCATAACTGCCGCTGCCGGGCAGCAGCAGCGCGACCGCTGTCACCGCGACGATCACGGCGGCGGCGGTGGTGTTCAGACCCTGCCGCAGGCGGCGGCGCCGCGCCCGGCTGATGATCGCCGCGGCCGGGCGAGCCATCTGCTCCCCGGCCACGCGGTCGCGGGCGGTGGTGAGGCAATCGTGCACCGCCGTGAGCATGTCGTCGTCCATCATTTCGTGGCCTCCTTGATAGCCGGGGATGGGACCTGAGCGCGCAAAGTGGCCAGCGCGCGGTGCAGGTGCACGCCGACCGTTCCTGGCGCGATGCCGAGCGCCTGCGCGGTGGCCTGGGCGTCAAGGCCAAAGAACACTCGCAGGATGATCACCTGTTGCTGCCGGACTGGCAGCCCGCGCACCGCGGCCAGCAGCTCACCGTCCGGGCCGCTGTCATCGCCTCCCGGCGCGGCCAGGTCGCTGTCGCCCAGGGCGACTTCCCGCCGCCGGCGGCGCCACCAGGAGACGCTCAGGTTCAGCGCGGTGCGCACCACCCAGGCCCTAGGCGCGGGATGCCCGCGCACGAGCCGCCAGGAAGCCCAGGCCCGGGTAAACGCCTCCGCAACCAGGTCCTCAGCCAGTTGCCGGTCACCCACGGTCACCAGCACGATCTTCAGGCAGTCATCCCGACGGCTGCGTAGAAGTCGGAGAACTCCAGTCGCTTGTCCGTCACACCCCATCTACGCATAACTGCGCCGATCCATTTACCCCAGCGGCACCCGGCAGAGCCAGCGCACATCTCAGGCGGCAGAGCGGCGATGTGGCTGACCTGATCGCGCAGCCAGCCGACTCACCCCGGTACACCGCCGCCGCATGAGACGCAGAGCGCCCGGTTGACCGGCTTCGCCGGAAACGCTCAGCCGCCTAGCAGCCGCAGGACGCGCCGGGCGACGCTGGACATCGGCGCCGGTACGCTGACGCCGTCGGCGGCAGCGGCTGCGATGACCTGGCGTGCGACACCCAATACCAACTGGCGTAAAGGCGGCGAAGGCTCGGAGACGCGACCTGCGCGACTTCGACATGGAGGGTGCCGGCGGCGAGACAGGAGCCGACAGCCAGGCGAGCGACGATCCCTCGCAGGTGTACAGCGTGCGGATCCTGATCGGGAGACTGGATCAGCTTCGCCAGTGCGCTGCTTAGCAGGGAGTCGCGCCGTCGGCGCTGATGCGCCAGTCTTCGCTGACGAGGCAGCCGCCAACGAGGAAGCCCGGTCCAGGGGAGGGGCCGTCAGCCCGCTGTCGGCTGCCGGCTGCCAGGTATTACCGGCCAGGCCACAAGCGAGCACAAGCCTGACATCCGGCGGGCCCATCGTAGTTCCCCAGGTAAGCGTGGCCGCTCGCCAGGCCAGCCAGTGTCCACCCCCCCCGGACGCCAACCTTGGCCAGTCGGTCCGAGCGATCTGCGTACGGCGGCCGCAGTAGGTCGCTGGCCGATGCGCGGCCGAGCTGGACACCATGAACGGCCGATGGCTTTAGGGTGCCTGGCGCCCTCTGGCGGCAGGCACGGGCCGATCGGGCCGGCCTGGCTCACGATCGTTCCGTGTATGTGCCGGATAATGGATAGGAGAGGCCCAACTGGCTTTAGTCGAGCACATGCGCTCGCCAACGACGACGTACGCGACACGATCATCATGGTAGCCGCCGGACATTGACAGAGAGTGAGACTCGTGCGCTACACCCCCGCGGCCACGCTGCAACTTCCCTACCTCAAGCTCCATCAGTTCGTCTACCGTCACTCGGGAGGACTCATCGGTTCGCGGATCGTCGCTGGCCGGGCCTTGCTCCTGACGACCACAGGGCGAAGAAGCGGTGAACCGCGTACCTGCGCCCTTATCTACCTCAAAGATGGCGAACGGCTTGTCGTGGTGGCCTCCAACGGAGGGAGCGATCATCCGCCGTCCTGGCTGCTGAATCTCCAAGCCCATCCTGGCGTAGGGGTCCAGATAGGCCTGAACAAATTCTCAGCGCGAGCCTCGGTGGCCTCAGCTGAGGAGCGCAAACGGCTGTGGCCGCGCGTCAACCGCCACAACATGGGTCTCGCTCCGATCATGCACCCCGGCGCGCGGGGTCGATACGACGTGTACCAGCGGCACACCGCACGCGTGATTCCTCTCGTGCTGCTGGAACGAAACACGGAAGAATCATAAGGGGTGCTGATCGCGCGCCCGCCACGACCGGATCGTCATTCTCGACGACCGGGCCAAGGGTGACCTGGGACTGCCTGGCAGGCAACGCCATCTGTCGTGAGGCCAGGATTCGTCACCGTATGCGCGCCAGGCATCGTGGCGGTCGCGACCGCGGCCAGCACCTGCGCGCGGCGAACGCTGACGTGCCGCCTGGCTGCTGTGAGCTGGCGTGGCCGAGGAAGACCAGCCAGAAGAGCATGCATCCGGTCACGTGCAGAGTGAGCTGGCGCCCGGTCACGCGGTAGCGGCAAAGGTCCGTAGATACCCGGGCAGAGATCGTGCCCATGACCTGGAAGGGAGCTTGTCACAGGCCGACCGCAGTCCAGTGCAGGCCGATCGACCTGGGGGAACGGCCATTGGTCGTGCCCTGATCTGATCTGACCGGACGCAACATGCGTGCAATCTCATCCAGAAGCACCGGTGACGGCTCGCCCACGCGCGCAACCTCATCCGGACGACGGCTGCAGGCGTCACGGAACGCGATCTTGTGACTGCTCCCCAACGGCAGGTGAAGCGCCGCTCAAGACCGTCGCCAGGCCACCACGCTCGGTAACCCCCAATTGCCAGCTGCCACCGCAGAAAGCTACGCAGGATCGCCGAGTAGGAATGTCCAATACTTCGATAGGTATTTGTGATGCCGACCGCGCATAACCGCCAGGTCGGTGCAGTGAACGGCCGATTCGAGGAAATGCTCCGATGGCCGAGTTGGCCTGAGCTTAGATCAGAGATCATGGGTCGGCATCGGCGACCGCGAGCTTCCGACGGTGGACTCCAGAAGCCGCACCCGCGATCCACGGCGCAGGGATCCGTAGTGCTGGGCGGATGCTCGGCTCGGTGTCGGCAACCGGAGCCGGCCCGTTAATGAGCGGAGCGGGGAGTACTGGCTGGCTATGCTCGCGGCATGACCCGCCTGTTTCACGTCAGTTCCGCCGCGAACCGGGACTCGATCCTGGCGCACGGCCTGGACTGGACCCGCATGGGAGCCGCGCGAGGTATCGCCGGCAGTATGGCACCCGAGGCTGAGGGCGTGTTCTTGTGCGCGGACGACTTCGAGGCCGGGTTCTTCGTGCAGATGAACAACACCGGCGGCCCGGTCGATATCTGGGCCGTGGCCGGCATCGAAGAACGGCAATTGATCGAGTCAGGCAACGGTTTCAGCTATTGCCCGGCACCGATCCCGCCCAGCCAGGTCGCTCTGATCGAACGGCCGGAAGACGCTGCCCTGCTAGCACCCCGGCACGCGCGAGCGAAGAAAGGGCAGCTTAAGAAGACGCCCCGGTCATCGCACTGAGCCTGCTCGGCCCGGCTTGCTGAAGCTGGGCTGCAGTCGGCGGCCTTCGCGCGCCGACCGCCGGGCTAGGTGCGACGGTTAAGTGTTGGCTGGATCGGCCATTACGCGCAGATTGCACGGTTATGGTGCCTGGGATTCGTCGGGATGTCCGGTCCGGGCACCCGCTCGGCGGGGTGCGCGGGCCGGACCAAGGCGCGAGCGGCGTCGAAGGCCGGCCGGTCTGTCCGTGCGTGGACCCGGCGGATGATCTCCAATTGCTTGTCCGAGCCATCGTCATGGTTCGCGATGGCCCGGGCGCTGGCGTCCAGATCGTTCAGATCGTCCGGATAGCCCTGCTCGCCGCCCATCGGCCATCGATGGCGGGCCATGCGGCTCGTCCGGCCTGCCACTGCAGGGCCGCCCGCAATGGTGGCCGGCGGTCGCGGTGGTACTCGCGTTAACGTGGGGGGTGGCCTGGACGCTGGCGAGATACGATGCGTTCGCGGAATGGTTACGAGCAGTGGGCTGGCGACGGCGCCGGCCTGATCGCCGGGCATCTGGAGCTGCTGCCGCCCGTCGCAGGCAGCCGGATACTCGACGTGGCGTGCGGTCAGGGGCGGCTGACCAGGCGCCTGGCGCGGGCCGGTGCGACGGCGGTGGGCCTGGACCTATCCGCCGCGATGCTCGACAAGGCCCGCGCTGGAGTCTGCGAAGGCATCGAGTATGTCCGCGCGGATGTCACCCGGCCTCCCGGCTGATGGAACGGACAGCCGTTCGACGGCTGCACCTGCGACCTTGCGCTCATGGACATCGACGACCTCGCGGGCACGCTCACGACCATCGCGACCGTGCTGCGGCCGGGCGGCTGGTTCGTGGCGTCCGTCGTGCACCCGTGCTTTCCCGGCAACGACACGGGACGGAGCAGCTGGCCGCTCGGAGGCTACGAGGCGGAGGGCTGGTGGATCTCGCCGGACCACAACCCCGATGGTGTCCGGATCCGAGTCGGGGCGACCCATCGCAAGCTCTCCACGATCCTGAACGGGCTGCTCGACGCCGGCCTGCAGCCTGATCGGTTCCTCGAGCCGCCGGCCCCGGTTCCGACCTGCCTGCTGTGGCGGTGCCGCCGCCGATGATCGCGGCGCGTGGGCACCCGGCTGCCTGCCGCCACACCGAGGTTGTTGCGTACACGGGAACTGGTTACGGGGCGACGTGTGATCGAGCGGCTGAAGCGGCTCGCCGCGCGTGCGAGAGATCAAAGTGTGGAGGTTCTGACAACGTCGGAGCTGCTTGCCGAGTTCGGGTTCATCTCGCGAGCCGGCACGGATGTGCGGCCTTCTGAAGGATCGTCAGCTTAATCACCAGCTTGGAAGGCTGCGACTGCCACGCCGCTGCGCAGCCGATACCGGCGTGTTCACCCGGACAGCCGTGAGCGGCCACCATCCATAGCTCAGAGCCGGCCCAACGTCGCTTCCAGTAGATCTTCGACGCGGGATGTCATGCCCGCGGTATCGACGGGAGCGCGGCCGGCAACCTGGACTGGGATGAACCGGCGCCACTCATCGCTGTATGCGGTAACTGCGTACAGGTCCCACCAGGGATCGATGGCACGACCAGCCTCGGCTTCATAAGCCAGGCGGAGCCGCTCAGCCCAGTCCGCCCCGAACATGACGGCCAGATTGAGCCGGCAGTGCCCGGTATCGAAGTCGGCCGGACCGGTGCAGGACCTTGTCCAGTCCACGACGCCGGTCAGTCGGCCGCGCCGCCAGAGCAGATTGAAGAGCTGGAAGTCGCGGTGAATGAAGCAGGTAGCGGGCTCAGGTGCCTGCTGCCGCAGGATGCCGAAGGCGGCCTCCCAGACCGCCGGGCGTGTCGCCGAGGCGGGGATGACCGGGGCGGCTGCATCGATCCGCTCCTCGAAAGGTCCCGCCGCGACCTGCACATCATGGATCCGCACGGCCATGGCAGCGATCTGGCGCAGCCAGCCCTCCGGGTCGGCTGGCGTGACATCCACCCGGCCAGGCAGACGCGTCATGAGGACGGCTGGGTGCCCGTCAGCTTCGCGGCCGTCCGCGTCAGCGGCTATCTGCTCGGGTGCCGGAAGTCCGGCGTCATGAACGGCACGAAGTGTCGCGACCTCGCGCCGGACCATCGCCGCCATGTCGCTGTCTGCGTGCTCGTACTGGCGCAGGACCAGCACGCCCCGGTAGCTGCCGTGGTCGATCGTCAGCCGGTGAACAACAGAACCGATGCCGCCTGTCATCCTGCGCCAGGCCACTACGCTGGCCCCTGCGACACGCTCGACCCAGTCAAGGGCCTGCGGTGACGGGCGTCGGCGGCGGAAGTCCACAGCCTGCCACCTTGGCATGGCCGCGCCCGGATGACCAAGCCGTTTTCCGGGCTCAAGCTGCTGTGGCGCGAGCGTCGCGAAATTCACCGCGACTGGTGGGTCTGAACCCCGGCGAAGATCAACGTTTGGTCGGGTGATCTTCAGTCCGTACTAGTAGTCGATAACACCGTTAGGCGAATCAGGCCGTGCACACCGCACCCTGCCGACGTCGTGCAAAGTCAGCGATGCAAGGCACCTGGTCAGAGCAACATTAACAGCCAAGACCGTCACCTCCCGTCTGGACCTGGGGCAGCAATGACGCCGGCGAGCTCGGGGACGGCACGCTCAGCAGCCAGCTCGTGCCCGAGCAGGTAACGGGCATCGGTGCCAGCGGCATCGTCGGCATCGCGGTGGGCAACGGCTTCGAGCTTTCCCTGGGCGCCGACGGCTCGGTCTGGGCCTGGGGCGCCGACAGCTTCGGCCAGCTGGGCATCGGCCCGCAGTTCACCAGGTTTACCCGGCCGGTGCAGGCGATCGCCGCGGGCAGCGGGATTATCCAGCTGGCGGCCGGGGTGAATCACGCGCTCGCGCTGAAGTCGAACGGGACCGTGCTGGCCTGGGGCAAGAACTCCTACGGCGAGCTCGGCCTCGGCAACACCGATCCCGCTGGCGGCCCGGTGCAGGTTCCCGGCCTCGGCGGCGCCTTGCAAGTGACCGCCGGCTGGGAGTTCACCCTCGCGCTGCACGTTCCGCCACCTGTGTTCGAGTAGCAGCACGACGCGTTTCCAGGGCCCGGCCGGGCAAGCCCGGCCGGGCCCTGCGGGCGAATGGTCGGCGGCGGCTACCTGCCAAGAGGTCGCCGATGGCCCGGATGACGGCGCCGGGGTGGCGCAGGTGCATGGTGACGTGCCCGGCATCGACCAGGCGGACCTCGCCGCGCGGCACCGACCCGGCCAGCGCCTCGTACAGCCGGCGATTGCCCTCGATTTCGGCGCGCAGCAGCATCTCGTCCTCGCCGGCCAGGACCGCCGCCTCGAAGCCGTCGGTGGCCATGGAGCAGAGCACGGTCAGCGGCACGTCGGGCATCGGCCCCGCGTGCCGGACCTCGTCGCAGAGCTGTTCGACGTTCGCCGATTCCGCCAGGCCAGTCCGCAGCCCCTCCGGGCTGACGTGCGCCTCGATGAGGCGATCGCGATGTCCGGCGGCCAGGCCCGGCCCAGGCTGTGATCTCGCTCGCCGAAGCCGTGGCTGGCGGCCTCATCACCAACGGGCTGTGGGCGCAGTGCCAGGCGGCAGCTAGCCTCGTCGCCAAGCGCCGCGCCGCCCAACGGGCCAGGACGGTGCAGAGCGCGGCGGACGCCGCCAGCCTCGCCGTCGAGGCCATACGATCCCCCGAGGTACCAGTGTTCCCGCCGCCATCTGGAGTGTCCGTCAGCGTAAAGGCTGCCAGCGATGTGCTGCCTTGGGAGATCTCCTGTCAGTCCGATGGCGCGCCGGTGCGCGTGCGTGCCGAACAGGCGGGCGCTATCGTCGACATCGTGATTGGACCGGCCGCCGTCAACAGAGCAGTTGGCTGCTCGACCGACGCGTCTGTGCGGCCAGAGCAGGCGGTTGTCGTCGGCTGAGCCGCTTCTCTCCTCGCAAGGTTCCTAGCAGGGGTCGAATGTCGGTCACGACCCGAAGGAGCCCATCCCTCGCCACCCTCGTCACACGATGGTCACTAACCCACACCCGAACTGGATGATATGGGATCTTGCAGTCATGAAGTCCTGCTGGATCAGTAGACATTCATACTCGGCAGGGAGCCGTGCGGGCACTTCAGCACAGTGCCGAATTGGTCGCTATTTGTAGTGGCCAAGGTCACGCGCGTCTGATGGGTCGGAACTCGCTCGATGTCTGGCGACAGCGAGGAAGCATCTGCAAGGGCTTATTGCCGGATCGGTGGGCAGAGCAGCATGCGTGTCGCTGCAGGAATGGGATTGAGGCGGGTGGTGGATAACGGCACTCAGGCGACTGCGACGAGCGCGGGGGTTCGCGCAGTGCAGCTTGCTTCGGGCACTAGCCGTCAGGCTCTCAGGACGAATCTGGCCTGTGCACAGACACGGCGACCCCGCTCAACAGTCTTGGCTGCAATGTCTGCACCAGTATTGCTTGAAAAGGCGACCAGGTCGCGGCTAGAGTCACCGACCCCATCCTGTCCATCCATCGACGCCGACCGGAGCTCCCATGGCAGCTAACGGGCTCTCACTGCTGACGTTCAACATCGGCAACCCGTCTGAGGAGCGTGCCCGGCGCCAGCTCGGCTGGCTCGCCGGGCGTGACGAGCAGGTCTTGGTCCTGACCGAGACCAAGGCAAGCTCCGGCTGCCAGTTCCTGGCGGGCGCGTTCGCAGTCGCTGGATATCACGTCACTTTCCCAGTCCCCGAACCCGGGGAGTACGGCGTCATGATCGCCAGCCGCGTACGTGCCGAGCCGGATGCCTTCGGTGACTCGATCGGCTACCTGCCCGCTCGTGCCGCCGCGAGCACCTTGCCGACCACGGGCGGCCCGGTCCAGGTCATCGGCGCGTATGTTCCGTTCCGCGATGCCGGGTTTGAGAAGACGGAGCGCAAGCAGAAGTGGCTCGCGGCATGCTCGGCCGCGCTAGCGACCCGTGACCGGGCCGTCCCGACGGTGTTCCTAGGGGATCTGAACATCCTTGAGCCGGGCCACCGGCCGCATTACTCGTGCTTCGCGCCGTTCGAGTACGACTTCTACCGGGCGCTGAGCGCAGATCACGGCTGCGTCGATGCTTTCCGGCAGTTGCATCCCGATGCGGTCGAGCACAGCTGGGTCGGCCGGACTAGTGACCGGTACCGCTACGATCACGCGTTCTGCTCCGCGGCCCTGGCCCCGTCGATCGTCAGCTGCGGATACGTGCACCAGCCACGTAAAGACCGGCTGTCGGATCACTCGGCGCTCACGGTGAGCCTCGCCTTGCGTCCCTCGCCGGCGTTGCTAGTGTCTGACCCGGTTGCCGCAGTCACACCCGCCACCTGGTTCTAGCGGTCCAGGCCATGCCGCCACGTGGCACTCCGACGCATGGGTCATCTGGCGCCAGCTGGGGTACGCAGCAGTCGCAGGGTTATCCCCGCTGTGATCGCCGTGCCGTGGTCCTGAGCAGCGACAGGTCAGCTCCGGTACTCGGCCCAATCCTGGGCGGCTATGGCTAGGCGCAGTTTCCATGGCCGGGGATCCTCGGCGGCGATCTGCGCGTACAGGCGGGCGCAGGCGGTGGCGAAGGCGCTGACTGCCCGGTCCGGCGCCGTCGCCCAGGGAGCGCACTGCTGCGCCCACGCCTCGGCCTGGCTGGCAGTATGCCCGTCCAGCATCAGGCGGAGCAGGAAGCAGGCCGGGTCGATGAACGCGGCGCCTCGGGTGGGCCAGGCCCAGTCGATGATCCACGCGGCACCGTTGCCCATCAGCACGTTGAGCGGGTTGAAATCGGTATGGAGCAGCGTGCGGCCCGCCAGCAGGACACGGGTTTCGTCGTCATCGAGGTAGGCGGCCCATCGCTGCTCGGCCCGCTTGACCGGAAGATCAGGGCACGGCATCTGCTGCAACCGGTTGAGGATCTCGACGATGACCGGTAGGTCCGCCGATCCGGGCGTGTAATCGGCGTGCCTTGTGCCAGGGAGATAGTCGAAGGCCAGCAGGTTCCATCCGGCGCCTTCGGCTTGCCAGCGCAGCCTCGGGGCCAGGGGGACCACGTACGGATTGATCATCGCCTCACGACGCTGGCGTACCACCCCCGGGTGATTGGCGCGCAGGCCCTTGACGAACACCTGGCCGGCGTCGGTGTCCAGCACGGCCGCCAGGTGGGAGTTCATTCCGGCGGGCACGCTCCGGGTTCCGAGCACCGGCCCGGCGTGGGCTTCGACTAGCTCCCGGACCGCCTGGCCGATGTCGTCCCAGTCAATGTGCTGCAGCACTGTCATCCTCAGTGGCGGCTTCCGGCCGGGCCGCAGGTAACGCCGGCCCGGCCGGAAGCATGCATGCCGGTCAGTAGGGGTTGTCGTCGCCGGCGTTGCACGAGCACATCGAGTGCTCGACATAGGTGTCCAGGTCCGGGACGAACTCGATCTCATCATCGCCGAAGCTGACGGCCTTGGGCTGGATCTCGACTGGAACGGGTGCCATCGTGTCTTACCTCCTTCCGTGCTGGCAGTAGCTGGCCAGGGGAGCCTTGGCCTTGCGGTAGAGCGTGACCAGCGGCATGCAGGTCCCGCAGGTACCGGACAGGCTGCAGCCAGAGCAGCCGCCCTGGCGCAGCAACAGCCCATCGGCGATGCCGCCGAGGCGGGCCAGTCCCTCGACGCCTTCATCCAGCAGCGCGATCTGCGGGTCGCGGCCAACCTTGCAGATGCTGGCCATGCCGTGCGGGTCGGAGTGAAAGAACGTGTGGCCCGCGTTGCAGCCGGTGAATGGCTTTCTCCGGCGCAGGTGCTCGACGGACTGGGCGGGCAGGGACTCCGCGCCGCCGTAGATGGTCGGGGAGATGTTGGAGTAGACCATGTGCGGCACGCCGAGGTTCCTGGCCATGGCGGTCATCGCCTCGACCTCATGGGCGTTCTCTTTCACCACGATGACGTTCAGGTTCAGCGGGAGCCCGGCTTCGTGAGCGGCGGCCAGGCCCTTGGAGAAGGCGCGGAACGAGCCCCGGCGCCGGGTCACCGCGTCGTAGGACTGCTCGCTCGCGCCGTAGACGCTGACCGTCAGGCGGTACGGGCGGCGGGCGGTCAGCAGGTCAATGATCGGCGGGCTGGACAGCCGTGACCCGTTCGTGGAGACCGACAGCATCATCCCGAGTTCGCATGCCAGGCCGTACACGTCAGGAAACAGCTTGTCGATCAACGGCTCGCCGCCGGTCAGCTGGAGCCACAGCACGCCGGCGTCGCGCATGATGTGCAGGAGCCGGATCCGGTCCTCCCAGTTCAGGCCGCTGAACTTCTTGACTCCCAGGTAGCAGACCGGGCAGTCGTAATTGCAGCCCAGGTTCAGCTCATACGATGCACGGGCGAACCCGTATCGCGTCTTTGGCCGGACCAGGACGCTCTGGCGTAACGGCCGTCCTGTGATATCCAGGTCGGGCCACGCCTGCGCTGCTGCGTCGGTGAGCCAGGGCGGCGGTCCCTGGTCGGCGGCCGCCGATGCGAGCTGGTCGTAACGGCGCTCGGGGAGTCTCACGCTGTTGCGATGGCCAGGCCGGACGAGGAGGAAGCAGTCCATGTACGGACTGGCAATCAGGGCATGCACGATCGGGACCTCCCTGCGATCAGATTACGGTCAGGCGGCTGCAGTTCCTTGATCAGCACGTCGAACACGGGCGAGCCCGGCAGCGGATTACGTTTCTGGGCTACGGCGCGCCAGCCCCACTTCGCATAGGCCCGCTGAGCTGGCAAGGCTGTCGGCAGTACCGTCAGCGTCGCCCGCTGCTCGGATCGGCCACTT
>OCZU010000620.1_pt1 | contig 24108 bp, 20 predicted proteins | sample 1539001 | NCBI WGS metagenome assembly OCZU01 (sample SAMEA3539306, study PRJEB22396) | soil metagenome | biome: tundra; feature: field; material: soil | place: USA | collected 2010-05 | depth 0.15 m | reverse complement strand
CAGCGGTGTTAACGACTATTCGCAGGCCGGCAATGTGTTTGCCAACCCCACAGGTTCCTCCCCCAATTCAGGCAGCTGCCCCAATGGCGCGGCGGTAGGAACCCTGAAATGCTGGTTCAACACTGCAGCCTTTGAGACCCCAGCCGTGCAGGGCAACGGGGCGTTCGGGCTTGGACGCAGAAACACGCTCTTCGGGCCAAAACTGTCTGATATTAACCTGTCTCTGGCGAAGACTTGGCATTACAGGGAACGAGTTGGGTTCACACTTACCGGAAACTTCGTTAACGCCGTAAACCATCCGAGCTTCTCACTACCGACCAATGACATGAATAGTTCGAGCGTGGGCGCTATCACGGCCGTCTCGAACGGGCCACGTACGGTCCAACTGGGCGCGCGGCTATCCTTCTAACGGCGCTCGCGTAACCAAAAAGGACGGCGGCATGCCGCCGTCCTCAGTTCTACGCGGGAAGAACGAGAGATACGTCTTGTCCGCCGTACAATCGTGACATGAGGACAAAAGATCTCGTTGTTTTGTTGTGGGTGGTTCTCTGTCTGGGATCGCTGTCGGGTTTCTCGCAATCGAGCGCTAGCCGGCAGCAGCAAATCGACTCTCACAACCGTCAGGCTGCGGAATACTTGAAGGAGAACAAGCCGGATCTGGCGGTGCCCGAGTTTCGAGCCATTATTGCGCTCGATCCAAATAACGTGGATGCCCGCGGCAATCTCGGCACGGTGCTGTTCTTCCAGGGATCGTATCCGGAGGCGATTCCACAGTTGCGTGCGGCGCTGAAACTGCGGCCGACCTTGTGGAAGACGCAAGGTCTTCTGGGCATCGCCGAGAAGCGGACGGGCGATATCCGTGCGGCTCGCGGCGATTTGGATAGAGCATTTCCAAAAGTGCAGGAAGAGAAGATTCGGATTGAGACGGGGATGGAGCTGATCGAAATCGATGCCGGGGCAGGCGATCTGGATAAAGCCGCGGCGGTTGTGAGCGACCTGCGGAAGCTGGAACCTACGAATGAGGCTCTGCTCTATACCGCTTACCGAATCTATTCCGATCTCGCCGCCGAGTCGCTGTTGAGCTTGTCTGTCGTGGATCCCAATTCCGCGCGCATGCACCAGGCGATGGCGCACGAACTGGCGAAGCGTGGGAGTACGGCGGAAGCCATCGAGCACTACCGGGCCGCCCTCAAGATCGATCCAACGCTTCCCGGATTGCATTTTGAGCTTGCCGACATGCTCAGGACCTTGTCGACAGCGGAGGGCCGGGAAGAAGCTGAAAGCGAGTACAAAGCAGCCTTGAAAGCGAATCCGTTGGATGAGCAGTCTGAATGCAGGCTGGGCGACATCGCGTTTCAGAGAGCTGATTTTAAGGAAGCTTTCGAGCGTTACACCCGGGCTCTCCATCTGCAGCCGAACGATCCCGAAGCTAGTATCGGCCTGGCCAAGGTCTTAATGTCAATGGATCAGCCTCAGAAAGCCGAGCCGCTCCTGGAGCATGCCATCCAGCTCGACCCCACCAGTGCGGTGGCTCACTTCCGCCTCAATACGGTCTATCGGCAGGAGGGACGAACCACGGAAGCTAAACACGAACTGGAGGAATCTCAAAAGTACAGCCAGATGAAGGAGAAACTTCGGCAGATTTATCACGACTTGCATCAAGACCAGGCCGTGGACGAAAACGTCGATGCAAGTCCGAAGTGATTGCTGAGAAGACATTGGGCGGCGCCAGCAATTTCAGGAATCGGTTTCGTTCTCATTGGGTTTCGTCTCATTGGCTTCGTCTTAAAGAGCATCGCGATGAAGAAGACACTTCTTGCGGCTGCGATTTTGTCGTTAGCGGTTCCGCTGTTTGCCAGCTCGTACTACTCCGCCCGCCTGAACGATCCAAGAGCAATTTATCTGACGCCGGATAACTTTCCGGTGAAAGGCGACGGAATTGCGGATGATTCTGCCGTCTTGCAGCAGGCCATCAACCAGATTCAGGAGAAGACCAACCAGGGCATTCTGTTCGTTCCCGCCGGCCGCTACCGTCTGACCAAGACGATTTATATCTGGCCCGGAATCCGGTTGATCGGGTTTGGCACCGTGCGCCCCACTTTTGTGCTCGCTGCCAACACGCCGGGTTTTCAGCAGGGACCCGCTTATATGGTGTTCTTTGCGGGTGCCCGCCGCCCGGGCGCACATGCGACTCCACCCGATGCGAGCCCGGGTACGTTCTATTCCGCGATCAGCAACCTTGACATTGAGATTCAAGACGGAAATCCGGGCGCCGTGGGCATACGCGCCCACTATGCCCAGCATTGCTTTCTGGCCCACATGGACTTTCATATCGGCTCCGGGCTGGCGGGAATCCACGATGGCGGCAACGTTGCCCAAGACGTTCATTTTTATGGCGGCAAGTACGGCATCTGGACCCGGAAGCCTTCCCCCGGTTGGCAATTCACGGTGATCGACGCCTCGTTCGAGGGTCAGCGCGAAGCGGCGATCCGGGAGCACGAAGCCGGCCTGACCTTAATCCGCCCGCAATTCAAGAATGTGCCGACGGCGATTTCCATCGATCCTCAATACTCCGACGAACTCTGGGTGAAAGATGGACGCATGGAGAACGTCACCGGCCCCGCCATAATCATCAGCAATGAGAACAGCGCCCGCACCGAGATCAACATGGAAAATGTCGTCTGCCAGAAGGTTCTTGTTTTTGCCGCCTATCGCGAAAGCGAAAAGCACATTGCAGGTCCGGCAGAAATTTACGAGGTGAAGACGTTTTCTCATGGGCTTCAGTATCAGGACACTGGCACGGTACCAGGGATTAAGGACGTCTATGAGACATCATCCTTGAGCGCATTTCCAAATCCAGCCAGGTCCGACATCCTGGATCTGCCCCCGATCGACACATGGGTCGACATCCGCTCCCTTGGCGCCCGCGGTGACGGTACGACCGACGATACCGAAGTGTTTAAGAAAGCCATCGCTCAGCACCGTACGATTTACTTGCCCTCCGGCCAGTATCGAGTGACCGACACCATCGCGCTGCGCCCGGATACGGTTCTCATCGGACTGCATCCGAGTGTCACCCGGATATTGCTGGCTGACTCAACGCCCGCCTTTCAAGGCGTTGGCAGTCCCAAGCCGCTGCTTGAAACTCCAAAAGGCGGGACGAATATCGTCACCGGCATCGGCCTCTACACCAACGGGATCAATCCGCGTGCGGTGGCGGCGAAGTGGATGGCTGGCAGCGATTCGATGATGAACGATGTCCGCTTTCTGGGAGGACACGGCACGATTGATCCGAACGCCAGTGCGGAAGAGAGTTCCAAAATATGGAGACAAATTTACAACGACACCCATAGCGCCGATTCCAACCCGAATCGCCGCTGGGATGGTCAGTATCCCAGCCTATGGATCACCGGCGGCGGGACTTTCGTCGGCATCTGGACCCCCAGCACGTTCGCGCAAGCCGGCTTGTACATTTCAAACACTTCGACCGAAGGAAGAATTTACGAACTGTCGAGCGAGCATCACGTTCGCAATGAGGTAGTCCTCGATCACGTGTCTAACTGGCAGATCTACGCGCTCCAGACGGAAGAGGAGCGGGGAGAGGGCGGGTTCGCTTTGCCGCTCGACATCCGGGATTCGAGCAACATCACCTTGGCGAACCTGCATATGTATCGCGTCGTCAGTGCCTATCAGCCGTTCCCTCATGCGGTCACAGTCACGAACTCCAGAAACATACGGTTTCGCAACCTTCATTGCTATAGTGACAGCAAAGTTTCCTTCGATAACGCCGTCTACGATCAAACCCACAACCTTGAGATAAGGCAGCGGGAATTTGCCTGGTTGACAATTTCCGGGGATGCACCTCAGATGCGCCCGAGGCAGCCTTCCCCAGTTTTGGCCGAGGGCGCCAAGGTGGAGAGAGTCGCAAGCGGCTTCTTCAATATCTCCGGAGGAGCCGTCGACGGATCCGGGGACGTTTATTTCGTGGACGCCAAATGGCAAACCATTTACCGCTGGTCCGCCGCGACTCGCCAACTGTCCAAGGTCCGGGACAATCCGCTGGACCCGGTTCAACTGTTTCTCGACCGGGCCGGGGACCTGATGGTGGTTTCGTATGCCGGAAATGGGACTGTGTACAGCTTCAAGCCCGCTACGCAGGATGACGACATTACGCTGCTGGAGGCTGTGCCGGCGGCGCCACGACCGGGAATGACTCCGGTTCTGCCGGTCGACTACTGGAGAAACGAAAACGATTTCCTCGAAGCGATTGCCGTAAAGCAGGCTTATCAGTTCGTTTCGCCAGACGGAAGCACTTTCCTTTCTGCGGGAGCGGACTTTGTTACCGGGGAACTCTACTATGGATCCAAGCTGAACGCCACGCTGCGAGCCTTCGGCCTGGCGCCTGCGATTGCGGGTCAGCCGTTTTACGTTTCCGATGAAAACGGAGAGAAGACGTATGTGGGCAGCGTAGGTGTCGACGGGGCAATCTCGAATTTAAGACTCTTTGCGGAACAGGGTGGAGAAAGCGTGACCGTGGACGACAAGGGCAACGTCTATATCGCCGCCGGACAAGTGTTCGTTTACAACCCATCGGGCGATCTAATCGATACGATTGAGATTCCAGAGCGGCCCTCACAACTGCTGTTCGGAGGCAGCGATGGCAGTACTTTGTTTGTTCTTGCGCGCAGTTCCTTGTATGCAGTCCCAACCCGCTATAAAGGACGCTGAGAGTTTGTAATCGCTGTCCAGGAGACGCAGATGACACGCCAAACCTCGCGAAGGAGTTTCCTCGAACTTTCAGCTCTGGGTCTTGCCGCAGCGGTGGCTCCCGGCGACGCGGTCCCGCCAGCGATCGCAGAGACTGAGCCCGGGAAAGAGACCTCGAATGTCAGCCCCGAGATCTCCATTCGGGTCACGTCGGGGGATGAACGCTTTGCCGCCGCTCCGCAGGCCACCTGGCGCCCAGCCGCGGCGACTCCCGGGACGGATCAGCTCCGGTTGAACCCCAGCCAAAAGTTCCAGGAGATATTGGGGTTTGGGGGCGCCTTCACCGACGCTGCCTGCTACACGTTCAATCAACTCGCGCCTCCGGCGCGGGAGCAACTCTTCCATGAGCTGTTCCATCCTTCAGAACTGGGACTGAGCGTCGGCCGCGTCTGCGTGGGATCGAGCGACTATTCGACCAAACTTTACAGCTACGATGAGGGCGAACCGGATCCCGATCTGACACGATTTTCGATCGAGCACGACCGCGAATACATTCTTCCGGTGCTGCGCCAGGCGCGACAGGCAAATCCCGAGATGTTCCTCTTCTCGTCTCCTTGGAGCCCGCCCGGCTGGATGAAGTTCAACGGCACGATGCTCGGTGGTTCGATGCGCAACCACTACTTGCCGGTTTACGCGCAATACTACCTAAAGTTTCTGCAGGGGTATGCAGCCGAAGGAGTGCCGGTGCAAGCGGTCACGACACAAAACGAAGTGGATACGGATCAGGATGGCAGAATGCCAGCCTGCATCTGGCCGCAGGAGTACGAGATTCAATTTGTGTGCGACCATCTGGGCCCGCTCTTGGAGAGCAGTGCTATGCCGACCAAGATCTGGATTTTGGATCATAACTACAACCTGTGGGGACGCGTCATCTGCATGCTGCAGGACGACAAGCTCCGAAAATACGCCAATGCGGTTGCCTGGCATGGCTACGGTGGCGCTCCCGAAATGATGACCAAGGTCCATGACGCCTATCCGGGAAAGGAGATGCATTGGACCGAAGGTGGTCCGGACTACACAGACCCCGGTTATCTGACGGATTGGTGCAAGTGGGCTGGGACTTTCAGCGGGATACTGAGCAACTGGTGCCGCTCCATCACGGCGTGGAACCTGGCTCTCGACGAGCATGGCCGGCCGAACATTGGCCCCTTTCCCTGCGGCGGCGTGGTAACCATCAACTCGCAGACCAAGGAGATCACCCACAGTGGACAATACTGGGCTTTTGCCCACTACTCGCGTGTCATCCGTCGCGGGGCTCGCCGTTTTGACTGCCAAAGCGCGGCCGTTGACCTGCATTACGTTGCCCTTGAAAATCCAGACGGCCAACAAGTGCTGGTCCTGACCAATCCGGGCCCCGCAAGGGGGATCGAACTGCGGCTCGCGAATATGGCGGCCCCGGTTTCCTTGAAGGCTAATTCAGTAACCACTCTGGCCTGGAGGTAGGTGGCAGCGAGTTTATCGCGTCGAATTCGAACCGTTCAGACGCTGCCGAAACGTCCTCTGGTCAACCCCGGATCCTGGAAGATGGCCGTGGTATAAGAGTGCGCGGCCCTAGAACGGACTAGCTACGGCCTTTGTCGCGAGCCCGCGCACCCCGAGGATTCCCATGAGCGCACTTAGGAAATGTCTGCTGATCGCTATTGGCCTGGTCGCTGGTTCGGTCGCCGTCGCGGCAGCACAGTCGGCCCTCATTACAAACATTACTGGCCGGACGAGCGTCAGCCTTAATGGGACTTGGCGAGCGATCGTGGACCCCTACGAAACCGGAACCGGCCAGCGCTTCTACGAAAATGCGAAGCCCAAGACTCCACGGGACCTTGTCGAATATGACTTCGATACCTCCGCAACATTGAACGTTCCCGGAGACTGGAATTCGCAGCGGACCGAGCTCTTCTTCTATGAAGGCCCCGTTTGGTACAGAAAATCATTCTCCTATCACAAGCGCGATCATTCGCGCGAGTTCGTCTACTTCGGAGCCGCCAACTACAGAGCATCAGTTTATTTGAATGCCCAGAAAGTGGGCGAGCACGAAGGCGGCTTCACGACGTTCAATTTCGAGGTCACCGCAACCGAAAAAGGTCTCATTTCCGATCAAGGACAGCGTAAAGAAGCTTTCTATGTTCTGCAGCGGTTCTATCGTGCCATGAAGCAAGCAGCATCTGATGGTCCGGCGGAAGCAAGCAAGAACTGACGGTCCCCGGACTCGATCGCATCATTCGTCAAGCAAGGCAAAGCTGCGATCCAGAACTCGGCGGACCTGGAGCCTCCCAGAATTCACTCGCCAAAGCGACCGAGCTTCTCATTTAAGTCTAACAATCCCCCATGCAGCGTCCGAGCATTTTTGGATACCTCATTGTAATGAGTCGATTTCGCCACTTCGAAACTGCGGTGGAAGCGTCATTTCTCGCCAACATAGCCTTAAGACCTGTGCAAATTCGTGCAGGTTGACAACGGTTCTGGTGTCGGGCATTCTCCATGCCTCAGTTGCAGGGAAGATTTCCGCTGGAGGTGTAGTTCTTTACGCGAAATTGCTTGTTTTCACGGGTAATCTGATGGTTTTCGCTTTCATAACAGCGTGGCGGGTGTTGACAGTGTCGGATACACGGTTTTCTTGCGTCATCAAGGTAATCGCGCGGCATGACGGCCGTCAGTTAGTCCATCGTCCTTTGATCGGTTCCTAGCATGCCCTTTCGAGACCTTACCTGGCGAACGGGCAAGAGGCACACTAGCCTTTTCAACTTGGGAGTCGACGAACACAGTTATCTCAGTTGCATATGAGCCACTTCCCCACTCGTTGGAATGCGCTTGTAGTCGTGCTCGCTCTCGCCGCCATGGTAGGCTGCCAGGGAGTGAGCACAGGCAAGCCCAGCTCGCAGCAGGGTACGCAGAACCCCTTGCCAGGCGCGCTGAGTGCCGCGCCGGCGAGCATAGGCTTCGGCAACGTGCAGATGGGGACAAGTCAAACCCAGTCAAGCACACTCAGTAATACCGGTGGAACCAGGCTCACCATCACGCAGGCCGGCGCTACCGGGGCCGGTTTCAGCATCTCGGGATTAAGCACGCCCTTGACTTTGGCACCTGGGCAAAGCGCGTCGATCACCGCAATTTTTGCGCCGCAATCTTCGGGCAGTTTCAGCGGAAATGTCTCGATCACTTCAGATGCTTCGAATCCGACCCTGAGCATAGCGCTGAGTGGATCCGCGGTCACTCAAGGTCAGAGCACGTTGAGTGTTAGTTCCGTCAACGCCGGAACTGTTACGGTTGGAACAAGTGGGACTCAGACCGGGACGCTGACTGCTACGGGCGTGAGCGTTTCGGTTTCCTCAGTCAGTTTGGGCGGCACCAACCCCTCGGAGTTTTCTGTCAGCGGCCTGTCGTTCCCCGTCACCGTTACCACGAACCACCCCCTTGTATTCACTGTAAAGTTCACGCCCGGTGCGACCGGGACGGCCTCGGCTTCGGTTACATTTGCCAGCACTGCCTCCAACTCGCCAAGCACCGCGACCGTGACGGGCACTGGCGCGCCGGCGCCAGTCCATGATGTCAGCTTGTCGTGGACGGCCAGCACTACCTCGGGCGTCACCAGCTACAACGTCTATCGGGCTGTCCACGGTACAACCTCTTGCGGTTCGTACTCCAATGTCGGTTCCACGCCGAGTTCCGTTACGACTTATACCGACAGTGTTGTGGCCGATGGCACGACGTACTGTTACGCGACAACAGCGGTAGATGCGAGTGGTGAAAGTGGATACTCCAATATCACCCAGGCAGTGATTCCTCCTTCGTAGTACCCCCGCTTCGGGCATCCCACGGCACGCCGAGCGCAATCCCGGGAACGCTACCGCTAGTGCGAGGGTTTCTGGCGGGATCGTATTCTCCCAACTTCGCTACCGTCCTCTCCCTGTATCCCATTGATCTCAAAGATGATTGCGGGGCAGTTGCAATTGTCTGCAACAGGTCGCAGAAATTATCAGTCTTGACAGTTCTGGGTTTCGCGCTAGAGTGGCATGTGTAATGGTATTGCGGCACGGTAAGCATCGTGCCCCGGCCCTTCCCCGACTCTCGATCCGAGCGAGGAGATGTAATCATGAAATCGGTGGCTAGGTTTTCAGCGTGGCTAACTTTTGCGGCGCTCTTGTGTTTCGCGACCAGCGCTTTCGGTCAAGGCACGGCCAGCATTAAGGCGACTGGTGCGGGCAGTAGCGTTCTGAGCCAGGTGCCGGCTGCCTTTTTCGTCCTAGCATTCGACCACCACGACCATAAGGGCAACAACGGTGGCGGCAATGACAATGGAAACAACGTCTATGGCACGGGAAACGTTAATAGCAATGCGTGCGGCACCGATGACGCGTGGGGCGGAAACTGCAAGACAGTGCCGGAGGGTGGGACGTCTCTGGGGTACTTGTCGCTCGTAGGCCTTTGTTTCCTCGGAGCCATGGTTCTGCGGTCCCGGCAGCAAGTCAGAGCAGGCGATCCCAACTAGCCGACCTGAAGGCTTTGTCTGGGACGGCCCAGACCAAATTCGAATCTACACGGCGTGCCGAAATCAGGCACGCCGTTCCTGTCATAGGCTGCATTCTCCAGTTGCAAGGTCCTATCCAGTTTCTTCCCACTCACTGGTCGCAATGTAGCAAGTTATGGACATAATGTGCAATTGCTTGCATAGTGCCCCGGCGAGCGGGGCTCTGGCTTGGGCTCGATTCGATTCGCCAGGAGTGGCAGCATCCTGCTCGCCCGAATCTAAGGGTTTCGACATTAAAGGCAGTGAAATTAATAAGTTAGACCCGAGACTCCCCTGCCACTCCGAATTTCAGGCAAGAATTAAGGTGAATCCTGCGTCTGGGCAAGAAGACGCCGCACCGGGTTGATTGCAGCGATCATCCACAAAGGTGTGATGGCGCCTACCCAGAAGTAACCACCTTCGGTGTATGTTGTAACCCCTTGCAACCATCTGCAATCCCGTGTAAGATCATCGAGATCAGAGCAAGCCGATCAAAAAAGTCGGCCTTGGTTTCCCCCACCGCTCTGGTGGCTCCAACGTGAAATCGTGTGCGGATCAAGGGCCCAGTGAGCGACAGGCGAAAAGGTCGCTTGACAAGCTCCTGTAATATACAATAATTTCTATTGACATTATATAGATTACTGGACGCACGTTTTTTTGGTACTCGACTTGCACCTTGGGTTGAGCGTAGTGACCCAGAAAATGGGATTGAGGAAGCGGTTTTGTCCAGGAAGTGCAGTTGATTTAGCAGGGAATCAGTTCCCCCCCAGGTTTCCTGACCAAAGTGGTATTCCCCCTTGGATCTCAGGGTTGAGATCTCGACAGAAACACTCATGGAATTTATTTGGGGTCACTTTGAGATGTGACTTAGAGGGCGAAGCTATGGCCATCAGCAGCTTGTCATGGGAGTTTCCGCAGACGTCTCCAATGGTTGAAACGAAGACTGAAAGCTGGTACGGGCTGCATACCCGCGCACGGCACGAGAAAATCGTGGCGCAGCGACTGGAAGAGAATGGCGTGACCACTTTTCTGCCTCTGGTCACCGAGGTGCACCGCTGGAGTGATCGCAAGAAGTCAGTGCAGGTGCCGCTGTTTAGCTGCTATGTGTTCGCGAAGTTTGTGCCCAACCGGTCGGACCGCCTGCGCGTTCTGCGTGTGGATGGAGTATTCGGGCTGGTCGGTGCCAGGGGCGAGGGCGCACCCATCCCGGACGAGCAAATCAATGCCGTCCGCAGTCTGGTGGAAGGGCAGCTGCCCTGGTCGTCGCATCCCTTTCTCAAGATCGGGCAGCGGGTACGAATCCGGAGTGGAGCACTCGATGGCCTGGAAGGCATACTCGTCTCCCGCAACGGCGACCGGACGCTGGTCATTTCCGTGGATGCGATTCAACGATCCCTGGCGGTTCGCGTGGAAGGCTACGAAGTCGAACCCGTCTAAAGTTGTCTCAAACTTCTCCCAAGGTCGTCTAGAAGTAGTTCCATTTCCAACGATATAGCTCTGTTTCCCTCGATAAGGATCCACTCACCCTGTGACCGAAAACAGAATCGAAACAATTCGCTTGCTGGTTGTAAGCAGAGAACCGGCCGTTCTGCGTCTGCTTTGGTCCATTGAAGAGTCCAACTCCTGGCAGCTAGAAACAGCAGCCAGTGGTTGGGATGCTATGGAGCGGGTGCAATCCGGCGTAGTCCCTCACGTGCTATTGCTGGATCTTCCTCGCGGTGATGGCGACAGCCTGCACCTGTTGCGCTGGCTGCGGCGGCTTCGCCCCGATCTTCCAGTTGTCGTGCTCTGCCATCCGGACGATGGCGATAGGGGGAAAGAAGCAACCCGGCTCGGCGCGGAAGAGGTTCTGATGAGGCCCTTCGACGGGCAACAGCTCGAATCTGCGATCCGGCGGCATCTTGGGGCGGCCGGAAACCCGGTAGTAAACGACGAGGCGGATATCATCAGCGAAAATGTCGAACAGCTGGGTGAAGACGCATTCTTCGTCAGTGCCAGCCTGAGTATGCAGAAGCTTCGCGCCCAGGCAGCGCTCCTGGCGCAAACCGATGTCCCTGTGCTCATTCTGGGCGAGTCTGGAACCGGAAAATACACGGTCGCCAGTCTGATTCATAAGCTCTCGGTCCGTTCCGGTTTCAAGCTCGTTCGAGTGAATTGTGCGGAAATGCCCGAAGCGCTATTGGAAGCCGAGCTGTTTGGAAATGGGAACGGGAACGGGAACGGTCATGCCTCCTCTGGCGGTGTTCGCCGCACGAGCTTTGGAAAGCTCGCGGCCGGGGAAAAAGGTACGATCTACCTGAGCGAAGTTGCCGCGATGCCTTCCAGACTACAATCCAGGCTGGTGCAGGTGTTGCAAGACCATGACTTCCGCAGGCCCGCCACCGCCGACGCAATCGCCGCCGATGTGAGGATCCTTGCGGCGAGCAGCGCCAACCTCGACCGTGTTTTGGCGGCAAAGCAGCTCCGGGAAGACCTTTATTATCGCTTGAGCGCCTTCACCGTGCATGTTCCTCCGTTGCGGCAGCGAAGGGACGAGATTGCCATCCTGCTGCGATACCTGATGCATAAGCTGGCAAAGCACTACAGCCTTCCTCCCCGCGGATTCTCGCCCACAGTGCTGGATGCCTGTCAGAATCACGCCTGGCCAGGGAACCTGAAAGAGCTGGAAACGTTCGTGAAACGCTACCTGGTTTCGGGCGATGAGGAATTGACTCTTGGTGAAATGGGCTTAGACCTGGCGGATGGTATAGACAAAACCGTCTCGCGGGTCGTGAGATTGGCATCGACTCCAGAAGAACAGAGAGAAGCGGAGCAGAAACAACCAAGGCCAGAATCGCTGAAGTCCTTGATCCAGGGGATCAAGTCGGAAGCAGAACAAAATGCGATCGGAGCAGCGCTAAAGAGAACCGGCTGGAACCGCAAAGCGGCCGCACGATTGCTTCGGGTCAGTTATCGCACGTTGTTGTATAAGATCGAGCACTACCACATGCGTGCTCCGGAGCCCTTCCTTTCTCCGGTGTCGGCTGACGAGTATTCGGTGTATAGCAACGAGGTCAAGGGAAACGGGAAGGCGAGTTGAACCGCGCTCTGAGGAATACGTTTGGCGGCAACCGCCAAGGAGTAGCTATGACCATGGACCCCAGCGCCTGGTGGGCTGAACGCTTGGCCCTGCTACTGGTTTGTGCTCTTCTGTCCAGTTCTCTCTGCGCCCAAACCACAGCCGGTGATCAAAATCGCGCCAACCCATCGACAACAACGGCTGCACCGGACCACGAAGCGGGCGCCTCCGCTGCGAAGCCGCACGATGACAGTTTCGTGATCGGAAATGACGACGTTCTGGCCATCAATGTCTGGAAGGAACCTGACATCTCGCGCTCGATTCCGGTCCGATCGGACGGAAAGATCTCACTGCCGCTGGTCGGCGAGGTCCAGGCAGCGGGACTCACTCCGCTGAAGCTGGAAAAAGACATCGCCAGCAAGCTGAAGAATTACATCTCGGAGCCGGAAGTCACGGTGATGGTCCAGCAGGTCAACAGCCAGAAATTCAACATTCTGGGACAAGTGGTAAAGCCGGGGTCGTACGTGATCGCCAATTCCCCTACGGTGCTGGACGCACTTGCGCTGGCCGGCGGTTTCCGTGATTTCGCAAAACAGAAATCCATTTACGTTCTCCGGAAGAGCGCCACTGGGGAGTCCCGGATCGCCTTTAATTACAAGGAAGTCAGCCAGGGCAAGAATATGGCGCAGAACATCAAGCTTCAGCCCGGCGACACCATCATTGTTCCCTAACATTGTTCCATAAGAACTTTAACGTTCCGCAATCCATGAGAAGCTTCGATTCAATCTGCCTGGGATTAGTCTTGCTGGCTAGCGCTCCGCTTTGGGCGCAGGACGAGCAACGTACAGTCCCAGCCCCAGCGGCGACCGGCCCCATGCTCGACGTCTCAGCGAATAGCGACAATGGCACAGACCGGATGCTGGCTCCGCCTCCCGTTAGCGGACAAACCTACCCGGTCTCTTTTACTGGTGAAGAACGATCCAACTATCTGCGCGGCGGCGTTACCTTCAGCACCGCTTACTCTGACAATGTGCTGGCTGGGACCAGCTCGAATCCGGTGAGCGACGTGAGTTATTCGGTATGGCCAACGATCGCACTCGACGAGAAGACGCCGCGAATGCACCTGCTGTTGACCTACGCGCCTGGATTCACTTTCTATCAGCGAGAGAGTCCGTTGAACCAGGCGAACCAGAACGCGTCAATCAATTTCCAGTACCGCCTGAGCCCCCATGTTACGTTTTCAGCCCAGGACGGATTCCAGAAGAGTTCCAGCGTGTTCAATCAGCCGGACCTGGGAGCAGCTGGAACGGTTTCCGGCGGGATCCAGCAGCCCAACCAGTCGGTGATTGCGCCCCTCGCCGATATTCTTAGCAACGCAGGCAACGTGGGCATCACCTACCAATTCGCCGCGAACAGCATGATCGGGGCAAGTGGGACGTTCACCAACCTGCACTACCCGAATCCCACGGAAGTTCCGGGGTTGTTCGATTCGGAGTCGCAAGGCGGATCAGCCTTCTATTCGTTGCGGATCTCGAAGAGGCACTACATCGGCGCCGCCTACGAGTATCAGCGCCTGTTGTCGTATCCAGCGCCGGGAACTAACGAGACGCAAACCCACGCAATGCTTCTTTTTTACACGTTATATTTGACATCGAGGTTTTCGATTTCCGCTTTTGGGGGGCCACAATATGCGGAAGTTGGTCCCCAATTTTCCAATACCGTATCCACCCCGTCGCCGGCGTCGCAAAGCTGGAATCCGGCGGCGGGAGGCAGCTTGAGCTGGCAAGGACGCCTTACGAGCCTGGCCGTCAGCTACTCACACGTGATCTCGAACGGCGGCGGGCTGATCGGGGCAGTACGGATGGACAGCGCCAGTGCGTCACTCCGGCAGCAACTTACGCGGATGCTAAGCGCGTCGGTAGCAGGCGGGTATGCCCAAAATGACGTTTTGACCGTTACGCCTCTGAGCATTAGCAACGGGCACACAGTTTCGGGAACTGCATCCTTGCAGCAGCAGTTCGGCCAGCACTTCAATCTGCAGCTGGGATACACGCGGCTTCACCAGGATTACAGCACGGTTGCCATCCTGGCTGCGAATCCCGATACCAATCGCGAATTCATTTCGATTTCCTATCAGTTCTCCAGACCGTTGGGAAGATAATCATGGTTGAAGATCTAGAAGAGAAAAATTCGGAAGGGTTTGACCTCGAGCGTTACCTGGGGATCGTTCGCCGCCGCCATATTCAGTTCTTGATCCCGCTTTTTTTGGGTTGGGCAGCGGTGTGGGGAATGAGCTGGGTGCTTCCGCCGCGTTACGAGTCGGGCACGCTGATTCTGGTCGAGCAGCCCACGATGCCGAAGGATTATGTCACGCCCAACGTAAACGACGATCTGCAGGACCGGTTGCGGAGTATCACCCAGCAGATCCTCAGCCGTACCCGTTTATTGCACATTATTGATGAGCTGAACCTGTACGCCGATCCACACGGCCACCTCACTCCCGATGAGAAGGTCGAGCAGATGCGCAAGCAGATCAATATCGAACTGGTGCGCGATGCCCAGAACCGGGTCAGCGCCTTTAACGTCTACTACTCAGCGGGCGATCCTCATGTTGCCCAGCGGGTGACGAGTGAACTCACCAACCTGTTCATCAGCGAGAACCTGGAAGTGCGCCAGCAGCAGTCGGAGGGCACAACGACATTTCTTGAAGGCCAACTGGAGACCGCGCGGAAAACCCTGTCTGACCAGGAAGCGAAGATCCGCGAGTTCAAGGGGCAGCACGTTGGGGAGCTGCCAGCACAAGTAGGGAGCAATCTGCAGATTCTGGCCGGCCTGCAGGCCCAGCTGCAGACCGAAGAAGATGCCCTGAACACAGCCAAACAGCAACGCGTCTATCTGGAAACGCTGATGAATCAGTACCGCACACTGCAGAGTTCGCCGAAGACCGAAAGCGGGGGGCCTGTAGGCGTACCCGCCTTGGATCAGGAGGTGGACAAGCTCAAGGCGCAACTGGCAGATCTGAGCTCGCATTACACCGACCGCCATCCCGACGTTCGCAAGCTCAAGGATCAGATCGCCAAGACCGAAAAAATGAGGGACCAGATCAAGGCCGACCTAAATGCGAAAGCCTCTGCTGCCCAGGCTGACCCCAATGCCGCGGACGCACCCGACGCGAAGGATCCGTCGTCTCCGATGATGCAGTTGCAGGGTCAGGTCCAGGCCAACCGCGTCGAGATTGCCAACCGGGAGCATGGGGTCGAGGAGCTGAAAGCAAAGGTTGTTGACTATCAGGCGCGACTGAATCAGGAGCCGGTGCGTGAGCAGCAGCTCTCCGATCTGACACGCGGGTACGAGCAGTCCAAGGCGAACTATGACGACCTGCTGAAGAAGAAGAATGAGTCGGCCATGGCCACCAGCATGGAATTGCTCCAGCAGGGTGAGCGCTTCCGCATCATTGATCCCCCGAGCCTTCCAATAAAGCCTGATTTTCCCAATCGCTTGAAATTCTGTGGCATCGGGCTCGGGATTGGATTGGTGCTGGGAGTGGTTGTGGCTGGGGCGTTCGAAATGATGGATGACCGAGTTTACGAGGAGAAGGACCTGCAGAAATTGCTGCCGGTCCCGGTGATCTCGGAAATCCCGGCCATTACGGCCGAAACCGACGAGCAAAGTGAGCGCCGGCGGCTGTGGCTGGGATGGGCGACGGCGGTTTTCGTATCTGTTACGATTTTGCTGGGGTCGGCCTTCAGCTATTTCCGCGGCTAGCGACGATACGCATGTACAAAGCTTATTACAGCTTGAAGCGCAATCCGTTTGAGATTACTCCGGACCCGTCGTTCCTGTTTCCGACCGGGAGACACAACGAAGCTCTGGCCGCCCTTTACTACGGCGTCAGGCGGCACAAAGGGTTCGTTGTCTTAACCGGAGAGGTGGGAACCGGCAAGACTCTTCTGCTCCGTTGCCTGTTGCAATCGTTGAAGCAGAGCACCGATGTCACATACGCATATGTGTTTAACGGCCGTTTGTCCCCCCTCGAATTTTTGCAGTACATCGCCGGTGACCTGGGACTCCCCGGCGCCAGCAAGAACAAGGGCGAACTTCTGCTCCAGATTGCGCATTACGTCATCTCGCGCAGCCAGAAGAAGCTGACGACTGTGCTGGTGGTCGACGAAGCGCACCACCTCTCGGAAGAGATTCTGGAAGAAATCAGGCTCTTGACCAACCTCGAGACCGCGGACCAGAAGCTGTTACAGATTCTTCTGGTCGGGCAACCCGAGCTCGATGACAAACTCGACTCCCCGAGTCTGCGACAACTGAAGCAGAGAATTGCTCTTCGGTCCCACTTGATGCCGTTAGATTCGGAGGAGACCAAGGGATACATCCACCGCCGGCTTCAGCTGGCGGGAAGTCCGGGTCCCTCGGCGCTGTTCCCGCCGGAGACCATCGCCGCAGTGTTTCAGCACTCCCACGGGCTGCCCAGGTTGATCAACACCATCTGCGAAAACGCCCTGATCGCGGCTTATGCGAAGCAAATGCCCCGTGTGAGCCCTGAAATTATCGACAATATCGCGAAAGACTTCCGTCTTGGAGTGCAAACGTCGCACGTGGAGAAAAAGAAAGCGCCCGACGAAGTCGATGTGCGAAAAGCGGCCAAGACATTGCTCGACATATACGCCCGCTTGCAGGCCGAACAAACGCGGGAAGAGGAGCAGAAAACGCGGGTGCGAGTGCGAGTGAATGAACCATGAGTAATATATTTGACGCATTACAGAGGGCAGAGTCGGAGACCACGGGGACCGAAAAACCCACGTTCTCTCTAGCTACAGAACTGCTGCAAGTCGCCGAACAGAAGATGCGCGACGCCGGCTCGAACGGCAAGCAGCATGCCGGTGCGGAGACATTCGATCCGCCGCCGCCGACCTCGTTCGAAGGTCTGGAGCGGTGCCCCGTGCTGAACGTATCCATCCCACTGGAGAGCCGCCTGGTTTCTGTCGGAAAAGAGGAAAGCCTGGGCGCGGAGAAGTTTCGGTTTCTCGCGGTGCGTTTGCGCCAGCTTCGGCAGACCCGTCCCCTGAAGAAGATTCTTATTACCAGCACCATACCGCAGGAGGGCAAGAGCACGGTCGCGGCGAACCTGGCTTGTACCCTGGCCAGAAGAAAACAGCATAGAACGCTGCTGCTCGAGGGCGATCTGCGCCGGCCCACGGTTGCCCAGAAATTTGGCTTATGCCCACTTCCGGGCTTGTGCGAATGGCTCCGTGGTGAAACCCAAACCATGAACGTTTACCGGCTCGAAGCCTTGGGACTTTGGATCTTGCCGGCGGGAAATGCACCCGAAAATCCGCTGGAGCTGATGCAGTCCGGCAAACTCGCTCCCCTGATGGATCAGTTGACCTCGTGGTTCGACTGGATCGTCATCGATTCTCCCCCGGTGCTGCCCCTGGCCGACACCAGCATCTGGTCCCGGTTGGCGGACGGAATTTTGCTGGTCACCCGAAAGGGAATCACCGAGAAACAGCAACTGCAGCGAGGTCTGGAGACTCTCGAGAAGTCGAAGCTGCTGGGCGCCCTGGTGAACAGCAGCTTGAACGCAGCGCACAGCGATTATTATCAGAGGTACAGTTCTTCCCCAGTGGGCCAATCCAAGAAATAGAAATAAACGGCTGGAAGCAAAACGGCCGACGTGTCCGGTTCCACCCTTCCCCCATACATCACTAGCAAGCCAGCAGGTCACTTGAGTCAATCCAAGAAGGACGCAGATCAAGCGGAGGGAATCGTGAACGCACCACGCAGTACTGGTTTAACTTCGAGCCCGGTCTCTGAAGCCTCATCACTCGGGGATCGTGGCATCCTGAACGCGGAAGCGTTTCGGCGAATGATCACGCTCGAAAGAAAAAGAAGCGAACGTTCGCGGAAACCCTTCATGGTATTGCTTTTAGACATCGGGGAAAACCGTCCATCCGAGAAAGACGGGAAAATTCTAGAGAAGATCTTTTCGGCACTCTCCCTTTCTACCCGCGAAACCGACATTACCGGGTGGTACGCGAACGACTGCGTGGTCGGGGTCATGTTCACCGAAATCGCGCACGAGGACAACAGCTCGCCGAGTACCATTATCGCCAGAGTTACTGCGACGTTACGCAGCAATCTAACGGTTGAGCAGTTCAACCGGGTCAGTATTTCGTTCCACGTTTTTCCCGAAGACTGGGATCACGATACCCAGCAGCGGCAGAGCAACCCTACGCTGTATCCCGATTTATCCGAGCGGGAGGATGCCAGGAAGTCATTGCGCGGCATGAAGCGGATGATGGACGTCCTCGGCAGCGTGTTGGCGCTCATCCTTTTCTCGCCCGTTTTCCTGATGATTGCTATCGCCGTAAAAATGACATCGCAGGGTCCGATTTTCTTTCGGCAACGCCGCATCGGCCAATATGGCAACTCGTTTGTGTTTCTGAAATTTCGCTCGATGTACGTGAACAACGATGCCGCGGTCCACAAAGAATATGTGCAGCGGCTGATCGCCGGGAAAGCGGACAAGCAGCCGTCGGAAGGAAGCGGTCAAGGCGTCTACAAGCTGACCGAAGATCCTCGAATCACGCGTGTCGGAGGTTTCCTGCGAAAAACCAGCCTGGACGAACTTCCCCAGCTCATCAACGTACTGAAGGGGGAGATGTCCTTGGTTGGGCCGCGCCCCCCGGTTCCCTACGAGGTGGAGGCATACGATATTTGGCATCGCCGCCGATTGCTCGAAGCCCGGCCCGGGATCACCGGACTTTGGCAGATCAGCGGACGCAGCCGCGTGTCATTTGATGACATGGTTCGTCTCGACTTGCGTTACGCGCGTACCTGGTCCCTCTGGATGGATATCAAAATCCTGTTGCGCACGCCGGGCGCAGTCGTGCTTGGCGAAGGCGCACACTAGACAAATCTTCTCTCCTCCGCTCCCCCCGAAAGGTCTTTACCGATAATGATCACGAGTCTTGTTAACCCACGGAATACGATCGCAGTGCAAGGGCATGGGAGTGAAGTCATGGTGAAGTTTGGAGTTGTGGGCTATGGGTACTGGGGACCGAACGTGGTTCGCAACCTGGACCGCCTGGATGAAGCCGAGGTCGTTGCCGTATGCGACAAGAACGCGGCGGCACGACGGAAAGTGGCCAAGGCCTACCCTGATGTGCTGGTCACCGACAACGCGGCGGAGTTGATGTCCTCACCCGATATCGACGCCATCGCCGTGGTGACGCCGGTCTGGACGCATTACGAACTGGCCAAAGCGGCCCTTCTTAACGGCAAGCACATTTTCGTCGAGAAGCCGTTCACCAGCAACGCCGCGCAAGCCCAGGAACTGATTGATCTGGCTGCACGCAAGAACCTGAAAATCATGGTGGACCACACCTTTCTGTTCACCGGTGCGGTCACCAAGATCAAGCAGCTGTTGCAGGACGGCGCACTCGGCAAACTGTACTACTACGATTCCACTCGCGTGAATCTTGGGCTGTTTCAGCATGACGTGAATGTTGTCTGGGATCTTGCTCCTCATGACCTGTCGATCATCGACCACTTGATTCAGCAGACCCCGGAAGCCATTTCCGCGACCGGCCAGACCCACCTCAACGGCCACGAAGACATCGCCTTCATCACGCTGTATTTCCCCGACAAAGTCATCGCCCACATTAACGTGAATTGGCTGTCGCCGGTGAAAGTCCGGACAACGCTGATCGGCGGCGAAAAGAAGATGCTGGTCTGGAACGACCTTGAAGCAGACGAGAAGATCAAGATCTACGACAAAGGCGTCAAGGTCACCAGCCGAGAAGGGCTCTATGACCTGCTGGTGCACTATCGCTCGGGAGACATGTGGGCGCCACAAATCGAACAGGTCGAAGCGCTGACCCGGGAATTGGCCTACTTTGTCGACTGCATCGCCACGGATAAGACCCCAATCAATGACGGCGAGGCCGGCCTTCGGGTGGTCAGGATGCTGGAGGCAGCCAACCAGTCGATCCTCAAGCGCGGAGAATTGGTCTACCTCTGATTCTGCTCGACTCGTTTCCTTCAGGATGCTCAGCTTTTCTGTCCCTGCCCAAGATGAAATCCATGACTAAGACGCAGTGCGTGTATGCCGCGGCTTCAACCAGGCCGAGTTTCCCGGCCCGGAGGCTTGGACAACGGTGAAACCAACGGTCCTGCTGGCTACGACTTCTTGCTGGTACCCGGCTGCTCGTCTGGCGATGGCTTTGGCAAACGCGGGTTGCAAGGTTGAAGCGGTGTGCCCTGCGCTCCATCCTCTTCGAAAGACGAGATCCGTTCCTCAAGCCCATGTCTACCGGGGGTTGGCTCCCTTGATCTCCTTTTCACGTGCCATCGAGATCACCCAGCCCGATTTCATTATTTCGGGAGATGATCTTGCCACCCAGCATCTGCACCGTCTCTACGACCGGCAACTAGAAAGCGGGAACGGCGACTCTCGAATTTGTGCCTTGATCGAGCACTCGCTCGGTAAGCCGGAAAGTTTCCCTATCGTAAGCGCAAGGGCTGCGTTCTTGAATTCGGCTCACGAAGAGGGTCTTCGTGTACCGGCAACCCAAGTGATCAGCAACATCGATGACCTCAGAAAATGGGTCGCCCGCACGGGTCTCCCAACTGTCCTCAAAGCGGACGGCACCTCAGGCGGGGATGGCGTCCGGATCGCTCATACCCTGGCCGAGGCAGAGGCCCATTTTAGGGAGTTGCACGCTCCTCCCTTGGTGGCAAGGGCCGCAAAGCGCGCGTTGGTCGACCATGACAAGACGTTGGTTTGGCCGTCGATATTGCGGCGGCGGCCCGTGGTCAACGCCCAGGCATTTGTCGCTGGCCATGAAGCGACCAGCACAATCGTTTGCTGGCAGGGCACGGTGCTTGCGAGCCTCCATTTTGAGGTCGTCAACAAGGCAAGTTCGAAAGGGCACGCGACCGTAGTCCGGCTGATCGAGAACACCGAAATGTCTGCCGCGGTCGAGGGAATGGCCCGCCGGCTCGGTCTCTCCGGTCTCTACGGATTTGATTTCATGCTGGAGTCCCATACCGGAAACGCGTCCCTCATCGAGATCAATCCCCGTGGCACTCAAGTTGGACACCTGGCCTTCGGCGCCGGGCGCGACATTCCCGCGGCCCTATACGCCGCATTGTCCGGCAAGGCCGTGCAACCGGCGCCGAAAGTTACCGAGAAGGACACGATCGCACTGTTCCCGCAAGAGTGGATTAGAGATCCTGAAAGCCCGTTCCTGCGTTCGGCGTATCACGACATTCCCTGGGAAGAACCCGAGCTGATTCGCGATTGCGTCAGCAACCGTCGGAAACAAAGCACCTGGTATTCCCGGTCCGGCCGGAAGCAGGCTGCTTCGGAGGCCAGGTCCCTCAAATCGCTGACCACCCCCGCGAAGAGTCGCCCCGCAGGCCTGGATTGGGGGAGCAAGTAAGTCGCGTATGAATCGACAACCTTCAAACAAGATGAAGAAACCACTTCGAGTCATGAAGTTTGGCGGGACATCTGTGGGCGACGCGTCCTCGATGCAGAAAGTGGTTGAGATCATTCACGGTGCTGCGCCGGAGAGTGACCTACTCGTGGTCGTCTCTGCCATGAGCGGTGTCACCAACCAACTGATCGCAGCGGGAGTGAAGTCCGCGGCCGGGGATCACCAGTCGGTGGCGGCGATTTTCAATGACTTGCGCAAGCGACACGAGGGAGTGGTCAACGCACTGATCCATTCGGCTGCCCAGCGAAGTCGTATTGTTCGCGAAATGGACAAGTTGCTTCAGGAAGGCGAGCGACTTTGCCAAGAGACGATGCTGCGGCGCGAATTGACACCGGCAACGCGCGATTCGATATCGAGCCTTGGCGAGCGTCTTTCAGCTCCCATCGTCGCCGCGGTTCTGGAAGAACGCGGAGTGGCAAGCGAGGCGATTGAGGCCACGAAGCTTATCCAGACCGACTCGTGTCATGGCGCCGCTGACCCGCGCATGGATGTGACAGAGGACCTCTGCCAGGCGCGCCTGCGTCCGCTCCTGCTCAAGGGTGTCGTGCCAGTGGTGACCGGCTTCATTGGCGCTACCGCGGAAGGTGTGCTTACAACTCTCGGGCGCGGCGGCTCGGACTATTCTGCGACGATCCTGGGCGCGGCCCTCGACGCGGATGAGGTGATCATCTGGACGGACGTGGACGGTCTGATGACCGCCGATCCTCACCTCGTCCCCGAGGCGGCCACGATCCCCGAAATCTCCTATCGCGAGGCAGCGCAACTGGCGCACTTTGGCGCCAAGGTCCTCCATCCGAAAACTCTTCGCGCCGTGACGCAATGCGGTATTCCGCTTTGGATCCGCAACACATTTGCGCCCGAGCAAGCCGGAACAAAAATCACTCCGGAGGGATCCGGACCGGCGACTGGCACAGGCGTTAAGGGGCTCACGGCCCTCAGCGATGTCGCGCTGATCACGGTGGGTAGTTCGCGCATTCTGGGAGTTCCGGATGCGTTGCGCCGCACTTTCGCCGCTACGACAGCGGTACAGGCGAATGCGCTGCTGATTTCGCAGTCGTCTACGCAACATGACATCCATGTGTTGCTCTCTTCGGCGTTCGCCAAACAAACGGTTGAGGCCCTAAGGCGCGAGTTCGCGCCGCATCTACCCCACCAAGAAGTGGAACACATTACGCTTCATCCGGCGGTCGCGATTGTTACCGTGGTTGGCCAGAAAATGACGGGTTCCGGAATTGTCGAGCGTACCCTCAGCGCGCTCCGACGGGATGCCATCAACATCATCGCGATCGCGCAAGGGTCTTCGGAGTGCAACGTATCTTTCGTGGTGTCGAAAAACGACATGAGTGCGGCCCTGGGCGCTGCCCATCGGGAGTTTGAGTTGGACACCTCGAATCCGCAAGCTCTTCCCGAAACAAGCGCTGGCAGCGGCAATGCCGCGTGGTACCGCGAGGCTCAAGAGCCTTTTGTTGATGGCGATTAAGCAAAGTCACCTATGAATCCTTACCAATGCATCGCTCCGGACGTGAAGCTGGGCCGGGACGTCAAGCTCTCCAAGTTCATCAATCTTTATGGCTGCGAAGTCGGCGATGAATCGAAGATTGGCGCGTTTGTCGAGATACAGAAGAACGCGTCTGTCGGCAAACGCTGCAAGATCTCGAGCCACACCTTTGTGTGTGAAGGCGTCACCATCGAGGACAACGTCTTTATCGGCCACGGCGTGATGTTCATCAACGACAGCTATCCGCGGGCCACGGCCGCCGACGGCAATCTGCAAACCGAAGTCGACTGGAAGGTCGAGCGAACCGTAGTCAAGAAGGGGGCGTCGATTGGCTCTGGGGCCACGATTCTCTCCAACCTCAGCATCGGTGAAAACGCCATCGTCGGAGCAGGCAGCGTGGTCACCAAAGACGTCCCGCCCAACAGCATCGTGGCGGGGAATCCAGCGAAAGTTTTGCGCCGTATCGAAAAAACCATGGAGGCTTCGAAGTGAGCATTTCTCATAGCGCGCCAAACAGCATTCCTTTTCTTGATCTGGTTACTCCTCACGTGGAACTTGAGCAGGAGCTGACGGAAGTATTCCAGAAGGCCTTACGCACCGCCGGATTTATCGGCGGCCCCATGGTCGAAGAATTTGAGAAGGCCTTTGCGGCTTTCTGCGAGACCAGCTATTCGGTCGCCATCAGCAGCGGCACCGACGCTCTGCGCTTCGCCCTCATGGCCAGCGGAGTAAAGTCCGGCGACGTTGTGCTCACCGTACCGCACACCTTTAT
>OCZU010000617.1_pt1 | contig 24134 bp, 15 predicted proteins | sample 1539001 | NCBI WGS metagenome assembly OCZU01 (sample SAMEA3539306, study PRJEB22396) | soil metagenome | biome: tundra; feature: field; material: soil | place: USA | collected 2010-05 | depth 0.15 m | reverse complement strand
CAGTTCGTCCTCGCGGCTGACCGCGCCATGAAGCTCCGGGTGCCGGCCGTGAACGGGCGAGCGATAGCCGATGAGTGAGTCCGCCTCGCCGTCCAGGCCGGTGACCGGAGCGGATCCGAGCAGCGGCACGGCCCAGGCCAGGATCTCCTGCGTGGTCCGGTAGTTCACCGTCAGCCGGCGGCTGCGGCCGCGCACGCTGATCCCCAGGCTGGTCAGCGAGACGCGATTGGCATAGATCCGCTGATGCGGATCTCCGGCGATGAACATGTCGTTGGGCCCTTGGGCGACTGCCGCGCGCAGGAGCCGCCACTGCGCCGGGTGCAGATCCTGAGACTCGTCCACGATGATGTGCCGGTAGGGCGTCCGGCCGGACTCGCGCAGAATATGAGCCGCCTCGTTGGCCAGCTGGGTGTGGGTCGTGAGTCCGGCTGCCGCCAGCTCGCCGGTCACGCGCTCGACCAGCTGCCAGACCTGAGCGCGTTCTATCTTGCTGAGCGGCGTGCCGCGCCCGGCCCGCAGGCAGGTCAGATAGGTCTGCTCGGTCCGCAGATCCTGGGCGAGGATGACGTGCTGCCACTCTCGTTCGAGGAACACGTCGGCGAACGGCAAGCCAGCCTGCGCCGCCGCATCCGCCCAGCGGTGCCGTTCGGCGCGGGCATCTATCGCGGCTAGGCGCCGCCCGTGAGCCTGGCTGACGATCCGGTAGGCCAGCCGGTCGACATTGATGACCTCGATCCGGCTGCGGAGCTGCTCGCTGCCCGGCACCAGGTCGAGCTGAGCACTGAGCGCGTCCACGAGATTGCGGGTGAAGCTCGTCAGCAGGATAGACGGCGTGCCGTCGTCGTTGGCGGCGCCAGGCAGGCCGGCGAGGTAGACGGCTCGGTGCAGAGCGGTGACGGTCTTGCCGGTCCCCGCCCCGCCGGTGACCTGCGCTGGTCCGGCGTAGCTAGCTCGCAGCGCCAGTCGTCGCTGGCTGGGGTGCAGGAAGACGCGCCAGGCGGCAAACGGGTGGGCCAGGATGTCGCGGAGCTCGTCGTTCCCGGATACGAAGGCGACTCTGCCAGTCGTTCGTTCCATCGCGGCGACGAGGTCGTTGGTGTCGACGTTCCGTTGTGCCGTCTGCGCCGGAACGTGCTGGACGACCTCGTTCCAGGCTTCCTCGGCTGTCATGCCGCACGCGAGCGCGTACAGCGCTGTGTACTGGGTCTCCGGCAAGATGGTCTGCAGCGCCTCCAGATGTGCCTCGGACGCGAGCAGCCGGACAATGGGGAGAATCTGCTCGTCTACCCCCAGGCGTTTGAGATCAGCATCGCTGATCTTGGTGAAGAGGCGACTTTCTGCCGGGCCAGCCAGCGCCTCCAGGGAGGGCTGCAGCTGCTCCAGGGCATGCTCGTCGCGGACCTCCAGGACGCCGATAGCCTCGTTGACACTGAACCGGTGGCTGGCCGCGAACGAGTTCGCCTTGTCGTGCGGCAGGACGGTGATCAGGCAGTAGGTGTCGCCTGAGTCGGGCGCCAGCACCACGCCGCGCCAGGAGCTGTCGATGCGGATCGTGCGCACGTGGTCGTCGCGGCTGCTCTGCAGCTTCTCCAGGTGCAGGCCCGCGTGGGTGTGCTCGGCAAACTTGCCGATCGCGGATTCGACCGAAACCTGAACGCTTTTTTCGAGCTTCGCGTACTCCGCCAGGAAGTCTTTTGCGATCGCCAGGCGCGCCAAGCCGGATCCTCCTATTGGGCCAAGATTAAATCCGATTGTGGTGTGCTCATGCTAGTACCTTTGCACATGGACACGGGGAGAGCATGCCGTTATGACGTATAACTGCCAAAACTGGTTGATTCAGGTTCAGAAATTTATTGTCAGCTAAATAGGTAAAACGGGCGGACCGGCCAGCAGTATGGCGACCGCGGTCGCTCGCAGACGGAGGAAGATTATCGTGACGAGGCTGGCGACCGTCCTTGACCAGATCGATTCCGGCACAGTGCTGCTGCCCGAATTCCAGCGCGGCTACGTGTGGAATCGCGATCAGGTCAGAGGGTTGATGCGGTCGCTGTACCTTGGCTACCCCGTCGGCGGGCTGCTGACGTGGGAGACCCAGGCCGAAGGGACCGGGATCCGCGGCGACACGCCCAGCCCGACCGGCGTGCGAGTCCTCATCCTGGACGGGCAGCAGCGCATCACGTCCCTGTATGGGGTGTCGAGGGGCCGTCCGCCTGCCTTCTTCCAGGGCGACGCCAAGGCGTTCACCGGCCTGCGCTTCAACGTCGAGGACGAGAACTTCGAGTTCTACGCGCCAGCGAAGATGCGCGACGACCCGTGCTGGATCGACGTGACCGCGCTGTTCGTCAGGGGCCTTGAGCCGCACATCGCCACGCTGAGCAGCCACCCGGAGCTGCAGCATCGTTTTGCCACCTACATGGAACGGCTCGCCAGGCTCAGAGCGCTGCTTGATCGCGAGTTTCACGAAGACAAGATCACGGGCGAGGACAAGACCGTCGATGTGGTGGTCGACATCTTCAACCGGGTCAACTCGGGCGGCACGAAATTGTCCAAGGGTGATCTCGCTCTGGCGAAGAAGTGTGCGCACTGGTCCGGCGCTCGCGCCGCGATGCGATCGCATCTGGAGCGATGGGAGAAGGACGGCTTCAGCTTCAGCCTGGACTGGCTGCTGCGGAACAGCACCGCCGTCGCCACCGGCCGGGCGGAGTTCGCCTCCCTCGACAACGTGCAGGTTCCCGACTTCAAGGCCAGCCTGGAAGCCTCGGCGAAGTATGTGAGCAACTTCCTTGATGCCGTATCCGGCCGTCTCGGGCTGGATCACGATCGCGTGCTGATGGGCCGGTACGCCTTCCCGGTCGTGTCCAGGCTTCTGCACGAGTCGAACGGCCGGTTCGTGGATGCCGCTCAGCGTGATCGCGTGCTGTTCTGGTACATCCAGTCCGCTCTATGGGGACGATTCGCCGGCTCTACCGAGACCGCGCTGAACCAGGACTACGACGCGGCCACCCGGTCAGGGGTCGACGGGCTGATCAGCACGCTCGAACGCTGGCGCGGCGGGAATCTGACGATCGGCGGCTACGACTTCGAGGGCTTCGGCCAGGGTTCTCGTTTCTATCCGCTCCTGTACATGCTCACCAGGGTGCACGGCGCCCGCGATTTCGGGAGCGGTCTCCAGCTGCACAGCCAGATGCTCGGGTATCTGGCTGGACTCCAGGTGCATCACATCTTCCCGAAGGCGGTCCTGTACCAGGCCGGGTACTCGCGTAGCCAGGTCAACGCGGTGGCTAACTTCTGCTTCCTGACGCAGGACACCAACCTCAGCATTGGCAAGCGCAAGCCGCAAGATTACTTCGCACAGGCTGAGTCTCGTCATCCCGGCGTGCTGGCGTCCCAGTGGATTCCGGCTGATCCCGCGCTCTGGCAGGTCGACCGTTATGCCGACTTCCTCGCCGCGCGACGTGAGCTGCTCGCCGCCGCCGCCAACGACTTCCTCGGCCAGCTCCGTTCCGGCGCGTCGGGCCAGGGTCCCGTTCTCGGTCGACTGCCTGTCGTGGCTGAGGCTGCCGAAGAGGCAGACACGCGCTCGGCCGAGGTGGCGGCGCTGATCGAGGAGCTCACGGAGCTTGGCTGCGCCGAGCCAGCCACCGACAGTGAGATCTCGGATCCGGCAGACGGGCGGGTGCTGGGTATCGCCGATGCCTGCTGGCCGGAGGGACTCCAGCCGGGGCAGGGGAGCCCGGTGGTGCTTAAGCTCGATCCCGGGGAGTCGGGTCGTGCTCGGCTGGAGGAACTCGGCTACGAGGTGTTCACCTCGATCGAGTCGCTGAAGGGGTACGTCCGGCGCCGGAACAGGGAGGCGGCCGGTCCCGCCGAGGACTCGGTCGGCTCGGGCAGCTCGGGCGATTCCGTGGACGGAGGGATGGGTGCGGCTGCAGTGGATCACGCTCCGACTATGCGTGCCGATTTCGAGCAGGCCATGAAGGACATCTATGTCCGGGCCAAGGCAGAGGCGAACTACACAGCTAGCTACTTCATTGGAATGCTCAGCACCTATGGCGGCCTGGGCACCGCCCAGCGTCTGCTGGTTCCGTCCGAAGTACACAGCGGATTCACTGCCCTCTATGAACGCGGGCGGCTTGACCTGACCGTCGAGGCGCTGGTAGTTCAACCCCAGTTCGCCGCCCTCTTCACGGAAGACGAGCTACAGACTGCACACCGGCGCCTCGATCAGCTGGGCTACGACGGCCTGGATTAGCCACATGGATGATGTGGTCGCGCCCGGCGGATAGATCCGAAGTACTTGTGCCTATGACGCTGTGATTGGTGACGATAATGGCCAGACTCGAGGAACTGACTAAGGGCGCCCTGGTTCGTGGCGTACTGGCCGAGCGAGCCGTCAAAGTTGTCGACGTTGCCTGGCACGGCTCAAGCGCCATCACGCTGACCTACACTGACGACTCCACCGGCAGGGCTGATCAGGACCTGCTTTACCGCGACGACGAGCCGCGCCTCGTCGTCGACCAGGCCGGGCGCGCCTGGTCCATGGATGGCGACGGGAACCTGTTTCGGCTGGCATCCGAGGCCAAGAGGATCTCGCTGGCCTACCTCTTCGACCCATTCCTCGCGGTGCAGACCTCGAATCTCGACCCGTTGCCGCACCAGATCGACGCCGTGTACCACAAGATGCTGCCCCGCCAGCCTCTCCGGTTCCTGCTGGCAGACGATCCCGGCGCGGGCAAGACGATCATGGCTGGACTGTTCTGCAAAGAGTTGATAATCCGGGGAGACGTCGAGCGGTGCCTTGTCATCGCCCCAGGAATGCTCGTGGAGCAATGGCAGGACGAGCTGTGGCAGCGGTTCAGGCTGAACTTCGAGATCCTTACCCGAGACATGATCGAGACTTCTCGTGGCGGCAACCCCTTTGCGGAGCGGCCGATGCTCATCGCTCGTCTCGATCAGCTATCACGCAACGAAGACCTTCAGGCCAAGCTTGAGGTCACCGACTGGGATCTGATTATTGTCGATGAGGCCCACAAGATGTCGGCCCATTACCTGGGCGGCGAAGTTAGGGAAACTAAGCGCTACAAGCTCGGCCGACTGGCTGGATCTGTCGCCCGGCACTTTCTCCTCATGACTGCCACGCCGCACGCGGGAGTCGACGAAGACTTTCAGCTGTTCCTGGCACTACTTGATGCCGATCGTTTTGAAGGCAGAACGCGCCACGTATCGCGCCCAAGCGACGTTGCGGATCTCATGCGTCGATTGGTCAAGGAAAACCTGCTCAAGTTCGACGGCACACCGCTCTTTCCGGAGCGCCGGGCATATACCGCGGCGTACCCGCTATCGAGCAGTGAGTCGCTCCTCTACAAGCGGGTAACCGAGTACGTGCAGGAGGAAATGAACCGGGTCGAGCGGCTCAAGGCTGCCGGGGAGGGCAGGCGCGGCGCGATCGTAGGATTCGCGCTAACGGTTCTCCAGCGCCGTCTCGCGTCATCGCCTGAGGCGATCTATCAGTCACTGTCTCGTCGGCACCGACGCTTGGATAACCGCGTCTCTGAAGAGCGGATCCGCCGGCGCGGTGCAGAGCTCGCTGTCCAGCTAGCCGCTCCGAAGACTCCTGACGCGTTCAGAGGCCTAGACGAGGATTTCGATACCGACGACTTGCCTGATAGTGAGCTGGAAGAGCTAGAGAACGAGCTGGTCGACCAGGCATCGGCGGCTGGCACTATCGCCGAGCTCGAACACGAGATCGCCACCCTCGCCGATCTTGAGGAGCTAGCTCGAGATCTGTGCAGCTCCGGGGAGGATCGCAAGTGGGAGGAACTGGAAAACCTCCTTCAGCGTACCGACGAGATGTTCGATGCCTTCGGCAATCGTCGGAAGCTGATCATCTTCAGCGAGCATCGCGATACTCTTAATTACCTGGTCAAGAAACTGCGAGGTCTGCTGGGACGCGCAGATGCGGTTGTGGCGATCCACGGTGGCGTGCCTCGCGATGAGCGCCGCAAAATCCAAGAGTTGTTTATCCAGGACAAGAACGTTCTAGTCCTCGTGGCTACCGATGCCGCAGGCGAGGGAATCAACCTCCAGCGCGCTCACCTCATGATCAACTATGACTTGCCCTGGAATCCGAACCGGATCGAGCAGCGCTTCGGCAGGATACATCGCATCGGCCAGACTGAGGTATGCCACCTGTGGAATCTGGTTGCTGAAGACACTCGTGAGGGCGATGTGTTCCGGCGACTTTTCGAAAAACTAGAGGAGCAGCGTAAGGCGCTAGGTGATCAAGTCTTTGACGTCCTTGGCGAGGCATTCCGCGGCCGGAGTCTTCGGGACCTCCTGATCGATGCTGTCCGTTATGGTGAGCAACCAGAGCGGAAGATCTACCTGACGACCGTTGTCGATGACACGGTCGGAGAGAAACTCCGAAGTGTTATCCGCGAGCGGGCTCTGGTCAACGACGTCATGACGGCGTCCGATGTCGAGCGCATTCGCGATGAGATGGAACGTGCTGAGGCGCGAAGACTTCAGCCCTATTTCATGCGATCGTTCTTTCTTGCCGCATTCGTTCATCTCGGGGGGACAGTACGGCAACGTGAGCCAGGTCGATACGAGATCACCAGCGTCCCCATTGAACTACGACGCCGTGACGGTCAGATCGGACTCGGCGCCCCGCTGCTGCGCAGGTATGAGCGGGTAACCTTTGAGCGAGAGCTCATTACTCTCGAAGGCCGTCCGGTGGCGGAATATGTGACTCCTGGACACTCGCTGCTCGACGGGACCATCGATCTTATTACCGAGCGATACGACAGCCTGCTTCGGCAGGGTGCGATACTGATCGACGACAGCGATTCTGGTCGGACTCCGCAGGTTCTCGTCTATCTGCAGCATACGGTCGTTGATGGCAGGATGGACGACTCCGGAAATCGGCGGACCGTGTCAAAGCGCTTTGAGTTCGTCTTCGTCGATCCTCGCGGCACTCCTACGGCGGCGGGGTGGGCGCCGTACCTGGATCTTCGCCCCGCCGGGCCTGACGAACTCAGGCTGCTGGGTCATGTGATCGAGGACGGCTGGGTCCGCGCAGACCTTGAGGACGCCGCGTTCGGGCATGGCGTGGAGCTGGGTCGCATGCACCTGGAGGAGATCCGACGCCGCACACTTGAACGGGTCGATCGCACAACGGTGGCCGTGAAGGAGCGTCTGGAGTCGGAGATCCGGCACTGGGATCACCGGGCGAACGAGCTAAAGGACCGTGAGCTGGCAGGCAAGCTTCCGAGGAGCGGGATGAATTCCGCCAGGGCGCGCCAGCGATCCGAAGATCTTCAGGTCCGGCTCAGACGGCGCCTGGAGGAGCTGGATGCTGAACGACAGCTCTCATCTATCCCGCCTGTCGTCTCCGGAGGCGCCCTGGTCGTTCCTGCCGGATTGCTTACATCGCTCGGAAGCGGGACGGCCGATGAGGTTGACAGCAGTGCCCGCCGCCGGTCGGCTACGGAACGTGCGGCTCTCGACGCCGTGATGGCTCTGGAACGATCTCTCGGGCGTAGTCCGGTTGAAATGGCGCCAAATAATATGGGCTACGACATTGAGTCGAAAGATCCTGAGGGTGCGCTGTTGTTTATTACGGTCAAAGGGCGAAGCTCTGGTGCTGACACGTTCACGGTCACGCGAAGCGAGCTTGGCATTGGTCGAAACAAACCTGCTCAGCACGTCCTTGCTCTAGCTACTGGCGCACGGACGGCACAGCCCAATGTGCGTTACCTGAGACGGGCCTTCCAGGAGATGGCTGATCCTCCATTCGAGATAGTAAGTTCGGATCTCAGCTGGGAATCGTACTTCGACCGAGCCGCAGTCCCCTCATGATTGCCTGGCAGCCGCACTCCGATGCGCTCGTCGCCCTCAGATACACGCCATGACGCCCGCGGCGGTGGATAGAGCTGGTTCAGACTCCGATCAGTCCGAACAGCAGGTGGGCCGGCCGGGCCCAGCGGCTCGTGCTGTCGTCGCACGCGCTCAGACGCTGAGGAGTGGGCTCTCTGAGGCGCTCGCTGCTCCTGACATTCGCCGCAAAGCAGCAAGATCCGCGTACGAGGCGCTGCGCAAGGAGATGGCTCGGCAGCAAGTTGACGCGATGCCTCTGTCGCGACTAAAGGAGACAACTCAGGGTCGCCTTCGGCTCACCGCCATCGAAACAGCGGGATACCGCACGGTTGGCGCTGCTGCCGCGGCGGGAGTGTCCCGGCTGCAGGAGCTGAATGGGGTCGGCCCACAGACGGCGTCTCGCGTGGTCGCCGCCGCGCGGCAAGTCGAGGCCGCGATGAGTCAGAGCGTGAGAGTCCGATTCGATGCGGACAGCCGTCCATCGTCCCACGCTGGGCTCCTCAGTGAGCTGCAGGTATACGAGGTCGCGCAGAGCGCCATCTCACCGGTCCGCGACGAGATGATCGTCATGTCAAGTCAGCTCGACACTCTTCTTGTCGATGCTGCGCGCGCGTCCAGCCGACTGAAGATGTTCTTCTCCCGCTCGCGTCGACGTGACGACGGACGCAAAGCGCTCGCTGAGCTGATGGCGCTGATGGACTCGCCGGACGTGGAGCGCGGTGAAGGCGGGCTCAGCGTCGTTCGTGACGCGCTCAAACAGCCGCGGCTCGGCCCCAACGAACTGTGGCAGGATTATCAGCGCAAGGCAGTTAAATACAACGGCCTGCTCATTGAGGTCGGCGAGCTCGCAACGGACTTGGACGCCGGACAGGGCTTCTTGCCAGCGGACATCGCCGCACGCGTTCGCGATCAGCCGCTCGATATTGCTCTGCTGACTGCATCGTTGCGTGGATATCAGGCGTTCGGCGCTAAGTTTGCCCTTGCTCAGCAACGAACCATCTTGGGAGACGAGATGGGTCTGGGCAAGAGCATTGAGGCATTGGCCGTCATGTGCCATCTCATGGCCGAAGGGAGTAAGCATTTTCTGGTGGTGTGTCCAGCTAGCGTGCTGGTCAACTGGGCGCATGAGATTCGGCGTCACAGCAGGTTGCTGGCATTTCGGGTGTATGGAGCCGATCGCCAAAGAAACTTCCTCGCCTGGGTCCGCCAAGGAGGAGTTGCTGTGACTACATATGATTCGCTCCGATCTCTCCCCACACCAGGCGGCGTAGATATTGCCCTACTGGTCGTCGATGAGGCGCATTACGTGAAGAATCCTGCCGCAGCCCGGACTAAGATTGTCCGAGAGTGGGCCAGCAGGACAGATCGAGTGCTTTTCCTGACAGGAACTCCGATGGAGAACAAGGTGGAGGAATTCAAGGCGCTCGTAGGTCACCTTCGGCCAGATATCGCTGCCCAGATTGATCCGATGGATAGCCTGACTGGACCGGCCAAATTCCGGAAAGCCGTCGCTCCCGTATACCTGCGGCGGAACCAGTCCGATGTGCTTGACGAGCTTCCGCCGCGTATGGAGATGCAGGAGTGGGTCGAACTGGCGGGTCCCGACCTCACGGCCTACAAGGAGGCGGTAGCTTCCGGGAACTTCATGGCGATGCGGCGGGCCGCCTACGCCCCGGGTAATGTTGCTGGATCGGCCAAGCTCGGGCGACTGATTGAGATCGCTGATGAGGCGGCCTCAAACGGTCGCAAGGTCGTCGTCTTCTCCTACTTCCGTGACGTCATCCAGACGGTGATGGCCGCGCTGGGAGATGTTGCTGTCGGCCCACTGACCGGTAGCGTTCCTCCGGTTAGCCGGCAGGGCCTCGTCGACGATTTCACCGAGCGTTCAGGTCCGGCCGTACTGGTGAGCCAGATCCAGGCAGGAGGAGTCGGACTGAACATCCAAGCGGCGTCGGTGGTAGTTCTCACAGAGCCGCAGTGGAAGCCGACGATCGAAGATCAGGCAATTGCCCGCTGCCATCGCATGGGTCAAGTGCGGTCTGTCGATGTATATCGCCTCCTCGCGGAGGACAGCGTCGATCAGCGCATGCTGGATGTCCTCGCTACGAAGGCGGTGCTGTTCGATGAATACGTTCGGCGCAGCGAACTCAAGGAACTCACGCCAGACGCCGTTGACGTCTCCGACATGCAAGCAACGCGGGATATTGTCACCCAAGCGGAGGCGGAGCGAAGGATTGTGGAGCTAGAACGTCGACGCCTTGGCATGCAACCAGCGGCGCATGCTTCTGCTGAGTAGCGCGACCTCCCGTGGGCCGCTCGCTGGCAACGGGCTGGGCCTAGTCCTCGTTGACTCGCTTGCGGAGTCCTGGGGATACCGGCTCTCGCCGCACGGCAAGGTGCTCTGGGCCCGTCATGGCCAGCCGGCGTATCGCCCCAGGTGCCCAGAGCTCGACGAGAGAACGCGTGTGTGGCCAGGTCCATGGCCACCTTTTAGAGGATCAGCAGTGTTCGAGGTCGGCTGAGGCTCTCTCGTGGCAGCCCTTGAAGACCTGCACGCTGTGCCAGTTGACGTAAGCGAGGTCGACTGCGGGCTGGCCGGGTCGCGAGGCCAGCAGCAGCTGTCCGGCCAGCGCGTCGACAGCCCGGCCGGCGTCGCTGCGGGCGACATACAGCCGGGAGACGCAGATGCGCAGCTCGGTGGTGATGCCGAGGACGCCCAGATCCAGCAGCGCATGGTGCAGGGCGCACAACGCCAGCGCATTGGCTACCACGTCCGGTCCGTCCTGGCTATGCCAGCGCACGTGTGCGGCCTCGATGCCGACGGGAATGCGGCCGAGCGCGCCGTCGAAGCCGCACATCGCGCATGCGTACGCGTAGGCGCGCAGGACTTCCTCGGCAAACCCTGATCGCCGGGTGCTCCGGCGAGCCGGGGCGGCTCCTGCGATTCCGGCGGCGCTCAGCTCGGCCACGTCGAGATCCACCGCGTCGCAGATCAGGTCGCTCAGCGTCGGCGTGAAATGCCGGTCCAGCAGCAGCCGCGCGCACGCTGCCAGCGTGCCAGGATCAGCCAGCAATTGCTCCACCTCAGGTCTGAGACTGCCGACCGCGTCCCGGTCCGAGAGCCAGCCTCCGCGCTCTGGCGCATCCATGCCGATCTCGTGCCCGAGGCCGTCCCTCAGATCCCATAGCTCACGTTCCAGGTGCACAAACGGCATCGCCGCGCGCTGTCGGGCCGCAGAGGGACTCACGACCGGCGGGCCGAACTCGTTGATCAGCTGGCTGACCGGAGCCTCCGCCTGCTGATAGACCGACGTGCTGCTACCCGTTGCCGCGAATCTGCCGAACAGCCACAGCAGCAGCAGCGGCTTGTGCGGGACCCGGCGCCCCGCCACCGTGGCCTGCCGCAGGCCTGCCAGCAGACTGAACAGCTCAGCCCGGGTCAAGTCAAGTACCTCCCATGGCGGACGTTACAGGGCTCAGCTGCGAATTCGTTCTGCCAGCCCTTCTCGTCACGTGGCTACAATCCGTTCCATGCCCCAGACATGCTCGCAGGGATGCCGGGAAGCCCAGTGACAGGTCAACAAGCAGTCGGGCACCACCGTGCACACGGCCGAGGAGCGCATTGAATAGCCTCTTACAACCCGTGGTTGTCCTGACTGCGCTGAATGTTGAGTACCGGGCCGTGCGGCAGCATCTGACCGTGATTCGGACGTCGCGCCATGCGGCCGGAACCGTTTTCACTGAGGGCCACCTGACCGGCTCGCCGGTGCCGGTCGTACTTGCCGTGGCCGGTGAGGGAAACCAGGGCGCCGCGATCCTCGCCGAGCGTGCCAGTTCCCTGTACAGCCCGCGCGCGCTGTTGTTGGTCGGGGTCGCGGGCGGCCTGAAAGACGACGTGCGCATCGGCGATGTCGTGGTGGCGACCCGGGTGTACGCCTACCACGGAGGCAGGGAGGGCGAGGAGGGCTTCGCGACCCGCCCGCGTTCCTGGGATGCGCCGCACGAGCTGGAGCAGCTTGCCCGACATCTCGACATGACTGGGGAGTGGACCCGATGGCTCCCGGCAGATGCACGGGCTACTCCGCCCGCAGTTCACTTCAAGCCGATCGCGGCCGGCGAAGTGGTGCTTGATTCGCGGGATTCGCCACTGGCGCGCCGGCTCCGCAGCACCTTCAGCGACGCTGCGGCGATCGATTTGGAGAGCGCCGGCGTGTGGCATGCGGGGCACCTCGGTTCGCTGCCCGTGCTTTCCATCAGGGGAATCAGCGACCAGGCCGACGGCAGAAAACAGCAGGCGGACGCGGGCGGCTCGCAGGTCGTCGCAGCAGCCAACGCGGCCGCGTTCGCGGTGGCCCTTATCCGCGCCATGAGCCCGGACAGCGCAAGGCTGTCGGCGACGGTCCAGAACGTCAGCGCTCGGGCCGACGGAGCGGTCGTGGCCCTGACATCACGGATCTTCATTTCGCACGCCACCCAGGACCCGCGGGACGTCGACCTGGCCAGGAGGATTCACTCGCGCATCGAAGCCAGCGGGGCCGAGGCCTGGATCGCTCCGGACTCGATCCCGGCCGCTGAGCGCTGGGACGAGGCGCTCATCGCCGGGCTGCTTGAACGCGCCACGCACTTCCTGGTGATCGTGTCCGGCGCCACGGTGCACTCGGAGCAGGTTCGCCGTGAGGTCGAGCTGGCGGTGACCCGGAGCCAGTCGGGCGCAAGCCTGCGGATCATGCCGCTGCTGGTCGGTGCCCCAAAGGATCCTTCCTGGCTCAAACTGCTTGAGCCCTTTGCGGACGTGCCCTACCAACCCGATGCCGAGCGGCAGTTGCTTGAGGTGGTCAGGGCGGTGGGGGCCGAGCTGTCGCCATGGGTGCCGCAGCTCCCCTACGTCCGTCTTAAGACGGACGGCTTCGTTGGGCGTGACTTCGCATTCGATCAGTTCAATACCTTCCGCGACGCCCGCCCTTGCGGTCACATAATCGTCGAGGGCCTGCCTGGTGTGGGAAAGACGTCGATTCTGGCGGAGGCGACTCGTCGCTGGAACTGCCCGGCGCACTTCAACATTCATGCGCAGGGGATTAGCAGCGCTGCGGCGTTCCTAGAAGGTCTGCATGCCCAGCTAAGCATGCGCTATGAGCTGCGGCTCCGTCCTCCGGAGGCCAGCGACGATGGCGATGGCCGGTACCTCAATCGCTTGCTGGAGGAGACCGCAGACCGGCTGGGACCGGCCGAGCAGCTCGTGATCGTGGTCGATGCGCTCGACGAGGTCAACCCGAGCCGGCCGGATCTCAACCCCCTATTCCTGCCCACGGCTCTGCCGGCCGGCCTGTTTCTGCTCGTCAGCAGGCGATCTCACACTGCTCCGTTGCAAGTCGACGGTGACAGTGACGTTGTCGATCTGATGGCCAATCGCGCAGAGAGCCGCAAGGACGCGGAGAAATTTATCCGGGCGTCGCTGGCTAAGCCCGTGCTGGGAGCCCGGCTCAGCGAGGTAGCTGACCTCGAATCGGTCGTCGTCGGCCTGCTGGAGCACAGTCAGCTCAACTTCATGTACCTGATGTATGTACTGCGCGATATCGAGCAGGGCCGGATGCGTACCGACGATCTTCGCCAGCTGCCCTACGGCCTGCGCGGGTACTACCAGCGTCATTGGCAGCACATGCGATCGGGGGGTGCACGGGCGGCGCTGGGGCTGCGGACGATCTACACGCTGGCCAAGCTCCGCAGGCCGGTTACGGCCTCCTTGCTGGCTAGCGTCATAGGTGTGGACAAGCTCGACGTGCTCCAACTGCTGGAGGACTGGGCACAGTTCCTTGAGATCGCGCCGGCTGGCGGCACCTGGACCTACAGTTTCTACCATCAGGATTTCTGCGACTTCCTGATGAACAAGGAAACCGTAAGCGCCGCCGGGATTGACCTGACCGAGATTAGCTCGATGATCGGTCGCGGGCTTGTCGACGGTCTCGGGTTCGAGCTGGACGGGTAAGACCCGGCACGACCGGCTCGACCACGTGCACCGCTCCGGCGTCGTCACCGAGGTACATGTGGCGGCCATCGTCGGACACCTCGGCCGCTGTCCAGGGCACGTCGCCGACGAGAACGGCGGTAGCCGCAGAGCGGTCCTCCCGTGCCCACAGCCGGGCCGTATTGTCGGACACCACGTGCGGCACGCCGTGAGCAGCCAGGAGCACCCGGCCACTGGCATCGCGTGCGATCGAGGTCGGGCCGCAGCCGGCTTGGCCGAACGCCTCGCAGACGCCGGTAGCTTTGACCTCGAGAAGCTGCCCGCTGGCCAGGCCGACGACGCAACTCTCGCCGGGCAGGCCGAGATCGCAGGCCGTTACCCGGTCGGCGCCAGGAATATCGATACGGCTCAGCTCGCCATGGATAGACCAGGAGCAGAAGCACCCGGCCTCGGTCATCCATCGAACGCAGTCGCCGTCCATGGCCACCGCCACCACTTGCTTGTCGGGCGAATTCATCACCGCTCGCTCAACACCGGCTGCCAGATCCCAGACCCGGACCGTGCCATCCGTACTGACCGTGACCGCTCCGGTGCCTTCAGCCGAGCAGGCCAGGCATGCCACGTGCTTGTCTCCGGTCCGGATGACGGTTGCGTCCTGCCCGAGGCCCATATCCCAGATTCGGATGGCACCGTCCCAGCCTGCCGAGACGGCTCTATTGCCTGACACCGCTGAAATCCCGCTCACCCAATGGTCATGGTGACCTAGCTCGGCCATGAGCGCGCCCGTCCGTGCCTCCCAGACGAGCACGCGCCCGTCCTTGGAGGCGCTGAGCAGGCGGTCGCCGCCGGGGGCGAGGGCCAGCGCCGTGACCTGCTGCTGGTGGCCAGCTGGTTCGGGCCGTTCCAGTGCCTCGATGTCCCAGAGCCGGACGCTCTGGTCGTAGGACACGGTCGCAAACCGTCGGCTGGCCAAGTCGGTGGCGATCGATGGCACCAGCCCGCTGTGCGGCGTCAGATGCCGCATTTCGGCCCCGTCTGCGAGCCTGAACACCCGGAGCGCTCCTGTGGCGTCGGCTGCGATGATCTGGCCCGGCGGCAAGTTGGCCAGGGCGTGGAAGGTGGCGTGCTCGCAAGTGATGCGCTGGAGGCAGGTCAGATCCTGCAAGCGCCAGACGGACAGTTCGTCGTTGGCCGCGGCCAGCAAGAGCCCGGCTGCGGTATCGACGTCGAGCGCGGTGACCGGCCAGTCGTGGCGGGCGAACACTGCTTGCCGGCGCATCGTCCGCAGATCCAGATCTGCATGCTCTGATGGGTTCCGGGATCGGGATCGGTGCCCGCCACCAGCCTGTCTTCGCCGAGGGGAAGCAGGACGTGCACTGCGAGATCGTGCAGATCGATGCGATCGATCTCGCGACCGCCATCCACCTCCCACAGCCGCACCTGTCCGTCCGTGCCGCCGGATGCCAGGATGCCCGGCTTGATAAATGCGACGGCGAGTGTCGCACCGGTCGCCGAGAGATGGAGGGGCGCGCGACGCCGGCCCGTGGACAGCTCGACGACATGGATCGGGCCGTCCCGGGTCGGGACCGCCGCCAGGGTGCCGTCACTGGCCAGCCCAGTCGGCTCGCCCTGCCCGGTACGGAACCGCACTGGCGGCCTGCCGCCCGACGGGTCCCAGCATTGCAGCCATCCGCTGCTGTCAATGGTCAGGAGCAGCCCCGACGGGACGAAGCAGGCCGCCGCCGCGTGCCCATCCAGGTATCCGACGACTTCCTGCGCACCCCGGAAGCTCGCCGTCACCGGGCGCAGCCAGCAGCCGGGTTTGTAGGCCATGGCACGCTGGACAAGACGTCCAAGCGAGCCGTCTGTCCGGTCCCCCAGCCGACCGAGTATCTGCTCTGGCAGTTGATCGGGAGCCAGTCGCAGAATTCCCGACGATCGCCGCAGGGCGTCCCTCAGCAGCTCGATCTCGGTGGCGCGGGACGCGCCGAGGCGGAGCGCTGTCCGCTCCAGGTCGGACAGCACCCCGCGCAGGCTGGGCTCGAGGGCCACCCGGGCAGCGAGAACCCGGAAGTCGCAGAGAAACCGAGCGGCACGCTCCGGGTTCTCCGGGTTGCTGCCCTCCATGAGCGCGCCGACGGCGAACTCGAGCCGCACTCGCAGGTTCAGTGTCGCGTCGGCATCGGTGCCCCGGAGCCCTTCAGCGATCTCGTTGACGCTCAGGAACGCGGCCTGGTCGAACCAGCGGGAGCGGGACTCCGTCGAGCGCATCGGCATAGCACCGACGACCTCGACGCTGGTCACGTTCCGCACCGACCGGCTCGCCGAAACCTGGAGCAGGGCCGCCGCCCAGGACGCGGACGGCTACGCCGCCGCCCTCGCGCGGCTGGCCCGCCCGCCGTCCCGCTGATCCCTGACGAAGGAGACTCCCGTGCAGCCCAGCCTCACCCGCCGCGACCTGCAGACCGCCACCACACCGGAGGTACTGGCGCGCGGCCGGGAACTCGCCGCCAGCGTCGAGGACCTGGGCTGGGACGAGTACTCGATCTGGGGCGGCCTGCCCGGCGAGGGGATCGATGCCGGAAACCTGATGATCCATCACCCCGACCTGCCGCTCTGCGGCGAGTGTCCCTGCCCGGACAAAAGGGCCAGCCAGCTGTGCGCGCACATGGCGGCGGTCGGGTGGGCGTATCTCGGCGACGACCAGGAACTCGCTGACCAGCTGGCCGCGCTCTCCCACGCTGAACTCGTGGCGCTGGTCACCGACCTGGCAGACAACATCCCGCGAGCGCGAGACGCCGTCTGGTCGCAATTGTTTTCGTAGGGGCGGTGCTGGATTTTTGTCAGGCGCCGTAGTGGGCGGAAGCCGCCCACACTACGGGAGGGTCACCTCGGTCGATCATCAAGCGCTGGGTCTCGGCGAGGGAGCGTGCGGGGTCGGTGCCCGCGGACATCCGGCGATGCAGCTCAATCATGAACGGCGGGGCGAGCTGATCGTCGATCGGCCAGAGCGCGGTCACCGAGCGGGCACCGGCCGTGAGCAGGATCGGGGCGGGCCCGATCGCCTCGTCGGGCAGCTTCAAGCCGGTGAGCCCTGATTCGCACGCGCTCAGTACGAAGTGGGCGCCCCGGCCCAGGCGTTGATCGACGAGGTCGGCCAGACGATCGCCCTTTCCCAGGTGCAGGATCGATGACAGGGGGTCGTCGGGGTTGAGATCGAAGTGGCGGGCCAGGTGGACGACGTCGGCCGTGCCAAACGGGTCGAGCAGCGCGCCGACGGCCGGATGGCTCGCGGCGCCCGAACGAGCAGGCCGAGGCGCCGGTCGATGGTTGCGACGCAGCGTGCGCGTCGCGGCGGCCGGGTCACCGTTCGGTTCCCGCCGCCGGCGATGCTGCGAGACCTCCGTCCCGTACAGCGCGGCGACCCTGGTCGCTTCGGGAACGACACCGGGTAGGTAGCGGCCGGATGGGCCAGGTCAGCGGCCACGTAGGCCGCAGGCTGGGTCGGCCATTGTGCCGCTATGCGGAGGAAGTGCGCACCGGGCAGCATGTGTGGCACGCATCGCTGCGCCAGCGCGAGTCTGCCGGGGACGCGCGCTGTGGCCAGCGGCAGCCAGGCGAGACGCCCGATCGGTACCAATCCGACTCGTCCGTCGCCAGCGATGTGCTGCTCGACCGGCTCGACGAAGGCGTTCCAGGTCCAGGCCAAGAGCTCGTGCACGGAACGCGACCACGCCTGAAGCTGGTCAGCGCCATCGAGGTGCGCGGCATCCGATCCTGCGTCGAAGGACGCGCGGAGCTTGGCCAGCTGGACGTCGACCTCGGCTGTGGTCACCGGCAGCGGGATCGTCACGATGGCGTCGTCGTCTGGTGAAGCGATCAGGGCGAGCGAACCGGCCGGGATCGCTGCCCAGTACACGAGCTGACCTGGGAGTATCGTCGTCGCCCGCCGGGCGCGTTCGACAGTGATTGTCTCGCTGGCCAATCCCGACGCCTCGGCCAGCAGGGTCGCCGTTCCCTGTTCCAGATAGGTCACGGCCTCGTCTCGGCGACCATCGCGCGACGCGGCGAGCGCGGCCATGGCCGCCGTCCCCTGCACCCCGAGGCGGGCCCGCTCGCGGTCTGTGTTGAGGTGCCGGCTCGCGGTGAGAGTCCGGGCCGCGTCGAGCGAGAGCGCGAGCGCTTTCTCGCACTTGGCCCAGTCACCGATAGCGAGGGCCACGTCTCCCAGGTGCTGGCCAGCGTAGACAGCGATGAACGGCTCGCCAGCGGCGAGTGTTTCATCCCACAGGTCACAGGCCTGCTGCAGATCGGCAAGATCGGGCGGCTCGCGGTCCGAGTATCTGCGCTCATACCGGCCTGCCAGTGTGAACGCGACCCGCGCTCGGTTGGTGGACAGGTCGGCCACGGCGCCGAAAGCATCCTCCAGCACGGCGATGCTCTCGTCGAGATCTGCGGGATCGGCCGAGCGGCTGTGCCGGTCATCGAGCCACGACGCGAGATTGGATAGGTAGATCACCCGGTCGGGCGACGCGCGCGGCGTGAGGGCCAGTGTGGCTCTTCCGGCATCGATCGCTCGGTCGAGATCATTCGGCCGCCTGGTCTTCAAGCGCTCGGGCCGAAAGCAGCAGCCCTAAAGTGTTCAGATGGATGGCGCGCTCCACGGACGGCTTGGTCCATTCGAGCACCCAGCTGATGTGGGCGATCGCCGCGTTGAGGTCGCGCAGTCGGCCGGAGATGGACCATCGCTGGTGCAACGCCAGGGCGAGGTTCGTGCGCAAGCCGAGTTGCATGTCGGTACGCAGGCCAGGTGATCGCCTCGTCCAAACCATCTCGTTCCCCGAACTCGAGGAACCTCTCGAAGGCCAGGCTGGCGGCCAGCGCCACCATTCCCGCTCGACACGTTGCGGCCGGCGGGACAAGCTGTAGCGCACGCCGCGACGACTCACCGGCCGCCCGGAGATCCGTGGCGGTACCGTCCCTGGAAAAGCGTGCACGCAGCACCCGTGCTCGGGTGTCCCAGCGGATCGCCTGGGACAAACGAGGGCCGGGTCTAGAGACAACGATTCGGCGCTCCTTGGCGTCGCGGCGGCCGGGCGAGTGCCTGTCGCTATGGTGGCTGCCGCTATCTGAGGCCATGTGCGGACGGGCGGCCTCGGATGAGGCGCCGCCGGCGTTCCAGCTGGCAATGGCCTGCAAACGCCAGGCTGGGAACTTTCGTCGTTTCGCATCGGCCACGTCGCGCTTGTGGCGCCATGGCCGCCAGGCGTGGGAGACTGTTGAGGTCAACCTACTCAAGTCGGCCAGCGCAGGGGGATGCAGTGGTTACAACGGCCGGACCCTTGAGGGGTCTGGCCCAGAGCTTGACGGCGCCGCCGGTTACCGGGAGCCCGACGGTGCTGCGGATCTTGCTCGGGGCGTATCTGCGGCGGCTGCGCGAGGCCAGGCAGATCTCGCTGGAAGAGGCGGGCAACGTCATCCGCGCTTCCCACTCGAAGATCAGCAGGCTTGAGACCGGCCGGGTGGGGTTCAAGGACCGCGACATCATCGACCTGCTCACGTTCTACGGCGTGACCGACGAGAAGGAACGCCAGGCCCTGCGCGACCATGCCATCCGCGCGAACTCCCCTGGCTGGTGGCACGACTACGCTGATGTCCTGCCCAGCTGGTTCGATGGGTATGTAGGGCTCGAGGAAGCCGCCAGCCAGATCCGCGCGTACGAGGTGCAGTTCGTCCCGGGGCTGCTGCAGACCGAGGACTACGCCTGCGGCGTCATCTTGCTCGGCTACTCGAACCCCAAGGAGATCACCCGCCGGGTCAATCTGCGGATGGCCCGGCAGGCAGTCCTCGACAGGCCGGATCCGCCGAGTCTGACGATGGTGCTCGACGAGGCACTGCTCAGGCGGCCGATCGGAGGCTCCCGCGCCATGCGGGCGCAGCTGAAGCACCTCCTCGAGATGTCACAGCGCCCCAACGTGACCATCCAGGTCATCCCGTTCCAGGCTGGCGGCCATGCCGCGGCGGGCGGCGCCTTCAGCCTGCTGAGCTTTGCCGGGTACGACCTGCCCGACGTGGTCTACATCGAGCAGCTGACCAGCGCTCAGTACCTGGATAAACCGGACATCGTCGACGGCTACCTAGCGGTGATGGAGCAGCTGCGCATCGACGCGCTGACCCCGACCAGCAGCGTCAAGATCCTCAGATCGATGCTCTGCGAGGCCTGAACGGTCACCGCTTGGCGTTCCATTGGAGTCATGTGGATCTGACATGACACGGGATCAGCCAGGCCAGTAGCTTGCTCGGCCCAGCTCCAATCCTGCGCGTTATGGCGGCAGGGATTCCTAGCCTTGGTCGATCGAGAACATTGAGCGTCGGCCTCGCTATCGGCGGTGTGTCGAGGTCGCTGAGGCACCCGTTGGCGTCCAGGTCGGAGTTGGTGCCGTCGGGACAGATCGTGTTGGACCAGATCACCTTGGACAAGCTGGCCAGGGTCAGGTCGGCGCCGGTGAGTTTGGCATCGGTGAGGTTTACGCCGGTCAGGTCTGCGTCCTATAGCTGGTCGCATCCGCGGCGATCAGGGCCGAGATGGGGTCAGGGAATCGGCCTTCGGCTGACGCGTCGCCACGTCTTGTGATAACCCCGTCGCATGGATGATGTGCTACTTGGGATCGTGCTGCAGCGGCTGGATGAGGAGCCGCTGCCGGAGGAGGCTTCTGGCCTGCTGCTTGCTGCGCTGGACGGGGACGAGGCGCTTTCTGACCAGCTGAGCAGCGCTCCGGGCGCATGGTCGGCTCCGGCGGGGCGGACGTCGGCGGCGTCATCGCCGGTGGGGGCCTATCTGCGGTCGCTGAGCGTGAGCGGGTTCCGGGGGATCGGGCCGAAGGCGACGCTGGAGGTGGCGCCGGGGCCAGGACTGACTGTGGTTGTCGGGCGGAACGGCAGCGGGAAGTCCAGCTTCGCTGAAGGGCTAGAGGTCTTGCTGACCGGTGCATTATTGCGCTGGGACAATAAGACCGCGATCTGGCGGGACGGCTGGCGGAGCAAGCATGCTCCGAATGCCGCCGAGATTGGCGCCGAGGTCCTGGTCGAAGGGTCGGGTGCCGCGGTAGTGACGCGGAACTGGCCGGACGGTGCCGATTTCGGCGGGTCGACGGCATGGCTGCAGCGGGCCGGGGAGAAGCGCAGTGACATCGCAGCGCTTGGCTGGACGAATGCGCTGAACGATCATCGACCATTTTTCTCGCATGCTGAGCTTGAGGCGTTCTTCGGCCGGCCATCTGAGCTGCATGATCTGCTGGCGTCCGTTCTTGGCCTGGAAGATCTCGCGGCGGCGGACACTCGGCTGAAGGTGGCCAGGAAAGCACGCGAGGATGCGCTAGTCGACATCAAGCAGCGGCTCCAGGAACTTCGAACTCGTCTTGAGCAGGTCGACGACGAGCGGGCCAAGACTTGCCTGGCCGTGCTGCGCGGCACTGCTTGGGATCTGGATGCGGCGCGGGCCGTGGCTACCGGGAACGCGGTCACCGATGGCGGGCAGCTTGAGCGGCTCCGCCGGCTGGCCCAGCTCACGGTGCCTGCGGCGCAGGAGATCAGCGACGCCGCGACTGGGCTGCGCACCGCTGCCGACCAACTAGATGCGGTGGCGGGCACGGCCGCAGGGCAGGCGAAGGTCCTGGCCGGGCTGCTCGCCTCCGCGCTAGAACATCATCGCTCGCACGGCGATGGCGATTGCCCGGTGTGCGGGCGACTGGGTGCTCTGACGCCGACGTGGCAGGAGGCCACGCAGCAGCAGGTCACTCGACTGCGCGAGGAGGCCAGGGCGACCGACGCGGCGACGACTGCTGCAGCGCAGATGGTGCTGCAGGCGCAGGGCCTCATGTCGGCGCCACCGAAGATCCTTAGCGACCCCGTGCCGGAAGATGCCGATTCTGAGCCCGTGCGGGAGGCATGGGCTCGCTGGGCGAAGCCGCCAGCTACGGATGTGGCGAGTCCAGTCGGTCTGCGGGCCCTCGCCGACCACTTGGACGGCGCTTTCAGCCTGCTCGCTCAGGCGGCGAAGGCCCTGACCGCCAGCGCAGTCGAGGAACTTGCGAGACGAGATGACCGGTGGGGTCCCGTTGCCGCCGCAGTTGCTTCTTGGTGTGCTGATGCAGATCCCGCTATCGAGAGGGCCAAGCCGGTACCGTCGATTAAGAAAGCGCGGGCGTGGCTGGTGAGTGCCACGGGCGACCTGCGCAACGCCCGGCTGGCGCCGCTGGCAGATCAGGCCAGGGATATCTGGGCGATGCTGCGGCAGGAGAGCAATGTCGACCTGGGCGCGTTCCGGCTAGCCGGAACCGCTACGCAGCGGAAGCTCGAATTGGACGTCAGCATCGACGGCACGCCGGGAGCGGCCCTCGGCGTGATGAGTCAGGGCGAGATCAATGCGCTGGCACTGAGCATCTTCCTACCGCGGGCGACCATGCCGGATAGCCCGTTTCGCTTCCTGGTCATCGACGACCCAGTTCAGGCAATGGACCCGGCCAAGGTCGACGGGCTCGCACGGGTCCTGGAAAAGGTCGCAGCTGACCGCCAGGTGATCGTATTCACGCATGACAACCGCCTCGTTTCGGCTGTCAAAGACCTGAACATTCCGGCGATGATCCTCGAAGTCACCCGGCGACCGAAGTCGATCGTGCATGTCCGTTCGTGTCTTGACCCAGTCGAGCAGGCGCTGAAGGACGCCGGCGCCCTAAACGCGGACCAGGCACTGCCTGCCGGAGTTGCTGTGCGAGTAGTTCCCGGTCTATGCCGGACAGCTGTGGAGGCGGCGCTCACCCAGACGGTCTGGCGCCAGCAACTGCGCGCGGGACGTGGCCGAGACGAGATTGAGGCGGACCTGACCGACGCCAGGAGGCGACTCATCAACCTGGCCGCTCTTGCATTGTTTGGCGACGCAGGCCAGGGCGCGAAGGTACTGCCCAGGCTGGACGGATGGGGTCACATATTCGCGAACACATTTCAGGCGCTCAACAGGGGCTCGCACCAGCAGCACGTTGGTGACCTCGGGTATCTCATTTCCGACAGCCGAAAGCTTGCCGCCAAGTTCCGCGACATCGCGCCATGACGCCTAGCGACTTGCTCGGCGCGGCAAGAGAACTTATCGCGCGGCCGGACGCGGCGACTGCCGGAGTCTGGCCCCGAACAGCAGCATTTCTGGCACGACAGGCGATCGAGCAGTCCATCGCATCAATATGGAAGGCGCAGGCGGACACCGCCGACCTCGGCTCATGCACGATGCGCTCACAGCTGACGTGCCTTGCTTCATATATCGACGCCGAGACCGCCGCCCAGGTCGCCTACACCTGGGCGGCTCTGAGCGGTGCGTGTCACTACCACCGGTACGAGCTGGCCCCGACCGCCACCGAGCTAACCAGCTGGATCAACGATGCGGACCAGCTCATCGTTCGGCTTCCTTGACATCTCCTGGCCGCCGAGGAGCACAGATCAGCTGGGCGTCCTGGTGCTTCGACTAAGGCAAAGCCTGGCGCTAGGACCAGAACTCGTCCACGGAATATAGGTCAGCATGCTGCGTCCAGGCCTCGGTCACCTTGCCGTCGTGGACATGGAACACCTGGAGAGCGTTGACTTCAAGCTGTTTGCCCGCCCGCTCCGCGCGGGTCGTGTGCAGGGCGACAACGTGCTCGTCGTTGCCGATGACATCGTGCAGCTCGATGCGGTGGGTGCCGCCTGAGAGCTCAGCGAGCCGGCCAAACATCTCAGCGACCCGATCCACGCCCTCGTGGTCGCCGGCGACCGGGCCACGGCCGGGGAAGTGCCAGCGGATGTCCTCGGCAAAGTACTGGCGCTTTAACGCGTCGATATCGCCGCGGCCGAAAGCCGCGAAGGCCTCCCGGACTAGGTCCTCATTGGGATGGGCCATCTGAATTCTCCTTTGATCAACGTGTCACACCATCGTGTTGGCCTCCCGGCCAGGCCGTCAAGGCCCGGCCCGAACCATGCGCAGGGTGATCGCGACCACTGAGCCGACTACTTGAAGTAGATGGTCTCCGGGTTGACGGCCGTTCCGGCTGAGGGCGCCGGGATGAATCCTGCTCCGAGATTCTCGGTCGCGGTGATGGAGTAACTCGCGGTTTTCCCGTTCTGACTCCGGCCGGGGTCTTGATGACGCACCGGAAGTACCGGCTGGCGCTATTCCACCTGCACATCGCGCTGGCCGGCGAGACGCTTGGTCCGGTGAGGGTGACCTGCACCTTGTGCGCTGCCGCGAGCGCTGAGGCGTATGACGCGAGGA
>OCZU010000616.1_pt1 | contig 24139 bp, 16 predicted proteins | sample 1539001 | NCBI WGS metagenome assembly OCZU01 (sample SAMEA3539306, study PRJEB22396) | soil metagenome | biome: tundra; feature: field; material: soil | place: USA | collected 2010-05 | depth 0.15 m | reverse complement strand
AGTCCCGCGCTGGCCAGTCCCGCGGTGGCCAGGCGCCCGCGCAGGAAGCCTTCGAGCCCGTCCATCCCGGCCACCAGTCCCGCGCTGGCCGCCGCCTCCAGCCCTCCCGAGTGCGCGTGCCCGCCGGCGGGCAGCCGGGAGTCGGCCAGCAGCAGGAGTCCCGCAGTCACCGGCATGCCGCAGTCCCAGCCATCAGAACAGGAAATACCGCTGAGCCATCGGCAGCACCGACGCGGGCGCTGGCTCCACGGCCTCGCCGTCGATGGACACGCGGAAGGTGTCGGGGCTGACCTCGATCGCGGGCAGCGCGTCGTTGAGGGGCATGTCGGTTTTTCCGCGGCCGCGGACGTCGGCCACGGGCACCATGCGGCGCCGGACCGCGACACGGTCCGCGAGCCCGCCGTCCAGCGCCGCGGGCGCGACGAAGGCCAGCGAGGCGCCCGCCGCCACCACGGGCGCGGCTCCCCACATGGGCCGGGGCAGCACCGGCTGCGGGGTAGGGATCGAGGCGTTGGCGTCGCCCATCGCGGCCCAGGACACCATGCCTCCCTTGACCACCACGTGCGGGCGGACCCCGAAGAAAGCCGGGTCCCAGAGCACCAGGTCGGCGAGCTTGCCCGGTTCCACCGAGCCCACGTCGCCGTCGATGCCGTGGGCCACCGCCGGGCAGATCGTGTACTTGGCCACGTAGCGGCGGGCGCGGAGGTTGTCCGCCGGGAAGTCCGGCGACCCGTCCCCGGGCAGCGCGCCGCGCCGTTCCTTCATGACGTGGGCGGTCTGCCAGGTGCGGATCACGGTTTCGCCGATCCGCCCCATGGCCTGGGAGTCGGAGCCGATCATCGAGATGGCCCCGAGATCATGCAGGATGTCCTCGGCCGCCATGGTGGTCGGCCTGATCCGCGACTCGGCGAAGGCCAGGTCCTCAGGCACCCGGGGGCTCAGGTGGTGGCAGACCATGAGCATGTCGAGGTGCTCGTCGAGGGTGTTGACGGTGTGCGGGCGGGTCGGGTTGGTCGAGGACGGCAGCACGTTGGGGTAGCTGGCCACGGTGATGATGTCGGGCGCGTGACCGCCGCCCGCGCCCTCGGTGTGGTAGGCGTGGATGCCCCGCCCGGCGATCGCGGCCAGGGTGGACTCCACGTACCCGGCCTCGTTCAGCGTGTCGCTGTGCAGGGCCACCTGAACGCCGCCCGTCTCGGCGGCCCGCAGGCAGGCGTCGATCGCCGCCGGGGTGGAGCCCCAGTCTTCGTGCAGCTTGAAGCCGCCGACACCGGCCACCAGCTGCTCGGCCAGGGCCTCCGCCGACACCGTGTTGCCTTTGCCGAGCAGCAGCACGTTGACCGGCCAGGGATCAACGGCCTCCAGCATCCGGGCCACGTGCCAGGCGCCCGGGGTCACCGTCGTCGCCTTGGTGCCCTCGGCGGGCCCGGTTCCGCCGCCTATCACCGTGGTGACGCCCGCGCCGAGCGCCTCGGTGAGCAGCTGGGGGCAGATCAGGTGGACGTGGCAGTCCACGGCCCCCGCGGTGAGGATCTTCCCGTTGCCGGCCAGGACCTCGGTCGATGGGCCGATCACCAGGTCGGGGTGGACTCGGTCCATGATGTCGGGGTTGCCGGCTTTGCCCAGCGCGACGATCCGTCCGTCCCGGATCCCGACGTCGGCTTTGATCACACCCCAGTGGTCGAGGACCACGGCCCCGGTGATGACCAGATCGGGAGTGCCCTCGGCCCGGGTGGCCCGCGACTGGCCCATGGATTCGCGGATGACCTTGCCGCCGCCGAACACGGCCTCATCGCCGGCGCCGTCGGCGTCCCGCGACCGGTCCTCGGTGACCTCGATGAACAGGCTGGTGTCGGCCAGCCGGATCCGGTCACCGGCGGTCGGCCCGTAAAGATCGGCGTACCGGGCGCGGCCGATCGACGGTGTGTCACTCATCTGCGTCACACATCTGGGCCTCCATCAAGCGGCCCCGCGTGTTCGGGCCGCAGGCCCGGAACCACCCGGCGCCCGGCCAGCGGGACCAGTTGCACCTGGCGGGTGACCCCGGGCTCGAACCGGACGGCGGTGCCGGCGGGCACATCCAGGCGGTGTCCCCAGGCGGCGTCCCGGTCGAATGCCAGCGCCGGGTTGGCCGCCGCGAAATGGTAGTGCGAGCCGACCTGCACCGGCCGGTCGCCGGTGTTGGTGACGGTCACTGTGGCCCGGTCCAGCCGCGGGTTGAGGGGGACAGGCTCGCCCCCTGGTATGACCTCGCCCGGTATCACGGGATCGGCCGGTGCACGGTGACGAGTTTGGTCCCGTCTGGGAAGGTGGCCTCTATCTGTACCGACTCCAGCATCTCCGGGACTCCCTCCACGACGTCCTCGGCGGTCAGTACGTGCCTGCCCGCCGCCATGAGGTCGGCGACGGTGCGCCCGTCACGCGCTCCCTCCAGCACGTACGTGGCGATGATGGCGGTCGCCTCGGGATAGTTCAGCAGCAGTCCCCGCGCTCTGCGCTCCCGGGCGAGTCCGGCGGCCACGTGCAGCAGCAGCCGTTCCTGTTCGTGAGGCGAGATGAGCACGCTGTGCACGCTACTGGCTCTTACCCCCTGGCTGAAGATCGGGGATACCCGTTAACGCAGATTTAACGGCTCCTCGGTCAGCCCCAGGCGATCCCCGCATCGGCAGCATCGTCGGCGAGGACGGTCCCCTCGATCAGGCCGTACGGACGGTCGGCCGCGTAATACACCTCCCTGTCGTTTTCCAGCCCGAACGGGGCGAGATCGACGAGGAAGTGATGTTTGTTGGGCAGGGTCAGCCGCACCTCGCAGATCGCGGGCACGGTCTCGATGATCCGCTCGCCGATGGCGTACAGGGTCTGCTGGAGCGAGTAGCTGTACGTCCCGCTGAATGCGGCCAGCAACGCGTGATGTGCCCCGGTGAACGCGGCGGCCCAGTCGACGCCGGCCGCGGCCCGGTACCGCCACCAGGCGCTCACCTGCGTCGCGAGGATGCGGTCCTTGGTCTCGGCGAGCGTCGTGTACTCGTCGCGGGGAAATCCCCAGAACTCCGAGTCGGTCGTGTTCAGCACGGTCAGGCTCTCGATGCCGGACACCACGCTCGTCCCGAGCGCCCGGTCGTGGATGACCGTCGTGGCGCGGGTCAGCTCACCGCTGCGCGCGAACGAGTGCCCTCCTCCGCCGATCGGCGTCCACCCGTACTCCTCGATCGCGATGCGGGCCCGCGTGATCGCCCGCTGGCTGCTGACGAAATGAGCCGCGAGCTCGATGCCAAGCACCTCGGGCTCGACGGCGCCGAGTCGCTTGGCGAAGGCGTACACGGCGTTCTTCTGCGTGTCGGTGGCCAGCACATCGGAGTTGTCACCGGTGAGGTGGGACGCGGCCAGGTCGCCGGAGAGGCTGCTGGATACGTTCCAGTCCCTGATCACGTCGCCACCGCCGGCGGCCGCACCGCGGGCTACACGGACGACCCGCACCTCCGCCTTGCCGTAACGGTTGCCTCCGAGGCGGACCATGGCCTGGCACCTTTCTGTTTGCCGCACAGTGTTTTATTCAAAGTTTCGCGTTATTCAAACTACCCTCAGTGGTCACCGAGAGCCTGACCTGCGGTTTTGAATAACGCTCACGGATCAAGCTCAAGCTTCCCAACGATTTGTTACCCCGAATGCCCCGGCGCATGGCGGGCTGATTTCACCCGGTCACGCAGGGCCAGGTAGACGCGGTCCCGGCTCATCGGCAGGTCGGTGATGCGCACCCCGGTCGCGTCGCGGACCGCGTTGGCCAGCGCCGGCGCCACGGGGTTGAAGGGCGCCTCACTCATCGGCTTCGCACCAAGCGGGCCGAGCGGGTCGCAGGTGCTCGCGAAGAACACCTCGGTGTGCGGGACATCGGCCATCACCGGCACGTGATACTCACGCAGGGCGCGCGTCGTCACCCGGCCGCTGGAGTCGATGTCGAGGTGCTCGTAGAGGGCAGCCCCCAGCGCCTGCGCAGCGCCGCCCTCGACCTGCCCGCGGCATTGCACCGGGTTGATGACCGTGCCGGCGTCGGCGGCCTGCACGCTCTGCAGGATGGCGATCTCGCCCGTCCCGGGCAGCACCGCGACCCGGAAGCCGTGCACATTGAAGGCGACCGAACGGCCCCTGCCGTCGCTGGTGCCCTCCGCCTCAAGCAGCTTGCCCTCGCCGGTGCCGGCCCTGATGGCGGCGGCCAGCGCCCGTGCCGCGCGCAGCGTCGCCATCCCGGCGACGACGGTGCCGGTGGAGCCGAACGCGCCGGTGTCGTGCTCGACCTCGTCGGTATCGGCGGAGACGACCTCGATCTCGTCAGCGGCGCAGCCGAGCGCCCTCGCGGCGAGCTGGCGGTGCACGGTCGTGGTGCCATTGCCGAACTCGGCCGTGCCGACGGCCAGCCGGTAGCCGCCGTCCTCGCGCTGCGCCACCCGGACGTGCGCCGCGTGCCCGCCCGGCGGCACCGTGTCCAGCATGGTGACGGCGATGCCGCGGCCGGTCAGCCAGCCGTCACCGTCGGGAACCGGCAGGCCGCGCCCGCTGTCCAGCGCCGCCTGCACCAGATCGAGGCACTGCTGCAGCCCGTAGCTGCCAATCTCCACATCGTCGGGCGTGTCGCTGATCGAGATCAGCTCGTCGCCGGGCCGAACCACGTTGCGGCGGCGCATGTCGACCGGGTCCAGGTCCAGTGACCGGGCCAGCTCGTCGATGGCCGACTCGACCGCGAACGCGGACTGTGAGAGCCCATACCCGCGGAACGCGCCTGCCGGCACGGTGTTGGTGTACACCGACGACGCGTCGACCCGCTTGTTCGGGCAGCGGTACAGGCTGATGGCCTCGTTGCAGCTGTGGAACAGCACGCCGCCGCTGTGGTTGCCGTAGGCCCCGGTGTCCGCGACGGTGCTTAGCTGCATCGCCGTGAGCGTGCCGTCGCGGCGGGCGCCGAGCCGCACGGTGATCCGCATCGGGTGCCGGGTGGTGGCCGCGGTGAACTGCTCCTCGCGGGTGAACTCCAGCTGGACGGGCCGGCCTAGCTTGAGCACGGCAAGGGCCACGACGTCCTCGGTGAGCATCTCCTGCTTGGCACCGAAGCCGCCGCCCATCCGGGGGGCGAAGACCCGCACCTGGCTGCGCTCCAGGCCGTAGAGCCGGCAGAGCGCGTCCCGGGTCAGGAACGGGGTCTGCGAACTGGTCCGCAGCACCAGCCGCCGCCCGTCCATCCAGCCGATAGTCGCGTGCGTCTCCAGGTGCATATGCTGCACCCGCTGCGTCCGGAAGCTCTGCTCGTAGATGGCGCCCGCCTGGGCGAAGCCGGCGCCGACATCACCGATGTCGCCGTGCACCTCGGCCGCGATATTGCGCGCGGCGTCAGCGACGCCGGCCGTGGCAGGCAGCCCGGCATGCAGCACCGGCGCGCCTGGTGCCATCGCGAGGTCAGGGCCGAACACCGCGGGCAGCGGGTCGTAGTCGACCTGTATCAGCGCGCACGCCAGGTCCGCGGTGCGCGCGCTGTCGGCCACGACCGCGGCCACGCGCTGGCCGGCGAAACGGACCGTGCGGTCGAACACCATCGTGTCGCACGGGTCGTCGTCGGCGTGGTGGTGCCGCGCCGTCGAGTAGCGGGCGCCCGGTGCGTCGGCGTACGTGAACACGGCGGCCACGCCGGGCAGCCGCAGCGCCGCGGCCGCGTCGATCGACCGGATCCAGGCGTGCGGGTGCGGCGCGCGCAGCAGCTTCATATGCAACGCGCCCTCGACCATCGTGTCGAGAGTGAACCGCGCCCGGCCGGTGACCACGTCTGGTCCGGCCGGCGCGGGTGTTCCCGAGCCGTCTGGCTTTTCCCCAGCGTCTGGCTTTTCCCCAGCGTCTGGCTTTTCCCCAGCCTCGTCGTCTTCGGCCGCGCCGCCGCGCGCGACATCGGCGAGCGCGTCGCCGATCGAGCCGTAGCCGGTGCACCGGCAGATGTTGCCCTTGAGCGCCCGGGGCAGGTCGCCGCGCTGGCGCTCATCCAGGGCCGCGGCCGTCATGATCATCCCGGGGGTGCAGAAGCCGCACTGAAAGCCCTGCGCGGCCAGGAAAGCGTCCTGAGCCGGGTGCGGTCCGAGGCCTTCGATCGTGGTCACGGCGCGCCCCTGCGCGCGCATCGCCGGATATATGCAGCTGTGTACGGGCACTCCGTCGACGTACACGGTGCAGGCGCCGCAATCGCCGGCGTCGCAGCCCTTCTTCACGCCGAAGCAGCCGTGGTCGCGCAGGAACGTGCGCAGGCACTGGCCCGGCCACGGCTGGGCGCCGACCAGGTCCCCGTTGATGTGCAGGCTACTCATGGGCCCAGCTCCGCGACCACCTCGGCGACGTAGCGGCGGGCCAATGCCGCCCGCCACCGCGGCGCGCCACCCGCGTCGTCGTGGTAGCTGGCGACCGCGGTGGCGAGCGCGCTGACCGCGGCCTCCGGTGTTGGCAGCGTGTCGAAACGCAGCTGGACCGGCCGGGGGGTGGCGGCGGTCACGGTGATGATCACGCTGGAGGCGCTGCTGGAGCCTCCCGGAGGGTCATCAGCGGAGCGGCGGCCGATCACCACGGCGGCCGACCGGCCGAGCGGCGATAGCGACGCCTGGCGGAACGCGGTACGGCAGCGCATCGACGCGGCGGGCAGGAACACCGACCGCAGCAGCTCACCTGGGCGCAGCACGTTGCGGCCGGCACCGGTCACGAAGTCCGTCACCGGCAGGTCGCGGGCGGACCCGTCCGGCGACCAGATCGTGGCGACACCGTCGAGCGCCGCGGTCAGCGACGTCATCGGCCCGGCCGGGAGCGACAGGCAGATGTTGCCGCCGACGGTGGCCATGTTCCACACCTTGAACGAGCCGAGCAGGGCATTGCAGCACTGAGCGAGGAGAGCCACGGCGGGCCACTGGGCGCCAGACGGCTGTATGCCAGACGGCTGAGCCGCGGGCCGCCAGCGGGAAAGCTCGGCGAGCGTGCAGGTGGCGGCCATCTGCAGGCCGGCCGGGTCCTCGACGAGCGATGGCCAGCCGAAGTCGTGCAGGTCGAGCAGCCGGGAAACGCCCGGCTGCGGCTGGGAGAACAGCCACGTGCCGCCGGCCAGCCAGGCGTCGCCATCGCGCCAGCTTGTACCAGGCGCCGGGACCAACTCGGTGACCGTGTCGAGATCCACGAGCGCCTTCAGCGTCCTTGGCCAACGTCGTGCCCCGCTATGACGGCGCTCGCCTTGGCCGCGGCGGAGGCGAGCTGTGCGGCGTCGGCGGTTCGCAGCTCGCCGTCGGCGACAACCTGGCGTCCGCCGACGAAGAGGTGCTCCAGCGCGGGCGCGCCGAAGACGAGGGTGCACAGCGGGTCTTCGATGCCGGCGCCCGGCAGGTGATCGACCCGCCACACGGCGAGATCGGCCAGTTTGCCCACTTCGAGGGAGCCGAGTTCGGTGTCGCGGCCGAGGCAGCGCGCCCCGCCCATGGTGGCCATCCGGAGGCAGTCCCGCGCGCTCAGCGCGTCCGGCCCGCCCGCGAAGCGGGCCGCGAGCAGGGCCTGGTGCAGCTCGCCGATCATGCGGCCTGACTCGTTGGACGCGTTCCCGTCGACGCCGAGCCCGACCACGCCGTGTGCGTCGAGCAGCTTGCGGACCGGCGCGATGCCCGAGCCCAGGCGGCCGTTGGAGGTGGGGCAGTGGGCGACGCCCGTCCCGGTGGCGGCGAACCGCGCCACCGCCGCGTCAGACAGATGAACGCAGTGCGCCATCCACACGTCGGGGCCCAGCCAGCCGAGATCCTCGGCGTACTGGGCCGGTGTCCGGCCGAACGTCTCGAGGCAGAACTGCTCCTCCTCCTGGGTCTCGGCCAGGTGCGTGTGCAGCCGGACGCCCTTGGCCCGCGCCAGCTGGGCCGAGTCGCGCATCAGCTCGCCGGTCACCGAGAACGGCGAGCACGGTGCCACCGCGATGCGCGTCATCGCGTCAAAAGAGGCGTCATGCCAGCGATCGATCGCGGCCTCAGTCGCCGCCAGGATCACGTCGTGCTCCTCGACCACCGAGTCCGGCGGCAGGCCACCGGCGGACTGCCCCAGGTTCATCGAGCCCCGCGTCGGATGGAAGCGCACGCCGATCTGCTGGGCGGCGAGGATTTCCGCCTCAAGCAGGTCGCCCGCACCGGCTGGGAAAATGTAGTGGTGGTCGGTGGAGGTCGTGCAGCCGGTGAGGGCCAGCCAGGCCAGGTTCGCCGCCGCGGCGGCGTGCACAAGCTCCGGGGTCAGCCGCGCCCAGATCGGGTACAGCGTGGTCAGCCAGCCGAACAGGGTGTCCTCGGTGGCGTAACCGCGGGTGAGCCACTGGTACAGGTGCGAGTGGCTGTTCACGAGACCGGGTGTGACCAGCAGGCCCGCGCCGCCGATCTGGGCGGCCTGGCCAAACTCGCCCGGCGCGTGGCCGGGGCCTGCCGCGGCGATCCGGCCGCCCTCGATGACCACGTGGCCGGAGGGGTATTCGTTTCCCGCCGCGTCCATGGTGGCGACGTAGCAGCCCTCGATCGCGACGGATCCCGGTGCTGTCACAGATCGTCCCCTTTGCGATAGAGGTTGAGTAATCGTGCCGGACAGATGTTTCGCCGTCGTATCACGAGCCGCGGTAGGTGGAGTAGGCGAACGGGCTCAGCAGCAGCGGCACGTGGTAGTGCGCGGCCGGATCGGCGACGCGGAACACGAGGACGACTTCCGGGTAGAACGTCTCGACCTCAAGGTAGGCCTCGGTCTCGAAGACGATCCGGTAGACGTCCGCCTCGACGTCGCCGGCCAGGTCGGCTACCCGCCCGTCGGTGTCGGTGGCGCGGCGGGTGAGTTCGTGCCAGCCGCTGCGGAGCCGCCGGCTCAGCACCAGTTCCAGCCCCACCGCGGGACGGCCGGTCACGGCGTCCAGCACGTGCGTTGAGATGCTCATCCGTCCCCTTACCGGAAGGCCTTGGCCAGGCGCAGCGCCGCGATCTGGACCAGTTCGGCGCGGACGACCTGGCGTTCGGTCACCGGGTCGTTGCCCAGCCGGGCCCGCAGCGCCGACAGCATCTCCGCCGCCGACCGGCCGGTCGCGCAGATCAAGAAGACGTGCCCGAACCGCTCCTCGTACTCAGCGTTGCCGGCCCGCAGTCCGGCCTGGACGATGGCCCCAGCGTCCGCGGCCGCGGCCTGCTCCTGCCGGGACCACGATGACTCGCGGTCGGCGCGCAGTGCTTCCTGGGTGCTGCCCCGTGCTTCCCGGGCGCTGCCGAGGGCCCGGTCACCGATTCGCGGGTGCGCTGCCAGCGCTTCCTCGATGTCTGGCCAGCTGAGGGCCGCGATGGCTGCGTCGGACGCGGCGGTGAGCGCGTCGAGCGACCCGTGCGGACGCCCGCCGACCAGCCGCTCGATCCAGCGGTCGCTGGCACACACCGGCCGCAGCAGCCCAGCGGCGTCCTCGGCCGTGCCCCGGTCAAGCTCAGCCACGTCAACCAGCTCGGTATCAGTCATCGTGACGACCCTAGATCGCCCCACCGCCCGCGTCCCCCTACACCGTGCTCGCCGCGCCCCCCTACGACCATGATCATTCTAACTTTTCACGGGTTACGCCCACGCAAATCAGGCTAAACCGGGCGTGATCATGGTCGTAAGTCGTGGTAAGTACTCGATGGCTGGATACGGCGCCCGCGATGGATGGGAATCGGTCGGCCGATTCCCATGTCAGTGATCCCAGGGCCAGAGGAGACACCCCGATAGGGAAGATCGCAGGGGTGACAGAATCGCACGGGTGACAGAGACGACGGCGATCAGGGCGCGCCGCGTCATCACGCCCGCCGGGGAGCGCGCGGCGGCTGTGCTCGTCCGGAACGGGACCATCGCCGACGTTGTCGCCTACGCCGCCGCGCCGCCTGATGCCGTCGAGGTTCCTGATGACCAGATTCTGCTCCCGGGACTGGTCGACAGCCACGTGCACGTGAACGAGCCCGGCCGCACCGAGTGGGAGGGTTTCGCCACCGCGACCGCCGCGGCGGCCGCGGGCGGGATCACGACCATCGTCGACATGCCGCTGAACAGCATCCCGCCCACGGTGGATGTCGCCGCGCTGAAGGTGAAGCGGGCATGTGCGGCCGGCCAGCTCGCGGTCGACGTCGCGTTCTGGGGTGGCGCGGTCCCCGGCAACGTCGCCGACCTGCGCCCGCTGCACGACGCCGGCGTCGTCGGCTTCAAGTGCTTCCTGCTTCCCTCCGGCGTCGATGAGTTCGCGCCGCTCGATCCGGGGCAGCTCGGCGCCGCGATGGCCGAGATCGTCACCTTCGGGGGCCTGCTCATCGCGCACGCCGAGGACGCGGCGGTGATCGCCGGGGCGCCCGCCGCCCACGGCCGCCGCTATGCGGACTTCGTGGCATCGCGTCCGCCGGGCGCGGAGGTGCGGGCCATCGAGACCCTGCTGGTGCGCACCCGCCGCACCGGCTGCCGCACCCACGTCGTCCACCTGGCCAGCGCGGAGTCGCTGCCGGTCATCCGGGCGGCGAAGGCCGACGGGCTGCCTGTCACCGCCGAGACCTGCCCGCATTACCTCACTTTGGGCGCCGAGGACGTGCCGGACGGAGGCACGCAGTTCAAGTGCTGCCCGCCGATTCGTGATCACGCGAACCGCGAGGCGCTGTGGGAAGGGCTGCTCGACGGGACGATTGACAGCGTCGTCTCCGACCACTCGCCGTCAACCATCGAGGCGAAGCGGGGGGATTTCGCCCAGGCATGGGGCGGCATCGCGTCGCTCCAGCTCGGCCTGCCAGCGATGTGGACCGAGGCCTCGCGCCGCGGAATCGGCCTGGACCGGGTCGTCGGCTGGATGGCCGCGGCCCCAGCGGCGCTTACCGGGCTCGCTGACCGTGGCTCGCTCGCCCCGGGCCTGCGCGCCGACTTCTGCGTCTTCGCCCCTGACGGCCGCTTTGTCGTCGACCAGGCGACCCTGCGTCACCGCAACCCGGTCAGCGCGTATCACGGCAGGACGCTGCGCGGTGTTGTCGAGCAAACATGGTTGGCTGGAGTACACATCGAACCAGGCGACCGAATCGGCCGGCTCGCGGTGCCACCGGAATCAGTGCCACCGGAATCAGTGCGACCGGAATCAGTGCGACCGGAATCAGTGCGACCGGAATCAGTGTCACTGGAAGACGAGGAGCGTGACGGGATCCCGGATGGCTGACCAGGGCGCGGCGGAGACTGGCTTCCGCGGGCTGCCCGATGTCGCGAGCCGGATGCTGGGCGGCGCGGTGCTGTACGCCAACGACGAGTTCTACGCCGACGCGCACAACCTCATCGCTCCCGGGCCCGCCGCGCACGACCCTGCGGCCTTCGGGGTCCGGGGCAAGCTGTACGACGGCTGGGAGACCCGGCGGCGCCGCGAGCCCGGCGAGGACTTCGTCATCGTCCGGCTCGCCGCGCCCGCCGTCGTGCGGGGCGTCAACATCGACACCGCCCACTTCAAAGGCAATTACCCGCCGTTCGGCTCGGTCGACGGGGCGACGCTGCTCGGCTACCCCCCGGTGGGCGAGGTGATCGCTGCCGAATGGGCGCCCCTCGTCGACAAGACCGACCTCGAAGGCGACTGCGCCAACCTCGCGGCGGTGACCACGGTGGACCGGCTCGTGACGCATGTCCGGCTGACCATCCACCCCGACGGTGGCGTGGCCCGGCTGCGGGTCTTCGGCGAGGTCATTCCCGACCCCCGGGATCTCGGCGGCCGCGTCGACCTGGCGGCGCTCCGCCGCGGCGGCCGGGTGGAGTCGTGCAGCAACATGTTCTTCGCCGCACCGGCCAACGTGCTCTTCCCGGGGCGGGCCCAGGTGATGTCGGACGGCTGGGAGACCGCCCGCCGCCGCGACGACGGTAACGACTGGCTGGTGGTTCGGCTGGCCACTCCAGGAGTGCTGCACCACGCCGTGATCGACACGTCGCGCTTCGTCGGCAACGCGCCAGGGCATGCGCGGCTGTCCGACGCCGAGAGCGGAACCGAACTCCTGCCGCGCACCCCCCTGCTCCCGGACACCGAGCACCGGTTCCGCCTCCGGCCGGCCGGCCAGGTGCGGCTGGTACGGCTGGACATCTATCCCGACGGGGGCATCTCGCGGCTACGTCTCGCCGGGGTGGTACCGGCCGCCGAGCATGAGCCGATAACCCGGCGCTGGCTCGATCTGCTGCCCCCCTCGGTGGCGGCCGCCGTCGACCAGAGTGAGTTCTTCGACTGATGCTCGACCCGTCGTTCGCCGACGCCTCGATGCCGCGCTGGCCGGGGACGACGCGTCGCGGCTGAGGCGCTACCCCCGGGCGCCGGCTGGCCGGCAACCGGTGCACACCGTGTACGTGCCCGCCGACCGGTTCGGCCCGGACACCGCCGGTGAGTGGGGCGCCGCCGCCCTCGCCGCGCTGGACGAGCACGGGCCGCTGCCCGGCTTTGACGCGGCCATCGACCGGCTGGTGCGCGACAAGCTCAGCAGCGAGCCCGTCGAGGACCTGCGCATCGACTTTGAGGACGGCTACGGCATCCGCGCCGACGAGGACGAGGACCAGCACGTCCGGTCGGCGGCTCACGGAGTGGCCGCCGCTATCGCGGCGGGCCGCGCAGCACCGCTGGCCGCTGACGTCCAGGTCCACCTGGACGCCGGCCTCGGCGGTCCGCTCGACCAGGCTGTCCAGGTCCGCCAGTCCGGGCGCGGGTACCAGCCCGGCGTCCAGCCGCTCCGGCCCCGCTCCGTTCCCCTCGGCCCGGAGAATCCCGAGCAGCGCCCGCATCTCGCGCAGCTCCTTATGAGCCCTCAGCCTGGGCACTCCCCGTGTCAGTGGTCCCCGAGCCCGGGTTCGCGTACTCCGGGAAGTCGGCTGGCAGGATATCGGCGTGGCGTACGTCGCCTGCTCGCTCCGTGCTCATCTGGTAGCTCCGCCGGAACTGTGCCCCACTCACAGGCCATCGTTCTCCGCCTCGCCCTTCGACCACCCAGTCGCCGGGCAGGGCGACGGCCCGGCCCTCCATCGTCCGTAGGACCAGGCCTTCGCGGACCTGCCAGGCGCGGAACGTGCCGATGCGACGCCAGACCTCGCCGCGAAGCGGCTCATGACTGGCGCGGAACTCCAGGTCCCGCACCGTGCGCTCATCGCCGGAGTCATCGAAGACGCGCCAGTCTCCCGCGTCCCCCCACAGCTCGTCGCCAGCTCGCCGGGTCCACGGCCGGCGCGAACGCAGCCGTCTCGCCCGGACGGTGCCAATGCGCTGGAATTCGGCGGCCTCAGGTGGGCCGCCTGCTGGCACAATCGGCATGAAGCCGACGTCCTCAAGCTGAGTCAGCTGCGACCGCAGGTATTCAATGCTTCCCGCACGCTCGTCGGCTGGAAGATCAGTCCACGGGACGACCCTGCTGTTCACGAGGGCATTACGGGGCGCGGTGGTGCGGGTGCCATCGTTCGGGCGTCCTGCCGACCACCCGGCTGCGAGCCGCCTGTGATACCAGCGGGTGTGCTCCGTACGGGCGATTTCTTCCAGCTCATGGTCGTTCAGTTCGATGAAGCTGCCAGGCGGGACCGCACGGGCCGGGACCCATCGCCGGCCGCGGGCGACCACTGCTGTCATCACCGAGCGGAGCTGGAGGATGTTGTCCTCGCGAATGAACTCATCCAGATCGGCCCACGGCCGCCGGGTGAGGGTCTTCGGGTCGCCGGGTACAGCGGGGTGGCTGAGGCGGAGGCACTCGTGCCAGTGCCGTGCCACCCTGGTCCAGGTGTCCTCGGGTACCTCGCCGTCCACCAGGAGGGTTCGCTGGAACGGGCGCAGCAGGTCGAAGATGGCGTGGCTGCTGCCCGCTCCGTCGGATGTGAGCACGAACACTGGGATACCCGGGTGGAGCCGGGCCACTCGCCCGGCCTCGTGCATGCTGCCTTCGGTCAGGGCGTCGGCGACGACCACGGCGCTCTCAGCAGCCTCGGCCGGCGTCATGGCGTCCAGCCTGGAGAGTAGTTCTTCTTTCCACTGGCCGGAGTCCGCGATCACAGCCGGCAGTGCCTGCACGATGGATTGCGCGGAGGTCGCCAGGTACTCACGTCGCAGGTCTTCGGCCCGCCGGTCCAGGAGCACCACCCGCTCCAGCGGAAGCGGGGCTGGCACGGCTGGCGCGTGCTGGCCGGCCCCGTTGAGGCGGGCGGCACCCAGGCGCGCGGCGTGACCGAAGGCCGCGGCTTCGGCCAGCCCCCGCCACTCCCAGGCGCGATGGGCAACCTCCAGGAGGATGGCCAGCGCCAGGGTGCTGTCGCCGCACAGGATCAAGTGCCGCGCTCCGGTGCCAAAGATCTGATTGACCAGTGCGCATGCGGTTGATTCCTGCGGGCTTAGCGCGTCCTCGAACCAAAGAGTGGAGGTGCCGCTGTGCCAGCCGCGCCAGTGGCCAGCGTGGCGGGGGTCATCGATGCGCGCGACAAGGTGCGGTTGTCTTTTGGGATCGGGCCGGTAGCGGCGCAGGACGGTGCTGGCCGCGTCGAGGACCGCCTCGTTCTCGGCTACCTCCTGCCGCACGGCATACAGGTAGCTCAGCGCGCAGCCGCGGCGCCCGGCCAGCACCGGCAGGAGTACCCGCGAGGAGGCCGGGTCGCCGATCATGACGCGCGCGCCGGTCCCGCGGGCCTCATCTAGCAGGGGGTGGCTGCTGTCGGGCTCGATGACCACGATGCTGCCCCGGCGGCGGGTCTGCGCCAGCTGCTGGAGCAGGGACATCGTCAGCGTGTCCAGGCCCGTCAAAACAGTCGCGTCGCTCACCAGCCGGGCGCGCAAGCGGCCGAGTGGCTCCCGCCATAGCACCGCCGCCACCGCCAGCGCCCCAACCAGTGTCGCCCCTAGCGAGACAGGGCCACCGAGCTGGTAGGCCAGCGACGGTCCCTGACACGCCGGCAAGGGGAACGAGGGCGGATTTCCCACATACAGGTCGAGTACCCAGCCAGCCACGGCACCGCCCGACTGGGCACCCCGGCACGGGGCCAGCGAAGCGGTCGTGAGCACGCCCCCGATCGCGACCATCGTCACGACGATGGTCAGGCCTACCGCCTGCGTCTGCAGCCGCCGCGGCCACCAGTAACACAGCAGCGCCACCAGCCACGCCGCCACCAGGACAAGCGGCGTTTCGTCATTCTCCGGCCTCAGCGACACCCGCCACCACACCTGGCTGGCGGTAAGCCAATGTGGGTCCGCAGCGGACACCCACGCGCCCCAGGCCAGGTATCCAGTCACAGCCGCGGCCAGGAGGGCCGGCAGTATCCACGCGGCCCGCTGACCTGCGTGGACCCTTGCGAGCCGAGTCCTCACACGGCGTCCCCATCCACACGCCCGTGATGCCAGTCCGAAGCCAGGCTCTTCCCGGGCGAACCAGACTGAGCCGACTGCGAATGGCATTGCGTGCAGGGCGGCTGAGCTTGGCTTTCGCATCAACATTGCCATAGGGCGGCGCGACGGGCTAGTCCAGCGCCGCGACGGGTTCCCGCACGCCGGCGAGGCGATGCGGCACGGGCGAGTTGCACTGATGTCGCCGCCACATCGGCTGTCGCGCGGGATCAGCAGCAGCTATGACACAGTGATTTGTGATATCGACAAGCTCGTCGCCTTCAACAGCGCCCTGCCGCCGACGCTCCGCCTTCCACTATCAAGGAGCACCCCATGATCCCCGATTATCGGCTGTTGCCAATCACGGGAGCTCTGCGGACCGCCCTCGTTAAGAGCGGCCGCACGTCCGGTGAGCTCATGAACAGTGGCATTGCGGCGTGATTGCCCTGCTGACGATCGCCGTCGCAGTTGGAGTCGCTCTCTGGCAGCACCGCGAGCTCGCCCGTTTCCGGAAAGTCGATCGGGAAGACCGAGAGCGACAAGCCGAGCAAGAACAAATTAAGCAGGAGCGCCGAGACCGCAGGGACTCCTGGCAGCCCGAGTTCAACGAGATTCGGCAACTTCTTGTCCCGCTCGAAGAGATCGAGTCCGAAGTGCGTGAGCTGGGACCGCTCGATAGCGGCGCGATCGAAAAGCCGATCTCGGCCACACACAACGACGACTCGAGAGCGTCGCCCGCCGTTGCCCTGAGGCGCTCCGTGATCCACTCTCGGTGGCGGCCACTGCGGTCAGCGAGATCCGAAACATCACCCTCCTCTCCGACACGGACGTCACGAACGGCTACCAGCAGGCGCTCGGCAGCAGTCCGTCGGCCAGCCCGGCAGCCGAGATGCTGGCCAGCGCGATCGGGGCCAATGCGGTCGCCCAATACCAGGCAGCAGTAGTTCTACAAGACGCAGTCCACGCGGTCTGGGAAGCTCTTCGCATCGAACGCGGGGGCGAGCTCTGACCGCCCGCGTCAATGCCCCGGCCGAGACCCGGGCCGGGTCGCTTCCCGCACAAGGGAAGTCTTGGCCCGTCTGGCCAGCTACGCCGACCGAGCGTCGCCGGGCCAGATGAACCGCCTGGATGAACATTGCCACAGGCCACGCGGCGGCTAGGACTGCGTCAAGGCTCGGTCAGATTACGTGCCGGAGTCAATTTGGCTGAGGTTGAGCTGAGAGGCCGCCAGCGATGCCAGAGCGGAGTACCCTTGGCGTCTGTGAATGACAGCAGGCCTGCAGCGAGCCAGACCGGCCGCATGGGGACTGGGTCTTACCGTTATGTGACTCACATCGTCGCTAAACGAGCCCCTGCTGCGTCATCGCTGCCCTGCGAGGCACTGACTCCGCGGTTGCCGATCGGCCCAGGCGAGTCGCACCGATGTCTTTGCCACACCGGCTAAAGCGGACTTCAATTGAGTACTGTAATGTAGCTGTGCGCTTTCAATTACCTATCGTGACCGGGACAAACCGGGTAAGATGCGCGGAAACGGTATGTTCCGATAATTCATTGTCTTATCGGCACGCGACACTGCCGAACCCCTAGATTGGTAGAGTTATGAAAGCTACTGATGAGATTCGGCCAGCGGTTTCCTCGGTGCTGGCCGACCTTCGGGATGTACCGCTCGCGGAGATGGCCACGCTGAGCCCGGTTACTCTCAGTGAGATGCTCGGGCGTGTTCTCCCGGAAGCGCAGGCTGCCCCGGTTCCCGTCGCGGCATTCAGCTCCGCCATCTAAGCGGGCGGCCTGACGGACGGCGGCTCTGACGGACCGCGGGCATGACAGACGACGGGCATGACGTGAGCAAGCCGTCTATTCCGCTCAGCCAGTTCGTCCTGAAGGTGCACAGTCGCTGCGATCTCGCGTGTGACCATTGCTATGTCTATGAGTCCGCTGACCAGAGCTGGCGTGGCCGCCCCATGGCCATCTCTGATGAGGTGATCTCGCGGACGGCGCAGCGTATCGCTGAGCACGCGGCCGCGCATCAGCTCGGCATCGCACAGGTGGTCCTGCACGGCGGGGAGCCGCTGCTCGCCGGGCATCCCCGGCTGCGGCGGGTTATCACGGAGCTTCAGTCGACCCTGCGCGGCGTATGCCGCCTTGACCTGAGGATCCACACGAACGGTGTTCTGCTCGACGAAAAATTCTGCGAGCTCTTCGCCGAGCATGGCGTTAAGGTCGGCATCTCCATAGACGGTGACCGGGCGGCCAATGACCGGCATCGCAGGTACGTGGACGGTCGCAGCAGCTACGAGCAAGTGATCCGAGCCATTGGGCTGCTGCGCAGCGGTCGCTTCCGGAATCTATACGCAGGGCTGCTGTGCACGATCGATGTCGCCAATGATCCGGTTGTGGTCTACGAGTCGTTAATGGGTCTGTACCCCCCCCGGATCGACTTCCTTCTGCCGCATGCGACCTGGGATAATCCGCCTGCACGCACTCCAGGCCTGGATAGCCAGTACGCCGACTGGCTTATCGCCATTTTCGACCGCTGGCTCGCAGACGGGCGCCCGGCCCGGATCCGGACGTTCGAGTCGATCATCTCTACCCTCAACGGCGGTCAGAGCCTCACCGAAGCACTCGGGCTCGGATCCAGCAGCCTCGTGGTCATCGAGACCGACGGCACCTACGAGCAGGCCGACTCCCTGAAGGCGGCGTTCGATGGCGCGCCGGTCACCGGATACAACGTCTTCGACCACGCCGTCGACATCGTCGGGCAGCATCCCGGTATTGTCGCCCGCCAGCAGGGTCTGGCCGGGCTCTGCCAGACGTGCCAGGAATGTCCGGTCGTCACCAGCTGCGGCGGTGGCCTTTATGCGCACAGGTACCGGTCGGCAACTGGTTTTGTCAATCCTTCGGTCTACTGCCCAGACCTGCTCAAGCTGATAACGCACGTCAGTAAACGCCTGCCGCGGGTCGCGGCCGGCTCGCGCGGAGCCCGGACGCACGCACTGAACGGTACCGACTTCCAGGCGCTGGCCGCCGGTTTCGGCAATGCTGCGGCCATGGCGCAGCTCATCGAAGCCCAGCGCAGCCTGCGCCGCGTCCTGCTAGGTGCCGTGTACCAGGAAGGAAGCACTAGCCCGGCAGCCTCAGGCGCGGTCAAGGTGGCGCTGCGGGCAGCCTGGACACTGCTGACCACAATCGACCAGGACCAGCCAGAAACCCTGGACGGCGTGCTAGGTCATCCTTATGTCCGGGTGTGGGCGGTGCGCTGCCTGCAGCAGCTGAGGCTGGCCTCGGCCGGGCACGCCGCAGGGGACGCCGGCGAGGACCATGCGGGAGACGCTCGGGGGCTGGCCGCCGACCTTGGTCATCTCGGCGCGATCAGCGCCGTCGCCGCCGTCCGGGCTGGAGTCAGCGCACATGTCACCGTCCCGCTCATCGACGGTGCCGTTCACCTGCCGACCCTCGGCCGCCTGGCGGCCGGCCCGGCGGAGGCAGCCGGGCCGGTCGGCCCGGAGCCCGGGGGGGCGACCGTCGGGATCACCGGCGGCGCGGTCAGCATCCAGATCGGCGAAAGTTGCTGGACGCTGGCCATCGCCGATCCGCAGAGCGGCGAGCTCAGCGCTGTCGCGTTGGCTGGGGACGGCAGATCCGCCGATTGGCAGCCGGTGCGCATGCTGCGGGCGCCAGGCATCAGCGTTGCGCTCGACGACACCGACCCGTATCGCGATTGCCATCAATGGCGGGCCGGGCCCCGGCTGACTGATTCCGAGTTCGCCCAGTGGCAGCGGCGTTTTGAGGATGCCTGGCAAGAAATCGAGCGCGAGCATGCGGCTTACGCCCCGGCGCTGGCCGCAGGCCTGACGACGCTGATGCCCCTGGCCGCCACGCAGGAGGGCCGCGATGTTAGCGCCACCGCACGGCACGCGTTCGGCGCCGTCGCAGCGGCGCTACCCGCCGATCCGGCAACCCTTGCTTTGCTGCTCATCCACGAGTTCCAGCACGTGAAACTCGGCGCGGTGCTCGATCTCTACGACCTCTATGATCCTTCCGACGACCGCCTTTATCACGCCCCGTGGCGAGATGACAATCGCCCGCTTGAAGGGCTTTTGCAAGGAACTTATGCTCACCTGGCGGTTACTGACTTCTGGCGCACACGCCAGAACATTATGGCCGGCCAGGAAGCCGAGGCGGCCGGGCAGCGGTTCGTGCATTGGCGTGCTCACACCCGCGACGCGATCGAGACCCTGGCGAGTTCTGGCTCGTTGACGCCGCTTGGGGCGTGGTTCGTCGATGAAATGAGCCATTCGGTAGGCCTGTAACAGGATCAGCTAGCATCAGCGGCGACTGATAGCGCTCCGAAGCGGAGGCCCGCACGCGCTCCAGTCGGGCCCGTTCAAGGACCTTGCCGACGGCACGTGAGGCCACGTGGCCGGGACGGTACCCCCTGGTAACCTGCCAAGATCTCCTATATCATCATTTCCCCCGGGCGCTTCGGGTGATAAATGGCTTCTGGCCTCACTAAGGGGACTGCTGGGGCTGGCGTGCGGCGTGATAGGGGGAAGTCGCCAATGGTTTCAGGGCGCGACGACAGGCCGTACTTCTTCCTAAGCTATGCTCGGACGCCTAAACGAGATCCGTCCGACCGTGATGATCCCGACCGTTGGGTTTACAAACTGTACAAGGACCTGTGTGGCGCCATCTTGCAAATGACTGATGCCCGGCCCGAAGAGGCTGGATTCATGGACCGGGAAACCGAGCTCGGCACCGAATGGTCGCTGGAACTGACCACTGCGCTCGCGAGATGCCGCGCCTTCGTGCCCCTGTACTCCCGGCGATATTTCGAAAGTGATAATTGCGGCAGAGAATGGTTTGCTTTCGCGCGTCGCGAAATTACTCACAAAGCTCGGGGCAGCCAGGTGATGGACGCCATCGTGCCAGGGCTCTGGGCGGGAATCGACCGGGACAAGCTCCCTCATGTTGCACAGTCTGTGCAGTTCGACCACAAGTTCCTGGGTGAGCGCTACTGTACCGAGGGTTTCTACGGGATCATGAAACTGCAGAACTATCGCGCCGACTATCAGCGGGCAGTCCATAGACTCGCCCAACGAATCATCGCGGTCGGCGACGAGAGCGTCGCCATTTCTGACGAAAATGCCGTTCGCGCGATGACGCAGGCGGATTTTGAATCGCTCCCGAGCGCTTTCGGCCCGGCCAGCGCCAGCCGGACCGCAGACGGTCAGCTTCAGATCGCGGTGCTGGCCCACGACACTTCGACGCTGCCGCCCGGCCGGGCCAGCCACTACTACGGCGCTACACCGCATACCTGGAGTCCGTACCAGCCGGATTACCCACAGCCGGTCGCCGACTATGCCTTGGACCTAGCCAAAAAGTGCCTTGACTGCACACCGCTGGTGGGAGCTTTTGAGGACAACATGGCGAGTTGGGTAAGCAATGGTCATCCGGTGCCGCCGAGCCTGTGCCTCGTGGATGCCTGGGTGAGTGTATCGGCATCGGCCAAGCATCAGGAGCAGCTAAGCCGCCTGGACCAAGTCGAGGAGTCCTGGGTCAGCGTGCTCGTTCCCTGGAACAGTCAGGACGCCGGGATGAATGAGGCCAAAGATGATCTTCGTGGGAAGCTGCGTCAGCACCTTGGCCATAAGCTCGCCGGCGTACCGAGACGTTGCCAGATGGCCGCGAGCGGAATCCCCACTCTTCAGGATTTTGGGCAGCTCCTGCCTGAGATGACAATGATCATGCTGAAGAGATTCCGCAAAGAAGCCGAGGCCCATCCACCCGCAGGACCCGTCATTGAGCGCCCGCGGCTGAGAAGATCCGACCCTGAGGATTCCGGTGATGCCTGATGAGCGAGTCCAGCCAGGGCCAGATCGTTACGTTTTACTCCTACAAGGGGGGCACCGGCCGTACGATGGCGCTCGCCAACGTCGCCTGGATCCTCGCGAGCAACGGGAAGCGAGTCCTATCCGTTGACTGGGACCTGGAATCACCGGGATTGCACAAGTTTTTTCATCCCTTCCTCGACGAATCAACGGTCAGCGCCACTCCTGGCGTTATTGAAATTATCAATGACTACGAGTCGGCCGCGCTGGATTCGGAACCACGCGATGGCGACTGGCACCTGGAATATGCGCACGTCGAGCGGCATGCGGTCTCCCTGGAATGGGCCTTTCCCGATGGCGGCAAACTCGACTTCCTCTCGGCTGGCCGCCAGAACCGTGACTATTCCGCCGCGGTCTGCTCCCTCGACTGGGACAACTTCTATGACCGGCTTGGCGGCGGCCGGTTGTTCCGCGCGATGCGTGATGACATGAAGCAGAAATATGACTACGTACTGATAGACAGCCGCACCGGGCTGAGTGACGTAGCGGACATCTGCACGATTGAGCTCCCCGACGTCTTAGTGATCTGTTTTACGCTCAGTGATCAGAGCATCGAAGGCGCCGCTAACGTCGCCCGCCAGATCAGCGGGCGGTACCGAGACCGCAATATCCGGGTACTGCCCGTGCCGATGCGCATTGAGGACGGCGAGAAGGAGAAGCTCGACATCGGCCGTGCCCTCGCCCGGATGAAGTTCGAGGGCTTCCCGGCGGGGATGACGGCGGAGGACTCAGCGCTGTACTGGGCCTCGGTCGAAGTGCCTTACAAGCCCTTCTACGCCTTCGAGGAGACCCTGGCGACCTTCGGCGACGATCCCGGATCGCCAGCATCGCTGCTCTCTTCGTTCGAGCGAATTACCGCCTCAGTCACCGCAGGACAGGTCACGGCCATGCGGCCGATAGCTGAGGACCTCCGGCTGCAGTACAAGGAAGCCTTCGCCCGTCGGCAGCCCGCATCCTCCACCCAGGTCTACCTGAGCTACGTGCCGGAGGACCGGATGTGGGCCGACTGGATCGAGGCCGTGCTGACCCGGGCGGGCTTCCGCGTCCTGCCGCGCAGCACAGTGACCACGGCGGCCACGGGCATCGGCGACGTTCGCGGCAGCATCCAGGCAGAACGTGAGCTTCAGGTCGCTCCCCGGGCCATCGCGGTGCTGTCATCCGCGTACCTGCATTCGCCTGACGCCAGATCCATCTGGAAGACGCTGTCGGCCGCCGACGCGGCCGGCACACACCGTCAGCTGGTGCCGGTCAGGGTCAGCGAGGTCAGGGTCAGCGAGCCGTTCACCGACCATCCCATCGTCGACCTGGCGCGAATGGACGCGGCCCAGGCGACCGCGAAACTGCTCTGGGCTCTGGACCGGCCCGCACAGCCTCCCGGAAGCATGGGGACGCAGGCTGAGGAACCCCGGTTCCCTGGCACCATCCCGCCCATCTGGAGCGTGCCGGCCAGGAACGCCGACTTCACCGGCCGCGGCGCGATGCTGGAATTGCTGCGCGACAAGCTGGCCGGGGGCGGCGTGGCGGTCGTGGTCGCGCAGGCTCTGTACGGGTTGGGAGGGGTCGGCAAGACCCAGCTCGCGCTGGAATACGCGCACCGCTTCATGGCCGACTACGACCTGGTCTGGTGGGTGCCGTCCGAGCGGGCCGAGGAGATCAGCCTGGCGCTCGCAGAATTGGCCCGCAAGCTAGGCCTCAAGGTCGGTGACAACGTAGCCGAAGCAGCCGAGGCGGCCCTGGAAGAGCTGCGCCGCGACACTACCCCGCACTGGCTGCTCATCTTCGACAATGCCGACGATCCTAAACAGCTAGAGCCGTACCTGCCCACCGGCTCGGGTCATGTTCTCATCACATCGCGGAATCAGGCCTGGACGCACTCCGCCGAGCCTCTTGAGGTGGACGTCTTCACCAGGGACGAAAGTGTGGCGCACCTGCTGCGCCACGTGCCCGACCTTGACATGGCAGACGCGAAAAGAGTCGCCGACGCCCTGGGCCACCTGCCGCTGGCCGTCGAGCAGGCCAGCGCCTGGCTGGAGCAGACCGGGATGCAGGCGCGGGCTTATGTCGACCAGCTGGCGACGCAGTCCACCCGGATCCTGGCCCTGAACCAGCCGGCCGACTACCCGATGCCCGTGGTGGCGACCTGGAACCTGTCCTTCGACCGGCTCAAGGAGCGATCGCCTGCAGCCGTACGGCTGCTACAGCTGTGTGCGTTTTTCTCTCCGGGCCCCATCTCCATGGATTTGCTCTATAGCGAGGAGATGAACGAGTCCCTGCTGCCCTTCGACGAGACACTGACCGAGAAGCTCATGCTCGGCCGGGTGATCAGGGATATCAGCCGGTTCGCTCTGGTCAAGGTGGACCAGGGCAGCAATTCGTTGCAGATCCACCGGCTCGTGCAGGCCGTGATCCGCTCCCAGATGACCGACGAGGAGCAGGTGGACGCCCGGCATGAAGTGCACAAGATCCTGGCCGGTGCCCGGCCGCGCCAGGGCGAGACGGATGATCCGGCGAACTGGTCCACCTACGACATCATCTGGCCCCATCTCGGGCCCTCCGTGGCGGAAGAGTGCGACGATCCGCGGACCCGCCAACTGCTCATCGACTGGGTGCGGTACCAGTGGAAGCACGGCGAGTTCGAGTCGGGCCTGAGCCTGGCGAGGCGCCTGGAGAATCTCTGGATCCACAACCCCAAGATTGGGCCGGACCACCAGCAGACGCTGCACCTGCAATTCCAGATCGCCAACGTGCTGCGGTCCCAGGGCCGTTTCAGCGACGCGCGCGACCTGGACACCTACGTCCTGGAGCGGCAGCGGGCCGTGCTCGGGACCGACCACCCGCACGCCCTGATCACAGCGGGTGGATTGGGCGCCGACCTGCGCGC
>OCZU010000615.1_pt1 | contig 24142 bp, 19 predicted proteins | sample 1539001 | NCBI WGS metagenome assembly OCZU01 (sample SAMEA3539306, study PRJEB22396) | soil metagenome | biome: tundra; feature: field; material: soil | place: USA | collected 2010-05 | depth 0.15 m | reverse complement strand
GGGTCGATGAACTCCTTGGAACTCGGCTCGAACACCAACACCGTGGCCGCGGAATTGAGCTCGGCGGCGCGCCGCTTCAGTACCGCGATCATCTGCTGGTGGCCGAGATGCACGCCGTCGTAGTTGCCGATGGTCAGCACGCAGCCGCGATGCCGCTCTGCAATATTCTGGTGACCGCGCACTAATTCCATGGGATGAAGCCGTCAGTATACGGTGCCCCGGAGGGCAGCCCGCGGTCGGGCGTAGGGTTGCGATAGGGGCAGAACATCGGTGGCCGCCACTATACCAAGGCGCGAAGCCGGACGGCCGGCGAACTCATTGACAAGGCGCTGCACGGGCCGCAAACTTAGCGGCTCTTTTGCGGGCCTTTTGGGACCCGCCGCTTCATTTTTAAGGAGTTTGCGCTTGGCCAATACGAAATCTGCGGAAAAGGCGGCCCGCCAGTCGACGGCGCATCGTGCCCGCAACGATGCCCTGACCTCGCAGCTGCGCAGCGCCATCCGCAAGGCGACTTTGGCCCTCAAGGCGGGCAAACACGACGATGCGCTTGCCGCACTCAACGCCGCGACGCCGGTCATCGACGGCATGGTCAACAAGGGCATCATTCATCGCAATAAAGCCGCTCGCCACAAGAGCCGCCTCACCAAACAAGTTCGCGCGCTCGCCCCCAAATAAGGCTGGCCGCGCGCTCGAGAATCTAGGAGTTAATCGGCGTCGGCGTTTTGGGCGTCGGCACGTGCTGGGTTCGAGCGCGGATGCGCTTCCAGATAGCGCATGACCGCCTGCTTCAGTTCCTCGGTGCCGGCACCGGTCGCACCCGAAATCTTCAGCACCGGTCCTTTCCAGCGTAGACGTCGCACGATCTCCTTGGCGCGCTTGTCGGCCTCGGCGGGCTCCAACAAGTCGATCTTATTGATCAGCAGCCAGCGCTCTTTGGCCGCAAGATCGGTCCCAAATTTTTTGAGTTCAGCGACGATCGTGCGCGCGTCTTTGACCGGATCGGCATTCGGGTCGACGGGCGCGATATCGATCAGATGCAACAGCACGCGGGTGCGCTGTAGATGCTTCAAGAAGCGGATGCCGAGCCCCGCGCCATCGGCCGCCCCTTCGATGAGGCCCGGGATATCGGCCATGACGAAGCTGCGGCCAAGGCCTGCCGTCACGACGCCCAAGTTCGGATGCAAAGTCGTAAAGGGGTAGTCGGCGACTTTCGGACGCGCCGCGGAAACCGCGCGGATCAAGGTGGACTTGCCGGCGTTCGGCAGTCCCAGCAGGCCTACGTCGGCGATCAGCTTGAGCTCCAACGCCAGTTCGCGCTTTTCGCCCGGCAGGCCAAGACCGGATTTGCGCGGCGTACGATTGGTACTGGATTTGAATCGGGTATTGCCCCAGCCACCTTTGCCGCCCTTGGCGACGAGCAAGGTCTGCCCTTCGACGGCCAGATCGCCCAATTGTTCGCCGGTTTCGACGTCGGATACCACGGTGCCGACGGGTACCGATACATAGGTGTCGTCGCCGCCGTGGCCGGTGCAGTCGTTGCCGCTGCCGCCCTCACCGTTCTGACCGCGGTAGGTACGGGAAATGCGGAAATCGGCGAGCGTGTTCATGCCCTCGACGGCCCGCAGATAAACGCTGCCGCCGAGGCCGCCGTCGCCGCCGTCAGGCCCACCGAATGGCACGAATTTCTCGCGCCGAAAGCTCACGCAACCGCGGCCACCGTTGCCGGCCTGCACCTTGAGCTTGGCTTCATCGATGAATTTCATTTAGGTTTGCGCTCATAAATCAAAAAGGGGGCAGGTGTTGGCCTGCCCCCCTTTCTTGCTTAGTGCCGGTTCGCGCGAGCGCACCGCACGCCGCTGCGAATTACTTCGAAACGACGTTGACGTAGGTGTGCTGTTCGGGACCCTTGACGCTGAACTTAACGACGCCGTGCGCCTTCGCGAACAAGGTATGGTCCGTGCCGATGCCGACGTTCAAACCGGGGCGATAAACCGTGCCGCGCTGACGGATCAGAATGTTGCCGGCAAGCACATCCTCACCGCCGAACTTCTTGACGCCCAAGCGCTTGGAATGCGAGTCACGTCCGTTGCGTGTACTGCCGCCCGCTTTTTTATGTGCCATTTGAGTGCCTCCTCGAAATCGTTAAGCGACGATCGACGTGATCTTCACGTCGGTGTACGGCTGCCGATGCGTCTTTTCGCGCTTGTAGTGCTTGCGGCGACGAAATTTGACGATCCGCACTTTGTCGCCTTTCCCATGACTTTCGACCGTCGCGACCACCTTCGCGCTGCCTACGTACGGAGCGCCAATGGTCACATCGGAACCGGCGCCGACGAGCAGCACCTGATTGAATTCGACGCTGGAACCGGCCTCGGCACTGAGTTTCTCAATGCGCACTACGGCACCTTCTTTAACGCGGTACTGTTTACCGCCCGTGGCAATCACGGCATACATCGTTACAACTCCAGCTGAGGGGCCACATGGGCCTGCAAAAGAGCCGCGGATTGTACGGCGCCGGGGCGTTTCGGTCAATTTTTGAGTTCTAGCCACACATTGGCTCACAGGCGCGTTCCCCCGGCTGCGCGGTTTGCCCCATGGCGATGCCGCGCCGCGTTCTCGTTGGGCAGCGCAGCGCAATCTTATGTACCATGGAGTATTGGTTCGAGCGCTGCATGACAATAGAACAGATCCGTGACTTGGTTTCCGCAGATTTTGAGGCCGTTAATCGGGTCGTCAAAGATCGCCTACACAGCCAAGTCGCCCTCGTCGACCAGGTTGCTACCTACATCATTCATTCCGGCGGGAAGCGTCTACGACCGTTGATGGTGCTGCTCGCCGCGCGGGCCTGCGGCTACAACGGCGCGCGCCACATCGAATGCGCGGCGGTCATCGAATTCATTCATACCGCAACGCTCCTGCACGACGACGTCGTCGACAACTCATCGATGCGGCGCGGACGGGAAACCGCCAACGAGGTGTTCGGCAACGCAACCAGCGTGCTGGTGGGCGACTTTCTCTATTCGCGCGCATTTCAAATGATGGTGATGCTCGATCGCATGGCGATTATGGCCATCATGGGCGAGGCCACGAACGCGATCGCCGAAGGCGAGGTTTTGCAACTCATGACCGCACGGGACCCGGAAACCACTGAAGTCCGCTATCTCGATGTGATCCATCGCAAGACGGCCCGCCTGTTCGAGGCCGCCGCGCAAATCGGCGCGGTCATCAGCGATGCACCGCCCGCCGTCGAACGTGCGCTCGCGAGCTATGGCAATCACATCGGCACCGCGTTCCAGCTCATCGACGATGCGCTCGACTACCAGGCCGACGAAAACAGCCTCGGGAAGCATTTGGGCGATGACCTGGCGGAGGGGAAACCCACTCTTCCCGTCATTTATGCGCTGCAACACGGCACGGACGAACAGCGCGCCATGATTCGCTACGCGATCGAGCACGGCGGCCTCGAGCGGCTCGGTGAGATAACCAAGGCCGTTGCAAGCGTCGGGGGGCTTGCGTACACTGCGCGCCTCGCTCAAAGCGAGGTAGATCAGGCGCTTGCTGCGCTGGCGCCGCTTCCCGAATCTGCTTTCAAAGAAGGTTTGAGCGAACTCGCCGGGTTCGCGTTGGCGCGCAAGAGTTGATGTGTTGCGGATTTTCGGGGTGTAGCTCAGCCTGGTAGAGCACTACGTTCGGGACGTAGGAGTCGCAGGTTCAAATCCTGTCACCCCGACCACTTCCAGATGGGTCTATTCCGGGGACATCGATGACAAATAATTCCGGTCCGAATAAATTATCACCCATCTTTCACGAAGGGCATGGGGCGCGTTGTTCTGGGGTGCTGCGCTCCAGCATAAGTGCGTTGCAAGTGACACCAAGGGTCACCTCCACCGCATGTGAAGATATTGCACCGCATGGTTGACGCAGATGCGATATGAGCGTGCCATCGTATTGGCCAATCAGTTGTATTTTCATTGGTGTCACTGAACAAAATCCTTTGACTACGTAAAAAAGGCGGCAACATGCAACCCTACAAATCCCACCAAACCCACCTTAGTGCTGCCCAAGAAGAGGCAGCCGAACAAGAACTTATAAAAGAAGTCGTCAAGTTCGTTGAAGAAACCTTCGCGTCGCTAGCGAAGTTAACCAATCTTCCGGTGCAAGAAGTGTTGCACATTGTTGAAGAGGTCGATGTCGCGCAGCTCACCCACGCCACCAACGAAGCTATCCACAAAATTTCAATTGCAACGGACCTCCATAGGGCTGCAATTGTTGAGATCTTTATGGCAAATAAAACTGCCAGCATTAGCGACATCGCTTTCCGGCTTCATGAACAAAGCAAAATCAACAGGCAGCGACAGTAAGGAGCGGCAAAAACAGGGTGCGCCCGCAAAAACCAGCGAGGAGACAGGGGTGAAAATGCACCCGCGATGTAGTTATAGCGAACCAAATCGGCCCCCGCCTCCTCGGTTAGTGGAAACGCATTTCGCGCGAACCCGTCACCCGGCTTTCGCCGCCTTTACGCACACCCGAATTGGCACCGCAGGGACAGCGCAAATCGCTTCACCCCGACCATTTAACGCACGCTCTGCTGATATCGACCATCGGCATCGCGCTCGCGACGGTGATCATTGTCATCTCGCCGGGCGGCGCCTTTCTCACCATGCTTGGAATATCGGCGTTCGGCGCCATGTTCACCTGGATGATGATTTTCGTGACGCACTTTTTCTTTGGTCGCACATCTGCGAATGCACCTGCGTCGTTCAGGATGTGGGGATTCCCGGCGACCAAATTGCTCGGAGCCGCATTGATGGCAGCGCGGCTCATCACCACCGCATTCACTCACGTCTTTCGAAGCACGTTGGTCTTCGGCCAGCCGTAAGAGACTTGAGGACAACGTTGTAATGCATGCACGCGCACGACCAAATGCACTCTGACTTTGACGTGCGATTCACGCGTCTAGCGAGTTCTATTAAGAAAAATTGCAGGGCTCGCGTCTTTAATTGCGCTTGCCGCCTGTGGGCGAGGAAGATCCGGCAGCAGCAACAGCGCAGGCGGTAGCAGCAGCGGCGGGCAGACTTCGTAGCGCCGTAATGTGCTTCGGGCACACGCGCTGGTGCGGCACCCTTGTCCAGCGAAGGTTCAAATCACGCCGCCGTTGCGGCGGTCGCGGTCGCCACTAGAGGTTAGGCTCGAAGTCCGAGAATACCGGTCGCAACCTCCTGCTGCGACCGGTACTTGACTCATCAATCCGCCAAAACTTACGCCTGGCGCCTAAACTTGCGGCCGCGCAATACCACCAGCCCGCCGAACAGCAGGGTCATGGCACTCGTGATTGACGCTGGGTCGATTTCCGGCACCGAGGTCGGGCCGCCGCCTTCCACCGGCACTCCCACTCCGGCGTAAGCCAGCACATCGATGCCGTTCCCGCTCGTATCCGACACGTCACCGTTCGTGCTGAGGCGCGATGCCGTCGTCAACGAACCGTTATCGTCCAGCCAGAAACTGAGCGTATAGGTGTGGCCTGCGACCGTGGAGATCGTCTGATTCAAGCCGTCGTAGCCTTGCACCGAGCCGTCGTACCAGCAATTGCCGACGCCGCCGACGCCGCACCCGGAGCTCAAAGACCCTGTTGCTACCGAGACACCGTAGTTGTTGGTGAAAACCCAAGGCGCGATCGTTGAGTTCGCGAAGTTCCCGTCCGATACCAGGTTCGGGCCGCCGCCGCTGGCGACCACCGATACATTATCCATTTGCCAGAAGGCCGGATCCTCTCGAAACGCGAACGCGAGTACGGTGGAGCTGCCCGCCGCCACAAAGTTGGCCGTGTATTCAGCATACGTATGCGGAACGGGGTCACCGTTAAGATCAAAAACTGTGGCCCCCGCAGGCGGAGCGCAATTGGTTGGCGGAAGTCCCGGAGGGCAAGGATTCGCAAATGCTGGTCCCGCCATAGCAATCAGTGCAAGTGCCGCCAGGTATGGCAGCCCGTTTAGTGGTATTTTCATGGTATTGATCCCGCTAGTGTTGAAATTCTAAATCACGCCTGTCTAACTATTCGCTGCAGTCCTACCCGCAACCAAAATTAGCAAAACCACGCGTTGCGGTTTACATAATGTGTGCTTTCATCCGCCACACCCAAATCTCGCTCTGCACTCGCCCTTCTGAGCGGATTATGTGCCTTAATTCGTATTAAGGAAATACCCTAATTTTGAATTTTCGATGACACAAACGCGAGTTCCTAGGGGGCTAAATCTCCTCCGGTCGTCGGATCCGCAGCCATCATTCGCTGGCGCGAGAATCGCGCTCGTTTCTTTTTGGCGATCCGGATGAGCCTTCCGACACGAACAAGGGTGAGGTGGGCCTGAGAGATTAGAGGTCGCGCAGCTCAGTGAGACCTATTCGATTTCTTACGCGCCGACCGCTTGCCGACGCGTTGAGCGGACTTATACGCACGAGGAGCCCGCACCGAGCGCTCCCAGCGAATTGGATAGTCAGCAGAAGTTGCCGCTGGACGCGCGGATAGCGGTCGACCCCGAAATACGTTGCTTGGTATTAAAGTATTCAAATTCAGCCGGCTGAATTCCGCGAGACCGGACAGATATGTGGGTTGCGCCGCTCAACGTCGATCTCCTACGATTGGCGCCGGTTGAGCCCGCCAACGAGGGAAGCAACACAATGCCGCCCACCGACCTGAATGTGCCTTTTCACGAGAAGGACGATGCGAAGCGATTAGGCGCGCGATGGGATGCAGTCCGAAAAACCTGGTTCTTGCCGGATTGCACGGATTCCGCGCCTTTCGCAAGATGGCTGCCACAACAGTCAGATATCAACCTTCGATGTACGTCGTATTTTATCGCGCAATCGGTGCGCGCTTGCTGGCACTGCGACCGGGATTCCCGCGTGTTCAGCTTTCTACTTCCGCGTGGACACCAAACGCGGCAAAACAGTGATGAGTCGGCCGAGTGGGAACCACAGGAATCTGAAGCCATCATTTACTACATCGCTCAGATCCCTGAGCGCGTGCAAGTGCAAATGCGATCCGTAACTGGCCACTATCGCAACGACTTCAGCAAGACCACCCAATCGTTCTATTGGATGAATCACTGCGAACATTGTGGAATGAAGCAGGGTGATTTCGAATTGTTCGAAGAATTCGATACGCCGTTTTGTCCCATCAATCCGGAGGATGCCTCTCGAATCCTGCTGCGGCCGGTTAACGAAGCATTTGAAGCGTCGGCGGCATCGATTGCGTATGAACCCGGGTTCTTCGAATGGATGAGGATCTGTCCCGACCCGTAGTGTCCAGAGACAGAATCGAACCTGGTCAAGCTGCTTCGCGATGATAGTACCGCGGAAATCGGCACGAGCAGCGCGCTGGAGACTTCGCTTGCCGCAGGTGCAATCACGTAATTCACGACCAAGCGTGCGGTGTAGCCATGTTCGCCGTCCCAGGAGGAAAAGCCGGTGCAGACCTGCTTCGTTTCTTCGGACTCGGCGCGCTCGAAAACCTTGTCTGCGAAGCGTATGCGTCCGGTTTCCTGACCGGCCACGACCCGGCTTTCGCTCCAGGGCTGCGCCGAGTCCTCGGGCCGAGCGTACAGAACCGTGGTGGTCACCACGGCCAACGCGGGTACGCTCGCGCAGAGCGTGACCTGCTGTGCTTCCAGCTCGTCGCAGGCTGGCGTCGCATCGGGGACGCCGACGGCGCGCGCGTGGCACGGCCCAAGCGTTGCGGTCGCGGCGACGCCTTGGGCGCCGCGGCGATCGTCGGCGGTACGCGCGCTCGATCCGTGATCGCTGAGAGCCGCCCGCTCCAGTCGGGCCGCAGTTGCGCTGATCTGAGCGAGTTGCGTCTGTAGCTGGCCGCGCATTGCTGCCGATTCGAGGTCCGGCTGCCTCACCAAGTACTGCGAGAAGGCGAAGCCGCCCACGGCCGCACCGATGAGCAGCAGACCGACTGCCAGCACCGGCCCGCGACGTGATTTCTTTGAAACCGGGACCCCGCGTGCGCGCGCCGACACTTCCCTGCGCCAGGTGACGTGCAGTTGAATCAAGGTGCCAATAACGGTGCCCGCGGCGGCAACGGCCGCAGCGGTTACTCTATCGTCGAGATTGAGCATGAACACTTCCGATAGGTCTTCCCAACGGCCCATCCGCGCGGCCGCCGTCTGGATAGGAATTTATCGCTGAAGGCCGCACGGAACTGAGACATGGTTCCGGTTTTTTGGATACTGGGTTAAATCGATGTCCGTCCGGGCGCTGTACGTGAACGCGCCGTGGAAAGAGCAGAATCCTGAGCATTGCTGCATCGCGTCGCACCACAAAGTCGGCGTCCGCGTCGCGGGACTTCGACCCTCCGGCAGAATGGTCCCACACTGCTTTCGCTGCGGGACGCAGTTCTCAGAAGTCAGCCATGCCGCGTGATTAAGATCCAACACGATAGCGGTACGCGAGCGTCGCTCGGATGGCCAAGGTTGAACACATCCTGCTCGAGTCGGACGTCCGCCAGGTGCCGGACCCTCGGAATGCGCGCACGGTTCACGCGAAAATCGAGTTCTGTAGTCGACTCCGCAGACGCATCCTGGAGCTCGAGATCATCGACTATTACTATCTTTCCGTGCGCTCGCACTCACGCACCGGCCTTCTCGAGTACGTCCTCGATCTACGGTTCGTTGATGCGCCACGGCGGTTCCGGCATATCTCATGGCGATGGATCAGCTTCTCGCTGGTAGTAGTAGTCCTGGCGTCCGGGATTGCCGCGAAGATCGATCCCTCGGCGACGCCGTGGCGGCACGATTGGCTTCCGGCGTGTGTGGCCGCCATCCTGGTGTGGGCATTCGCGACCCTCATCGGTGTCTACCGGACGACCGAGACGGTGTATCTTTTGAGTACCCATGGGGCAGCGAGATTGCTGGAATGCACCGGCGGCCTTGGAACCCTTCGTGCCCTTCAGCGTTTCATGGTAAAGCTCGCGGCGCACATACGGCTCGCGTCGGGGGCGCGCCGACCCACGAAGGCCGAGCATCTCCGCGACGAAATGCGCGAGCATCTGCGGCTCAGGGAAATCGGGGTGCTGTCGGCGGGGCAGTACGAGACGGCCAAGGTGCGCATCCTCGACCAACACTCTCGCGCCGCGCACGCGCCGCGCCCAATTGACGTAAATGGCAGCGTCAAAGCCTGTCACCCCAATGCGACATTGTCTAAATCGTAACTAACTGCATTACTATATTTTGGATTCAAACCGTTCGCGGACCTAAGGAGTCATCGGATCAACAGTGTGACCCCGGACGCGATACCCTTCGTTTGAGCGTCGGGCCAGTGAACTGGCTCCGCCATGCCAATATCCGGCAAACGTGTCGTCCCTCGTGAGTATGGAGGCAAGACAAGCGATGACTGAGGTCTGGACGAAGTGGGAAGGCGAGGTCGTCAATGGAATCTATCCCCTGCGCCGCTTTTTGAGTGCCTCGGGCCACAGCGCGGTATTCCTCAGCGACCATAGGGCACTAGACCTTCCCAATACCGCGCTCAAGTTGGTTCCGGCGGTTCCGACGTTGGCACAGGCGCAACTCTCGCACTGGACGACGGCTGCCGCCCTCTCCCATCCTCACCTGATTCGAATGCTTGATTCAGGGCGCTGCCGGCTTGGAGGTCTCGAATTTCTATTCGTCGTGATGGAATACGCCGAACAGACGCTCTCGCAGATTCTTCCCCACCGCGCCCTGACACCTGGCGAAGTGCGGGAAATGCTGCCTCCCACCCTGGACGCCTTGGCATTTCTTCACCGCAAGAATCTGGTGCAGGGGCAGCTGAAGCCGTCAAACATGCTGGTCGTCGAGGATCAGCTCAAACTGGCGAGTGATACCGTTCGCCCCGTCGGCGAATCCACGGGAAATATCGCCGAGCAGTCCGCGTACGAACCTCCGGAAGCAAGAGACGGTCGTTTCTCTGCGGCCGGCGATATCTGGTCTCTCGGCGTAACCATGGTTGAAGCGCTCACGCGGCAGCTGCCGTCGTGGCCCGATAGTCAATCCGAAACCGCGTTGCTCCCCGCTGCTCTTCCTGGTGAATTCGCGGAGGCCGTGCGTCGATGTTTGGATCGCAATCCCGCCAACCGTCCGACGGTTGCCGAGCTGGTTGCCTGGATCAATCCGGCACCGCCATTGCCCGTAGTTGCGATGCCTCCGCTTCCCGTGTCGGTACCGAATCCCCCCGTGTCCATACCGAGTCCACCCGTTGTCGAACTGCGCGGCAGAGCGCCTGCGGAGTCGCCGAAACATCGCTTGTTCGTTCCGGCGATCGCCGTGCTGTTCGTAGTCGTGGTCGCAGTATGGGCTGGGCTGCACATGTTTAGTTCTCGCAGTTCCATGGAACCGGCGGCTCCGCCTACCGCCGCTTCGCAGAATTCAGAGACGTCCCCGTCGCTGACCACCGGTGTCTCTGTTCCTGCTCTCAACGGGAAGTCCGCAAAGCCGTTGGTCGACAAGCTGCCGTCCGTGCTCCATGAAGAAATCCCTGACGTTCCGCTCCGCGCCCGCGACACCATCCACGGCCGCATTAATATTGTGATTCGCGTGACTGTTAATAACACCGGCGATGTCGTCGACGAAACCCTCGAAAAGCGCGGTCCAAGCAGGTATTTCGCGCGCCTGGCAACCGAGGCCGCGAGAAAATGGAAGTTCGCGGCCGCGGACGACCAGGCCTCTCGGAAGTGGCTATTGCGATTCGAGTTCACCCGCGACGGCGCCACCGGACACGCCACAATGCCGAGGTCCTAGCATATTTGCGAGCTGATCGAGCACGCGCCCGCAACCCCCATTTTGAGGGGCATCGCGCGCTGTAATCACGCGAGAATCTGCCTAAAAGAATCCGTTGTTGACGAACCCAATTTTCTTCAGGCCGCTATGCTGCAAATCTGCCAAAATTTGTGCCACGATTTCGTTCTTGCTTGCGCTGTTGCCTTCTCGCGCATCGCCGGCGGTTGAGCCATCGCTCTCAGGATCGCTGTGCGCCGTGTGGCATGAGCTGCACACTGGACGCCTGCGGACCTTTCTCGCCCGCTTCCTCGACGAAGCGCACCTCCGAACCGGTCGTGAGATGGTCGAAATCGGCGCCGATGAGACTATTACGATGGAAGTAAACGGACCGCCCGTCGCTGGTCGCAATGCGGCCAAAATCTTCCGCCGGAGACAACAGCGAAATCCATCCGGTCGAAGCCGGCTCGTGATGTTTCACGTCGTGGCGACGCTCTTGTTCATAATCTTCAAGTTGCCGCCGCACCGCCTGAAATGCGTCGCGCAGTGCCACATACACGTCCTCATGACTGTGCCGCTCGCCGTGCTGCCTGCTCGCAACGATTTCGCTGCCCGGCACGGTTAGTTCGACATGCACCTCGTAAAGTTTTCCATGACGCTGATGGTGGTGAGGGGCTTCGATGATGACGTGGCAGCTCATGATATTCGAGCTGAACCCATCAAGACGCTGCGCCAGTTCCCGCACGCGCGCTTCTACAGCGGGAGACGGTTGCATCTGCCGAAAAGTGATTTGCAACGGTAAATGCATTTCTCGACCTCCGGGTGCAGTAATCGCACCATATAATCGTTAAAAAGTGATGCTATTTATCAGCATGCCTCGTCGCAATAAGGGATTGCCGCGCCGCCCCCAATTTACCGAACCATGTCGTTCAAGAGGATCTACGAGGCCAGCGGCGTATGAAATGCGCGGCTCCCGTCACGAATGCAATTCGTGCCGCGCGACGGCGTACAAATGAAGAACCCGACGCGAGGCCACAAAAAGCGAAGGCGGGGTAGATCTCGGGGGCACCGGTTACCGACTCCTCGAAGGTGCCGGCATAATCCCAATGACCTGAACCGAGGATGTCGACCCCTGTTCCTCCTCCGGTTACTGAGCCCGTGAAAGTGTTCTCGCACGGAAACGTCGCACAGCCTACCCAGCCGTCGGTCTGCGACAACCATATGATTTGTCCGCTAAGCTTGCTGCCGTTCCGGCACGCCCCCTCTTATAGCCCCACATGCAATTCGTCGGGCCGCTCACCGTCCATCGTAAGTGACGCCGATGGAACTAACGACGCGCGCGACTCCCGGGGCTGCGCGCACGATAGACTCCACCGTGGAGCGTTCGAAGTCTGTACTGACTTGTCCGGTCAGATACACGACCCGATCGAGAGTCTGCACTCTGACGAGTTCGGGAGGTCCCAATGCCGGATACCGCCCGAGCAACGCTCGAACATCGGCCGTGATCTTTGCGTCACCAAGGCAACCGGAGAATCCGCACTTGCGGTACGTCGCGCATGCCGGAAGCGTACCGGTGAGAACGACGGCGAGCATCAATATGCCGATTTTACTGCGTGCGTTCATGCGCGACGATTTGCGCCCATAGAACCCCAATCTCTCTACGATTTCTGCACGATCATGGCACCGAATTGCTCAGCAAGCGCCGGAAGGCCGCAACGATTGCCGGCTGCGGGCGCCGGATCGCGGGAACTTGGCTGTAATTCTCCCAACCTCCGCCAAGGCTCCTATAGAGCTGGACGAACTGTTCGCCCTCGGCAACCTGCGCTTCCGCGTATTGCTCCTGAAGATCATAAAATTGGCGTTCGGAATCGACGACGTTGAGAAAATCCGTGAGCCCGCGATCGTAGCGCTCGGTTGCCAAATCAACGGCACGCTGGCCCGCCAACATCGCAGTGCTCAGCTGGTCAATGCGTGTTTGTTGCGCTCGATACGCGTCGACGGACGTATCCACCTGTTGCACGGCATTCAATATGATTTTGCGATAGTTCAGCAGACTCGCATGTGCCTCGATGCCGGCAATATCGACCTCGGCATCCAACGCCCCGAAGTCGAGCAGCGGCCAGACCGCGCCCGGTCCGAAGGACCATATGTGCTTACTGACGCGCGGAGTCGTTCCCCAGCCTTGCGCTTGGCTGCCGATCGCTCCCATGAGCGCGACCTGCGGAAAGAGATTGGCGGTTGCGACGCCGATGCGAGCGGTCGATGCCGCGAGTTCGCGCTCCGCTTGCTGTATATCGGGCCGGCGCTTGAGCAGATCGAGCGGTACGCCGGGCGCCGTCGCCGCCGGCATCGACGGAACGAGATCCGGCTTCGAAAGCTCCTGAATCATGTTCTCGGGATATTCACCGACGAGCACGGCCAGTGTGTACTCGGCTGCGTTGACCTCGGACTCCATGGGTGCAATCTGCGCTTCGAGTGTAGCGAGTTCGCGAGTCGCAAGTGCGACATCGAGTTCGTTGGTGATTCCGCGCTCATAACGAATGTTGACGAATCGCAACGACTCCTGCAGCACATCGCTCGCCTTGTGCAATATTCCGGCGCGAACTTGGAATCCGCGCAGATCGACGTACGCGCGCACCACGTCGGCGACGACCGCAGTCAGCACATCGTAGCGTGCGGCGCGCGCAGCCTGCGTTTCCGCGCGCGCAGCCTCGAATTCCCGCCGATACTTTCCGAATAGATCCAGTTCCCAAACCGCATCAAATCCCGCGATCGTGTTGATGTGCTGCAGGCCCGCAGAGGTGTCCGCGGACCTGAGTGCCGGGCTGGCAAGCCCCTTCGTGAGGTCACTTCCCGTGCCACGCCCCGCTGCCGCGCTGGCGTCCACCTCCGGTAACGCATTTCCAAGCACTACCGCCTCGTAAGTGCGTGCTTGCTGCAACCGGTCCAGCGCGATTGCGAGGTCCAGGTTGGATTTGACGGCGCGATCGACCAGAGAGTTCAACTCCTCGTCATTCAATGCGCGCCACCAGCTCGCCAAATCGACGCTGGGCGACATTGCCGGTGCATTCGCTGTGCCAGCAGCCAAGGATACCTGTGACGCAAAACCCGGCGGCGCATCGGATTTGGGCGTGCGATAACTGGGGCCCACCGCGCAGGCGGTCAAACTCGCGATGAGTCCGACGACGATGAATCGTAAGCCTTTCATTGCCGGCCCCTCAGCGCTTCGCCGCGGGAATTTTGTCGGCGACAGCGGGTTCGCTGGCGGCGACCGCCTGTCCCGATGCGATTTGACTACTGATGTTGAGCACGAGCCGATCGCCGGGCCGCACGCCCGTCGATAACTCGACGAGGCTGCCATTATCGCGCGCTATTGCGACGTCCTCGAACTTGATCTTGCCGTCGGCGTCGACTTGCGCGACTTGCGTGCCGGTCGAGCGAAATATCAATGCGGCCGCGGGGACTTCGACCAATCCGCGAGGCGGCAGCCGGAAGGCGACGTTTACGTACATTCCCGGCACCAAGGCATGGTTGGCATTTGGCATGTCGACTTCGACCCTCATCGTGCGCGCTTGCGCGTTGATGGACTGTGCGGAGCGGGCGATTTTCCCGGAGAACACACCCCCCACGGCGCCCGTTGCGCGTATCTCGGCGGGAACACCGGCGTTCATGAGTTCGCCGGAGGCACTCTGTGGCACATCGACGAAGACGCGCAGCGGATCGGTCTGCGCCATGCGGTACAAGAGAGTCGTCGTCGACGAACTACCGGCCGTGACGAGATTGCCGACGTCGATCTTGCGTTCCGTGATGGTTCCGTCGAATGGAGCCTTCACTTGTTTGAATTCGGTGAGTGTGCTGAATTGATCGACCTTGGATCTATCCAAGGCGACTTGTGCGTTGGCGGCATACAGGCGGGCTTCCGAGCTTTCATAGTCGGCTTTCTTGGAGTCCCTCTCCTGTTCCGAGACGACCCCTTTGGGCGAGTCGCGCCAACGTTCATTGGTCGTCTTGCTGAACTCGGCTTCCGCCTTTCGCGCATCGACCTGTGCTTCCGATGCTTTGAGCTGCGCTCGAGCAGCCTGCAATTCGGCGTCGAGCTCCGGTGTCTCGATGGTGGCGAGCACCTGGCCCTTCCTGACGTGATCGCCAATATCGACGACCCAGTTCGCCACGTAACCGCTGACGCGCGCGTAGATCGTCGTTTCGTACCAGGCTGCCGTCTGCCCGGGCAGGATCAGATCCTGGCCAACGGTCGCGGGCCTCGCGATCACGATGTCGACCAGCGGCGGCGCTGAATAGGCGGCCTCTCCGGCATTTGCAATCGCGCTCGAATGAAAATAGCGCAGTACGATCACGACCAGAAAACACAGCAATAAAACGGCCGCAGCGATGCCGACTCCCTTCTTCGTGCGTCGAGCGGTGTCGGCAGAGAACTCCGTGGACACCACGTCGTGCTCCGTCCGGGATATTTCGTCGGGATATTCGCAGCGATTCGGATCTGCGGAGATTCTCGGCGGGCTCGCTGGATTCTCGGGATCACGCGGCTGCTTCCCGGAGTCCGGCGCTTGGCTCTCGGCGTCAGGCGGTTGCATCGGCTCTACCTCTCCCGTGCGTATCAGTGACAGCGGTCGGTTGCCGGCGCAGCAACCGATACATCGTGGGAACGAAGATTAATGTCGCGAACGTCGCAAACAGCAGGCCGCCGATGACCGCCCTGCCGAGCGGTGCGTTTTGCTCACCGCCCTCGCCGATCCCGAGTGCCATCGGCACCATGCCGAGGATCATCGCACCGGCCGTCATCAGCACGGGCCGCAGACGCGTGTAGCCGGCGGTCGCCGCCGCGCGCAGCGGATCATCACCCGCGTCCATACGTTGATTGGCAAAACTCACGACCAAGATGCTATTGGCGGTCGTCAATCCGATGCACATCAGCGTTCCCATGAGCGCCGGCACGCTCATCGGGGTTTGCGACAGAAACAGCATCCATAATACGCCGCCCAGGGCGAACGGAACCGCCATGAGCACGATCAAGGGATCGATCCAGCTCTGGAAGTTCATGACAAGAAACAGGTAGACCAGGATGATCGCCAACGCGATACCCGTAAAAAGCCCCGTATAGCTCTCGCGCATCGTCTGCACCTGGCCGCTCAGCGTAACCGTCAACGCCTGCGACGCATCCGGGCGATTAGCAGCCAGAACCGCATCAATGTCGTGCGCCGTCGAATACAGATCGCGGCCTTGGACATCGGCATGGACGTCGAAAACCGGCCGTATGTTGAGCTGCGAGGTCACCATCGGAACCGCTTCGCGGCCGAAGGACGCGAGATTCAGCAGCAGTTGCCCCGACGTCGTCCCCGCTCCCGAAGTCACCGGCATCGTCTGCAGATCCTGCGAAGAGCCGATGCGGTAAGTCGGAACTTGAACGACGAGCGGATAACTCACGCTGTTTCGCGGATCGACCCAGAAATTCGGCGCCGTTTGCGCACTCGAGTTGGTCGCGACCAACACGTTGTTGGCGGCCTCCTGCTGCGTCACGCCCGCCTCCGTCGCAAGCGCCCGGTCCATGTTGACCGTCAGCGCCGGCGCGTTCGGGACCTGAAAGACGTGTGAATCGACGACACCGGGAACACGCGTCAATGCCCGCGCAATCTTTGCGGCCAGCGAAAATGCCACGTCTTGATCCGGCCCCGATACCCGGACATCGATGGGTGCCGGCTGACCGAAATTGAGGACTTGATCGACGATATCGGCGGGCTGAAAAAAGAACTGCAGTTCGGCAAACCGCGCCGGCAGCTCCCGCCGCAACATCGCGATGAGCTTCGCGGTCGGCGCATGTTTCTTATTCAATGAGATCAGGATTTCGCCGTCCATCGGGCCGACGGTCGCCGAATCGCTCAAAGCAATATTGATGCCGCTGTAGGGCAAGCCGATGTTATCGAGCATTACATCGATTTGATCGCGCCCCACGAGCTTGCGGATCTGCGCCTCGACCTCGGCGAAGTACTGCTGCGTCTTCTCCAATCGGGTACCGGGGGGCGCCCTGACATGCAAGCGCATCTGCCCGGCATCCACCTGGGGAAAGAAATCCCGGCCCAACAGCGGAAACAAGAGCACGGATACGACGATCAGCACGACGAACGCGATCACCGTTAGTCGCGCCTGAGACAATGCCCATGCCAGCGTATTGCGATAGCTTTCGCGAAAATTCTCAAATGCCCTTTCAAAGCCGGCTTGGAACCTCACGAGGGGGTTGCTGGAGCGAGCACGTGGCGGCACTTGCGCCGGTTCGCCGGCGAATTCATGGACTGCGCGACTCATTAATTGCCTGAATAGCACCGGCACCATCGTGAACGAGAGCGCGAGGCTCGCCAGCAAGGATCCGATCACCGAGAGCGACAGCGGAGAGAACAGGTATTTCGCCGTGCCCTGCAGCAGGAAGACCGGCACGAAGACGATACAGATACAAAGCGTCGACAAAAACGTCGGTATCGCGACCTCGCTCGCGCCGACCACGATTGATTGATGCAGCGGCTCGCGCATCGCGACGTGGCGTTCGATGTTTTCGATGACGACCGTGCCGTTGTCGACGAGTATGCCGATCGCCAGCGCAAATCCCCCCAATGTCATCGTGTTCAGTGTTTGCCCGGCGAGGTCGATGAACAGCACGGCGCTAATGATCGACAGCGGGATTGCAGCAAGAATGATCAACGACAAGCGCACGTTGCCGAGAAACAGGATAATGACGAGCGCGGTCAGGCCGGCGGCCATACAGGCGCTGAGCAAGACACTGTTGAGCGCTGCCCTGACGAACAGGGATTGGTCGAACAAGGCCTTGACGGTCACGTCTTTTGGCAAGACCTTCTGGATATCCACGAGCGCTGCGCGTACGCCATCAATAACGGCAAGCGTCGAGACGCCGCCGGTCTTTCGAATCGTCATCAATGCACCGGGAGTCCCGTTGACCGACACCGAATTCGTCTGGACCTGGAAACCGTCGTGCACGTGCGCAACGTCCCGCATGAAAACGGTCCGTCCGTCGACTTGTCCGATCGGGAACGCATTGATCGCCTCGATGACGTCCGGGGAATTGTTCATCGCCAAACTGTAATCCGTATCCCCGATCTTCACGTCGCCGGCCGGGAGAATCACGTTCTGACGCTGCAGCGCCGTGCTCACATCGGATGCGGAAAGACCGCGGGCCTGCAGCGCCTGTGAATCGAGGTCCGCCATGATGACGCGCGGCTTGCCGCCATACGGATAAGGAACCTCGGCGCCGTGTACGACCGCCAGCGCCGGGCGGATGATGTTCTGGCCCAAATCGTTGAGCGTCGTATCGGGCAAGGATTTGCTCGACAAACTGAGCTGTATGATCGGCACGTCCGTCGCCCCGTAGCGCAGAACCAGCGGCGGTGTGATATTGGGCGGCATGTACTTGAGTACGACGAGCGCGCTGCTCGCAAGCTGCGAGACGGCGCGCGTCACGTCAGCGCCTTCGTGAAGATAGATCTTCTCGACGCCGACCCCCTCGTAGCTCACGGCCTCGATTCGTGCGATGTCGTCCACGAGAGACGCGAGCTGCCGTTGGTGCAAGGTCAATATGCGGTTTTGGATATCCTGCGCGCTCATGCCGTTGTAGGTCCACACGACCGCGACTACCGGGATGTCGATTTCCGGGAAAATATCGACGGGCATCCGCAGCGCGGCGCCGATACCCATTAGCGCGACCAAGATGAGGACGGCGACGACGGTATAGGGCCGCTTCAGCGCTATTTCGACAACGGACATGCAGGATCCTTTGAGGCTATGTCCATAATCTAGACGAGCAAGCCCGGATCATCAGGAGCCGAAAGTCACGATTATGAATGACCAAAGTCACTATTTCGAGTCCGGCAGCGCCGATGAATCGCGGCTGCGCGGCTGCTTATTTCTGCTGCACCTGGCCCTTGGAAATCAGGGCGAGTGCAATTCTGGTATTGGCATGCAGCTTTTGCATGATCCGGCTGACATAGTTTTTGATCGTACCCTCGGCCAGGAACATGGCATCGGCGATTTGCCGGTTGCTCATGCCCTCGGAAATGAGCTGCAATATTTTCTCCTCCTTGTCGTTGAGGATTTCCGCATGAACGTCGCCGCTGGCCGCAGACGCGGGCTTTACGGAAGAGGAGGTCATTGAAAGTTCTTCGCCCATCGGTCCCGCCCGAGACACTGCCGCGAGACGTCGAAACTGATCCATGACCTTACGCGCGATCTGCGGGGTCAAACGCGACTCGCCCCGCTTGAGCGCGCGGATGGTTTCGAGCAATTCGTCCTCGGCGGCATCCTTGAGCAGGTAGGCATGCGCGCCGGCGCGCACCGCTTCAAATACCGTTTCGTCGTCATGCAGCGTCGTCAAGACGAGGATTTGCGTAGCCGGAAGCAGTTGAATGATTTCGCGCGTCGCCGCCACTCCGCTTTTGACCGGCATGTGCAGATCCATCAAAATCACGTCCGGATGGAGTACGCGCGCCAACTCGACGGCCTCGGCGCCATTGCAAGCTTGGCCCACGACTTCCATGTCCGGCTCCAACAACAGCAAGTGCGCGACGCCCCGGCGCACTTGCGCCTGATCCTCGGCAATCACGATGCGTATCACCGGACGGTGATTCCGCTCGTCCTCGGTCACGATTTCACCCTCATCGATACTCCTAACGCCTGTTTCCCTCGAGCGCAATGATGCGGCTCGTGTACCATCGTTTGGAAGTGACTTTAGTCACGACTTGACGGGAGCCCATGGCCGATCCGGTTGCATCTGGAAAACCAAGACCGCTGCTGCGGATGCTCGACCCGAGGCGCAGTCTCGTTACCGGCGCCGTGTGGCTGACCATCGCCTTGGCGGTCACGTTTTCGATTGCCGCCGCGGTTTCGGTCGGCGGCATTGCCAGACAGAACGTGTTCGAACAGCATGTTCGGCGCTTGTCGCTCGAGACGGACCAATTGAGTTCCGACGTCGGTCAAGCGCTCGCCGCACGACTCGCTGCGGTGCGCGCAGCCAGCCGAATCTTGCGCGAGAACGGGCTTGCCGGCCGGCCCGGTGGACTCGGCGACGTATTCGACGAACTCTTGGCGTCCTACCCGCAGCTCGACTGGATTGGGATCGCCGATTCGAATGGCATGGTCGTCAACGCGGTCGGCGCGTTGCGGAGTGCGAGTTCAGTCAAATCGAGCCGATGGTACGTATCGGGATTACGAGGACCGTGGCTTGGCGTCATCGACGATGCCGCCGATGCGCAACGAGTGCCGAACATGACGAGTTCCGCGCTGGGCGACCTGGCGGCCCCGGTACGCGATGAAACGGGACGCGTCGTAGGTGTCGTCGCCGCTCACGTGAGCTGGCGGCGCTCGGCCAACCATCCGCAGCGCCTGACCGACGAAGAAGATCCCGAAGTCTCCACGCAGGCGTTCGTCCTCGATCGAGACGGGATCGTGCTCGTTGGACCGAAGGAGTTTCGCGACAAACCATGGACCGGCATTCCCACGAATCGATCGGAAGCCGTCAAGACGGCGCCGGATGCTTTCGACCCGGCGACGGGAGCGCCGCAATTCGAGCGACTTCCGAATGGGCGACAATCCCTCGTTTCGCGCTCCCCCTTGAGCGCCAGCAACGAAATCTCGGCGTTAGGCTGGCAGGTCCAACTCTGTGAGCCCAATGAGCGTGTTTACCAGCGCGCAGACGCGGTTGCGATTCGCATTTTGTGGGTTTCGCTCGGCCTCGGCATCTTGACGGCAGTGGTCGGCTCACTCGGTGTGCGACATTTGACCCGACGACTCAAAAACCTCGCCCTCTCCGTCACGAATGTCGGACAAGATGACACAGCCAAGATCGAAGTTCCGGACGGAGTCGATGAGGTTGCGCAGCTGGGGCGCGCCTTCGCGAAGATTCTCGGAGACCTTCAAGAAGAACGCCGCGAACTCGAACGCCGCGTTTCCGTCAGGACGCATGAAGTGGAGCGACTCGCGGAAGAATCGCGTTATGCGGCGGTCGTACGGGAACGACTGAAGATCGCGCGAGATCTGCACGATACCCTTGCGCATTCGATGATGGCGATACTCAGCGAGATTCGACTGCTTCGCCGGCTCCATTCGAGGGACCCGGCTGCGCTCGCCGGTGAACTCGAGCGCGCCGAGCAAGTGGCTCACCAAGGCCTGACCGAAGCGCGCAGCGCGATTACACAGATGCGCGTGAATGCGGTACGCGAAACGGGTCTAGGTCCCGCGCTGGCGAGCGCGTTCGGTAAATTCATCGATCGTACGGGCTTGTCCGGTGATTTCAGCGCCGACGACGAAGCCGCTCGATTTGGCGATGAGCGTGGCGAGACGTTGTTACGGATGGCTCTTGAGGCGCTACGCAACATTGAGAAACACGCAATGGCAACGCGGGTCATCGTCCGATTGCGGATCGTCAAAGACACGCATTTGCAATTGCAGATCGAGGACAACGGCGTTGGCTTCGACCCACAAGTACTCCTCCCCGACCACTTCGGCATCATCGGGCTTCGCGAACAAGCGGAGCTCATTGGCGCCGAGCTGCACATCGAAAGCCGGCGCAACGAAGGCACCAAGATTCTTGTGTCCTTGCCGCTCTCGCCGGTCGCATTCAACCGAACCGTTTGAAACGGGGACATCAGATGCAGGTAACCGCCCCGGAGCATCCGCAATACGATCACACCGATATTCCCCCGACTCTCACGAGCCCGGCGGCCACCGCGTTTTGGGCGGCTATCCTGTTGACTGGTATAGGCGCGGGCATCGCAGCCGGTGCGCTGACGTTGCTGCTGCAGAGCATCGAGCATGCCGTATGGCCCGGCCCGGATATCCTCGACGCAGCCGCGCAAGCTCGCTATCCGCGACATTTGCTGGTGCTGCTGGGCGCCGGTGTCCTGACCGGGGCCGGTCAATTGGTTCTTCAACGCCTATCCAGCGCCAACGGCATCGACATCACCGAAGCGATCACCCGCTACGCCGGTCGTCTCCCCGCTTTGCGCACGCTCGGCAGCGCGCTTCTTTCGATCGTGGTGGTCGGCATGGGTGCATCGCTGGGCCGGGAAGGTGCGCCGAAACAAGCCGGGGCGGTCATTGCCAATATGCTGTCAGACCGCGTCAAGCTGTCTGATGAGCAACGCAGACTACTGGTGGCCTGCGGCGCCGGAGCGGGAATGGCCGCAGCGTATGGCGTACCCCTGGGCGGTGCCCTGTTCGCGCTCGAAGTGCTGCGCGGCGTATTGGCGCTCAGGCTCATTCTGCCGGCGCTGCTCGCGTCGGCCGTTGCCACTGCGGTGTCTTGGTGCATGCTGCCGAATGCCCCGACATACTCCGTTCCCGCCTATCCTCTCTCCGCATCGGTCGTCTGCTGGGCATTGGCGGCCGGACCGGTCATCGGCTTGGTATCCGTTGGATACATTCGTCTCGTGGCTTGGGCGGACCGCAACAAGCCGCAAGGCTGGCGGCGGCTGATAGCGCCGAGCATCGCGCTAGGGTTGCTCGGCGCACTTTCGACGGCATTTCCACAACTGCTTGGAAACGGCAAGGAGATTGCACAACTCGCGTTCACTAACCAAGTGGCTCCTTTGCTGATGGTCGCTCTGCTGGTCCTTCGACCTTTGGTCACGGTCATGTGCCTCGGCAGCGGCGTTCCAGGCGGGTTGTTCACTCCGTCATTGGCTCTGGGTGCGCTACTAGGCGGTGTTCTCGGAATCGCCTGGTCTTGGATTTGGCCGGGTGTTCCGCCAGGACTCTTCGCGGTTCTGGGCGCGGCCGCGGTACTGGCCGCCACGACTCACGGTCCCATTTCTTCGGTCGTTTTGATCATGGAACTTACCGCCCGAGACCGATCCTTTATGTTGCCGCTATTGATCGTGGTCGTCATCGCCACGGTCGTCGCCCGCACGCTCGATCCACGCTCAATCTACGATGCGCGATTGACCGACAAAGAAGTGAAAAAGCAGTTGCAGGAAAGAAGGCCGGCGCCGACCTAGCTCGGTTCACTTGCGAAATGCCCGTGACAGGCGCCACGCTGCGCGTAAACTCCCCGAATATGTCAATCCAGCGCAGCCAGTGGCTATCCCTCAAGTCCAACGAACTGAGCGCCGAGGTCGATCCTCTGGGTGCACAACTGTCGACGCTCAGAGATCAATCTGGACGCGATTTGCTCTGGACTGGCGATCCCGCGATCTGGGCCGGGCGCGCACCTCTGCTCTTTCCCATCGTTGGGGCACTTGCCGGGGGCACCTATCGCCTCGGATCGAAGCTCTACCACCTCTCCAGGCACGGCTTCGCGCGCAGCAGCGTCTTCGAGATCGTGGATTCGGGCACTACCAGCGCTGTGTTCCGGTTGAAAGCCGACGCGGTATCTCTTCAACACTATCCCTTTAATTTTGAATTGGACGTCCGATTTGCGCTGGATGGGGCGACGCTGTCGATTACGACATCGGTTCGCAACCACGGCGAGGAGCCGATGCCGGCAAGCTTCGGTTACCACCCCGGGTTTCAGTGGCCGCTGCCATTTGGGCAGGCGCGCTCATCGCATTTCATCGAGTTTGCGACCGATGAGCCCTCACCCGTCAGGCGCCTCGACGCCAGTGGGCTGTTGACGCCCGAGAGACATGTCACGCCGATCATCCAACGTCGTCTCCCGCTCACGGATTCGCTGTTCGACGACGACGTCATCATCTTTGACGATGTCCGAAGCCGGTTTGTGACCTACGGCGCAAGCGATGGGCCGCGAATCCGCGTGGGTTTTCCCGACGCGCCATTTCTCGGCGTTTGGACTAAACCGCGGGCCAACTTCGTCTGCATCGAGCCCTGGCACGGCGTCGCCGATCCTCGAGGATATTCGGGCGACTTCCGTGAGAAGCCGGGCGTCTTCATGGTGCCGGCCGGTGCCGGCTTCGCGATTACGATGACGATAGGCTTGCTGTCGCGATAAGTCAGCGCGGCCTGCCCGCTTTGCCGTGGCCTCGCTAATAGGCGACGAAGCTGTCGTTCTCGATGCTGTACCCATCCGTCTCCGTCGACGCGATCGATGCCTCACCCTTCGGATTGTAGAATGCCTTCGCGAAGCCGAAGCCGGCCTTCACGAAGTAGAAGCCGCCAAGGCCGGCCTTCTTCGGCGTGGCTTTCGCTTCCCAGCTCTTATCTCCGGCGCTCAAGGTGTAGGTGTAGTTCGGATCGGTCGTGCGCGGGTCAAATTTAAGCCGATTAATCTTCCATTTGTCGGTGCCCCGGACGCCGCCGTTCACCAACTCGTCCATCGAGCAGCCGCGCTCAAAGCGAGGCTGGATAGGCAAGCCGCCAGAGCGAGAGAAACGACAATGTGCATTCTTGAAGTTCGCATGGTGAATTGCCCCCAGTGATCG
>OCZU010000614.1_pt1 | contig 24157 bp, 27 predicted proteins | sample 1539001 | NCBI WGS metagenome assembly OCZU01 (sample SAMEA3539306, study PRJEB22396) | soil metagenome | biome: tundra; feature: field; material: soil | place: USA | collected 2010-05 | depth 0.15 m | reverse complement strand
GCGCGCTCGCCCGGCCCGAACTCATCCGCGAAGGCGCGGAAAAATTCGGCAGCCAGTGCATCGTCGTTTCCATTGACGCGAAAAAAATCGCGCCGGACAAATGGGGCGTGTTCTCGCACGGCGGACGCAAGGACACCGGCCTCGACGCGATTGAATGGGCCAAGCGCGCCGTGACGCTCGGCGCGGGGGAAATTGTGCTGAACTCGATTGACGCCGACGGCACCAAGGCCGGGTTTGATCTTGTCATCACGCGGCGCATCAGCGAATCGGTGGGCGTGCCGGTGGTGGCCAGCGGCGGCGCGGGCACGCTGGAACACATGGCCGACGTGCTGCTGGCCGGCAAAGCCGACGCCGTCCTCGCCGCCAGCATTTTCCATTTCGGCACCTACACCGTTGGGGATGTGAAACAGTTTTTGAAGCAGCAGAACATCCAGGTGCGGATTTGAAATAAAAATGATTTTTGGCCCAGCGCCGTCGGCGCGAAATATTTGTAGAAACCGCACACAAATAGATTTTCAAGCTCCGTCAGGAGCGGCATCTTCGGTACATGGCCAACACCTACACGCAAATTTACATCCATGTCGTGTTCGCCGTTGAAGGCCGGCTAAGCCTCATCCAATCCCAATACAACGACGAGCTGCAAAAATACATCGCTGGCATCATTTCCGGTCAGAAACAAAAATTGATTGCGATCAACAACATGCCGGATCATTTGCTTATGCTCATTGGTTTGCGGCCGGATTCGTCGCTTTCAGATTTGGTGCGTGATGTAAAAGCCGGGTCGTCAAAATTTATCAATGAAAGACGATGGGTAGCAGGAAGATTTTCCTGGCAGGAGGGATTTGGCGCGTTTTCCCATTCGTGTTCGCAACTTGGCACCGTGATTCGTTACATTGAGAACCAGCAAAAACATCATGCTAGGAAATCTTTCCACGAGGAATATGTCGCGTTGCTGGAGAAGTTCGGTGTGGAATGCGACCCGCAATACATTTTCAAACCAACCGGGGAATAATTGGCCGAATATGCCGCTCCTGACGGAGCTTGAATTTGTTTGGTTTTGGTTTCTATAAAGATGTCGCGCCTACGGCGCTTGCGAATCTGCCAAAGGAATCAAAGGGGAAAAATGAATTGCGGCACCTACACCGGCGGTGACGTGAAACAGTTTCTGGCGGGGAAGAATATTCCGGTGCGACTCTGAAACCGTAGCGGCGTCTCGGCAGAGCGCCGCCGTTTGAATAGAAGAATGCGGCGGTCTGCCGACACGCCGCTACAACTTCGGTGTTCTGAAACAGTTTTTGAAAACGCAGAATATTCCGGTGCGGATTTAACGTGGCGAAAATGCGTGAAGCGGTTTGCAGCCTATCCTCGTATTAGGTGCCATTTTACATGCCTGATTTGAGATTCAAATACCATACCCGATTGCTGGCTATCGAAGAAACAACAAGCCCAGCCGGCTGAAACTCCTCTTTGGGGTGAACATCAAACGCGAACTCCCCATAATCAGAAATCTCCAAGGTATTTGTTCGGCTGGCTATTTTGATGCTCGCTAAATCAATCTCGGAAGGCTTTGAGTGTGGCTCAAAAATGTTCTTATGCATATTGGCACGTCGGTGAAAAATCCGAAGTAATGCCCCTGTGGAATACTGAAATACAGGTGTGTCTGCCCCACGGCAACGGGAACGCATATTGCCGTGATCACGCGCTCGCGCCTCACAAAGCGGTAAATATGTGCAAACTCCAAAGAAGCGATAATCGCAACGGCGAGGAGCAATCCCACACCGATAAGCAACGACGATTTGGGAGAAATGTTCATGGTACCTAACAGATAATGGGCGGCTGGGTTTGCAGTCTATCCTTTGCCTTACGCAGCCCATCCTGTTGCATGGATTTGAGTTTCTTTGGCATTTAAGTTCGTGTCCAGCACTCTTTTGTATTTGAATTTACTGCCTTTCGCTTGGGCTACTTTTGTCCGCCGCTCCGCGGCTTCAAAAGCAACCGGCCTCATCGCCGGCGACGCGTCATTTAGTGGCCGTTGACTGGTAAATGCGCACGTAATCAATCAGAAATTGTTGCGGTAAGACTGCATCATCAATCGGCCCGCCCCAGTTGCCGCCCAGGGCGAAGTTGAGGATGAGATATTGGGGTGCGCGAAAGGGATTGACCGTGCCCTGGTTCGCCTTATCCACGAGGACGCTGTGGTATTTCGTCTGGTCAAAATAGAAATCCATCCGTTCCGGTGTCCATTCGAGGGCGTAAATGTGGTAGTCATCCCAAGGCCGGTTCGTTTCCAACTTGCCGCCATCGGACTGATGTTTGCCGTCAATCGCGTAATGGACGGTTCCGTGGATGCTTTTGGGTTCTTTGCCTACGAATTCCATGATGTCAATCTCGCCGCAGCGCGGCCAGCCGACCTGGGTGATATTAGTGCCGAGTGTCCAGATGGCGGGCCAGACGCCGAGACCGTGAGGAAGTTTGGCGCGCACTTCGATCCGGCCGTATTGCAAGCTCTCCCTGTTCTGCGTGATGAGGCTGGTGGCGGTATATTCCACCGGGGCATGGTTCGTGGGCGTGAAATGATCCTTCCGACATTCAATCACCAGATGGCCGTCCTCGACGCGGGCGTTTTCCGATCGCGCACGGGTGTAGTATTGGCTCTCGTGGTTGCGGATAAATCCTTCTTCGTAGTTCCATTTGGTCGGGTCGGGCAGTCCCTGATAGTTAAACTCGTCCGACCAGACCAGTTTCCAGTCCTCGGCGTTAACACGATTTGCTGCCAGAATGAGTACGGCAAAAGTTAATAAGAGAATTTTCATGATTTGATATCCTGGCGTCAGTTTCTGTCGAGCGCGGATTTTAATCCGCTAGGCAGCCAGCCCGTATTTCTTCCGCAGTGCGGCCAGGTGCGCATCGGTCTTGGTGCCTTCGCCGGTGGCGAGGCGCATGAGTTCCTGCGGTTGATGCTTCATGCCTTGGCGGTGGACCTTTTCACGCAGCCAGCCGAGCAACGTTCCGTATTCGCCGCGCGCCAGTTCCGTTTCGAGCGTCGGGCAATCCGTTTGTGCCCGCCGCATGAGTTGAGCGGCGTTCAGGTTGCCCAGCGAATAGGTCGGGAAATAGCCCATGGTGCCGATGCTCCAGTGAATGTCCTGCAGGCAGCCGTCGGCGTCTTTCGTCACCTTCAGGCCGAAAGATTTCTCGAACTGCTCATTCCAATAGGCTGGCACGTCGGCCACCGCAAGCTCGCGCTCGATCAATTTCATTTCGATCTCAAAGCGCAAAATGATGTGCAGATCGTAAGTAACCTGGTCCGCCTCGACGCGGATGAAGGACGGTTTGACGTGGTTCACCGCCGCTGCGACCTGTGCGGGTGTGAGCCGGCCCAGTTCCGGAAAATGTTTGCACGCGATGGGATGCCAGTGCTGCCAGAAAGTTTCGCTGCGGCCGACATGGTTTTCCCAGAGACGCGACTGCGATTCATGGATGCCGAGCGAAACCGCGCTGCCCAGCGGTGTTCCGTAATGTTCGGTCGGCAGGCCCTGGTCGTAAAGCCCGTGGCCGGTCTCGTGCATGATGCCGTAGAGCGACTGCGTGAAATCGGCCTCGTTGTAGCGCGTCGTGAGGCGGCAATCTTTCGGCCCCAACCCGGTGCAAAACGGATGCGTGGTGGTGTCAATCCGTCCGGCGGCGAAATCAAAACCCAGCGCCGACGCCACCTCGCGGTTGAACGCCTGCTGGGCGGCGACAGGATAATGCCCGTTCAAGATCGAGCGCGGCGTGGCGGCGGAGCGTTCCATCGCCGGACCGAGGATGGCGACGATTTCCGGCCGCAGCCGCGCGAACAGTTCGCGCAAATCGTCGGCGCGTGCGCCAGGTTCGTATTCGTCAAGATGCGCGTTGTAAGGCGAACCGGTGTAGCCCCACAACTCGGAAAATTGCAGGTGCAAATCCATCAGCTTCTGGAGATGCGGCCGGAAGAGTTTAAATTTCGATTCCTTGCGGGCCTCGCCCCACGCCTCGCGGGCATGGGCGCACAGGCGCTGGAATTTTTCCACCAGGCGCGCCGGGATTTTCGTCTTGCGATCGTAGCTGCGGCGCCATTCGCGGACGTTGGCCGCCTCGCCGGAGCCGGGCGCAAAGCCGTGCGATTCGCATTCGGAAATCCATTCCCCGACTTTCCGGGCGGTGAAAAGCCGGTGGGCGTGGCCGCTGAAATACGCCATCTGCCCGGCGCGATGGTCGAGCGCCCTGGCCGGCATGTAAGTTTCCTTGTCCCAAGACAGCAGGCTGTTGGCGCTGTCGAGGAGCGCGATTTCACGGGTGCGTTTGAGCAGCTTGCCGTAAGCGGTGAAAGTGTCAGGCATGAAACCAGTTTGTAAACGCCACGTCGCGTTGTCGAACGGAAAGTTGTGAAAAGTTTTGCTGCACCGGCGCATGAGCAAGTGATGAAGCAGGTGGCGAAGAATATGGAACGCTGCTATGGCGTGTTTTCAAAATAAATAACACCAGCAAAATCGCGAAACGTCTGGACTGCGCCCGCTTGAGCGGCGCTTTCATGCGGACGAGAACTTCGGACAAACAGATGGTTTCCGTGCGCTCCAACCGCGGCTCCCGCAGGCGCGGGAGGCCGCAGTCCAGGCGCCCCGCGATCACCGGACATTTCTGTCACAATTAGATTTTGCAAACACAGCCTGGGAATTTCCGACGCCTGATGTTCACGTCGGCGGCGCGGCAGAAAACCACATATTCCCATTTGACTCTTCTGGCTGGTGAATTCATTTGCTTCGGCATGGATTTTACATCGTCCCGCTGGCTGCCCATCGGGCGGCTGCCCGGCGCGAATCTTTTCCTGCCGTTCGCGCTTGCTTTTAACGGGTTTCAACGTAGCATGGTTAAAACATTTAATTCACTGTTATGATTGCCTTGCAAGACATCCGCTCGCTGACGGATTTTCAGCGCAACACCAAATCGCATCTGCGCCGCCTCAAACGCAGCGGACGGCTGGAAGTCCTCACGGTCAACGGCAAGGCTGAATTGATTGTGCAGAGCGCCGCTGCCTATGAGGAGATGGTTGATGCCATCCGTGGCATCCAGCGCGGGCTGGATGAAATGAAGGCTGGCAAAGGCGAACCGGCACGCAAAATATTGGATCGTATCCGTGCCAAACATAAAATTCCGCGCACTCCCCGGTGAAGCATTATCAGGTCATCATACTGCCGGCGGCGGAGCGTGACATCGGCGAGGCTTACGAATGGCTGGCCGAGCAGGATGCCGGAGCCGCCGTCCGCTGGTATAATCGTCTGCTGGAAGTTGTTTTGTCGCTGGAGATTTTCCCGGAACGCTGTCCACTTGCGCCGGAGACCAACTTTCTCGATGAGAAAATTCGTGAGATTTTCCACGGTCGCCGCCAGCACAAATATCGCATCCTCTTTACCGTGAGCAAAAACAAGGTTCATGTCTTGCATGTCCGCCACGGCGCGAGACTGGCGTTGGGTGAAACTGAATCCGCGAAAGAATAAAATTATGAACGACCTGACTCAATCCCGCTGGCTGCCCATCGTGCTGCTGACCCTCTCGAACATTTTCATGACGGTCGCATGGTATGGCCATTTGAAATTCAAAAATTCGCCGCTCTGGCTGGTCATCCTCGCAAGCTGGGGCATCGCGTTCTTTGAATATGTTTTCATGATCCCGGCCAACCGCTGGGGCAGTTCGGTCTATTCCGTCACGCAGTTGAAAATCATCCAGGAGGTCATCACGCTTTCGGTGTTTTGCGTGTTTGCAATTTTATTTCTCGGCGAAAAAATCCGGTGGAATTACATCGCGGCGTTCGTGTGTATCCTCGCGGCGGTGGCGTTTGCGTTCTGGCCGAAGCCGCAATGACCGCCAAGGCAAACACAAAAGTTTAACCACGGATGGACACGGATTCAACAACTGGAGCTGGCGTAAATCAAAATCTTATCCGGGTTTATCTGTGTTAATCCGTGGTGGAATTTCTTTTTCTTCGTCCGGGCGTCTTCTGGCGGTTAAAACTCTCTTGGCAGTCGCGAAGCGTTCTGTTTAATTGGCCACGCTTGATGAGACAATTTCCCGCCATCGCCGCGTTCGCTTTCCTGTCGGCGATTTTTCCGTTCATCGCTTTTGCACAGGAACAGCCGACGTGGGACATCCGGGCGCTCAACCAAATCGTCCCCGGCGGGCCGACCGGCAGCTTCACGATGCAGGGCGACATCATCACGGGGACCAACGGTGTTTATGTTAAATACGGCGCGACGGTGTTGACGGCGGACGCGGCGACGTTGAACAAGGAGACGGGCGAGATTGTGGCCGACGGCCATGTGCGGATCGAGACGGGCAACCAGATCTGGGTGGGTGAACACATCACCTACAACATGAACACGCACGTGATGCAGAGCGAGCAGTTCCGCGCGGGCATGGCGCCGGTGTTCGTGGAAGGCCAGACGTTGCAGGGCAACGCGACCAACAAGACTTACAACGCCCGCCATGCGTTCGTGACGACGGATGACATCTTCGATCCGACCTTTCGCGTTCAATCCAGCCATATCAAGATCGTGCCCGGCAAATACGTCGAGCTATGGAATGCGGTGGTGTTCATGGGCGACGTGCCGGTTTTTTATTTTCCGTATTACCGCCGCAACATCGGGCCGCACGCGAACAATTTGAACTTCGCCGCCGGCTACCGCTCTGAGTACGGAGGATTCCTGCTGAATAATTACACCTGGTGGTTGAATGACTCCGTGGACGGGAAATTCCACCTGGACTATTACTCGGAACGCGGCGTCGGGATGGGGCCGGACCTGAATCTGCACCTTGGCCAGTGGGGCGACGCGACGTTCAGTTATTACTACCTGCACGACCACAACCAATACGCGGGTACGAACGGCCTGCCGGACTACGGCCCGATTTCGGAGAACCGCCAGCGCGTCTACTTCGGCTGGCAGGCGACGCCCTACACGAACCTGAACCTCAAGGCGCTGGTCAATTACCAGAGCGACGCCTACCTGGAACACGATTTTTTCCCGGGCCCGTACATGGAAAATCCGCAGCCGCCCACGTTCATTGAGGCGAATAAATACTGGAGCAACTGGAGCCTCGACGCGCTGACGACGCCGGAGGTCAACAACTTCTTCGACCAGATCGAGCGCCTGCCGGACATCCGGCTCACGGGTTTCCGCCAGCAGGTTCTGGACACGCCGGTCTATTATGACAGCCAGAGTTCGGCGGGCTATTACAAGGCGTTCTTCGCGCAGACCAACGGCGTCACGCCGACCCCCAACTACTCCGCCGCGCGCGCCGACACCTATCATCAACTGCTCGTGCCTTGGACCTTCTTCAACTGGTTGAACGTCGCCCCACGCGTCGGCGGTCGCTTCACCTACTACAGCTCCGAGAGCGGGCCGGGCGGCACGAACGCCGAGGCCTATCGCACAGTTTTCAACACTGGCGTGGGTGCGTCGGCCAAGGCGTCGCAATTGTGGACGGGCGCCACCAATTCATTGCTGCAGATTGACGGTTTGCGCCACATCATCGAGCCCTCTGTGAATTACGTTTATGTGCCGAAGCCCAGCACGGCGCCGGCGCAATTGCCGCAATTCGATTCCGCGCTGCCAAGTTTGCAACTGCTGCCGGTCGAGTTTCCCGACTACAACAACATTGATTCCGTGGACAGCGAGAACGTGGTCCGCCTCGGCGTGCGCAACACGCTCCAGACCAAGCGTGACGGCCAGCTCGACAAGCTGCTGGACTGGAATCTGGTGATTGACTGGCGGCTCAACCCGAGCGGCAATCCGAACAACCTCGACGAACCGTTCAGCCCGCAGCAGACGTTCAGCGACCTCTACTCCGACCTCGCGTTCAAGCCGCGCTCGTGGATCATCCTGGATTCCAAAATGCGCGAGGATGTCCAGAACGGGGATTTGAACTTTGCGTTTCATCAGCTCACCTTCACGCCGGACAATCGCTGGAGCTGGGGATTTGGCTACTGGTATCAACGCGCCGGCTTTGGTGGGTTCACCCAAAGCACCGATTATATCACCAGCGTTTTTTACTACCGGTTCGATGACAACTGGGGTTACCGCATGGAAGATGATTACAACGTCGCCGCCGGGCGCCTGCAGCAGCAACTTTATACGATTTACCGGGACCTGCGGAGCTGGACCGCGGCGCTCACGTTCCGGGTGATTGACAACACCGCCGGCCCGACCGATTTCACCGTCGCCTTTACCTTCTCGCTGAAAGCCACACCGAGCCAGCATCTCGGCCAGGACACCGTGACCGGCAATCGTCATCTCGTGGGCGAATGAGATCGGATCGGGCCGTCGGCCTGCGCACCGGTTGGCGTTCTTGCCGCCAGGAGAAGGCCCGTGTTTTTGAGATTTCAGGTTGACAGATGAAAGTCCGTGAGGAAGGCTAATCCAAGCTTTAAAAATTCAAACAACACTCTATGCCCATATGAAATATATCGCAAGCATCACCCTGGGCCTCATTTGTCTGGCCTCTTCCGTTTCGGCTGCCGTTGATGGTTTTGCAAAAGTTCTGTCTGCCACCGGCGCGGGCAATGGTTACACCGTGCCGACCGGGAAGGTATTGATTTTACAGCAGGTGTCGTTGCCGCAGGGATCGGGCGTAGCGGCTACGGTTTTTGTCTTAACTCCTGGAAGCTCCTCCGCCACGGTGACCATGCCGGGCGCGAATACCAACGGGATTTATCGGTTTCAGACACCGCTCTATCTTCCGGAAGGGACCATTGCCTACGCCAGCACTGCCAACACGTGCCTTTTTGGACTGCTCGTTGATGTTTCAGATATGCCCCTTTTCGCGGGTCTAGGCTCAAGCCTTGGCAACGTCACCATTGCAGCGAACACCATGACTGGAATCATCCGCCTTCCGACCCCGGACCCGGTGGTAGTGCGCTTTCAGAGTTCAACCGACCTCGTGAACTGGCAGTACGACAGTTCCGTGCTCGTTCAGCGAGGCCCGGATAAAATGAAGCTCCAATTTACGGTGCCGGTGTCGGGGGAGGGTCGTTTCTACCGCGCGTTGGTGCATCGCCGGTATAACGCCTGACGGCAGCGGGCCATTGGCACTCAGCGATTCCGCGGACTAAGCCGCGCCCGCCGGCAGGTGGATGCTGAAGGTCGAGCCAAGGCCGGCTTCGCTTTGCGCGTGAATGACGCCGCGATGTTCCTGGATGATGCGCTGGCAGATTGCCAGGCCCAGGCCCGTGCCGTTCTTCTTGGTCGTAAAAAAGGGTTCAAACAGCCGCGCCGCATATTCCGGCGCGATGCCCGTGCCGGTGTCCTGGATCTGGATCTTCACAACCCGCGCGCCATCTTCGCCGTGCCCGATTTCCGTGCCGACGGTCAGCGTGCCGTTCGGTTCCATTGCGTCGAGCGCATTGAGGAGCAGGTTCATGACCACCTGTTGCAGCAGCGCGTCATCACCATGCACCGTGTCCGGTTCTGCGTGGTACTTTTTTTCGAGCCGGATCAATTTCATCCTGGTCTGCGGCAGCAGCAGCCGCAGCGAATGCTCCAGCAGCTCGTGGCTGCGCACCGGTTTGAAGTGGGCCGGGCCGGCCGAGGCGATCCGCAGGATCTGCGTCACGATCGCGTTGACGCGATCCAGTTCGTGCCGGGCGACTTCGCGCAACTCCGCGTCCGGATTTTTTTCCAGCAGCAGGCTGACGCACGTGTTGACGGCGACGAGGCCGTTCTTGACCTCGTGCGCCATGATGGCCGAAAGCGTTCCCAGGTTGGCAAGCCGGTCAAGCCGCTGCATTTTTTCCGCGGAGGCCGGTGCGGAATTCCACGGCGCGGACTTTCGTAAAAAACTGGTTTCGTGTGAAACGGATGACATAGAATATATCCGAATTGTGAGGCTACGATGGAACGCACCCGCGAAAAATGCAAGTTGAATCGGCTGGAAACCCCGTGACCAAAAGGTTACGCTGGCCCCGCTGAATGAAAAAAACTTTTGACTCCATCGAGGCCGTCGTCGCCGACCTCAAGCGCGGGAAAATGGTCATCGTCGTGGACGACGCCGACCGCGAAAACGAGGGCGACCTCGTCATGGCCGCCCAGTCCGTGACCTCCGCCGCCGTCAATTTCATGGCCAAGCATGGGCGCGGCCTGATCTGCGTGCCCACGACCGGCGAGCGCCTGCAGCAGCTCGGCATCGAGCGCATGGTGAAACTGAACCGCGAAGTGTTCCGCACCGATTTCCAGGTGAGCGTGGACGCCGCGCACGGCATTGGCAGCGGCATCAGCGCCTCCGACCGCGCCAAGACGATCCAGGTCATGGCCTCGCCGACGGCCGTGCCGGACGATCTCGTGCAGCCCGGCCACGTGTTTCCGCTGCGCGCCAAATCCGGCGGCGTGCTCCAGCGCGCCGGCCACACCGAGGCCGCCGTTGACCTCGTCACGCTCGCCGGCGCGCGGCCCATCGGCGTCATCTGCGAGATCATGAACGACGACGGCACGATGGCGCGGTTGCCGGCGCTCTTGAAATTCGCGAAGAAACACAAATCAAGAATCTGCACCATCGCCGACCTCATTGAATTTCGCCGCACGCGGGAAAAACTGGTCGAGCAGATTGAAGTCGTGAAACTGCCGACCGACTTTGGCGATTTCGATTTGCATTTGTATCGCTCGAAAATTGACGGCCAGCATCATCTCGCGCTCGTGCGCGGCGACATTTCTGGCAAAAAAGACGTGCTCGTACGCGTCCACAGCGAATGTCTGACCGGCGACGTGTTCGGTTCGCGCCGCTGCGATTGCGGGCCGCAACTGCACCAGGCCATGCGGCAGGTGGCCGACGCCGGTCGCGGCGTAATTTTATATATGCGGCAGGAAGGGCGCGGCATCGGTCTCGCGCCGAAGATCCAGGCCTACAAATTGCAGGAGCAGGGGCTCGACACCGTCGAGGCGAACCTGAAGCTCGGCTACGGCATGGACCTGCGCGAATACGGCCTTGGTGCGCAAATCCTCGTTGATCTTGGCCTGAAAACCATCCGGCTGCTGACGAACAATCCGAAAAAAGTCGTCGGGCTGAAGGGCTACGGCTTGAAAATCACCGAGCAGGTGCCCATTCGCGTAAAATCCAATCCGCACAACGAACGGTATTTGAAAACGAAGCGGGAAAAGCTGGGGCATTTGTTGTGAGTGACAGCAGTTCACAAGCAGTCGTAAGAAAATTTTTGCACGTCGAATTCCGACGCGAGCAAGAAAGTAATTTTGCGTTACTCCGGTGCGTTCCTAGCACTTCTATACGAAGATAAAACCCATCAAACCCCAACGACTTCGGGCCAGCGGCGGCACCTTCGCCATCGTCGCCAAAATTTCTTCAAAGGAGTCGAGAAATTTCCCCCCGGGGAAATAATCAGAGTCTCCTCATGTCGTCTTCTGCTTTTCAAAAATCGCCCCGCGTTTTCCCAGCGCCGTAGGTGCGGCATTTTTTAGAACCGCCCGCAAAAAAATCCGCAAGCTCCATCGGAGCGGCATATTCCCCGGACGATGCCGCTCCGATGGAGCTTTGAATCTTCAAACGCCACAACTACAATTATGCCGCGCCCACGGCACTAAAACACCGGCAAGGAATTTGGTTTCGCGGGGTTCGCTTGTTTCGCATTTGGAATTGACCGCGAACCATGCCAAATACACGAACGGGCAACTGCTGCCGTGCCAAAGCGGTGCTCGGGGCTGAAGCCATGCAGTCCAGACGCTCCGCGCTGGTCGGACATTATCAAACCTCGCGAAGTTTCCGGACTGCGGCGCGTTTGCCGCCACTTTTATCCTGGCATTTCGACAGCAAAAAATTCAAATAAATGCTTGATAAGTTCTCAGTATGGTGTATAAAAGCAACGCTCTTAATCGCGAGCGCAAATCAGGAAATCCAACCAATCAAATCAAATGAAAAGCATCCTTGGAAAATTATTTGGCGGCCTCTGTCTCGCCGCAGTTCTGGTCGCGCTTCCCGCTCACGCTGCGGTGGACATGTTTCTGGACATCCCTGGCGTCTCCGGGGAATCCACGGATCCCGTCCACACGAATCAGATGGATGTGCTGGCGTGGAGCTGGGGGATGTCCAATTCCGGCGGAGTCGTAGGAGGCGCGGGCAAGGCCAATTTCCAGGATGTCAGCTTTACCAAATATGTGGACACGGCGAGCCCCGTGCTCATGTTGCACTGTGCCAATGGTGCCCATTTCACCACGGCCACATTATATGTCCTCAAAGCGGGGGCGACTCCCAACGACTACATCAAAATCATCATGACTGATGTTTTGGTGACCAGCGTTTCCACCGGCGGCTCCGGGGGGGAGGACAAGTTGACGGAGAATGTCAGCCTGAACTTCGCGAAAGTGGAGTTTGATTACACCCCAATTTCGAATGGCAAGGTCATCCCGTTCAGGTGGGATATCGGAGCCAATGCTCCGTATTAACCGGCGTTGCCAGTAGGGTCGCGCGCTTATGTCAAAGTCAAGAGCCTCTGTTCTGGGTGCAGTATTGCTACTGGCGTTCAGTTACAGCGCTTCGCTCCACGCCGCCATGGACATGTTCCTGGACATTGCCGGCATCCCCGGAGAATCCATCGACCCTGTCCACACGAATCAGGTGGATGTGCTGTCCTGGAGCTGGGGGATGTCCAACCCCGGCGGGAGCGGAGGCACAGCCAAAGCCAATTTCCAAGACCTCAGTGTGACCAAATATGTGGACACGGCGAGCCCCCTGCTCATGTCGCGCTGTGCCAAGGGAACCGTCATTCCCAATGCCACCTTATATGTGCGGAAGGCGGGGGTGAACCCAATCGAATACATCAACATCCAGCTTTCTAATGTCGTGGTGACCAGTATTTCAACCGGCGGCTCCGGTGGTGAGGACCGGTTGACCGAGAATGTCACCCTGAACTTTGCGAAACTGCAGTTGGATTACGTCCCGACCAAACCTGACGGGAGCGCCGGCACGGCGTTTTCATTCAGGTGGGATATTCCCGGGAACTCCGGGACCGTAATCAGTCCGGTCGGCGGCCTGACCTCAACCCTCACGTATACCAACGGAGCTCCGGTGGCCAATCTGACGTGGAATAGCATCGCGGGTGTGAGTTATCAGGTTTGGGCCACCAGTGATCTGAAGGTCGCTTTCCAACTATACGGCGGCCCCACATCCTCCGCCGGAGATGGAACCACTTCCGTCACCGTGCCGGCAAATGCAATCAGAATGTTCTTCCGGATTGAGACGCTTTCTGGTCCTTAGGAAAGGCTGCTGGCCGCGAGGCGATTTGCCAGTCCCAGTCTTGATGCAGCCCGTAATCTATTTTCAAAAAAAACAGAAGGGCGAGGATGTTTATTTTGAAAGGTTTCTGGAACGGCAGCTCATGTCAATCCCTTTTGAATCAAAGCGGCCCGCGCCAGCAGCGGCCCTTTCGCCATTCGACGGTGCCTTCATTTGGCGTGCGCGGACACGTCCGCGCTTTGTAACTGGGCGACATGTCGCCCAGTGGGAAAGCGGCGATTCGTCGCCGCACTCCAAATTAAGGCACTCCCCGCCATCCTGCGCGATTGACATTCCGCGGCGGCAATTGTTTCATTAGGCGGAATGGCCCGACTCGTAGTCATCACCAAAGGCTTGCCGGCCTTGCCGTACGACCTGAATGACAAGTGGATCACCATCGGTCGCGCGGACGGCAACCTGCTCCAGATCTCCGACCCGTCGGTTTCCGGCCGGCATTGTGAAGTGCGGTTGACCGGCGAAGAACTGATCGTGCGCGACCTGCAATCCACCAACGGCACGTTCGTGGACGGCAAAAATATCATCGAAGCCACCTTGAAACCTGGCCAGAAATTGCGGCTGGGTGACGTGGAGTTGCGGCTGGAGATGTCCACTTCGGAGCCGAGGCCGGGCACGGCCTTCATCACCCGATCGCTGGTCACCACGGCGGCCAGCGCGTTGCAAACCACTGCGCCCGAACCGGCCAAACCTGTTCCAGCTCCGGCACCCCTGCCCGTCGCCGCGTCGGCATCGCCGGTCGAGCCTGAAAAGAAATATCAAGTGTTGTTTGTGGACGACAGCATGGCTTTTTTGGAGTCGTTCACGGAGTTGTGTTCGCTGCTTTCCAACGACGGCTGGGAAATCCATTGCGCGCCGACGGCGGACCGCGCGCTCGCCATCCTGCAGCAGACGCCGATTGATCTCGCGGTGCTGGACATCGGGATGCCGATGCTCGACGGCCTGCAGTTGCTGGGCATCATCAGCCGGCGTTACCCGGCCACCAAGCTCGCCGTGATGACCGGCCGGGCCAGCGAAGCCAAGCGGGCGGACTCGCTCGCCAGCGGCGCGGAGTTGTTCATCGAGAAGCCGGTTTCGCCCGGCGGCATCAAGGTGGTTTTCAACATGCTGAACGACCTGGTTTCCTGGACGCATCGCGAGGGTTTCACCGGGGCGCTGCGGCAGGTCAATCTGCATGAGGTCATCCAGATGGAGTGCATCGCCCGCCATTCTTCAATCCTGGAAATCCGCGACCAGAAGGTTCGCGGGCAGATTTTCATTGAGGTCGGCACGATCATCCATGCGGTGACGGGAACCCTGGTTGGTGACGCGGCTTTCAATCAATTGATGTCAATCCCCGGCGGTCAGTTTCAATTAAGGTCATTTACACCCCCGCCCCAGCGCACGGTGCATGGCGGCTGGGAATTTTTGCTCCTCGAAGCCGCGCGCCGCAGCGACGAGGACACGGTTTTGCTCTCCAAAAAATCGGTGGAGGTTGCGGCCGCGCCAGCGTCCGGCCATCCGCCGCCGGTGAACGACGCAAAAAATTCCCTGCTCGATGCTCCGCAAAATCTCGCATAAGCAAATCCCATCGCGCGGCGGCACCTTCGCCATCGTCGCCTCGCGTTACAACGCGCGGTACGTGGATGCGATGCTGCGGGCGGCGAAGGCGGAAATTCTCCGCGCCGGGGCCACGGTCCAGGTCGTGCGCGTGCCCGGGGCGTATGAAATTCCCGTGGTCGTGGCGAAACTGGCGCGCACCGCTTCGCCGCCGCTTTCCGCCATCCTCTGCCTCGGCGTGATTCTGCGCGGGGCGACGACGCACGCGCAGCATATCGGCGAGGCGGTGAGCAGCGCACTCGTGCAGATTCAGATCCAGCACGAGGTGCCGGTCATCCACGAGGTGCTGCTTTTGGAAAATGAGCAGCAGGCGCGCGAACGTTGCTTTGACAAAAAGCATAATCGCGGCACGGAGGCGGCGCAGACCGCGCTGGCCATGGCGGGGGTGATGAACAGTTTGCGCGGCTGAAAATTCCGGGTAAATTGGGGCGATGCCATATTTGACGATTCTCATCATCGGCTGCTTCGGAGCGTTCTATTATCGCGCGGCGCAGTTCGAAAACGAATCTACTTTGATTTGGTGCGGCCTGTCGCTTTCTATTTCCGTGCTGACGATTTTCTGGCTGCACTGGGGCTTGCTGGGAATGATTTCCGGCCAGATTGGGCTTTTCGCGGGCATCACAATTTTTCGGATGCTTCGCAAACCGTGATTTTGGGCGGCACGGTTGAACTATTTGACTCCTTGTGAAATATTTCACGTAGAACTTGCCCGTCACCGGAACTATTGATAGGCTGAGTCACTTTTTTAGAAACACTATGAAAAACATTATCACGATTCTTCTGGCGGCAGCCGTGGCCGCCGTTTCCGCCGTCCACGCGGCGGACATTGTTGGCATCGTCACGTTCAAGGGCACGCCACCGGCGGAAAAGGAAATCTCGCCGCTCATGGACAACGCGGATTGCGCCGCGTCGTATAAAACCACGCCCACTACTCATTTTTACGTGGTCGGCCCAAAAGGCGAGTTCGCCGACGTCGTCGTTTCACTGAAGGGCGTCACCGGCAAATCCACCGGCGCGAGCGCGCCGTCCGTGGTGATTGACCAGAAAGGCTGCCTATACACGCCAACCATCGTCGCGATCCAGACGGGGCAAAAGCTTGTCGTGAAAAACTCTGACAACTGCGTTCACAACGTCCACGACAAGCCCACGGCGGATGGCAACCAGGAGTCCAACAACGTGCAGATGCCCGGCGGCGCGGACCTGACCTACACCTTCGCGAAGCCGGAGCCGTTCCTGAAATTCCAGTGCGACGTGCATCCGTGGATGTTCGCGTGGGTGACGGTGTTTGACAGCCCGTATTTTTGCGTGAGCGACAAGGACGGCAAGTTCGTCATCAAAAACGTGCCGCCCGGCAAATACACCATCGAGGCCGCGCACCGTAAACTCGGCGCGCAGACACAGGAGGTCGAAGTCAAGGACGGCGACGTGACCGTGAATTTTGCGGCGTTTGAAGCAAAATAAATTCAAGCCGGGGAACCCGCTGCGTTTTTCATAAATGCGGCGGCTTTTGTTAGATGAGCATCAACTCGCAACCCCAATTAAACCCGTGGCTGTTCCGCTTCGCGGTGCTGACGGCGTTCGTCACGTTTCTGCTCATCGGCCTCGGCGGCCTGGTCACCAGCCACGGCGCGGGCATGTCCGTGCCCGACTGGCCGAACACTTATGGCTACAACATGTTCGCCTTTCCGGTCTCCAAATGGGTCGGCGGCATTTTTTACGAGCACACCCACCGGCTTCTGGCCTCAGCCGTCGGGCTGTTGACGACCATCCTCGCCGCGTGGCTGTGGCTTGCAGATTCGCGCCAATGGATGAAATGGCTTGGCGTGGCCGCGTTCCTGGGCGTCGTGGCGCAGGGAATCCTGGGCGGCTTGCGGGTGACGCTGCACATGGATTCGCTCGGCGTTTTTCACGCGACCATCGCCCAACTTTTTTTCATCCTGGTCTGCGCCATCGCCCTGTTCACCAGCCGGTTTTGGCGGACCCTGGGCGCCGGGAAAAAAAACTTTTTCGTTTCCGGCCGCCTGCTGACGCTGGTGCTGGTGACGACGGTTTTGATCTTCCTCCAGCTCATCATCGCCGCGACGATGCGGCATCAGCACGCCGGACTGGCGATTTCTGATTTCCCGCTCGCCCACGGAAAAATCTGGCCGGCCACGGATCCCGCCGCCGTCGCGAGTTACAATGCGCACCGTGTTTCCGTGACCGAGGAGGCGCCCATCACCGCATTTCAGATCGAATTACAGATGGTGCACCGCGTTGTCGCGCTGGCGATCACCCTCCTGATCGCCGCGTGCGCGTGGCAGTCGTGGCGGCGGCTGGGCGGAAATGATCCATTGGCGAAGCTCGCCCTTTTCTGGCTGGTATTGATTTTGGCGCAGGTCACGCTCGGCGCGGCGACGATTTGGACGAACAAGGCCGCCGATGTCGCGACGGCGCATGTGATGGTCGGCGCACTTTCGCTCGTGACAGGCGCTCTCTGGTGCCTTATTGGTTTTGGCCGTTCGTCGTCGTCGCCGGCCGACCCGCCGCTGCTTGGGGTTTTCGGCGTGCAGACGTCCATGCTGGCCAACAAATAATAAATGAAAGAAGTCTCCGCAGAAATTTTGAACCCGGCTTCCGTTGAGAAAAGCTGGGCGTCGGTTTTTGCCGACCTGGTCAAGGCGCGGCTCACGACGCTCGTGCTGTTGACGACGCTGGTCGGATTTTATCTCGGCTGGCGCGGCGCGATGAATTATGCGCTGATGCTCAACGCGCTCGCCGCCACGGCGCTGGTCGCGTCCGGCGCGTCCGCGTTGAACCAGCTGCTCGAACGCGATTATGACGCCAAAATGCGCCGCACCCAGGGTCGTCCGCTGCCATCGGGCCGGCTGCAGCCGACGACGGTGATGATTTTTGGCGGCGTCTGTTCGGTGGCCGGGCTGGTCTATCTCGCGCTCGCGGTGAACCTGCTGACCAGCGTCCTCGGCGCGGTCACGCTCGTCAGTTACCTGTTCATCTACACGCCGCTCAAACGCGTGACCTGGCTGAATACCGCGATCGGCGCGGTGCCCGGCGCGTTCCCGCCGTTGATGGGCTGGACGGCGGCGCGCGGCGAATTGAGCGGCGAAGGCTGGGCGTTGTTCGCGATTTTGTTTTTCTGGCAACTGCCGCATTTTTTTGCCATTGCCTGGATCTATCGCGATGAATACGCCAAGGCCGGTTTCAAGATGCTGCCGGGCATTGATCCCGAAGGCCGGCGCACCGCGCAACAGGCCGTGAGCAACACGCTCGCGCTGCTGGCGGTGAGCCTGTTTCCATTCGTTTTCAAAATGGCGGGGCCGGCCTACCTTGCCGGCGCGATTGTGCTTGGTGCGGGATTTTTGTGGTGTGCGATCCAGTTTTCGCGGCAACTGGCTTTGACGCATGCCCGGCAGTTGTTTTTTGCATCCATCATTTATCTGCCGCTGCTGCTGGCGCTGATGGTCTGGGACAAAGTCAAATAACATGGAAAATCTCGTTCAACAATTCCCGCCGTTCCGCGAGCCCGAAGCCACGCACGCGCCCGGCGATCACGGCCACCACGAGCCGGGTTTCTGGAGCAAATATGTTTTCTCCACCGACCACAAAACCATCGGCATCCAATACGGCCTGACGGCGTTGTGTTTCATGCTGTTCGGGTTTGGCCTGATGATCCTGATGCGCTGGCAGATCGCCCATCCGGGAATTCCGGTGCCGCTGATTGGTCCGTTGCTGGAAAAAATGCTCGGCCAGGTTGCGGCCGGGGGCGCGATTTCGCCCGAGCTTTACAATTCCTTCGGCGCGATGCACGGAACCATCATGGTGTTTCTGGGCATCGTGCCGCTGGCGTTCGCGGCGTTCGGCAATTACGTCGTGCCGTTGATGATTGGCGCGCCGGACATGACGTTTCCCCGCGTCAACATGGCGAGCTATTATGCGTATTTCATCGGCGGTCTCGTGATGCTCGTGAGCTTTTTTATTCCGGGTGGCGCAGCGCAGGCGGGCTGGACTTCCTATTCGCCGCTGGCGACGACGATTCCGACCCATGGACAACTCTTCTGGATCATCGGCATGGTCTTCCTCATCTCGTCCTCGCTGTTGGGTGCGGTGAATTTCATCTCCACCATCATCCAATTGCGCGCACCGGGCATGACCTGGATGCGCCTGCCGTGGTTTGTCTGGACGCAATTCGTGACGGCGTTCATTTTGTTGCTGGCGTTTCCGCCGCTCGAAGCCGCCGCCGTCATGCAATTGATGGACAACGTCGCGCACACGAGTTTCTTTTTGCCGACCGGCCTCGCGGTGGGCGGCCAGCTTGCGAATGTCAGCGGCGGCGGCAGCCCGTTGTTGTGGCAGCACCTGTTTTGGTTCCTCGGCCATCCGGAAGTTTATGTTTTGATCCTGCCGGCGATGGGCATCGTCTGTGAAATCATTGCCAACAATACGCGCAAGCCGATCTGGGGCTATAAATCGCTCGTGTATGCGGTGCTGGCCGTCGGCTTCCTGTCGTTCATCGTCTGGGCGCACCATATGTATCTGACGGGCATGGGCACGAAAATCTCCACCTTCTTCCAGGCGACCACGATGATCATCTCGATTCCGTCCGTAATTATTTTGACGTGCTTTTTCATGTCGCTCTGGGGCGGCTCCATCCGCTTCAACACGCCGATGCTGTTCGCGCTCGCGTTTCTGCCGATGTTTGGCATCGGCGGGCTGACCGGTTTGCCGCTGGGCTTCAACGTCAGCGATGTTCACCTGCATGACACCTATTACATCATCGCGCACTTCCATTATGTCGTCGCCCCGGGAACCATTTTCGCGCTCTTCGCCGGAGTTTACTATTGGTATCCAAAAATGACCGGGCGGATGATGAATGAATTCTGGGGCCGCGTGCATTTCTGGGGTTCGCTGGTGTTCATGAATGTCGTGTTCCTGCCAATGTTCGTGCAGGGCATGGCGGGGATGCTGCGGCGCATGGCGGATGGCGGCGCGAATTATTCCGCCGCCGTCAACAGCCGTGCGGGCGCGGAAGTCATCGGCGGCTTGAGCAGCAACATCATGTCGCTGCACACCGGAATTCTTTGGGGCGCGATGTGCCTCGGTCTCGCGCAAATCCCTTTCATCATCAATGTTTTTTGGAGCATCAAGCACGGTGAAAAAATTCAAAACGACAATCCGTGGAATTCAACGACGCTCGAATGGCAGACGCCCACGCCGCCGCCGCATGGAAATTTCGAGCGCGAAATGCGCGTTTATCGCGGCCCCTACGAATACAGCGTGCCCGGCCACGCGACCGATTTCACGCCGCAAAACGAACCGCCCGAACCTTTGTCCACCCCAAATATTTTAATCGCGCACTGATTTAATTCATGGACATTCCCTACACAGTTCAACCCCGGCCGGACACTGGGCTTTACAACGCCAAGCTCGGCATCTGGCTTTTTCTCGCGTCCGAAGTCATGCTCTTCGGCGGCCTTTTTTCCGCCTACATCCTGTTGCGCGTCGGTGCCGCGCCCGGCGAATGGCCGCACGGCTGGCTCAACGTCTGGCTCGGCACGCTCAACACGCTCATCCTCGCGCTCTCGGCCATCACGACGCTGCTCGCGTGGGTCGCGTGCAAGGTCGGGCAGTTCAAAAAGTTCAAATTTTTCCACGCCTGCACGCTGCTGCTCGCACTGTCATTCTTGTGCGTGAAAATGTATGAGTATCACGACAAATGGATTCACTACGAAATCAAGTTGACCGACGGGACCTTCGCCGACGGCCATTTCGAAAGCGCGGTCTATGTGGGCAAGACCACAAACAAAGAACTGGAGGAGCACCGCTTTCGCGGCAATGCCTTTTCCGAAGTGTCCGGTGGCATCACCAACAATTATGAACTGGCGTCCGTGACGCTGGAAGGCCGCGTGGTGACCGACGAAAAAGATCTGGACGATTTGCGCGCCCAGAAAAACATCCAGCTTGGGGAAGTCAAGATTGAGCGCGCACAGATCAAGTCAATGGAAAACTACGGCCCGTGGCACAACACATTTCTCGCGATTTATTTCACGCTCACCGGCCTGCACGCGCTCCACATCCTCGGCGGCAGCATCGTCATCGGCTACCTTTGGGGGCCGGGCAGCCGGATGTGGAAAACCGATCCCGGACGGCTCACCAACCGCATCGAAGTTTCCGGCCTGTTCTGGCATTTCGTGGACTTGGTCTGGATTTTCCTGTTCCCGGTCCTATATTTGACGTGACGAGTTTATGAGCGAATCGCATCCAGTTGAATACAAAGCCTATCTCCGGCGCTGCGTCTATGTTTTCATCGCCGTCCTGTGTACGACGTCGCTGATGATTTACGCATCATTTCTGCCGCATTACGGCTGGCCGGCCAAAGTCGCCATGATTCTCGCCATCGCCAGCGTCAACGCCTTCGTCGTCGCCGGCTTTCTCATGCACCTGCTGTCCGAGAAAAAAATGATTTACACCGTGCTGGGATTCACCGTGTTTTTTGTCGCCGGGCTGTTCGTGCTGACGATTTGCGCGATGCACGATTTTCCGTCCGGCACCCAGATGCACTAAAATGTCGCTGAAAGCCATCCATCTGATTTTTGTGACGCTGCTCACCGCGCTCTCGTTCGGCTGCGCGGCGTGGGCGTTCGCCGCGGGTGAACCCTATATCGGCGGGGTGGCCGTCGCCGCCGGAGTTTTGGTCATCATTTACGGCGTTTATTTTTTGAAGAAGCTGAAAAAGATAAGTTACCTGTGAAATTGGCGCGTAAATATTTGAAAACAGTTCTTTTGGCCGCCGGGCTGGCATTTTTCACGCCGTCGCCGCTGTTCGCGTGCGCCGCGTGCTATGGCCAGTCCGATTCGCCGCTGGCCAGCGGCATGAACTGGGGCATTTTTACATTGATGGGCGTCATTGTTACCATGCTGGCGACCATCGCCAGTTTTTTCATCTACATCGTCCGCAAGGAAGCTGCGCTGGCCGCGAAAATCGCCGCCGAAAATCTGTCTGAGATAAAAGCATGAATCAATGGTTTGGCAAATATATCCTCGGCCTTCCGCCGCTGGCCTCGACCAACGGCCACGACGTTGACAACCTGATCATCTACGTCCACTGGCTGATGATCGCGCTGTTCATCGGCTGGATCATTTATTTTTTCTACGCGGTAAACCGCTTCCGCCAGTCGCGCAATCCCAAGGCCGATTATGTCGGCGTCACCAGCCACGCTTCAAGTTATGCCGAGCTCGCCGTTGTTTTGGCCGAGGCCGTTCTGTTGATTTTCATCGCCGTGCCGCTGTGGGCGAAGGCCGTGGACAAATTTCCGGCGGCAAAGGATTCCACCGTCATCCAGATCGTCGCGCAGCAATTCGCGTGGAACGCCCGTTATGCCGGGCCGGACGGCGTGTTCGGCAAACAGGACATGAAATTTGTCACCGCCGACAATATGTTCGGCATTGACCCGGCCGATGCGAACGGCAAGGACGATGTTCAAGTGCTGAACGAAATCCACGTTCCCGTCGGCAAGCCAGTCATCATGTATGTCAGTTCCAAGGATGTGATCCACTCGCTGAAAATCATCGCCATGCGCGTCTGTCAGGACGCGATTCCCGGCCTGCGGATTCCCTGCTGGTTTGTGCCGACGCAGGTTGGCCGCTACCAGATCAACTGCGCGCAGCTTTGCGGCGGCGGCCACGCATCCATGTCCGGCGGCTTTCTCGTCGTGCAAAGCCAGGCCGACTTCGATAAATGGCTCAAGTCCAAGACCGGCGCGGCCACCAGTTTTGAATAACCAAAATTTCTTCTCCCTCTCCCCGATCGAGGCGGAGGGAGAAAACATCAGCGTCAATCCGCGTTTATCAGCGGTTAAGTTCTTTGTGGTTTTGCGTTAAAACCCGTTTGCGTCTTTGGCGTAGTTCGCGGTTCATCTCACGGCTGGCTTGCGGCAAATTATCTTCGGTGCATAATTCCCCGACGATATGACGGAAAACCCCCGACAACTGCCACGAACAATCTGGCTTGGATTCAGCCTGCTCATCGGCCTAATGGGGCTGGCCTATCTGGTTTCGCTCGCCCAACTCAATCGCGCTCATCACCGTCCGCTGCCTGTCCTGGGTCAAATTGCCGACTTCAACTTGACGAATCAAAACGGACAGGTTGAAACGCTGGCCGGGTTAAGCAATCACGTATGGGTCGCCGACATCATCTTCACCCGCTGCGCCGGGCCCTGTCCGCGCATGACTGGGCAGATGAAATCACTTCAAACTTTATTACCGGTCGCGAGCGAGGCAAAACTCGTGACGCTCACCACTGATCCCGATTACGATTCGCCGGAGGTTTTGAAAAAATACGGTGAACGCTTCGGCGCGGATTTCAACCGCTGGACATTTTTGACCGGAACAAAAGCGGAAATCGCCGCGCTCGCCAGCGGCAGTTTGAAATTAAGCGCCGTGCCTGTGAAACTTGAAGACCAGAAAAGCGTCGCCGACCTGTTCATCCATACCACGATTTTTGTCATTGTTGACAGGCAGGCGCGGCTGCGCGGCATTTTCGAGACCGGCGGCGATGGCGTGGACTGGACAAACGCGGTTGAGCCAAAACTTCTGGCGACCATCCGCCAACTCGAACACGAGCCATGACCGTTCACGATTTGCCCGCCGTCAACGCCAGCCTCAATGGTTTGAGCGCAGTCTTCCTGACCGCCGGGTTTGTGTTCATCATACGCGGAAACAAAATCGCGCACCGCAACTGCATGGTTTCAGCGTTCGTCACCTCGGTAATTTTTTTGGGCTGTTACCTGACATATCACGGTTATCTCGCCGTGGTTTTGCATCAAGGACCGACCCGATTTCTGAATCCGCCGTGGTTCCGCCCGATTTACTTGATGATCCTGCTCACGCACACCGTTCTCGCTGTCGTCATTGTGCCATTGATTTTGATCACGCTCTGGCGCGCAAACAAGGAACGGTTTGAACTGCACAAACGGATCGCGCGCTGGACGTGGCCGTTGTGGATGTATGTTTCCGTGACCGGCGTGATTGTTTATCTGCTGCTCTACCAGATTTTTCCGCAAAAATAAGCCGCGCATGAAATCCATCGCCCGCGTTGAAATCCACGCCAGCCAGTTTCCTGAAAACGTCCGGCGCGATCTGCTCGCCTCGCTTCGCACTCGAAAAATAAACCACAAATTTCACTACGATTTTTTTTTTTCAAGCCAAAGACGGCATACGAGATTACAAGGTGACTGGAGTTCAGACGTGTGCTCTTCCG